>Ga0302325_10021957_pt1 | contig 13358 bp, 12 predicted proteins | sample Palsa_T0_2_FD_201948 | JGI IMG/M metagenome (GOLD analysis project Ga0302325, IMG submission 201948) | Peat permafrost microbial communities from Stordalen Mire near Abisko, Sweden - Palsa_T0_2 | ecosystem: Environmental > Terrestrial > Soil > Palsa > Peat permafrost | place: Sweden: Abisko... | reverse complement strand
ACACCAGTTACCCGGCCAGGTAGTGCTGACGGCTGGCTATGCGGGGTCCCGCGGCTCACACATTCTGGTGGACGGCAATAACTTGAATGTATCGTCTCCCAGCGCTTGCGGCACCGTCTCCGGCTACACACTGGGCTGCGGACCGGGCGGCGCGGCTTTTGGCGTTCCCATTACCGAATTCCCGTACAGTACCATTTCTAACATCAACGATATCGGCCGGGCCCACTATAACTCGCTCCAGATCAAAGCTGAGACGAAGAGCCGGCACGGCCTCTATGCGCTGATCGGCTATACTTACTCCAGAAACTATGACACCGGCTACTCGGACGGCCTGGGTAGTAACCTGGGGGCGCCTTACTTCCCTCTACCCGGATGGCAGCAATTAGACTGGGGTCTGTCTCAAATCAATCTGAATCATGACTTCACCGCCAGCGTGATTTACGAATTGCCTTTCGGCAAGGGCAAGCGGTTCGGCAACTCCTGGAGCGGTCCGGTCAACACGGTCCTGGGAAATTGGGAAGTGACGGTGATTGAAAAAGCTACTTCCGGATTTCCGCTTTTCCTGATCGCGGGCAGCAACAGCTCCGGAGTGAACTTCGAGAACAACGGCAACAGCGTCAACCGCCCGAACCAGATTTGCAATCCGAAGTTGAGCAATCCGACTATCAGCGAGTGGTTTAACACCGCATGTTTCGTCGATCCGCCCAACGGAGAACTTGGAAACGCGTCGCGGACTCCGGTCTCCGGTCCGGATTTCGTCAACACGGATTTCTCGGCCATCAAGCACTTCCTGATGCCGTTCCGTGAGGGTATGCGCCTGGATTTTCGCGCGGAGTTTTTCAATCTCTTCAACCATCCCCAGTTCGGCACGCCGGGCAGCAGCGTCTGTAGCGCCTGTCCACAGTTGGATACCGCCGGATTTGGCGCGATTAATACTACCGTGAATAACCCGCGCTTGATTCAGCTTGCCTTGAAGCTCGCTTTCTAAATATTTAACTCCGGCTTAACATAGCTTAAACATGGCTTAACAAAGATAACGAAACCGATCCCCGCGCGAGCGCGCCTCACCTACTTGCCTGAATTCTTTCAGATGCGCGTCAAGAAGTACTTTCGCGCGCTCGACGCGCTGGATGCCGACGTCGCAGCGTCATTCTTTACCACTGGGGCTACCGTGAGGCTTGCGGGGGCGTCGCCAATCTCGGGCAGGGCCGCGATCCGAAAGGCTCTTGTGCAACTCTCGCTCGACGTGGATGAACTCCATCACGATCCGGTCTCGCTGTGGACCGCCGGCCGCCTGTCGGTGCTGGAGGCCGACGTGACCGTGACGCTCGGTGATCGCACCATCGTCGCATTTCCCGCGACCTACAGCATATGGTGGACGGAAGGTCTGATCGAAGAAGCCAGCGTAAACCTCTATCTGGAATCGCGCATGGCCGTGGCGATGTCGGCATTCGATCGGGTTCGGCGCGTGGGCCTCGGCGTCCGCAGACTGGCATGAACTCGCCCATAGGCCTCTCGCCCGGGCTATAGTAGTGGCTGTGCGAACGGACCTGGCGCATTACACCTGCTACCGGACGGCCGGTCCGATCCAGGTCGACGGCAAGCTCGATGAGGCCTCCTGGAGCATGGCTCCCCGATCGGAACCCTTCGTCGATATCGTGACCGGGGCGCCGGCTTGGTTCGACACGCGCGTGGCCATGCTCTGGGACGACCACTGCCTCTACTTCGGCTTCACCGTTGAAGAAACCGACGTGCGTGCTTACCTGACGGAGCGCGATTCGCGCATCTACGAAGACAACGACGTGGAAGTATTCATCGCCGGCCAGGACGCGTACTACGAATTCGAGATCAACGCGCTCAATACCATCTATGAAGTGTTCTGGATCTGGAAGGACGCGCTGGCGCCCGGCAGCCCGTATTTCGGGCGTCCCGAGTTCGATCCCGCCACTCAGCGAACCATGGTTCTCGATGGCGTCGGAGGCCACGTACATCCGCGTGGCGAGCGGTGGGGCTTTCTCGATTGGGACTTTCCAGGCTTGCGGCACGCCGTGCGCGTGGACCACGGCTGGACTGTCGAACTGGCCTTTCCGTGGGAAGGACTGCGCTGGCTCGCCGATGGCCGCGCGCTGCCGCCGCGGCACGGCGATGTGTGGCGCATCGACTGCTCCCGTTTCCAGCAATTCGATCGCAGCGGCACGAAACTGGAGCCCAGCGCCGGCTGGACCTGGAATCGCCACGGCCATTACGACTCGCATATTCCCGAGACGTTCACGTTTGTGGAATTCAGCGAAGAACCCGTGACTCGCCGCGCGATTTAGAGTGGGGTAGGATGCTCGCTACTTCCTTGAACCAGCCCAGCCAATCTGTTTGAGTACTTCCTGGGAGTTTGGGACCACTTCTACCAAATGCGCGTTTCACGTCAACTGACTGGTTGCTTCTCCCGCTTTGCGGCAAGCGTCGGATCACAGGCCTCCGGCTGGCCACATACCGGTAGCGCCCTTCACGGAGGAATCGCCAGGAAGAACGGATCGGGCCTGATCATCCGATCACGCTTCGAGTGGCGTGTCCTTCCCGGCGGCACAGCTGGTTGGCTCTCCCGAACGGGGCCGACCGGCGCGACCCGACCAAAGCATTAGAAACTCGATATCCGAGAATTGTTTTTGGCGACTATCGGTACTAAATTCTGAAAAGAGTACTATTCGGGTGCATTTCTCGCCCTCCTGATCCGAATAGTAGGCGGAGGATAAGTATACCCATGCAGCGACCAATCTCCTCGGCTGGTTCGAAGGTCGGGATCTTCTGGTTCATTCAGGAACCGGGAAAGGCTCCAGCGATTTTTGGTTCTGGTGTGGCCGTTCGGAACGGCGAGCCATACGGCCAGTACATCAACTACCCCGGCGACCATTCACAGTACTGGCTTGAGGCCAAGCCGTGCTTGCCGCCTTTCTTCCATGACTGCGGGCCTAAAGATTGGCCCCGAGGCCGCGTCTTCTACAATACGAAGACCCAACATTTTGACGTTTACCTCAACGAGCAACTGCAGACACCCAAGCTCGAAGCCAAGGTACTCGCCTACTTCGATCTACCCACCGCCAAGACTTCTTTCGCCTCCGACCCGCACTACGCCCAAGCGCGCTTCCAACTTGGCCTGCAAGATTCGAAGGAGGGAACCTCGTAGCGGCCGATAGGAATCGGCCATGGGCCGATACCTGCGGCAAAGCAGAGAAGCGCACCTTAATCTCTCATATGCCTACAATGAAAAACTGCCCGCTACAAAGGCCGGGAATTCCACAAGGGGCGTCGGCCCCTTCTGGTTCGTACGGGACGATTCTGGACGAGTGCTCCTGATGGCACACCGTTGCGCGTTAGCCGCAGCCGAGGAATACGGAGACTTCATTACGTGTCCACACGGTCATTACGAAGTCTGGGAAGGCTGGCGCACAATGCGCGCGGCGGACCTCATCGTGCGCGACGCCGAATATGAGGAGTGGCCGAGGGGAAGGGTCGTGTTCAACTCCATCAAAGGACAGTTCATTGTTTACGCCGATAAGCAGATACGTCCTGGCGAGTTTCAGCGCGTTCCGGAGTATTTCGGCATCCCCGCGGGAGGTGTGGTGTTCATGACGGATGACCATTACCGAAGTACACGGTCGTTGCACACGGGCCGCGACAGACAGTAGGCGTCGCGTGCCGCTCAGGGCAGTCGCAAGAGTCCCTGCCAGAGGCCAGGTAGCTCAGCAAATTCAACCATGGGAGCAGATGACTTATGGCGCTGGCGTCGCCAAGGTATTTCGCCGATTCATATTGATCCAGGTGTTTAGGCGATCTCCTCAGCTATGTCTGCTAAACGTGTCACGGGGAACCGTTTCCGGACTCTGTCGGGTAGCGACTGGCTTATTGCCTAAACCGCCATCGGCTCTCCGTCAGCTAAGCGCCGGATGGAGGAGAATCCGGTAGTGTCACCATCCCAGGCTACGCCGTGAATCGGCACCAATTGCTTAGCATTCATCGCATGGGCGAACGATCGCAAATCAGCCGGAGAAGCGTGGCCGCTCGTATGAATGTGAACAGCGCGGCTTCCTCCTTCTTCAAACCAGTCGTGAACCAGCATCCCATCGTCGTTCTTTAGATAGCCAAGCCACATCGACCAACACCAGACGTCATCTTCGTTCGGCGCGATGCCTTTTGGAACGTAGTCACGGATGAGCGAAGGGCGTACCATGATTACCCACTTTTCCGGTGTCTGCACGAGTTTAGCCGCGGAGATACCATGCGGCACCATGCGCTCGACAAAGGATTCCTGACCGATCCGCCGATACATCCGGCCAAACGCGCTAGTAATGACGACCTTCAGATTGTTCCAACCAGGTCTTGGCAGCTTTCCGAACTCCGCGAGAGCCTCCATCACTTCAGCAGTGTAAAGATCGACGACCAATGTCCTGCGTGCCTTCAGGCAGGCTCGATAAAGAGTGACCGTGCGGTCGACGTTCTGAGCGGACCAGGCGACAAAAACGCGACCGGCAGTAGACTGGAAGAGATCGACGAACACGCCTTCAAGATCGCCCTCGGTGACACACGACTTGTCGCTGCCGAGGTTGGTTCCCTCCATCAGCAAGACATCGAGATTTTCGGGCGGCGTAGCCATCAATCTTCGCGTCAGCGTGGACTTGCGACCATGGGTCCTGAAATCGCCCGAATACAGGATACGCTTGCCGTGTACCTCGATTAGCAGCATGTACGCGTCGAAGGCTGAATGGTCGATCAGGAAAGGTGTGATCGCGAACGGCCCGATCTCGAATTTGGCGCCGCTCTTCCATGGGTGGAATGCGTGCGGCACATCTTTCCCGAAAATAGCTGAGCTTAGCCTGATGAGCCGTTCGGTGGCGGCACCGGAGTAGATCGGCCATCCGGCCGGTACGTCTTCCAGTAGTCCGTAGTGGTCCTGATGCGGATGGGTAATCAGGACACCGTCCACGGCGGCGTTCAGGTCCAGTGATTTCGGCAGGAGATGGCGCGCATCCTGCGGCGCGTCGAGCGGCCGGCCGACATCTAGGATGATCCGCTGGCCATCCGAAGCCCTGAGTTCGATGCAGTTACCGCCGATCTCCCGAGTGGCACGGTGGACCGTTAATAGAACGTCGGTCACGCTCTTCGCTCCAGTCTGCTTCCAGAAGCCGACTAAATCCTAACCACAGAGTTGTCGCCACGCAACTTGAAATCCTGCGGATCACCCTTACAGCGAACCAGTACATGCGCTTCTTTCGTCAGCTTTTTAAAGTGGTTCTTCCAGCGCTCGCTTTTCCCCTGATCGTCGTCGTAGCCATAAACGATCAGGCCCACCATTGGGGGCTTGTCGATGTCGACAGGCTCGCCGTTTGCGACACGTTCGATGAGTCGACCAACCTTCCGCTTTTTAGGACCACCCCAGCGGCCGATATCACGAAGATTGCGGGCGACCACCTGGTAGCTTTCGAGGACCTCTGCTCGGTGTTCTTCGACAAGCTTTTGATAACCCATGACCTGTCCGACGACTCGTGCCTCTCCATGCCCATTGGCACGAATATCCCCGTTTGCGTATAGCTTCGCTTCCCAGAAACGTAGCCGGATGGAGCCTTTTAGCTCTTCAAGGCTCACGAGGTCAATGCGCGGTACGAACGGTCGTTTGTCGGCCTCCCCTTCACGGCTAAACGCGACTTCCGTGTCGATTACATCTTCATTCGCGCAGACGACCGCGTGCACGCCGATTTTCTCGTCCCCGCTGTAGAGTTTGGCTGCCCGTTTCATCGCTGCCAGCGTTTTAGGGCCGTAGGCTGTCGTAAGCGCATCATTTCCGCCGAGCTTAAAAACCGAACCATTGAACGAAACTGCCTTAGACAAGTCTGGGTCCAGCAAGTATTTTGGATGCGTGCTGAATTTCAGAGTCTTGCCGCTCCGCTCGATCTTGAATAGCGACTGGCCGAGCCAGTACACGTTCAAGTAGTTCTTCCGAATACCTAGTATGAGGGTCGGATCAGCAAGCACGTCAGCGAACCAGCCGCCCTGCTCTGCCAGCAACTTCAACTTCTCCATGAAGTCCGCATCTAGTCCATGCTTGAAGTGCCAGCCATTTGAATTGTCAACCATTTGAATTCCTTTCAGTCACGTTGCCGGGATCCACCGCCATCAACTGCCTCAAGAAGCCCCGTACTGGTCGTCATGACTGGCGATGACCGACTTCCGGTATATAGTGCGAATCTGCCCCACTTTCTCTCGCAGATCGTCAGGATACGAGGTGCCGGGCGGCACGGCTGAACAACATCGGTCAATCTTCGCCATGTCGCACAGGGAGGTCGAGGCTGCGAACAACAAATTCCAGCACAGCCTCGACGTCTTCGCGGGCCAGGAGGTAGTCCTCCGCGATTTCACTAATGGTCATCTTCGCGAGATTCTCAAATACAAATTGAACGGGCATTCGGGTATTTCTGAGCAGCCACCTACCGCCACATTTGCCTGGGATGCTTTCCACGGCGGGGCATTGAGACCAATCGAGCGGCGGCATCACACCTGCAAGGCCTCTCCCGATACACCGGATCCTGGCGCAGACCTGTCTCCCTCTCCGCATACTCGAACATAACCCGCAGCACATTTGGGCGCATTTTCATAACTTGCGGCACATTTGGGCGCATCTCGTCCCAAGTGTCGCAAATCAACTTCGGCACCGTCCCTCGCTCCCGGATGAACCAGAAAATACCGACTTCCGGAACAACCGGCGGGATTGATTCCTGTGTGAGCATACTTTTCCTCCAGCTATATTCGGATTAGGAGGGGGAGAAATACACTCTGGTAGTACTTTTTCATCGAATTGGTACCTGCGACTCGGAGAAACGCGTTTAACGGCTTCTTGTCGAGGCGGGTGCGCCGCGTTTGCCGGCTTGGAGTTTTCTCGCCCACGGTCGTCCCCGATGCCCTTCGTAGTACTGCCATACAGCTCTCCGGTCCGGACAAATTGGGGGCTAAAAACAATCACCGGCCGCGCTCGCGGAATTTGGTCAAGCGACGGTGGTCTACCTAACCCACCCATTGACTATCCATCGGCTAAGCGCCGGATGGAGGAGAACCCGATCGTGTCACCATCCCAGGCGACGCCGTGAATGGGCACCAATTACTTAGCATCCTCAAGATCGCCCTCGGTGACACACGACTTGTCGCTGCCGAGGTTGGTTCCCTCCATCAGCACGACGTCGAGATTTACGTCAGTGGCTGAACTGCTCAAGTTCCGAGAGGCGCGCCAGCCTGGATTTGTTTATGGCTGGCTTCGGCCCATTGCACACTAAGCTGCCTACGGCCTCAGTTGGAACGGGCAACGGTCAGCGCGGCTTCCGGTCAAAGCTAAAACGAGAAACTCTAATGGTAAAATAGCAATAATCGATCCTCGATTGGGTGTAGACATGCCGCGCAGTTTGTTTCCGCAGAACGTCATTGCATTGATTTGGGACTTTGACAAAACGCTCAGCCCTGACTACATGCAGCGGCCGCTCTTTCGTAAGTTCGGCGTGGACGAAAAGACCTTTTGGAAAGAAGCGAACGGCCTAGCGGAGTTCTACCAGCGCGGCCTCATGCACAACGTTTCCCGCGACACGCTCTACCTGAATCATATCCTCACCTATGTAGAGCGAGGAATCTTTCAGAGCCTCAACAACCAGATGCTGTTCGAACTGGGCGCGGAGATCGAGCTTTTTGAAGGCCTACCCGGGTTCCTCGGGGCGATCAAAGAACGGATCGGCGGCGAACAACGCTTCGCCGTCCATGACATCACAGTCGAGCACTACATTGTCAGCACAGGCCTTCGGCAGATGATCATGGGCAGCATGATCGCTCCTTATGTGGATGGTGCGTGGGGATGCGAATTCACGGAGTCTGTCGGCGAGCCGGGTTACCTCGACAAAGACCCTACGCTATTTGACTCGACGGATGCCGTGATCCGAGCCGTCGGGTATGCGATTGATAATACTACCAAAACGCGCGCCCTCTTCGAGATCAACAAGGGTTCGAACAAGCTTGTGGGTATCGACGTAAACGCGACCGTTGCCCCGGAGGATCGGCGCGTCCCTTTTCAGAACATGATTTACATTGCTGACGGACCCAGCGACGTGCCGGCCTTCAGCATCGTGAACCAGTATGGGGGCAGAACTTTTGCCGTTTACAAACCCAGAAGCATGGAGCACTTTCAGTCTGTCGACCGGCTACAAAAGGAGAATCGCGTCCAGGGCATCGGCGAGGCCAGCTATGTTGAAGGTTCTTTGACCGCCATGTGGGTGACGAACGCAGTGCAGGAAATCGCCGCCCGGATCGTAGGTGATCGCGATGCGCTACTTAAGCAGCGCGTTGGCAGTGTGCCGCAACACGTCCTGAGCGATATCCCCGAGAAGCAGCCTCACAAGCGGCCTGTACTTCCGGCTACCTCGGCGGGCACGCCGGAACGCCACGGGGTCTTGCCGACCGGTACTGCAGGCGAAAGCGACGTAGTTCCTATCAGGCCCCGTGTCGCACAACCGGAGCAAGCGAAGCCCCAGCGATAGTGCAGCTTCAAAACCGCCAAAGGCAGTCCGTCCGTGAGACTGGGCCGATTTGCAGGCAAAGCATATAGGGCCGATGCGAAGCTCAGCCAGCAAAGCGTGGCGGGATCTGTAGCGCACTCGCCTCTTCTGGAACCTTGGGATCCGTGGGGGTGCAGCGATGGCTGGTCCTTCCAGCCCCAACAATCCACATGAACGTATAGTCGCCATCTCGGACTTCTGCTGGCTACGTTCCAGATACGACGTTCCCAGGAGTCCTGGGAGTATGCAACGCGGTCAGGGCCGTCGGCGAGATCGGCCCACCTACATCTTCCCCCGGAAGAAAAACACCAGCTCGATCACCAGAATAATCACCACCAGCAACTCCAGCACGAAGGCGCGCCCCTGCTGGAACTGGTCCACCATGAACTGGTACAGCTCCCCGGCCGTGCGGAGTTTGTCGTCCACCAGCCCGCGGTAATCCGTCACACCGACCTTGCTGGCAGCCAGCCGATAGACGCGCGCCGAAAACATATCGCTCAGGAACTTGATGGAGTTGTCCATGCGCTCGGTCAGCTCGCGCACGTCCAGACGGATGGTGTTGAGTCTCTGGGCCTCGCGCGCCAGCCGCCAGCGCGCCAGCGCTCCGGTGCCTTTATCCAACGAGCGATAGACATCCGCCAGCAAGCGCGTCAGCATCTCGTCGTAGTAGCGGAACTCGATCAACTGCGAGTTGGCATACTCCAGCAACTGGATCACCGGAAGCGCATCCTCCGGTGTGTCATAAACCAGCGCGGCGGTCCAGCCGATCACCACCAGGTCGTCCGGGTAATAAGAGTGGTGGGACTGCAGGATCTCGTTGCGCTCGTCCGCCGCGAGGCGCATGGTTTCGCCGCGCACGATCTGCGCGATCTGGTCGCCCCGGCCCGCGATCAATTCCTCGCCGGTAACCGCGCTGCCATCCAGCCTGACGACGGGGCGCAGCTGGATGATGTAGTAGTCCTCAGTCAGCCAATTGTCGTAGGGCTTCACTAGGGCGGGGCGGGCGCGCACCAGGCTGCGCCGCACGCTATCGGCCGCCTGCTTCTCGATGTCCGGCGCGGCGATCCAGCGGCTTGACAGGTGAATCAGCTTATCCCAGCCGAATTCAAAGGGCAGCTGCAGTTCGATACTGACTACGCCGTACTCGTAATAGTGGATCTGGTGCTGCAGCCGTTCGCCGCTTTCGAGCAGCAGCGGATCCAGGTCTTCGATAACCGGCGGCTTCTGGAACCGCACGTATTCGGGCGTGGGACGGCGGAATCTGGGCTCTCTACCGGCGGGCCGCGAGCCCAGGATGGCGCGCAAATCGTCCAGGCGGATCTCCTCGCAGACGTCGTACAGGAACAACATCCAGAATTCCCCGGAGAGTTGATCGGGCAGTGCGCCCATCAGGCGATTATAATTAACTTCTGATGCTCCGAACGTGGATACGGGCGTTCCTTCGCATGGTGATCATCGCCGTGGTTATCTCGGCGATTTCCGCCCTGTACTATTATGCGGTGCACGCCAACAGCATGACGGTAGCCTTAACCTTTCTGCTGCTGGTGCTCGCCACGGCTACGCGCTGGGGGTTGGTGGAGGCGGTTTTCGCTTCGGTCTGGAGCATGCTCTGCCTCAACTATCACTTCCTGCCGCCGCTGCATTCGATGGGCATCGCCGATCCCCAGGACTGGGTCGCGTGGGGCGCTTTTCTGATTGCCTCGCTGGTAGCGAGCCATCTTTCGACTCTCTCGAAGAAGCGGGCTTCGGACGCGACCGAGCGCCAGCACGAAATCGAGAAAATGTACGCTTTGAGCCGCAGCCTCATGCCTGGAGACACTGCGACCGCATTGGCCCGGCGCATTCCGCGGCATGTGGTGGAGGTTTTCAGATGTCCGGGCGTGGCATTCTACGATGGTGCCACGGAGCTGATCCATCGCGCTGGAGATTGCGAGGATATCCTGGAAGGCGCGCTGATGGAAGCGGCCGGCAGCTCCGACCTGGTAAGGCATACTGCCGCGAATTTCGTAATCGTGCCCGTCAACCTGGGCGCCACGGCGCTCGGCAGCTTGGGATTCAACCAAGCTTCCATTTCGGCGACCGCCATGCAGTCGATCGCCAATCTGGTGGCGATGTCCCTGGATCGCGCGCGCAAGCAGGAGGTCGCTGCCCAGGCCGAGGTTGCCCGCCGTCACCAGGAGTTGAAGTCCATGTTGCTGGACGCGCTGGCGCACGAGTTTCAAACGCCCCTCACCTCCATCCGCACCGGCGTGGCCGCCATGCTGTCGGAATCTCCGGGCCCGGAACAGCGGGAATGGCTGGAAATCATGGATGAAGAGAGCGCGCGGCTGAGCTCCATGATGGTGGAAGCGATCCAGATGGCGCGCATCGAAGCCGGTCACGTAGATCTGGATAAGCAGACGCATACGGTGGACGACCTGGTGCGCTCGGCGCTCGAAAGAGAGATGGCGGATCCCGCGCAAATACAAATCGACTTGCCGCAGGATCTGCCGCCGGTTTCCGCGGATGCAGGGATGATACGGATGGTGATCCGCCAGATCGTAGGCAACGCGCTGAAGTATTCGCAAGGGGACACGCTGGTTCGTTTGACTGCCCGCGCCGAAGAGGACTGCGTGGAGGTCAGCGTCGCGGATCAGGGCCCCGGCATACCGCTCGAGGAGCAGCAGCGCATCTTCGATAAGTATTACCGCGGACGACAGGGGCGCGATCATTTGACGGGAATGGGCTTGGGGCTACCCATTGCGCGCCAGGTAGTGGAGGCACACGACGGTCGTATCTGGGTGGAGAGCCGGCCGGGCGAAGGTGCCACGTTTCTTTTTACACTTCCATTCGCGCATGAGGAGGCCAACGTTTGAGCGGAGCTAGAATTCTGGTGGTTGATGACGATCTGCAAATCCGCAGGGTCATGCGCAAAATGCTGACGGCCCAGGGCTACGCGGTCAACGATGCACGCAGCGGCGAAGAGGCCTTGGAGCGGTTGCGCCATGACCGGCACGACCTGGTCTTGCTCGATATGGCCATGCCCGGGATGGGCGGCCTGGAAGCCTGCCGCGTCATCCGCTCCGGTTGGGACGTGGCGATCATTATTCTTTCGGTCCGCGACCTGGAGAAGGACAAAATCGGAGCTTTGGACGCCGGCGCCGACGATTACATTACCAAGCCCTTTAGCATGCAGGAGTTGCTGGCGCGTATCCGCGCCGGATTGCGGCGCTCGCCTCTGGCGCCCGAAGCCGGCCAGCAAACGCTGCACCTGGACAATCTGGAGGTTAACTTCGCGGCGCGCCGCGTGATCGCGGGCGGTAATCTGATTCGGCTGACGCGTAAGGAATTCGACCTTCTGCAGTATCTGGCCAGCAATCCCAACACTCCCGTCCCACATCGCAAGCTATTGCAGACCGTATGGGGGCCGGACTACGGCAACGAGATCGTCTATCTGCGCGTGTTCATCAATCAGCTTCGCAAGAAGATCGAGCCGGACCCCGCCAAGCCGCGCTACATCCTGACCGAGCCCTGCGTGGGGTACCAGTTCCATGTGCCGCATAAGATAAGCTAGGCGTGGGCTAGACGTCACAGTGACACCCAGATGCGCAGGCTTTAACAACGTACCAAACCACGTTCTGGGTGATGCCAGATCCCACACTGTGCCGTTCTTGGGTTGCCACCGGTGATGGGAATGCTTTCTGCCCGCGCGTTGACCGTCCACGACCTCAAAGCGTCGCAGACCGCAGCCGAGCAAGCGTGAAATTATCGCCGCATCGCGTCTCCCCCGGAGGGCCATACGATCAAATCCAGACGGGAGCTTTTCGCCCTCTCGGCCGGTAAGCCAATTTCCGACACGCCGTCCGAGTTTCGGGACACCCGTCACGCGCCCGATCGGCAACCAACTCGGAATTCAAAAGCCCGGTGTCGGCTGCTTCGTATGCAAGTCGGCGCACCGCAGCGAGCCGCACGTGCATTCGATATCGGAGCACCACGCCACGGTTGAGCGCCAGTCTCGGTTCGGAGCAATACCAGTCGATGAATTCATCCATGGCATGCTGATACGATCGACGCGACTGGATTGATGCGAGGCTGTTGAGGACGACCTCTTGGTCTGGTCGAGTTCGGGCAATGTGGGGTGGTTTATGCGCCTGGACTTCCGATTGGGACGCTTCATGAGATGGCGCCCTCCTACGCCGTCACCTCCGATCATCCCGCCCGTTGGCGAGTAGGGCTCGACACCGATATTGCGGCCTGCCTAACAGGATGCTGAAACGGCCAGGGAACTGGTCGCACAATTAATCCACAAAGTTCCTGGCCTTTTCATCAATGTGAAATATCTGTGCGATTTACTGAAATTGAGGTAGCAACTTGGCCAAAAAGAAATCGCCGCACTCCGTTCATTCGTCGGGCCAGTCGCGCAAACCGAAACTAGGCGTGGTCGAGCCCCCGCCGCCAAACAACTCGGCCCCGATCCCGACCGGCGGCCCACAATTCGGGGAGCCGGCGCCCACGCCCGATCCCACTAAATTCAGCGTCAAACATGGATCGGACTCGGCAGCTTATAAGATCCTCGACAGCGAAGCCGGCACCCTCAAGCCGCGCGCATTCCCCATCGTTGCCGGCGTGCCGGAGCCAGTCGTAAAACTGGCGGACGCGCTCGGTGCGCAGGGCGGCGACATCGAGGCCGAGATCCGCAAGGCCGGTCAGCTTGTGTTTCATTCCGTCGGTGACACCGGGAATACAAAAGGACCGCGCTACATGGACGACGTTGCCGACAAAATGGTCGGCGATTTTGACGAT
>Ga0302325_10021955_pt1 | contig 13360 bp, 8 predicted proteins | sample Palsa_T0_2_FD_201948 | JGI IMG/M metagenome (GOLD analysis project Ga0302325, IMG submission 201948) | Peat permafrost microbial communities from Stordalen Mire near Abisko, Sweden - Palsa_T0_2 | ecosystem: Environmental > Terrestrial > Soil > Palsa > Peat permafrost | place: Sweden: Abisko... | reverse complement strand
GCTTACGAGTAGAAAAGCCTCTTGAAAAACCTTAAAAGGCCCTAATAATAGGCCAAAAATAGGGCAAAAATAATGTCATTATCCACCGGAACCACCTAAAATTTTAATGGTGGATACCCAACCCAGCGGGATTTCGCTGGATAATATCCAGGGGCTCGTTGACCGGATACCCAGGGGTATACCCCTACCCATGAACAAGTCTGTTTTCAAGTGCGAAGATTACTATTTCTAACCGCCGATGTCGACTTGGGATGCCTACAATTCAAGCTCTAAAGTGCTTAAAGTCCTAGTTAAGTATAATTGAAGCTAATGTTGATAATCCTAAAGAGGATAAAGAGCTTACAAATACGGGAGATACGGTGTACGAAGTGATGGAAATTAATGCTAGTGATAGAGGCTAAAAATAGTGGCAATTTCGTCATATTGGCAATATATTAGGTATATAATATGATACGAGCCTCCTCATATTGCGGCAATACAATACAAGAAGCCTCATATTGCGATCATATTTCAGGACCCCTATATTAGGTAATTTCATATTGTTCATATTGTGACCAACACTGACCCCAACACCTCGACCGATCATAATATATAGGTGTAAACGGCCGAGCAACGTTACGGGAAGGGATACATAAGTGAGATGGACTGTTCCCGTCTGGTGATATCCAAAAGCGGTCGAATATGATGGTAGGGCAGGTTATCCACCTCACTGGCGCTGCAGATAGCATGATCCATGTAAAACTTGGCAAGGTATACTACCGTACTAGTCGATGGTCGGTTGGTTGAGCAGAGGACCTGATTCATCGGGTGAAGTGTGGATTGGGTGTAAAAGATTAATATTGAAGTTGTCTAAAGCTCTAAGTGTTAAGAAAGTTAAGGGACCTTATATGCACCCAAATTAGAGGCTAATCCTTATATAGAAATGGTATGATACACGTGATATTCAACTGACATCGATACACTTTTTTCCCCACGCCGATAATCCACACCAATATAATTATCTCAATTCCCCGCCGCCTTGTGTTTTGTGGAATTCTCCTCTTTCTACCAGCGGCACGATCTGCATAATGATTTCCTTGCTCGTGGATCTTGTGTTCGTGGACAAGTCTCGGCACTCCTACTACAAAGTCCAGTCTCCCAACTGTCCTTATCTCAACCGCCGAAACGGCAGACCTGCAGGTCCATACTAGCAGACAATAAGCAAGTCTGGATGGCATATATCAGAACCTGAAAATGGTGAAATTAGCATACTGGCACTCGCAGGAGGTTGCGGTTGATGTTGTTCAGTGTAACACTACTGGGGGGGGGGAATCAAAGCATGGACTTAAAGACTCCTAATGTCTTGAACAAATTTTCATTCAAGCTCTACCAATTAACTGTGCACGTTGCACCCGGTCTGCTGCACCTCGCAGCTAAAAGAAACCAGAACGCCTGACACCTAGAAATGCTCAACGCTAATTCTAACACCGAAAGATGCCTCATCAATCTATTATGAACTCCTTTCCATGCACCTCTATCCTATTTTGTAGTTATCTATCACACACTTATGCGTACCAAGCATTCGCTCTGCGGCCCCTGGGAAGGACAATACTGCTGGAAGCCGTTGGCATGGGAGGGATGCCAGAGCCGGAGAACTTGGCGGAGGGGGTAGTCTTGCCAGTTGGTGTGGACATGTTGCCTGTGCCGTATGGCTGGCTGACGGAGACTGAAGAGGTGGCGTTTTTGCTACTTGAGCTCTCGCCGGTAGAGAGAGGTCTGGTGTGGAGAGTCATTGAGCTGGTTGGCTTGGTGGTAGAGTATGTGCCGTTCTTTGACTGCGTGTAAACGCCGGTGGAGAGTCGCATGCTTGAGGTGTGCGAGGAGGACCTTGTGGATGTCATGTTGAATGAGTGATACGGTGGTGGAGGGGGAGGGGTCCAGGTTGGGTACGCGCCGCTCACTGTAGACGTGATGGTGGTTGTTACATTATTGACGATCGAGACGTTGATGTTGACAACGATTACATTGATGATAGTGGTCTTCTCGTAGATAGCGACAGTGCAGTCGTGGCTAGATGATCCTGTAGGATACACCCAGACGGAAGTGAGAGATCCCGAGTAGTCTACTGAAGTGACGAATCCGCCGTTTGTGGTGACATCGGGTGGAAGGTTTGATGGGGTGTAGGTGTTGCCTCCGCCGGAATAAGGAGCAGCAGTGACGGTGACAGTTTGAGTGACTGTGGTCGGGTCGGCAGTACAAACGAGAGCGACATCAGTAGTATAGCTGGCGGAAGCCACGGCGAAGAGAGCACTGAAAGCGGGAATGCCGGAGAACTTCATTTTGAAGGAAATAAGAAAAAAATTAAAAGGATCGCTGGTATGCTGGTTATAATAAAGATGGAAGATCTGAACAAAGAAAGATCTAACGATTGTGTCCAGGAAAAAACAAGACAGGAAATACTTGAGCGAGAAGGTTGTTAAGAAATAATGAGATAATGAGATGGGGAGCATCAGGAGGTGGAAATCGCGATATCTTTATACAGGCTTTGCAATTGTGGCCAGAGATAGATTTCATCTGCACTCAATAATGTTGTATTACTGACGCAGGTTCAAAGAGCTGAAGCTCTCAGCAGTCTTACCCTAGGTGATGTCCATAATTGTATCGAGTAGGCTATGCGCAACCTCCCGAGAACCTGGAATACCAGGAGAGGGTGCAGCACAAATTGGAGGCAGACCTGTGCCGAGAAACGGCGGCTTGCGTAGGTCACGTTTATCGTAATTGACTGGCCGTTCAGAAGCCTTGATCTGACAGGCTAATGAAGCAACGTAGGATTAAAGCTCAAAAGTTTATTTGGGTGCAAAAATTGAAGACTCAGCCCACCTAGGCTGCATTCGCTACGGCCTCACAGCTGTCAGCATTCAAGCCTCACACCGGTCATGTCCGCCACATGATTATCTGGCATTAGATAATTATCAAGGGCTGCAGTTCAATTGGCTGTTCCACCAGACAAGATTAGATGCGAACCCTTGGAAGATGTGCGCCTCTAATACAAGCCTGCGACTTGGCCAAGGACTCGGATCCGCCAAGCTGCTACTTGACTGGTAAGCCACGGTACCTGTGCATTGGAATATTAGAGGGCTACTTTTTTAAGGCGTGCAAGGCGGAGCAACTAGGCTTTACCCAATGTTCAGCCTCTAGGATAGTATCCGGCTACTGGCCAGGTGCTACTTTAGGAGCTCAGAACACTATACATACTTTCTCGCCTGAATATTGTTGCACTGGGCTAATCTGTACTTGGATGGGTAGGCAATAATGAAGTTCGATAGAGATTATCATCGCTAATAACGCAATAGAAGTAAGACAATATGCTGCAAGATAGCTATATTTCCCACCCCACCGTCGGTAGGATATCTCGTGCGCTGGTAATTGGACAAATAAAACTTTCATTCAGTAAATAAATGCGCTCGTTGTATTAATCTATGTATGCCGTCGTGTTGCAATTCAAGTCCGCAGTGGTATCACGAATCAAATATGCCGTTCTCCCTGAACTCCCAGTGAATGCACCCACGATGACTTTTGGGTATCCACCTATGCCTAGAGTGTAAAATCAAACCCCTTGAACGCCGCCTTGAATGCTTCGATGTCCTTTTTCTCCTCTTCCTCCGACTGCGCACAATCTCTCCACTGGATTCTCTTCTCGAGCTGCAATAACTTTGCAAGCACGATTCTGCCAAATTGTAGCGAGAATCTGAGACTGTCATCAAATGCCATGGTCAGGCATTTGGTCTTACCCACGCTGTCCCCCTCACTGGGCGGTGTCCAGATCCATACCCTGAAGAAATCGCCGTCGTCTTGACCGATCCCAGGATCTCTGACCTGGAAGGCTGGATACGAGAGATTTTCGGCTTCAACCCTGAAAGCAGCTTCAACCAGACCCTTGCTAATCATTTCCTCGGCCATTGGAATAAATTGCCAGTGAGTATGAACACCATTGGCTTTGCTGATCTCATATGTAACAGCTCCCAGCTTGTTGTTGCTCCGCTCGGCAATCATTTCTTGCAAGGCCTTCTTGAATCTTGTCATTTCGACGAAGGTTTTCTCCTTGGCATTGTCTTCCTCGGTAATCAGCGCCAGAGTGGGTGAATGCGTGAGAGGAATAATGAGAGCATGAGCGGGGAAGTCAATGCCAACCCGGGCGTATGTTGTAGATGTGGTTAGAGGCCCTTTAGCAATGGTGAGATAGGCGTCATCGCCGATCGAGGAGATGAGGTGTGTCGCAAGATTAGGATTAGAAAGACAGAAAAAACATTCCCCAGGACCCGGTGGAGGCTGCCTCTCGCCCCGGCGTCCCTTGCCTCTCTTATTCCTGTAGCCACTATTGTCATGATTTCCGTATCTTGAATACGGCTCAGGATCCAAAGCAGATCTCTTTTTGGCATTCGGTCTAGAAACAAAGGGAGATGCAGTCGTGCCCAACGGTAGTGGTGCTGTCGGGTCAGGGGCAGATAGCGAGAATGCATACAAGGATTTTTGCTTTGACGCGTTTCCGTGGGCCGCAAGGGAGATAAACCTCGTTACTGGTCGGACGTCAGGTGCGTTTGTGGTCGGGCTATGAAAGAAGGGTTCTCTTTCAAAGAAAATATCTGAGGATGAAAAGTGATACCGTGGTTTGAGAGCGGCGCAAAGATCAGCAATATGTTCTTGTCCTATAGGAAGCGTTATACTATTTGCCAAGGGGATTTTGGAGCCGTTCCTGATTGAAGCTGGCCACGTGGTCGTGAGTAGGATATCGGCCGAATTTGCGCCATGAAGAGCTTTGGCATCACCAACGGTATGAAATGGTAGGTATTGCTCTTTTGATAAGCCGCCAACTATCGTCTCATCAAGCTGCCCTCCCAGTGTAACAATCTTTAGTCCCTCGGATGTTTTGGTTGTACTTCGTTTTCCGAGAAAGTGAAGGTTGGGACAGATCTAGTGGAGTTTAGACAGAATATCGGTGGGGTACAATTGAATTCAGTCTTACCTCTTCATCGTTCTCGATCTTGTCAATGATCCGTTGAGGAAGAGGGGTTGTGCCGACCGTGAAATAACAGGGGAGGGGTATGATGATGTTACTAGCAAGGAGGTCGGAGACGGAGTCATTATCTTGAGAGAACAGATTTCCGGCAACGATAGCAAGTGAGAAGTTGTTTTTCTCATGCAGAGTCGACAGTTTCTTGAATACAGCCTGCAATTGACCATTGACGTCGCCGAGGACAATGCTGTAAGATGTCAGTTTATATTTCCGCATCGGGTTCGGATCAAGGGAAAGAGAAGCTCAAGAAAAAGGTGATACCGACATCTTGGACGCCATGGTTCAAATTGGACCAGGGTGTGGAAGTTGAGCAAAGCAAAGCAAAGCAAAGCAAAGCAAACTGGAGGAGGTGGTGGCGTTGAAGTTTCGCGACGCGACAGTGAGAGGAAACTGAAGCTTATCACCTATCTTAGCGTAACGCTAGGACCAAGACAGCGGTTCTGCCGTATAACGCCGCCTTAGCTGGAAGAATTATTTTTGTTTGACGGGAACTGCTGAATTCTGTCTCACCGCAATGCTCATGAGCTCATCGCGAGTTCACGAAAGGTCAAGACAACATGCCGGTCAATACCTCGGGACGGATTATCAAAACTCGAAAGGCGAAAAAGGGCACGCCCCACCAGAAAAATCACCGATGGGAATCATTCACCACGAAAATCTCGAAGTTAAACTCACTCGATCCCATACGAAGAGTTCGTCGCCATGATATCGACGCCGAAGACCTCTCTACAAGTACATCGTACTTCAAGACTGGATTGGAGAAATGGCAGGAACTCAATATGTCCGAGGGCTTCATCAGCTTTTCCCGCGATGTCCTCCCAATGTGCGACAGCTTGCCACAGATTTTACATTTTGAGGACAAAATTATGGAAATATTCGTCACATGTCTGGGGAAGAAGGAAAGGGAGTCGGTGGAACCTTTGCTGGGGTTGATGACGGATTTTGCACACGATCTGGGACCACGATTCGAAAAACATTATCCCAAAGCGTTGGAACTCGTCACCTCAATAGCAGGCACTCCTCAAGATGTGGAAGTTATCGAATGGAGTTTTACGAGCCTTGCATTTCTTTTGAAGTACCTATCGAAGCTTGTGGTACCGGACCTTCGTCCTACCTATGATCTGATAGCCCCTCTGCTTGGAAAACACCGTCAGCGACCACACATCGCACGTTTCGCGGCAGAGGCAATGAGTTTTTTGATCAAGAAGGCGGGAACACCTGGACAAAGGGAGAAGGCGCTACCTCTCATTATAAATCATGCTAAGGCCGATCTTCTCAGCATGTCAGAGGCCAAAGAGTTCGGGCTGTATTATCATGGATTGATGACCTTATTCGCCGAGGCAATGAAAGGAAATGGACTGAATGTACACACAACCGGACCTTCAATTTTCCGGGCACTGGTTTTGGCTCTCGACGAAAAAGATTTGAGCTCAAAGGAACCTTCTGCGTGGATGAACGTTATATGCGGAGTTTTGACGAGCATGATACATCATAGCAGTTCAGACACTTTTCGAGAACTGCTGGAAATTATTATCGAGCTTACAAATTCCTCAGTTGAATCTTTCACGGTATCCCACAATGAGTATGATTTCCGCGCCTTACTTTTCTCTGCCCGGATGATTGGCATTGTTGCAGGAGTTCGAAAAGGCACTCGAGTCAATGATTGGCCCGGTCTGCTCAAATCCATGTCAAACATTCTGAAGGTCGTGTCAAAGAGGCCAGCATTCGTTGCTAAGCAGGAAGACGAGTTTGAAATTTGGAATTCCCTGATACACAGCGTATCGATCATCTTTCAATATACTCCAATGGACGCCTTAATTCCTTTCATCTCGATATCCATGGACTCTCTGACCAAGGACCCACTGGCGACATGGTTCCTAGCTTTCTGTTCATATCTTTCTGAGGCGGAGCCAGAACGATTCAAAAGCATTGTTTTGCCCTATTTTCAGAGGTTCGTTATCCATCTTCGGTTCACATACATGATGTTAATGGTTTGTCTAGATTTATTGTTGCGCATTGGTCAGATGCAGATAATGGAGACACGCTATCTGTCATGCTCCCCAAGATGGTTTCCTCCGGAATACTTCCAAGCAAATATGGCAAAGATGGATTCACGTTACCTCAATCCTGGCAAGATCAGATTGTTAGCAAGTTTGAACGCCTGGAAGTGTCTCCATTCCCAGAGCAAGCATCACCTGCTGTGTATGATCGCAGTCCTACAACCTGGCATGATCGTTGCCTACCTAAGTACAATGCCCTGCTTGAAGTTCTCGAAAGCACGGTCGTACATCCATCGACAAATGCGAGGATTGCCGAAATTCTTCTCCGCAAATTGAAGCTTGCTCTTCGTCCCTCCTCTTCCCTTGCGCCAGAAGAGGCAAATTTTATCGTCGGTCGAGGTTTCAGTGCCTTCTCGAGGATGACCAGCGGAACAGGGGATGTGGATCGAGCATTGGAGCCTCTGCTGCGTGCAGCTGCTCCCCGCTACGCTCGTTTGCCCAATTTTCTAGAAGCCTTGCTGGATTATGAGACAAGTCTCAAAACATTCCCCATGGCGAAGGCAGGATCATCGGCCAATGTATCAGAATCAGATCTCGACTCTGATCTGTTGACGTCCTGTTTGATATCGAACCTTTCCACCGCCTCACATGACCTGCGACTTCTTTCATTACGTCTCCTGGATCATATCTATTCCATGGAACATGGATCCAGTTCTGAAGCTCTATCTATTATGATCATGGTTGAACAAACACCCCTCGACTTACAAACGGCACGCTCTGCATCTATGCATATTCGAAAGCTCGCAACGTTGTACCCCAACCACGCTCAAGAATCATGGCTCAAGCAAGCAATTCCAGCGTTTTGCTTTGGCATGCTCACTGTCAAGTTTGCACAAATTTGGGAAGATGCGTCCGCGTCATTGAAACAGATTGCAGAATCAAGGGTCGGAGAGGAAGCTGTTGCCAAGCTCGCTTTCGAGTGGCTCGAGAAACCATCAATGGCATGGGATGGGTCTAGTCGGAATGTTGAGCAATCACACAATCATGGCTTGACGGACTTTGAATGTTCAAATATGATGAAGTTGGATCTATTAGCTAAAGATGCGGTATCTGAAGTTACCAAAGCACGGGACACGATGCTGCAGAAATTCGCCGCCGCTCAAGAGCTTGTGTCTGCGCAGCCAAATTCAGCTAGAGCGCAGGCACTTCGAGTACTTTCTGTTGCTCCTGGCATGGCCGAAAAGCGTTCTCGTCAACTTGTTCCAATGTTCCTTTCATGGACCAGTCGGGAAGGAGATGAAATTGAGCAGAGCGGAGAGGATGATGAAGCTGTTCTCAGTGACTGGACACGAAAAGACCAGAAAGCCCAACTCAACTTATTCGGCCATTTCTTAAACACTAAGTCGCTGTACAAGGCAGATGATGTATACAAAGCTCTCCTTCAACTGGTTGCTAACGGCGACATCGAAATCCAAAAGTCGGCTCTGAAAGCCATATTTACGTGGAAAAACCCGAATATCAAACCTTACGAGGAAAATCTTCTCAATCTCCTGGATGAGGCAAGATTCAAGGATGAGATCACTATTCTGCTTCAGGGAGATACTTTGGTTCAGTATGAACACCGACAAAGCCTTATGCCTGTGCTCCTGAGACTTCTCTACGGTCGGTCAATATCTCGGAAAGGCGCTGCAAGCGGCAGGCAGGGGATGGAAGCTCGAAGACTAACCGTCTTGCGAAATCTGGCGATTGACGATATCGGTGGTTTCTTGAACATAGCACTTGGCGAGTTGAAAGACATATCCCTGATACGAAACGGTCTACCCCAAGACTCGATCTTGGAGAAGGAAATCTTGAGCGTCAGAAAACAAGTCGGATTTTCCCATATGATCGAGGGTATGTTGAAAGAACTTGGCACCAGAGTCGCGCCTTTTACCAGGAAATTGGTAGATGCAGTGCTTTACTGCATTGTGCATGCGTCTCGACAGTTGGTGGACGACCATGAAGACACCGAGCAGACAGATAACCAGGGGAGCCAGACATCCTTACTGAAAGTAGTTCGCCAAACAGGCTTGAGGTGCTTGATTCTTCTTTTCATCAATGCTCCAGAGTTCGATTGGTTACCTTACATTAATGTTATCGATAAGGAAGTGATTTCACCCCGACTGGAGAACCTACCGATTGAGACTGCCCAGGGCGTGTCAGTCATACTCAAACTTATCTCAACGTGGTCCGCTTCAGAAAATATGGTCCTCTTCTTGGGCAGTAATGACCAAATCCTATCCAAAGTTGCCGAATGTTTGGCACCACCAAAAACGAAGGATGAAGTGAAGCTCTTTGCCTTGAACACCATTAAGAATATAGTCAAAATGGCTCAGCAAGATATCTCTGGCGATATTGCTGAGAAGGTGATCGCGAAGCTGCTCACACCTAACATGGATCACTTCTTGATCGAGATTGGTGGCGTTCTTCGAGGCGAACATGGTATAAGCAAAGACTTACTGGAGGCTTCTGTGGAAACGGTATCTCAGCTTGCACCATTTGTGACAACTTCATCTCAAGCCCGGAACTTGGTGGATGTATCGATTTTCTTGCTTGATCAACCTTCACGTCGAGTCAGCCCGAAAACTAAGGGTGGCTTGCTCCTTGTTCTTGAGCATTTTGTTCCGCTCTATGAGCTGCAAAACGACGATGATCTTAAGGACAAGGTCTTTCACACTATCACCTCTCTATTCGGTTTCTTCAAAGACAAAGCCTCGCGCGAGGTACTATCTCGTGTTCTCATGGTCTACTCTCTGAAAGACCATGTGATCGGGGAGGTTGCTGGACTTTGCGTTGATCTGAATTCCTTCCACGAAGGGCGGCTCGATGAGCCTGACTATGATCGACGTTTGAAGGCATTCAACACCATCAAAGAGCCACGGGAGATCCCTTTCACCGCTCGCCAATGGACGCCTTTGCTATTCAATATGCTCTATTACATCCGATACAACGAGGAATTCAGCGTTCTATCTCCAAATTCTTCTGATGGAATATGCCAATTTATCGATACAGCTGAGAAAGCCAATGAGTTCGAAAATATTGCGTTTATGAACATGCTTTCATCCATTCTCATGCCAGCTCTATTCGCAGGGGCCCGAGAGCCATCGGAATTAATTCGACGAGAGTATTTGATGGTTATGGCTCATCTTGTTCGCATATTTCCTACCTGGCCGGAAGTCAGCGATATGCATGGGCTACTCGCCGGAGATGATGAGCTAGAGTCATCTTTCTTCAACAATATCTTGGCTGTAGGCAAAGGCCGACGGTCTAGTGCGCTTGGTCAACTTTCTGCTGCAGCAGAAAGAGGCGAGCTCACTGGCAAAAATATTAGCCACTTTTTTATCCCAATTATCGAGCATTTCATTTTCGACCGGGCTGAAGGTAATGACGCCCACAATCTTGCTGCTGAAGCCACAACGGCAGTTGGGATTTTGGCGGGTTCCTTGGAATGGCCACAATACAGGGCAATGCTCCGACGCTTCATTGGATACATTGAAGCAAAACCAGAACTCGAGAAGCAGATCATCCGACTGCTTGGCAAAGTCATTGATGCCCTGGCTCTTGCAACACCAATACCGACTACCCCTGGGCCGGAAGAAGATCCCGCCCCAAGGAAATCAAGTACACTTGCGAGGACGATGCCAAAGCCACTGAAGCTTGCGGATGACTTGACTTCAAACATCTTGCCGCCCCTCACTACTTATCTTCATGACAAGGATGAATCCACTGTCAGTCTTCGAGTGCCAGTGGCTATCATCATTGTCAGGCTACTAAAACTTTTACCTCAAGAGCAACTAAATGAGCGGCTGCCTGCTGTCCTGACAGACATATGCCACATTTTGAGAAGCAAAGCACAAGAATCGCGGGACATGGCTCGCGATACATTGACTAAGATCTGCGCACTTCTCGGTCCGTCGTGCTTTGGTTTTGTTCTCAAAGAGTTACGAGGTGCTTTGGCGAGAGGTTATCAACTTCACGTCCTCTCGTATACTATGCATTCGATTCTAGTAGCAACAACTCCAGAATATGCTCCGGGTGATCTGGACTACTGCCTACCATCCATTGTCGCAATTATTATGGACGATATTTTTGGAGCCACTGGCCAAGAAAAGGACGCGGAGGAGTATGTGAGCAAAATGAAGGAGGTTAAGAGCAGTAAAAGTCACGATTCGATGGAGTTGATAGCCAGAACGGCGACTCTTAGTCGATTAACTGACCTGGTCCGACCGATCCAGGTGCTGTTGAAGGAGAAGCTCAATCTTAGAATGGTTAGGAAGATTGATGAGCTTCTGAACCGAATCAGTAGCGGCTTGCTTAAGAACCCAGCAGCTCAAAGCAGAGACAGCTTGATATTCTGCTACGAAGTTATCCAAGATGTTTACAACAGTGAAAAGCCCCAAGAAAAGGTCAAGGATGACTACAGGCTCAAGAAGTATCTCGTCCAAAAAGGAGCTAAGAGGGCTGGTGAGAGAGGGAGCACCACTGTCTACACCTACAAACTGGTCCGATTTGCTTTCGACGTCCTCCGGTTAGTGCTCAAGAAATACGATGAACTAAGAACTGCGAGCAACTTGGCTGGTTTTATTCCAATACTTGGTGATGCCGTTGTCCAAGCAGAGGAAAATGTCAAGGTCGCTGCATTCCGCCTGCTCACCACTATTGTCAAAGTTCCATTGAAAGTTGCCAGCGACGGCACGAATCTCTACCGTGTCGCCACCGCCGAAGCAATGAAGTCAATTCAAGAAAATCTATCAACAGCTTCCGACATATCGCAAGGCGCATTAAAGCTGATCTCCGTTATACTTCGAGATCGTCAAGATGTACCAGTCAAGGAGACTACTATCGATGAGCTACTAACACGACTCAAAGACGACATGACTGAACCTGAGCGCCGTCACGTGACCTTTAACTTCTTGAGAGCAGTGTTGGATTCTAAGGTCGAAACGGCTGCGGTCTATGATACTCTCGATTATGTCGGTACGGTCATGGTTACGAACACCGACAAGGATACGAGAGACTTAGCACGAGGTGCATACTTTCAATTCCTTCGAGACTACCCACAAAAGAAAAACCGATGGTCGAAACAACTTGCTTTCATAGTGGCAAATCTAAAGTACGAACAAGAAGGAGGACGCCTATCAATCCTTGAAGTCATTCATCTTCTGCTCTCTAAGTCGTCCGATGACTTCGTTCAAGAAGTCTCAGCGACTTGTTTCGTACCCTTAATATTCGTGCTCGCCAACGACGATAGCGAGAAGTGCCGAATGGCAGCCGGCGAGGTCATCAAGGAGATTTTCAAAAAAGCCGATGGCCAACAACTGAACACATTTCTGACTCTTCTTCGATCTTGGGTCAAGGAAAGTGGCAACCCATCAGTTGTACGGCTAGCTCTGCAGACCTATGGCTTCTATTACGACTCTCACGATTCTGATGATAGCGATTTGCCTATGCTTCTCGACTGCATCCACGCCACCATAAAGACTTCCGAAGACAACGATTCAGACTGGGAACAAATCTATGCCGCGCTTCAATTAGCATCTAACCTCGTTCAGAAGTTTCCCGAGACACTCCTCTCTGCAAAAACCAAGGCACTCTGGAGTATAATCAGAATTTGCCTCTCATACCCTCACGCCTGGGTCAAGCTATCCGCTGCTCGGCTGACTGGCATCTACTTCGCAGACTTTGCAAGGACTAACGTGGAAAATGGCTTGGAAGGTATCCAACTTAAAGGCTCTGGTGGTCTCAAGCTCAAAGAAGACGAAATCAGAGACTTCATCCGCCGCACAGCGCACATGCTCAAAACACCGGGTCTCACCCAGCCCCTAGCTGATGAGATTGTCAAGAACCTTGTGTTCCTAGGTCGTTGTGCGGGAGCTAACGATTTTAAATGGGTCACTTCACAAGACGTTGAGTCCGACGAGGATGGAGAAGAGGGCCAAGACAAGGAGAAAAGAACCGCGTTGCAATATCTTTTTGGGCGATTGAGTTTTATTCTCAGAAGAGAAACATCGCCACCTCGAGCACCGGCCCTGGTACCGAAAACTGCTGCTTTGCAGTTGCTGGAGCTTCTCACCTTCAAGCTTGCTCCAGACACTTTAATACCTAGTCTCCAAACCTTACTCCTGCCGCTTTCCAACCTCACAGACCCCTCGATCCCAATTCCATACTCCACAGATGACCTTTTTAAGACCGGCTACGAGGCACTGAGATCAAGCAGCGAAGAGATCATGGAAAACCTGAAGCGAAAAGTTGGGACGAAAGAATATAC
>Ga0302325_10021954_pt1 | contig 13360 bp, 8 predicted proteins | sample Palsa_T0_2_FD_201948 | JGI IMG/M metagenome (GOLD analysis project Ga0302325, IMG submission 201948) | Peat permafrost microbial communities from Stordalen Mire near Abisko, Sweden - Palsa_T0_2 | ecosystem: Environmental > Terrestrial > Soil > Palsa > Peat permafrost | place: Sweden: Abisko... | reverse complement strand
TCGGAGGGATCCTGACCTCGCCCTCTTGTCTTGTTGAGGGGGTGAGGTCAGGATCCTGGAGACGGAACGCAGCGACCGCATCCTCGCTGGTCAGAGGGGTGCTAGGTCGGAATCGCGGCGTAAAGCACCCGTATGGCGAGGGCTGCGCTCTGCCGCCAGTCTGCGGGGTATGTTGGTGCACCCTGCGGATGGCCGCGCGTGCCACAACGGAGTATTGTCACGCGCTGCACGGGTTGCCTCCTGCCTGCATGCCGAAGGGTGCCATATATGTCTCACCGACGCGCCGCGGCAAGCGGACCCGCCGAGGGGCTCAGCGGTGGGGACTCCCGCCCGGTACGGGCGCTATCGCCGAGCAGGTCCCGCAGGTCAGCCAGGCTTATCCGTCATGTTGTCCGATGCTGGTGACGTCATCTTCCACGCCACACAATTGTCCAGCTCGCGGCCAGCTCTTCCAGCCGCCCGGGCACTGCTTCCCGATAGTCTCTGAACCATGGACCCAGCACTCCGTCAGGGTCACGAGCGCGGGCGGCCACGCCCAAGGGTGTATTCTTCAACCCGTACTTGCTCTGAAGAAACGCAGCGACATGAGGTCTCTCCTGAACTACTCGTCTGAGGACGAAAACACAGATGACACCACCTACAGCTAATGCCCGCACACTACTTATCAGGATATTCGAAGCTTGGCGCGCGGAGGGTCTTGCAAGCTATTCGGAAGGTGCCGCATTCGAGATCTTCGCGTCGGAGTTGGTCCTACGACCTTACGGTCTTGTACTCGAGGACGTTGCGGCCGGCATAGTGGGCGGAGGTCAAGATGGTGCCATTGACTCCGTTTATGTCTTCTTCGATGATAACTTGATCGACGAAGATTCAGAAGTCGTTGATCCATCGAGCAAGCCCAGTGACTTTACCCAGGATCGGCTACTTGAGCTCTGGATTATTCAAACCAAGACAACCCCTTCCTTTGCGGAAACTACCGTTGATCGGCTCGAAAACTCAATTCGCCGCCTGCTGGACCTTTCCCAGCCTTTGGATTCCCTGAGGGTGCTATACAACGAACGGCTGCTTGACCGAATAGGACTATTCCGGAAGGCGTGGGATAAGCTCATCACACGACGGCCGCGCATAAGTGTTAATGTCGTATACGCTACACCTGGCGACCGCCAGGGCGTAACACCGCAAGTTGAAGGAAAGCTCAGCGCGCTCCGTCAAGTGATCGCCGCCGCTGTACCTGATCCGGGCCTCGTCACAGTCGAGTTGCTCGGCGACAAGGAACTGCTTAGCCGATACAACGAACGGCCATCGTACACAGTCAGAATGGAGTACCAAGAGAGTGCGACTAGTGGCAACTCGCATGTCGCACTCGTTAAACTTAAGGACTACTACGATCTCATCGTTGATGAAAACGGCCGGCTGCAACGCCACCTTTTTGAGTGGAACGTGAGAGACTACCAGGGCAACGTGGAGGTCAACAAAGGAATACGCAAGTCGCTAACATCCGCTGATAGCCCGGAGTTTTGGTGGCTGAATAATGGCGTCACCATCTTGTGTAGCGACGCCACCAGCGCCGGGAAAGCATACTCCCTCTCGAATATCCAGATCGTGAACGGCCTGCAAACAAGCCACGAAATATATGACGCACTGAAGAATTATCGAACGCCCGAGGCCGAGAACAAGATGCTTCTGGTCAGGATAATCGTGACCGGTGACGCTTCAACTCGTGATCAAGTGATTCGAGCTACCAACCGGCAAACCGCAGTTACTGATGCTTCCCTTCGCGCAACTGACGATGTGCAACGCCAAATCGAGAACTACTTCTTGACAAAAGGCTGGTACTACGACAGGAGAAGAAATTACTACAAGAACGACGGCAAGGAAATCTCGAAGATTGTCGGAATCCCCTTCCTCGGGGCTGCGGTAACCGCGATGGGCCTGGGACGGCCAGACAAATCACGAGGGAAACCCGCGTCGTTGCTCAAGAACGACGATGACTACAAGCAAGTTTTTAGCTCATCGATTGACCTGGAGATTTACCTCTGGGCCGCCCGCCTGCAGCGCAGGGTGGATGCCTTTATTGTCTCAGATACCGCCGGTGCGACGATCGAACAGAGAAGCAATCTAAAGTTCCACCTATCAATGCTCATCGCAGAAAAGCTCAACGGCAGCCCTGTTAAGCGACCCCAGCAGTTGCGTCCCCTCGCATCGCGAGACGCGTCACTTACGGATGACGAGCTGGAAGCTCTTTTTGATAAACTTAAGCAGTGGTCAAATGAGTACCTAAAGACAGAGGTCGTTATCCTGGAGCGCGCCGCAAAAGCGCAACGCTTTAGCGATTACCTATTGAGAAAAGCGGCTAGCGATCGCGCCTCAACACAGGCGTTTTCTTGACGTTGCTCACCCAGTGCCCACCCAGTGCCTGGTCGATGAATCAATAGGCGTCTCGCATAGCGTCTTGGCGCTACCTGTCGAGAAACCCTGAAATACAGGCAGGGTCTAGCTGATTTCCGCCAAGTAGCGGCCAAGGCGACGCGTGATAGTCTCGGCGACGGCATCATGGTCACCACCGTGTGCGACAGCTTTAGCTGGAGCTACCTCAAATGCTGCCCTGCTCAGGGTGGCCGCATCAGTGCCGATGACCCGGTTTACTCGAATCGGCGCGGGCGTTCCGCTAGCGCCCGGCTCAGTGTCAATATCAAAGACATAGATCCAGTCGCTAGGCTGGGTTGTCTGATCGTCCAGGAGTCGCCACGTACCATCTAGCTGCTCGTAGAGTTCTGGTGCGCCAAGGAAGGGCTGCCAGGAGTCCCATACTGGCTGCGGCAATGCCAGGGCGCATCCGACTGAGGTTTCTCGCTTGGTTACCTGGAACTTGAAGGCAATCTGGTAGAACGTACGCTTGAAGACATTGGAGATGTTCGGGCCTTCGATTTTGCGGCCTGCCCATTCGGGGTTCCCTGCGAGCTGTTCGGAAAACTTTCCCTTATGCAGGTCCAGAGCACTGGAAAGTGCTTTTACGGCATGACTGTAGCTGCCGTGCGTGTCTGTGGTCTGAAGCTCGATGACGCCGTACTTTCCTACAGTTACCCCGGCGGCGCTCAATCCGGGCCACAGGTCTGCCGCGTCGGCTGGAAGGAGTTCGACGACAGTGATGTCGAATGACAACTCCGGGGATGCTCCGGTTCTGGAGAGGCTGATCTCGCCGCCGAGCTTGTCCTGGAAGTAAACGAAGACCCTGGCTGCACCATGGACGGCATCCAGAACCTCGGATCTGCCAGCTTCGTCAGCTAGCACAACTACCGGCCGGATCAGGACAGGATCGAGCGGCGGTATGCCGTACAGACGGCACACCATGTCACCCAAGAGGCCGTCATCCAAGGCTCGGTAGGGGCACACCAGCCAGTCCTGCCGCGGACCGTTACTGCTCGCGCTGATGGTGCAAACGCCACGTGAGTTCGCGGCCTTCACGCACGGTGTGCTGCCCTTCAAGGTCTGCGTTAGGAATGGACAGCGCTCGGATTCCTGATCGTCAATTGCCCTATCGCCAGAATCGACGGTCGGGAAGACGCGGTGCCCGAACCATTCGGCTATGTGAGGCCGCGACGTAACACGGGCAGCCTGGGAAGAACGCCTCACCCGCCGCTCAGGACTCAAGCTCGGCCCTTCTGGTCTCCATCACCTCAGACAGTCCCGGCAGCCCGGGAGCCAGCTCACCATTTGTACCAAGAAACGCCACAGGGCGGCGGCGGAACGGTACCCGTAGTCTTTCCCCGAGCTGGCCATCAAGACAGCGGCGGATTTCTGAGCCGATGGCTTCCGCGAGCTGCGTCGGCACGGCATTACCTACTTGGTCGTACTGGCTGGTCCGGGACCCGTGGAACACGAAACTGTCAGGGAAGCCCTGTAGCCTGGCTGCCTCACGGATCGTTATCGTCCGGTCCTGCTCGGGGTGCGTGTACTCGCCCGACTTCGGGTCCCGGAAACGTGTGATTACCGCGCGCGGCACTCCGTCCCACGTCATCCGGCGATACCGGCGGGTGTGATCCTTCCGAAGCGCCCGCTGCATGCCAGAAGGCAGCAACTCTCGCGGCAGGTCTCGCCAGTCCTGGCCAGGCTTGATATGAGCCAGCCGGGTGAGATTAGCTGGTGAGAGCCGGGCTGCATAGTGGTTAGACAGCTCGCCGTTCAGGCCTGCACGCATCGTTTCCTGGTACGGTCCTACCGGCGGCCCCACGTAGCGGGTCGCTTCATCTCCTGCTGCTACAGGCGGCAGGTCACGGATCGCCCCAGCGGTCGTGACGAAGCCTTCCAGTTGCCCAGGCGGAATAGTGCAGTTCGGCAGCAGGTCCCCGATCTCGGCCGTGCCCACGGTAGGACGCGGGAATCCGTACCCGGCCGGAATCTCCAAGTCCTTACGCCAGCCGATGATGATCAGTCGCCAGCGCATCTGCGGCGCTCCGTACTGGGCCGCAAGCAGTTCGGCGCACGCCGCCTCGTAGCCCGCCGCGCTAAGCCCCTCCAAGATGGCGCGCAGGTAGGCCCCCCTTGCCAGAGTGACAAGGCCCGGCACGTTCTCGATGACGACGCAGCGAGGCTGCAACTCGGAAGCGAGCCGCAGCACCTCCATGAACAGGTTGTTCCGCCGATCCCAGACAACGCGTGACCCGATGATGGAGAACCCCTGACAGGGCGGACTAGCAAAGAGCAGATCCAGCTGGCCAGGTGAGACGTCGGCAGCCGCCAGCACTTTGTCCGTGTCCACAGTGCGAAGGTCCGCGGCGAGGAAGTCGCCAGGCAGGTTCGCCCGATGAGTCGAGCTGCAAGCTAGATCAACATCTGCAGCGAGACGAAGATCCCAGCTAGCCTGCACCAGCCCGAATGACGCGCCCCCAGCCCCGCAGAACAGATCAACAGCAGTCGGACTCATGCGCTCAGCTTGCCATCTACCAGTGACATCGAAGCGAATGTTCCGCGTTCTGAGCCTCGCGTGTCACAAAGATCAAGGGGCTGGCCGCGTGTCACCGCGACGAGGTCAGCGGCCAGGCAGTTACAACTCGCCCCGGATCCGCTGCATGCGCTCCTGGCGGGCGGCCTGATCTCGTTCGGCAGTAAACAGCTTGATGCCTGCGGCGGCAACCGCTCGGACGCTGGGGTCTTCGTTTCCGGACATGATCTCGTAGGAGCTGATGATCTCCTGGTACCAGGAAGAGAAGTTGCCCGAGTAGATGCCGTGGAGCCGGAGGCTTGCGATGCGCTCGGGGTCGACGCCTCTTGGGACGAGGAGCTTGGCCAGTGCCTCGATCGGCACGTCAGTATCGGTGCCGGTATAGCAGCCGACCGCCTCGTCCGGAGATATCTCGTGGGCGGCGAGGAGTTCTTCCAGCCATCCGGTGTCAGGCCCGGCAATGTGTGAGTGAAGTAGCCATCTCCTGGTGGGCTGGTCCTGGTACTGGCGGTGCAGTTCTAGCTTGGATGGTGCGGGCAGAAGGTGGAGGACGGTCCAGCATTTATACGGCAGGCTGAAGTACGCTGCGCTTTCTCCTGCATCTGACAGGGATCGCGAGATGATGCGTGTCAGCGTATCTGGGTAGCGGCCGCCGAGGTATTTGAACAGGGCGGCCATCTCGTCGCCGGGACAGCCTGCCACGCGGCTTGGTTTCAGGCCGTCGAGTGCGGTAAGCCATGCGGGCTCGAGGTCGCCCGGGTTCCAGTCCTCGCGGTGGCGTCGGCCGTAAAAGATCGCGGCGGCTGCGGCGGCGATGAGTTCAGTGTCCGGGCGGGTCAGCAGTGTAGCCTGCCGCGCGGTTGTGAGCTGGCCGCGGAACATCAGGTACTGCATGAGCCGGTAGTCATTGCCGGTGAGGGCTTCTGCTGCTAGTTCCGTGATCGGGGTGGGCGGGGGTTCGTTTCCGAGCAGCAGCTCGATGGTTGCCGCCCGGCTGGCTGGGCTGGCTAGCAGCGCTCGTGTGTCGTCCGCGGATAGGCTGCCGTCTCGGCTGAGCCGTTCGGCGAACTTGCAGCCCTCGGGCATGAAGCCCAGGCTGATGGATGCCTGCAGCCACTCGTGCGGGGCAGGGGCTATTTCTGCCAGTTTGGCTGCAGCGATCATCGTCCGGTCCGGCCAGTGACGCGGCGCGTACGTGAGTTCGGCCTTGAGCTCTGATAGGCGCGCGACGACGCTGGCGGGGTCGCCGCCGGCCCAGGCGTCCATTACGGCCGCGATGTTTTCGGTGAGGATTTTCTCGGCTTCGAGCCAGTCTCCGGGGGCGGCCTCGATATCGGTGAAGAACACGGCGATATCCCCAGGAAGGTCGACAGCGGCCGCGATGCCGAAGCGCTTCGCGACCGAGCGTAGCCGCGCCCGGTTGCCGACGGACAGATCCTCCCGCCGGGCCAGGGCAGTTGTCAGCGCTTGCCCGGCCTCGCGTGCTGCCCGGACGCTGTCCTGCGGATGGTCCTGGCCGAAGGGATGATCGTATCCGCCGCCGATGCGCAGCCATTCACCGGCTACATCGACCGCTACAGCGGCCAGAACCGGGCGCTCGGGCGCCAGCATCTGTTCCAGGACCGGCCAGACTTCCCGGTATACCTGGTGGATTTCGCCGGCCGGGATAATGGTGTCGATCAGGTTCAGCTCGCCGGGCCTGCCCGGATTGGGCAGGGCCGCCCGGATACCCGGACTCAGCACAATCTGCATGACCGCTGCCGTAACGCGCAGGCGGGAAGGGTCGCCCGGGGCCTGTGCCAGCCAGCGGCTGGCCTGATGCGCGATCTGCTGCCGCGAATGCAGCTGCCGGGGAACTTCGGGGTGGAAGCCGCGGACCAGGTCCTCCAGTTGCCGCAGGGGACCCCCTCGATTGGAGTTCTCCGGGCGGCGGTCTGACATGCTGGCAGTGAGGAGCAGCTCGATCCCCGCGTCGAGCTGATACAGCTGGACGGCGCGCGCGGCCAGGCTAACTACATCTTCTAGGTCCCAGCCACTGACATCTCCGGCTCTTGCGGTGTGATCGAGGCATGCCCGGGCGAGGCGGAGAACATGTTCTGCGGCGCGCCGGTCGAGGCGCATGAACTCGAGGCACAAGCTGGTCTTGGTCTCGACGGGGACGGTATCGCTGGCTAGCACCTCGCCCAGCAGGGCTTCGGCCAGCGGCCGGGCACTGCGTGCCCCCAGCACTGCGGACCTGATCGCTGCCCTGGCCAGCTCACCTGCCCGGTCAGGCCACCGGCTCGCCAGGTCGCGCAGGTCGACTACGGGAACCGGCATCGTGAACGCCCGTTCCGCCACGAGCGCATCGGCGAGCATCGGGGGACGCACGGTATAGCTCCGGGTGCCGACGAAGTAACCGGGTCGCACGTCGATCAGGCCGCTGCGCGCGGCCATGTCAAGAACTGCTGAGACCTGTGTCCGGGACATCTGCAGACCGGCACCCAGGTTCCCCAGTTCAGGCTCGGACACCCAGCCCAGCGCGCTGACAGCGGCCAGGACATCAATGGCGCCCGGAATGAGCCCGGCGCGGCGCAGGTACCGCCCGGCTTCCCCGAGCAGCGCCTTGCCGCTGATCAGCGACTGCGGATCATTCTTTCGCAGGAGCAGGTCAGCCAGGGTCACGGTCCAGGCCGGGCGGCCTTCTGCCTGATCCAGGATCTCGCGACGAGCCAGGCGGCTGGTGATCCCCATGGCCTGAATCAGGTCATCAAGCGGCCCGCGTTCCATCAAGCTCAGTTCGTGCACCTGCGCTGACGGGACCAGCGCCTGGAGATCCTCGACATCCGCCGGCCAGCAGACGGCGATCAGGCGGTAGCTGAACAGGTCAGGCTCAGACCGCCGCAGCCACAGCAGCCGCCCGATCAGCGCCCCTGCACATGCGGCATCGTCAACTGCTACCGCTGAAGGCCGCGCCCAGCGCAGGTCATCAGCGATGCTCTCCAACGGGGCGTCCTTATCGACGAACGCGATACCGGGCAGGTCGCTGAGGAGCCGCGATTTCCCGGTTCCTGGCGGCCCGGTAAGGATCAGGTCACCGGCCTCCGCTACCGAGGCAAGGTCCTCTGCGCGGGCGACGAGAGGCAGGAACGCCCACGGGCTCTCGGCGAGGTCGGGCGCGCCCGGTGACAGCGTGACCGGGCCAGAAGGTAGCCCGAGCAGCGCTGCGCGCCAGTATCCGTCGCGGCGCAGGCGGCTCGCGAAGAATCCGCCGTCAAAGATCTCACTGACATTGAGCAGCGCTCCTGCCCGCTCCGCGGACCTGGCGAGCTTTTCCCGGGCACCCAGCCGGAGGATCGCCGGATTGGCCAGCACGATCCGGCTCACCGGGACGTGGTGCTCCTTCATGCTCCGGATCCCGGTGAGCATGTTCTTGCGGACACCGTCCAGCGACCGCGACGATGTGATCAGCACACGCGCGGGAATGTCATCGCCTGGGCCTGCTATGTCGGCGTCTCGGCCCCAGTCACTGCCACCAGGAATCGGCGACAGGCCGTCATAAAGTCCGGAGAGCAGATCCTGGGCACAGCGCTCAAAAACCTTATCGGATAGTAGTTTCGTGGCGAGGGCGTGCTCAATCCGGTCAAGATCATGCATCCTAAGGCCTCTGAGATTTCCGCGTAATGGACCTCCGAGTTTCCCGGCCGGAGGTGCTGGCATACATGTCGGCTACTCGCTTGTCCCGATGTCGAAGTGGCCCTCGATGGCGGCAGCGATGATGCGCTGCGCGCTCTCGCGGGTCTCGGCCGGCTGGCTGGCCAGGTTGGCGCCGACTTCCGCAGCCGGCATCTCGAGGATGCGATGGGCCTTTCCCGCGAGTTCGGGGACCAGGCGCAGGGCTGAGGTGATGGCATCCAGGTTCTCCTGCCATCCGGCCTTGAGCATGGCGATGACCATGGGCACGATGAACAGGACAGTCTCGGGATGCTGGTCTAGCTGGCCCAGGACTGCGAAGCCGGCAAAGTTGTCGTTCCCGGACACGGCACCGAGCATGCGGGCCATCAGGGGCAGGTGCCGGAACAGGGCGACGACGGTCTGCCTGGCGGCCGTCAGGTCGGTTTCGGACGCGTCGGCGACTGCATGCAGCAAGCTGGGCAAGCCGACGATACTTGCGGCGCCGAACAAGTCCTCAGCCGGGCCGGTTAGCCACGGGCCTGCGCCGACGATGGTGTGCCGCCGGCCGTTCGGGGCGATCCCGAGAACGCGCTCGACGGCTGCGCCTTCCTCCGCCGTGCCTTCGAGTGTCTCGCCGAGACCGAACGTGCGGACCATGAGCGCGACCGCGCGGGCCCGTTCATCGGCGCGGACCCGGCCGCGGCGAGGGACCGGCGTTGCGCCTCGCCGGGCGGCTATGGTCCGGGCCATCGCGTCGATCGCCTGGCTGCGGGCGTCGTCGCGGGACGGGTCGAGACCGAGCCGCAGAGCCTGCTGGCTGATCTCCCGCTCCACGATGGCGGCTAGCGCGCTCAGCTGGCGGGAAAGGGCGGCGCGGACAGCGGCGGGCGGGATGGCGAAGCCGTCGAGCCACAGCAGGATCTTCAGCAGGTCCGGATCCTTGGTGCGCTCGCGCCAGCGCAGCAGCGCGGCTAGCTGCCGGTCCGTGCCCGGCGGGTATCGCCACACTGGCGCGCGGCCGCGGTAGCCGGCCCGGCTCGGGCGCGGTATCAGGCCCTGAGCGCGGAACGTCTCCAGCATCCGGTCGCCGATCACCCCTCCCGCCTGGGCGGCAGCCTTAAGCAGCGCGGCACCATCGGGACCGTGGGACTGCGCGGCCGGATCCTGGTTCGGCATCACAGCATCTACCCTACCGCCGGAGCACTCCCGGCAGGATGGCCAGTAACTCGCAGAAGCAATGAGTACTCCCGGTCCGGAGGGCCATAACTTACACTTCTGTGATTCTCGTTTGCACCAGCAGTGTCCCTCTGCTTTCCTGATCCCGTACAGGACCAGAACGACACGCGAGCTATCCCGGCAGACTGACCCTCAGACGGCGATGGCACGGCACGGACAAAACAAGGAACCCAGATGAGCAGACCACCTGCGGCGCCATACCGCGAGAACCCGGGCGAGAACCGCACCCTGCGGCGCGGTGACCATCTCCGCGGCGGAGCACCCGGCACTCCCCACCACGACGGGATCTACCTAGGTAACGGACACGTCATTCACCTGACCGGTGACCCCGGGGGCGGAGGCAAGGCGAACGCGAGGGTCCGGATCGACATGCTCGCGGTATTCACAGCCGGCCGGCCGGTCACTGTCAGGCCCTATGCCGGCAATCACAACCCTGACGCGATCATCGCCCGCGCCACCTCGAGACTCGGCGGCGGCAACTACCACCTGATCTTCAATAACTGCCAGCACTTTGCCCGGTGGTGCGCGACCGGGGACCACGTCAGCGAGCAGGTCTGCTCGGTAGCCGCAACCACCGGCACACTCACGGCGCCCGTGCTAGCCGCGCAGCTGGCCCTCAACCTTGTCGGGTCGGCCGGCCTGATCGCCGGCCTCAGCGGGCCCGGGATCATGTCCGGGCTGGCTGCCTACGGCGCCCTTGTCGGCGGTGGAGCCGTCGCGGGCATGGTAGTACTCGGCGCCGCGCCAGCGCTGGCCAGCGTCGTGATCATGAACCGGGCGCTACGCGAGGACGACGACCTGCCCTACGGGGAGCGTGCCGCCCGGACCGCCGGGCGTATCGGCTCGGCAGCAGGAGCACTGGCCGGTTCAGCCGGGGCGGTCGCCTTGGTCAGCGCGCTCGGCGTCGCCGGTCTCAGCGGCGCCGGGATCTCCTCCGGGCTCGCCGCTGTCGGCACTGCCGTCGGCGGCGGCATGGCCGCAGGCGCCATGACCGTCGTCGCCGCACCCGCCGCAGCGGCCGCTGCCCTTGGCTACCTGATCTACCGGCTTGCCATTTGGTTCACGTCAAGCGCTCCACCATCTACCGCCGACCACATAACTTCCTAACGCGGAGCGCAGGCACGCCGAACCGCAGGTAACAGCTAGAGCACTATTGATCCAGCCGGAGGCGCCTCGCCGAACTATCAGGGCTGCGGGAGGTTGCCTGTCCGGACGAGCTCATCCCGGATCTCCTCAATAGTTACATCCCGCCGGAGAAAGGCTGTCAGGTAAGTCAGTGTTCCACCGGCTTGTGCTCTGCCAGGCATCCGGAACGGCAGCCGAAGCATCTCCGGCGTGATCCCCAGCTGGCAGAACCGCCTGGCGTCCGCAGGTAGGACACGGAGCCCAATCCACGGTGCCGCTGACTTCTCCGTAAACCACTGGGCCGCCCAGGGCCGCGCCAGTGACCGGATTAGCTCAAGGCGCCCCTCCGGAATACGAGGCCCTTCGTCCCGGGCACGGGCGACGAGTTGCTCGAGCGGTGCCAGGTCTTTCACCGCCACCGTGCGGGGCGGCTGAACCCCGCGAGCCTGACGCGGCACGGCACCTGCCCACCCATCCTTCCGCGGAGCTAGTTCGCGAGAATCGGCCCCATGGACCTGTGCGTCGGCGGCAGGATGGCGCTGCAACCTTTCGCGCACGGCCTGAGCGACCTCGGGCTCAAGCGTGGACGCCACGCTCCGGACGAGCTCGCCGTCTCCAGCGAGTGCGTCCATGATCTGCTTCGAGTCAGTGTTCAATTCTTGCGCTAGCTCGTACACGCGAATTTTTGCCATACAGTTCTCTCTTACGTCGATCCGCTTAATTCGCAATGTTGCAGTCGGCGCCCAGGCTAACCGATATTAACAAACATGTTCGATTGTACCGTGTGCGACGGCGATCGCGGAGGCTCGACCGGAAGCCGGCAAGGAAGGGGCCAGGATGGTTAAGACGGCTAGGTGACCTGCCAGGCGTGGGTACCCATCATTGGTTAGAGAGGAACGTGGCCTGCACCCATTAGCCGACGAGATGGGCCGCCGGAGTTGGTGGATTTTCGAGCGCACTATGGTGCCGCCAAACGTCCAGGAGATTCTTCGGGCAGCCCAGGGCGGCCGTGTTCTCCCACTGGGGCCACGATTCGGCGGTGGGCCACGGCGATGCCGTTACGGCTGGCTGGCCTGCCGGGAACGCCGGGTCGTCCTGCTGGACGTTGCTGCATCAGCGTCATGGCCATCCTGGGTGTGCAGCTGAGCTAGCTCATCGCGGTAGGCGTCGGCTTGCCGTTCGGCGCGTTCGGCCCGGGCCCGCAGGTCGGCGCGCATCTCGTCGCGGTCTCGGGTGGCGTCGGCGCGGAAGCTGGCCAGCGTCTTCTCCGCGGCGGCGCGGACCCGGGCGTTCTCTTCCTGGGCGGCTTGCTCGGCGGCCTGAGCGCGGCTGACTTCCTGCCGGGCCAGCTGGGCGGCCTGCTCTGCTTGGGCGGCCCGCGCCAGCGCTTGGTCCCGGTCGGCGTCGGCAGCGCCGACCTGCTGCCTAGCCTCAGCGTGGGCCCGGGTGATCGCGCCGTCCCGCTGGGCTTCGGCCGCGTCGATCCGCGCTTCAGCGTCGGCGCGGGCGGACTCAACCGCGGTGTCCCGGTCGGCTTCGGCGGCCGCGCAGGCTGCCTCAGCCGCGGCCGCAGCGGCCTGGCCGGCGGCAAGCTGCACGGACATCTCCTCGGCGGCCGCGTCGGCCTCGGCGCGCCACTGGTCAGCCTCGGCGGCACGCTGCTCGGCGGCGGCCGCACGGGCCTCAGCGGCGGCGGCACGCTGCTCGGCGGCGGCGCGGACGGCTTCGACCTCGGCCTCAGCGGCGGTCGGGTCAGTTGCGATGTCGATGGCCTCGCGCAGCCGGTCGGCGATCCCGGCGACCCGGTCGGTCTCGGTGCGCAGCTGGCGGAGCAGTTCCGCGCCGGTCACCCTGGCCATGGTCACCGGGGTGTCGGTGTCGCCCGGGCCGGTGGTCCCGGCCTGAACGGCGGCCAGGCGGCGCCGCTCGCGCCAAGCCGATACACGGGTATGACCGCGGCCTTCGCAGTATTCCGGGGGACGGCCGGGGCCGGTCGCAGGGGCGGCTGGCGCGGTGCAGCCGGGGTGCTTGCACGCTGTCCGGGCCGTGGTGGGAGTGTCGCTGGCCATTGTGCCTCCTTCGTGCTGGCCTATGCTGATTCTACCATTTTTCGTTACGTTACCTAATACGTTATAGAACGAAACGTAACGAAATTGGTGAGGTGTGCAAGGGATTGATCCAAGGAGCGCCATGTTGTCTATGCCGGGGTGTTGACAGGTACCTCGAGGGCCGACCCGAGGCGATCACAGGTTCACTGTGGCTTGAATAGTCAGCCGCCGCGTGGGCCGGGCATTTTCGGACTTGGCATGTGGCACTGGAATGCACCGGATCCACCACGGAGCCCGGATCCACCACTTCTAGATGATGGTGGTCACAATCTTTTGCGTCGTAGGCCCGCAACGGATC
>Ga0302325_10021953_pt1 | contig 13361 bp, 5 predicted proteins | sample Palsa_T0_2_FD_201948 | JGI IMG/M metagenome (GOLD analysis project Ga0302325, IMG submission 201948) | Peat permafrost microbial communities from Stordalen Mire near Abisko, Sweden - Palsa_T0_2 | ecosystem: Environmental > Terrestrial > Soil > Palsa > Peat permafrost | place: Sweden: Abisko... | reverse complement strand
CGCTCAGGGTTGCGTCGGAATTTGCCGGCCGCAGGATTATAAATGAGAACCGGCTGCTGATATGTTGCGATCTCCCCAGTATAACTCCCAAAGAATCGAACATTTGCGCGACGAGCTGAGGCGTCACGAGCATCTTTATTATGTTCTGGACTCACCGGAGATCAGCGATGCCGAATATGACGCCCTGATGCGGGAGCTGAAAGAACTGGAAGCGGCGCATCCGGAGTTCGCGTCACCCGATTCGCCCACGCAGCGGGTGGGCGGCAAGCCTCGCGAAGGATTCGTCAAGGTGGCGCATTCCGGGGCGATGCTGAGCCTCGATAATGCCCTCGATGAAGCGGAGCTGCGCGATTTCGACCGGCGGGTGCGGGATCTTTTAGGGGACGAGTCGTATACCTATGTCGCTGAGTTAAAGCTGGATGGCTTGTCGCTGGCGGTGCATTATCGCGATGGGAAATTCGCCCAGGCCGTGACGCGCGGCGATGGGCAAGTGGGGGAAGACGTCACGGAAAACACGCGTACCATCAAATCGGTTCCGTTGCGCGCGCACGGGTCCTTCGAAGTGCGCGGCGAAGTGGTTTTTAACAGGAAGGCTTTTGAGAGGCTCAACGCGGACCGGGAACTGGCGGACTTGCCACGGTTTGCGAATCCCCGAAATGCGGCGGCGGGATCGCTCCGGGTGCTGGATCCGTCGATTACGGCGTCGCGGCAGCTCGATTTTTACGCGTATTTTCTGATTCCGCCGAAGCCGGCGCAATGGGAATCGCTCGACGCGCTTCAGAAGATGGGCTTTAAGGTCAACAGCCATCGAAAAAAATGCGCGGGCATTGACGAACTGTTTGCATTCTGCAAGGAGTGGGAAGAGAAAAGAGATTCGTTGCCGCTGGAAATCGACGGCGTGGTCGCAAAAGTGGATTCGGTCGAGCAGCAGGCGAAGCTGGGGTGGACGGCCAAGGCTCCTCGATGGGCGATTGCATTCAAGTTTCCGGCGCGGCAGGCGCAAACGCTGGTGGAAGATATCTTCGTCAGCGTAGGCCGGACCGGCGCGGTGACGCCGACAGCCATGTTTAAACCCGTGAATATCGGCGGTGTGATGGTTTCGAAGGCGACTCTGCACAATGAGGACGAGATCGGCCGGCTGGGAGTGCAGATCGGCGATACGGTGCTGGTGGAGCGCGCCGGCGACGTGATTCCTAAAGTCGTGCGGGTGGTAAAAGAAGGCGAATCGCGGCGGCCGTTCGCGATGCCGAAGAAATGTCCCGTTTGCGGCGAAGAAGTGGTGCGCGCGGAAAGCGAAGCGATCAGCCGTTGCATCAACACGAATTGTCCGGCGAGGCTGAAGGAATCGGTACTCCATTTCGCGGCCCGCGGCGTTATGGACATCGACGGTCTGGGCGAAGTGCTGGTGAATCACCTGGTGGATTCGGGGCTGGTGAAAAACGTCGCCGATTTATACAAATTGACCGTCGACGATCTGGTAAAAATTGAAAGAATGGGCGCTAAATCGGCCTTAAATGTTGTCAATAATATCAATGCTTCGCGAAAATCGCCATTAAATCGGCTGATTAACGGACTCGGGATTCCCTCTGTAGGCGAGCGCACGGCGCAGATTCTGGCGGAGACTTTCGGCGATCTCGACAGGATTATGAACGCCGGGGAAGAGGAATTGAAGAAGGCGGAAGAGGTGGGGCCGAAAGTCGCGCACGGCATCAAGCAATTTTTTCACCAACATGCGAATCGCGAACTGGTGGAACGCCTGCGCCAGGAGGGTTTTGATTTTAAGTACGAAATTACCCGTCACACCGGCAAGCTGGAGGGTCTAACATTTGTGCTGACCGGGACGCTTCCGAATTGGACGCGGGAGCAGGCGCAGGAGCGGATTGAAGCGGCGGGCGGGAAGGTTTCCAAGTCCGTGAGCAAGAAAACGAATTATGTGGTCGCGGGCGAAGAAGCCGGGTCCAAGCTTGATAAAGCGAAGGAATTAGGAGTAAAAGTCATCGATGAAGCGGGGTTGATCGGAATGATGGAATGAGTCATTTCTGGGAGATCCTCAAGGCGCTGGGGCCTTGGGGGGTGTTGATCGTTTCGACCGTGGAATCGCTGGGAATCCCGAACCCGGGGGGAACCGACTGGCTACTGGTCGGCATGGCGATTGCGCGGCCGAACGATGCGGCGTTATGCGCGGCGATGGCGGTGCTGGGGTCGCTGCTCGGCACGGCGGCGTTTTTCGACGTGATGCGGAGGGGCGGCGAAAAAGTGCTGGCAAAATACACATCGTCCGAGCGAGGGGCGAAATTCCGCATGTGGTTTCAGCGCTACGGGCTGGTGACGGTGTTCGTTCCAGCGCTGGTTCCTCTGCCGTTTCTGCCGTTTAAAGCCTTCGCGGCGTGCGCCGGGGCGCTGGGAGTGAACCGCTGGCGATTTCTGGGAGTGCTGGCGGTGGGCCGGATTCTGCGTTATTCGGGGCTGGCGTATCTGGGAGTGACGCTGGGGACGGTGGATAATTCGAAGGCGTGGGTGAAGGCGCACACCTGGCACATGGCCATTTTCGCCGTTGCGATTTTTTTGTTTTTTTATTTGCTGATGAAGTATCTGGATCGGGAAGTGGTGGAGCAGTAGGCAAATGGGCTGTCCCATCGGACGACAGCCGCTCCCTCATCTCACTTTTGGTAGAATTCTTTCACCCGGAGGCGTATAACATCTTGCTCGCTTCACTCAGACGTTTACTGTGGTTCAATCTGGCGACCTTATCGTGTTGTCTCGCCTGGGGACAGTTCACGCTGCGGACCGCTGCCGGAGGCGGACCCATCGGTATTCCCGGCGTGGGCGCGAACTCCAATTTCCCGGAGCACCTGGCTTTCTGGAACGGCGCGTTGTATATCGCCGACGCGGGCGAGAACCGGATTTTCAAGCTCGATCAGACAGGCACCCTCAGGGTGGTCGCGGGCAGCGGCTGGTCCGACCAGAACGCGCCTACCGGGGACGGCGGCCCGGCCATCAACGCGAATTTGATTAAACCGGCGGCGGTTGCGGTTGACACGGCCGGCACGGTTTACCTCGTAGACGGGTTCGGCATTCGCAAAGTGGACGGAACGGGCACCATCACCACACTTGCAGGAACCGGATGTCTTAATTATGACTCCAACGACGATCCGATGCCGATTGCCCTCAACCCGGCGGGAACAGTGTTGTACTGCGTAACAACCTCCAGTCCCTCGGGAGCCGTCGTCAGCCAGGTGAATCTTTCTACGCTGGCGGTGACTCCGTTCGCAGGAGGCGGGACGTCCACCGCCGATAACGTTGCGCCCACTATGGAGCGACTGTGGACTGTGAATGGCCTGGCCGTCGACGCTTCGGGAAATGTTTATATCTCGTCCTGGGGCTCCAATGAGGTTTACAAGGTATCCGGAGGGTTGATTGTCCATATCGCGGGGGGTGGGACATCAGCGCCCAACAACGTTCTAGCGACGAGTGCGAGTCTTAGCGACCCACTCGACGTGGCCGTAGATAGCGGCAACAATGTGTTCTTCTCGATGTACAATTCGATAATTTACCGCGTGGACGCCAGCACGCAGATCATCACCGAATTCGCCGGCGGAGGCTCCTGCCCTAATGCTCCCTATATCAACGACGGGCGTCCGGCGCTGAGCGCCTGCCTGAGTGTGGCGATCGGACTGACGATTGACCGTTCGACCAATAATCTCTACGTCTCGGATTCGGATGCTTTGGCCACGACCTTCGTGGACGAAAGGGACCAGACCAATCACCTGGTGCGCATGATCTCGGCCGCTCCCCCGAATGTCATTCAGACCGTCGTTGGAAACGTGTTTCCGGCGAGCCTCCCTCTGGGCTCGGGCCAAACGGGCGGATTCGAATTTTTGTCGGGCGACGGTTATGCGGCGACGGACGCCAGGCTCGCGCCGGTTACACAAGGCCTGGCAGTCGATCCCTCAGGTAACCTGTTCATCGGCGACTACTGGAATTACACCGTTCGGCGTGTGGACGCCGTAACCGGTATTATTACTTCCATTACTCCCAACCCCGGAAGCACCCTGAGTATCGCTCCATTTTTTCTCGCCGCCGGACCGAATGGGACGGTGTACGCCAATACTGCCGCCCCTGGTGGATCCGGCAACCCCGCCACGATCTGGAGTATCAGCGGCGGTGCCCTCACGGCAGTGGCCAGCTTCACGGGGTCGCAATGCACGTACACGCCCGATGGCGCTCTTGCCAGCAGCGGCTGCATAGGAAATCCGCAGGGAATTACGCTCGATGGCGCCGGGAATATGTACGTCGCCGATAACAAGTTCTGCACCATCCGGCAAATCTCCCCGGGCGGCGTTCTAAGCACGGTAACCGGGACCTCCGGAACCTGCACTTCCTCCGGAGACAACGGAACGGCGGCGCGCGCCACGGTGGGAGGCCCGTCTCTGGTTGCGTCCGATTCGGCCGGCAACATCTGGCTCGCAGATTACGGAGCGAATAATTACAACCCGACCTGGACGTCTTTCGTGATTCGCAAGATCAGCGCCAACCGGAGCCTGATCACCACCGTTTGGACTCCACCGCAGGATAGTACCGAACTCCAATCGCTCACGGTGGATGCAAACGGCAACGGGTTGGCACAGATCTATTCGCCGTCCGTCTGGGGAGGGATTTGCGGCGCCAGCGGCTACTGCATCATCCAGATCAGCGCGACCAATAATTCGGTCACCATGATCGCGGGCGGCGGCAACCCGGGCCTGCCCAGCCTCGATGGCGTCAACGCAATGGGCGCAACGCTCGGCTGTGAAGGCGTTTTACCAACGCTGCTAGGCGGCATGGCGGTAAATGCGAGTAACCAGATCTACTTCACGGAGGGCTGTAGCGGGTTCTCCTGGGCGGGAAGCTACAGCTCGCTGCTGAGTTCTTCGAATAGCGTCGTCCGCCGCCTGGATCCGACGCCTGGACCACCTTCTGTTCCCGTGCTGACGGCGCCGGCGAACGGAGCAACCGGCGTCGCCGTGACGCCGACGCTCACCTGGAGCACTGCGACGGGTGCGACCTCCTACGATGTGTACTTCGGGACATCCTCCACGCCGCCGATGGTGACGAATGTTACCACGACCAGTTACGCCCCCGCCACGCTTAGCAATGGGACAACCTATTACTGGCATATCGAGGCGAGGAACAATGTCGGGACAACCGATTCGGGCGCCCCTTGGTCATTTACCACGATTGTTGCAGCGCCGGCGCCTCCGACATTGGCTTCGCCGGCCAACGGAGCTACCGGGGTTTCTCTGGCTCCCACATTGACCTGGAATGCCTCGACGGGAGCGACTTCCTACAACGTCTATTTCGGAACCTCGGCGACTCCACCGTTGGTCAACAATGCGATTACCACCAGCTATAGTCCGGGCACGCTGACAGCGGGGGTCACCTATTACTGGCAGATCGTCGCGATGAACGCGGGCGGCACGGGCTCGTCGTCGGTTTGGTCGTTCACGACGCAGCCGCCTTCGGGAATCCATGCGATTCCGAATGTCGACTTCAACGGCGATGGAAAACAGGATGTCTTTCTGTACGATCCCGTCGCCGGGACCGGCTACGCGGGGTTGAGCAACGGCTTGGGCGCATTCACGTATGTCTACAACGGTTTTACCCCGGGCTTCGACACGATTCGCTATGGAAATTTCAACAGCAGCGGCTTGAGCGGTCTGGTGGCCTACAACAGTTCGTCCACGCTGGGCTATACGCTGCTGGGCACTGGGACGGGCACGTTCACGCCGGTGTCGCTGTTCTGGGGACCGGGGTTCACCAAGGTCGCCGCGGGAGATTTGAATGGCGACGGCTTTACGGACTTCGTGATTTACCGTCCCTCCGACGGCACCAGTTATACGGTGATCAGCAATGGCGACGGAACGTTCCACTATCAGTACGCTCTGGTCAGCATCGGCTTCACGAATATGGTGGTAGCCGATTTCAACGGCGACGGGAAGGCGGACGTGTTCTTTTACCGGTCGTCCGACGGGCTGGCTTTCCTGGGCATCAGCAACGGGACGGGCGGCTTCACGTTCTCGCCGGTGACGGCGGGGCTGGGGTACGGGTTTGTCGAATCGGGCGACATCAACGGGGATGGGAAGGCCGATCTGCTGTTTTACGCGAGCGGGTCGGGCGCGGCCCAGGTGGGCTTGAGCACGGGGTCGGGATTCACCTTCACGCCATATTCCTATTCGGCGGGATTCACCATCGTGAAGCTGTTCGACTTCAACGGCGATGGCAAGGCAGATGTGGCGCTATACAACATGAACAACACGCTGGGTTATCTGGGCGTCGGCAGCGGGACGGGTTCGTTCACATTCAGCTCTTTGTTCTGGGGCGCGGGCATGACGACGGCGGACGCGCTGGATTTGAACGGCGACGGCAAGATCGACCTGGCGATTTACAACAGCGCAAACGGGGCTTCCTATACGGCGATCAGCTCGGGGAATGCAGCCAGCCCGTTCACCTATCAATATGCGTATTGGGGCAATGGGAAGTTGCTCGCTACCGCGGCCGCGCAGCCGTAGGGATTTGCTATATTCCGGGAAGGTGCAGGCGCGAGGGCTCGGATTGACGTTGAATCGCAATTTTCGCGTGGCGCTATTATGCGCCGCGCTCGGTGCCTTGAGTTTTGGCCAAGCGCTCTCCTACAACCGTTACGACTTGACGGTGGGCAGCTTCACACAAAAAGTCGCCATCGCCGACTTTAACCACGATGGGAAGCCGGATATAGCCTATCTCCTTTCGGGCGGTTCTGCTCCAAGCGTGTCGATTTTATTGGGACAAGGAAACGGGACGTTTTTTGGTCCCCTGACGACAACATTTAGCGGAGCCGCGAAGATCATGGCTGTGGGCGACCTGAATAACGACGGGTTTCCCGACGTGATCAGCTATGACTACGCATCGAGCACCGGGATCAACATCCTGATCGGCAATGGCGACGGGACTTTCCAGACGCCGAGAACCATCCCCAACGGTGCGGCGCAGGGGATCGCGATTGGAGATTTCAATGGAGACGGCAAAGCGGACTTTGCCGCGACATCTTTCCTGGGCACGGTTACCATCTATCTCGGAAATGGCGACGGAACTTTCAACGCCGGGATACCGATTTCAACGGGGGGCAGCGGTTCTAATGAGGTGGTTGCCGGCGATTTCAATCACGACGGGAAACTAGACCTTGCCATCACAAACCAGAATTCGAATAACGTTTCCGTCCTGTTCGGTCAAGGGAACGGCACGTTTGCGCCGGCAGTCTTTTATCCTCTGGATCCAGCCAGTATTCCGCAAGCACTGGCACTGGGCGATATAAACGGTGACGGCAATCCTGACATCGTCATTGCCGAGACTTCGAATTTCGCAGTGGCTGTTCTGCTGGGAAGCAGTAATGGTTCGTTCACCAATATCGGAACGATTGCCCTGAACCGCTACGTATACGACATGGTGATCGCAGATGTGAACGGAGACGGGAAGCTTGACATCGTGGCGGCAATAGAGCAGGGCATCCCTTCGTTTGCAGCGGTGCTTCTCGGAAATGGCAACGGCACTTTCGGGACTCCGATGGACTTCGCCGTCGCTCCGAATGCGAATTCGGCGGCGGTCGGCGATCTGAACGGCGATGGAGTTCCGGACATCGCGACCGTGGCTATGTCAGGGACGACCATCAGCGTGCTGACTTCTGGACCCCCCGTCAACTTGACCCCGGATTTCACCTTCAGCAAGTCGCACACAGGGAATTTTACGCAGGGGCAGACTGGCGCAACGTTCACGATCTCTGCCGGAAACGCCTATACGCAAGCGAGCAGTGGAACCGTGACAGTGACCGATCAATTGCCGACGGGGTTGACGCTCGTCTCCATGTCGGGAACGGGATGGAGTTGCGCGAGTGTTACATGTTCGCGGAGCGACCCACTGGGTCCCGGCGCGAGTTATCCGCCGATCACAGTTACGGTCAATGTGCGGCCGGACGCCCTCAATCCGTTGACTAATACGGCCACCCTGGCATACGGTGCACTCATGGCGATGGCCAGCGACACCGTCACCATCAACCCGGGAGGACTGTCTGCTCCGGTACTGATCTCTCCCTCCCCCGGCGCTGAGTATGTTCCGTTAAACCGGCCGCTGAGCTGGTCCGCGGTCGCCGGCGCGACTTCTTACGATGTTTACCTGGGGACATCGCAGGTTCCGCCGTTCGTGGCGAACACAACTTCCACCAGCTACAGTCAGACTCTGGCTCTGAACACCCAATATTACTGGGAGATCGTCGCCAGGAACTCGACCAGCGTGGGTGCGTCGGGGGTGGCGCAATTCAACACCCAGGGTGGATATTTTGGTCCTGGACTTCCCATTTTAGACTTCAACCAGGACGGCAATGAGGACGTCTTTCTATACGATCCGGCTGCCGGAGTTGGGTATTCGGGGTTGAGCAATGGTTCGGGTGCGTTCACGTATGTGTATAACGCGTTCACGCCGGGCTTCGACACAGTTCGCCATGGCATTTTTACCACTAACGGCATCAGCGGCGTGCTTGTCTACAACAGTTCGTCAACTCTGGGCTACGCACTGCCCGGCACCGGTACGGGGACATTCACGCCGGTGTCTCTGTTCTGGGGACCCGGCTTCACCAAAGTAGCCGCGGCGGATTTGAACAGCGCCGGACTGGGTGATTTTGTGATTTATCGCCCAAGCGACGGCACCAGTTACACGGCGATGAGCAATGGGGACGGAACCTTCAGCTACAAGTACGCTCTGTTGAGCATCGGCTTCACGCACATGGTTGTCGCCGACTTCAACGACGATGGATTCGATGACGTGTTTTTTTACCGGTCATCCGACGGATTGGCGTACCTGGGGATCGGCAACGGAGTGGGAGGATTCACGTTCTCGCCGGTGACGGTGGGGCCGGGATACGGATTTGTCGAAGCAGGTGACATCAGCGGAGATGGCAAGGCCGATCTGCTGCTCTATTCCAGCAACTCGGGCGCGGCGCTGGTGGGACTGAGCACCGGGTCGGGATTCACCTTCACGCCCTATTCTTATTCTGCCGGGTTCACCATCGTGAAGCTGTTCGACTTCAACGGCGACCGCAAGGCTGACTTGGCGCTGTACAACAAGAACAACACCCTGGGCTATCTGGGCGTCTCCAACGGAACGGGCGCGTTCACATTCAGCTCGTTGTTCTGGGGCGCGGGCATGGATACGGTGGACGCGCTGGATCTGAACGGCGACGGGAAGATCGACATCGTGATTTATAACAGTACCAACGGAGCTTCCTATACAGGTATCAGTTCGGGGAATGCGGCCAATCCGTTCACGTATCAATATGCGTATTGGGGCAACGGGAAGGTGCTCGCGACCACGGCGGCGCAGCCGTAACCGCTGGCGTGCCGTGTCCGGCAGCCTGCTTCCCAGCAGGCTCTTTGGTCCCACTAGACCAAGCCGCTCCGGAGAGCGGCTGCCGGCTGATAGCCCGCCCCACTTTTCGCGGACCGTTGCCGCCAAGACGGTCTATTAGCCGTGGTAGTACTTGCGACTCTGTGCAATAATGCGGATTGTCCCTGTTCAAGGGAAAATGAAAAAATGCGTTCGCGCTTCTTAGCGGTTTTGGTCGGTTTGCTCCTTCCGGTTTTCGCTCTCGGCCAATCGATTTGCCCTCGTTACCCTGCCGGCAGCGTCGTCCCGGTTCCTCTCGATTTGCACAGCAACAACGGGGTGCTGACGGTCAATCTGCTCTATCAAACGGATACCGACGCCTACGGGAACCAGCTGTTTTGCTTCACGGATAGCAAAGGGCGCCAGTCCCCTTCGCTGTACGTCAATCCGGGCGACCTGATCGTGATGAATGTAACGAACGGCCTGCCCACCGGGTCGGCTGCGAAGGCGGGCGCGCATGCCATGCCCTCGCATGCTATTTCCATGAACCCGAAGGCCGCCATTCCCGCCGCCCAAGTCTGCGGTTCGCTGCTTCCCATGGGCCCTTCCTCGGTCAATGTTCATTTCCATGGGACGAACACCCCGCCCACCTGCCATCAGGACGAGGTCATTCGCACTCTGATCAATCCTGGAGAGACGTTTCAATATACGTTGCAGATTCCCTCCGACGAGCCGCCGGGGCTCTATTGGTATCATCCGCACGTCCACGGACTCGCGGAGAACGCGGTGCTGGGAGGCGCGTCCGGCGCAATCGTCGTGCAGGGGATTCAGAACGTGAACCCTATTGTCGGCGGATTGCACTCGCAGCTTCTGATCGTGAGAGATAATCTTCCGATTTCCAGCGATCCAGCGGCTCCTCAAAAGGACCTGTCGTTGAATTATGTTCCGGTTTACTACCCGGAATACACACCCGCGGTCATTCTGATGGACCCAGGCTCAAAACAGCTTTGGCGGGTGCTGAACGCATCGGCCGATACCATCATCGATCTCCAGGTGCTGTTTGACGGAGCGCCGCAGGCGATCACGATCGTCTCCCTGGACGGAGTCCCCACGGGTTCTCAGGATGGCACGCAGCAGGGGACGGCCTATAATGCCGGACACGTCTATATCCCAACCGCGGGACGAGCGGAATTCATCGTGAGCGCTCCCAGCTCCACGGTGAAGAGCGCGACCCTGATTACACAGGCCATCGATACCGGCCCGAATGGGGACTACGATCCGATGCGTCCTCTGGCCAGCATTCAGTTGAATGCGCCCACCGCTCCGATTGTCACTTCGAAGTTCGACGTGATTCCGTTTGTGTCGAAGACTCCGCCGAAGGCTCGTTTCTCGAACCTGGCGGCGGTGACGCCCACGGCGACGCGCTCGTTATATTTCTCGGAGCTTCAGCTGGACCCTCTGGATCCCGATGCGTTTATCATTTTCTACATCACGGTCACCGGCCAGCAGCCTACGGCTTTCGATCCCAACAACCCTCCGGCCATCGTGACCACCCAAGGCGCGGTGGAGGACTGGACGATCGAGAATCATAGTCTCGAAAACCATGAATTCCACATGCACCAGATTCATTTCCTGGTGATGGCCCAAAACGGCGTGCCGCTGGAAAACCCTCAGTTTATGGACACGGTCAACGTTCCTTACTGGCCGGGAACGGGTCCTTACCCCAGCGTGACGGTGCGCATGGACTTCCGGGGAGCGGTAGTGGGCGATTTCGTCTATCACTGCCATATCCTGGCGCATGAAGACGGCGGAATGATGGCCACCATTCAGGTAAATCCCGCCCCTGCCGCGGAGAAGGTTTTGAAGGAAAATAATAAATGATTGGTATGCGGCGCTATCTCAGTGCATTTTTCTTCTTGATTGCGCCCATCTGCTTCGGACAAACGTTCACGATCAACACAGTTGTCGGAGACGGCGTCCAGGGTTTCGCGGGCGACGGCGGACCGGCTCTCAACGCGGAGTTATTCACTCTGGCGCAGATAGCAGTCGACAGCGCGGGCAACATCTTTATTGCGGACACGGCAAACTGCCGGATACGGAAAGTGACGGCGGCAACGGGGATTATCACGACGGTGGCCGGCAGCGCCACTTGCGGTTATGCGGGGGATAACGGCCCGGCGACCAGCGCGCAACTCTATCTGCCTCACGGCGTGGCAGTGGATGGTTTTGGGAACATTTACATCGGGGACACGACGAATTACCGGGTTCGAAAAGTCAACACGCAAGGCATCATCACGACCATCGCCGGGACTGGAGTGGCCGGATTTTCAGGCGACAACGGGCCAGCGGTGAACGCGCAGGTGGGAACCGCCGCCGGGCTGGTGGTGGATTCGACGGGCGCCCTGTATTTTGCCGACAACAGCAACAACCGGATACGAAAGATTGCGCTCGACGGGACGATTTCTACCGTCGCCGGCACCGGTGCACAGGGTTTTACAGGCAATGGCGGTCTGGCAACCGCGGCAACCTTGTACTATCCCGAGTCAGTCACCTTCGATACGTTGGGCAATATGTACATCGACGAGCCTGCCAATAACGCCGTGCGGAAAGTGTCGACCAGCGGGATCATCACGGTGGTGGCGGGGCAGGGCAACGGCAATGTCGGCTTTATAGGCGATGGCGGGCTGGCGATTAACGCGTGGCTGAACGATCCTCAATCCGTGACCGTGGATGCGAATGGCTATATTTATATATCCGATGAAGATAATCAGCGTATTCGGATGATTTCGCCGAGCGGGATCATTACCACGATTTGCGGCGACGGCAACCGGAATTTTTCGGGCGACGGCGGACTTTCCACTAGCGCCGAGATCAACCTTCCCGAGGGGATAGCGGTTGGGCCGACAGGATTGATATATTTTCTGGATTCGGCGAATAACCGCGTCCGGGTGCTGACGCCAGTGGGCACGGCACAGACCATCACGTTTTCTGCGCTCCCGAATGTCCTGCTTGGCGCTGGCCCCGTCACGCTTGTGGCTAGCGCGAGTTCCGGCCTCGCCGTCAGTTTCGCGTCGAATACAACTTCCGTTTGCACGGTTTCAGGCGCCACGGCGACGATTGTTGGTGCGGGTACCTGCTCGATTACCGCCAGCCAGTCAGGCAACTCCACTTACGCTCCCGCCCCGGCGGTGACCCAGACGTTCATGGTCTTTCCTCCGGTGGGACCGGTGACGCTGAACGCTCCGTCCAATGGAGCGACCGGCGTTTCGTTAACCCCGACGCTCACTTGGTCGGCCGCCAGTGGAGCGACTTCCTACGATGTCTATTTCGGGACGGCGGCGACTCCGCCGCTGGTTACCAATGTGAGTACCACCAGCTATAGTCCGGGAAGGCTGGTGGTGGGGGGCACTTATCACTGGCAGATCGTGGCCAAGAACGGTGGCGGCACCAACGCATCGGCCATCTGGTCGTTCACCATTCAACTGTTTGTCCCGTTGCCGGTGATTCCCATTGCCGATTTTAACGGAGACGGCGATCAGGATGTCTTCCTGTACGATCCCGTCGCCGGGACCGGGTATGCGGGGTTGAGCAACGGCGCGGGTGCGTTCACGTATGTCTACAGCGCGTTTACCCCGGGCTTCGACACCATTCGTTATGGCAATTTCACCAACAGCGGCTTGAGTGGCCTGGTTGCCTATAACAGCACGTCGACTCTGGGTTACACTCTGCTCAGCGGTGGAAGCGGCACGTTCAATCCGGTTTCCTTGTTTTGGGGACCAGGGTTCACTCGCGCGGCGGTGGGGGATTTGAATGGCGACGGACTGACGGACTTCGTGATCTATCGACCCAGCGACGGCACCAGTTACACGGCGCTCAGCAACGGCGACGGCACGTTCCGTTATCAGTACTCGCTGGTCAGCATCGGCTTCACGCATATGGTGGTGGCCGATTTCAACGGCGACGGGAAGGCT
>Ga0302325_10021950_pt1 | contig 13362 bp, 17 predicted proteins | sample Palsa_T0_2_FD_201948 | JGI IMG/M metagenome (GOLD analysis project Ga0302325, IMG submission 201948) | Peat permafrost microbial communities from Stordalen Mire near Abisko, Sweden - Palsa_T0_2 | ecosystem: Environmental > Terrestrial > Soil > Palsa > Peat permafrost | place: Sweden: Abisko... | reverse complement strand
TCTTCGACCGGGGGGTTGGCCAGGCGGCTGACGCTGACGCGCCAGGTCGCGTCTCCGTCCGGCTATCTCCTACTCGACTACGGGGTCGGGAACTGAGTCAGCGCGTGGCCGGAAGAACTCGCGTGGCCGGAGGAACTAGGGCTGCTCCGGCGTTCGCGAAGAAGCTCAGAGCGCGAAGCGGGCGGTGTGAGCCGCAGGACCTCGTGCTCCATACCCTAAACGACCATGTGCTACTATTTGTAGCTACATGGAGCGTGTGGGCATACGTGAACTTCGCCAAAACCTTTCCCGGCACCTACGGAAGGTAGAGCGCGGGGCGACGCTCGAGGTCACCGAGCGCGGACAGCCGGTCGCATTATTGACTCCGCTTCCGATGGGCGGCTCGCTGGACCGGCTTGCCGCACTCGGGCGGCTGGTACGGCCGCCGCGCGCTTCCCTTGGAACACTGCCGCCGCCGCAGCAACCCCAGCCACCCACGCTCAGCCTGCGGGAGGCCCTCGAGCAGGAACGAGAGGAACGGCTGTAGCTGCGAACGCGGACCGACTCCTCTACGTCGACAGCTCCGCACTGGTCAAGCTCGTGCAAATCGAGCGCGAGAGCACAGCGTTTCTGTCTGAGCTCGAACAGTGGCCGCAGCGGGTCACGAGCATCGTCGGTGAGATCGAACTCAGGCGTGCTGGTCGCCGTGCGTGCATCGAGGCCGCGCAGATCGGGGCAGTCCTCGACCGTTTCGGGCTCATCGCGCTTGATGACCCCGTCCGAGAGCTCGCCGCGCAGACCGGGACGGCGCAGCTCCGAACGCTCGACGCCGTGCACCTCGCAACCGCGCTCTCGCTCGGCGACGAACTCGGAGGCTTCGCCTGCTACGACGAGCGGCTCGCGAGTGATGCTCTCGCCGCCGGATTGCTGATCGTTTCCCCACGCTGATCACGGCCGCGACCGTCATCCGGTGTGCCGGGGCACGTGAGGCCGACTCCACGGCCTGGGAACCGTCGAAACCTGAGGGAGCATTCCCGCACTCTGGGGCACTCAACCGAACCGCCGCTCGGCGGGGTTTTGGGCAGAGGAGCGCAGCAGAGCTACGCGATTGGGCTCGCGATGGTCACGGCGCGCTCAACCTCGCACACGCCCTACATGTGGTTCTCGGTGCGACCGATCTGGCAACAGAAACAGCCTATTTTCAGATCTATTGTGAGTGATGCGCCCGGCAGGAATCGAACCTGCGACCTTTCGCTCCGGAGCTAGACGCGGCGTTGGCCACCTGTGGCCACCTGTGTCCGGAATCGCGCGGTTGAGCGGAATCCGGTGCCTCAGCGGGCGCGTTCGAGGTCACGAACAGATGTTCTTGTGAACCTCACCTGGGTAGACGTTGCCTGCGCGATCCGTCAGGATCGCGCGAAGTGCTCGAACTGCTGCATCATTTGAGCGTCCCGGTTCGGATCGTTGACGCCGGGACGGACTGGGCTGCCTGGGCGGAGTGGGTTACAGCCGTCATCCTCGGAATCACGCTCTACGTTGCGCGCAAAGAGCTACGCGGCGGCGAGCAGACGCGCTTCTCTGAGCTCATCGCAGACCTTTCGCGGCGTTGGGACGAACCGCTGCTAAGCCGAGCACGGCTAGCCCTTACGGGGCTAGATGAGGATGACCTTACTGACCTCATGCTCCGGACGTGGGAGAAGAAGGTCACCCTTCCGGAGCGCAGGATCTTCTACCAGATTCAGGCTCTCCCGAACTTCATAGAGACCCTGGCCGTAATCGAGTACGACGTTGAGGGACTGTCGCTCAAGACCATCGACGCTCTCTGGGGAAGTCAGATCATCGGCGACTGGGAACGCTGGAAGCCAGCCGTCCTCTTATTGAGAACCGAAGTTGGCGATGACACGACTTACGCGAACTTTGAACTGCTAGCAAAGCGTCTTCGCTGGTATCGCGACGGGCATCCCCGAGAGCTGGAGCCCCGCCGCAACAAGCGGACGGGGCTTCAGCGTGGCCCCGTCCTTGACTCAGGTGGAGGCTCGGGGGGGATGCCGTAGATAAGTCTGTACATCGTGCCCTCCTTTGGCCGATATGTGTCTATCGGTCGCGCACGTTGACTTCCTGCAGAGCCAAATGAGCATTTCGTTCTCATTCCAAGGTACTTCCGGTGTCAAGCGCCCCTTGACCTGGGAAGCTACCCGAGGACGTCCTATCGGTGAGACCGTCCGTGCCTGCCGCGACGCTCAGGCGCGGAGCGAGCGCATCCGGAGTCGCTCCGCGTCCCTACAGGACGCGTCTGAGCATAGCGCGGTCGCCTTGCTCGGGCGCCTCTGAGCGGGAGCCTGAGGAACGTCCTCTAGCGTACCAACGCCGTGCGCGATCGCGTGACCGAAGGGCTATCTGCTCCCGTGTCCGATCAGCGTGCTCTGCCCGCGAGCGCAACCCGGACGGCTTCGTCAGTGCGCAGCCGATCGTAGATGTGAGCGTGGATCCGCAGCGTGACCGTTGCGTCTTCGTGACCGAGAACGCTCGCGACCGTGACCGCGTCAAGCCCCGCCCGGATCAGCCTCGACGCCGCGCATGCCGCAGGTCATGGAACGTCACATCCGCGGGCAGCCCCGCAAGATCACGAGCAGGCTCGAACCCGCGGCGAGACACGTTCCGGTGCCCCAACGGCGTCCCCTCACGGCTCGCGAAGATCGGATTCTCGTCAAGGGAGAAGTCGCTCCGCAGCCGCAGCTCGTTCAGCAGCTTGCAGAGATCCGCCGGGATCGCGATCGGCCGAACACCCGCCTTCGTCTTCGTCGGCGAACTCCCGCACGGTCGTCAACTGACAGGAGACGTGCAAGAGGCGAGCGTCCCGATCGAAGTCACGCCAGCGCAGCCCGAGCACCTCGCCCTGACGTAGCCCGAGCTGCGCGGCCACCCGGAGCGGGGTGTAGTCGTACTTCGAGACGCGCCTCTCCGCGAGGCTCGCCGACGCCGCGAGCACCCCCTCGACTCCTCGTCCGTCCACTCGTGAACGATGCGCTTCTCACCCGGTACTGGCCGGTCGTCCGCGGTCAGCACTCCGAACGGATTCGACGCGATCAGCCCCCGCCGCACCGCGAGCTGAAGGATGCCCTGCAGGGGCTTCAGGTAGTTGCTCACGCTCGACCGCCCGAGAGGCCGCACCGGCCGCCTCGGGTCGATTCGCGTGCAGCCCGTCGCACTCGAGGTCACGGGTGAGCTTCGCGATGGAGTCCGCGTCGATCGCCGTGAGCGGGTGACGGCCCAAGCGGGGGAGAAGGACGAGGTCGAGCCCGTCCCGGTAGTAGCGAACCGTTCGAGTCCGCACCCGTGCTGACTGCGCCGCAAACAACGACTCGGCGAACGGAGCGAACGCCGGGCCCCGTTCTCCCCCTCGCACGCGACCCGTGGCCACGCTCAAACCCTCTAATGCAGGGTGTTTGTGATGATGCGCCCGGCAGGAATCGAACCTGCGACCTTTCGCTCCGGAGCTATCAGCGGCGTCAGCATCCTGCCGCGGTCTGTGCCCATAAACGGCTTGATTAAGCGGTTTTTGGTCGGCCGGCGCTTCGGCGGTTCGCCGCCTGTGGCCACGTCCGGCTGACACAAAGCTGGCACACCGCGGCACCAAAGGAGTTATGCGCTCCACACGATACACGCCTAACGCGCACGCCTTGTCGAAGGGCACTCCGATATGGCAGCGCTGCTGCGTCAGCCTAGGTTGACAAAGCAGGATGTCAGTTTATACTGACAGGCATGGACATCGACAGGCTCAGCGTGAATCTCTCGTCGGACGATCCGGCAATTGGGCTTCGTGCCTCGTTGGCGCTCCGTCGCCTGGCTGAGAGGGTCGAGGCGAACCAGGTCGCGTCGGCTCGGGGAAAGGGCTGGTCGTGGCAGCAGATCGGAGACGCTTTGGGCGTCACCCGCCAATCGGTGCACACGAAGTACAACAAGGAGTCATCATGACCACCGGATCCGTTGCGCCAGAGATGCTTCACGGCTGGGCCATCTGTCTGCAGGCGGGTGAGGAGGCTCGTCGCCGAGGTGATCGCCGATATGGCACCGATCATCTCTTGCTCGCCTTGTTGGAGGATCCTTCGATCGAAGCCGTGTTGGGCGTGAGCCTGCAGCAAGCTCGCCAGGCTCTTGAGTCGCTTGATCGCGAAGCCCTGGGCGCCCTGGGCCTGGGGTCCAGCGCCGACGCTCCCGCGCTGCCGATGCGCGCCGTGCCGGAGAAGCCGAGGATCAGAGACGTCGCGCGAAAAGATCGCCTCCGCATCACGCCGGCAGCAAAGAGAGTGCTTGAGGAGGCGTCTAAGCCCAATCGCCGGAGGCTCTATGTCACCGGCCCGCAGGTGCTGGCCCAGATCCTCGCTCTTCAACCACCAGATCCTGCGGCGGTGCTGCTGGGCGCCCTCGGCGTGGACACGTCAGAGGTTCGGAGCCGAATGCTGGTCGACGATGACGGGTGACCGAGCCGCCGGGCTGATCGGCCACTTGATGGGTTTATCGACACGGAGCAGCCTTAGAACCAGCACTCGACCCGACATTCGCAACCACATTCTCGACGCTGCGCTCACACAGTTCGCCGGGCGAGCCGGACTGATGATTCGGAGAGGAGCTAGCCGGTGTCGGCTGTTCTGAGCGAAGGATTGACGAAACGGTTCGGCAAGCTCACGGCTGTCGACGATCTGTCCTGCGCTCGAGGCGGGGACGATCACCGGCTTCCTCGGCCCGAACGGGGCTGGCAAGACGACCACGCTGCGGATGCTGCTCGGTCTGGCGACGCCGACGAGCGGGCGCGCGCTGATCTTCGACAAGCCCTACGCGGAGCTGGAGCAACCGGCGCTCCGCATCGGCGCGGTGCTCGAAGCAACCGATTTCCATCCCGGCCGATCTGGGCGAGATCATCTGCGGACACTCAGTCGCGCGGCGGAGCTTCCTGACTCGCGTACCGACGAGGTGCTGCGGCTGGTCGAGCTCGACAGCGCTGCGCACCGGCGTGTAAAGGGGTACTCGCTCGGGATGCGACAGCGGCTCGGGCTTGCCACGGCGCTGCTCGGCGATCCGGAACTGCTCGTGCTGGATGAGCCCGCCAACGGTCTCGATCCGGAGGGTGTGCGCTGGCTCCGCGACTTCCTTCGCACCTTCGCGGCCCAGGGACGAACGGTGCTCATCTCGAGCCATGTGCTGGCCGAGGTCGCCCAGACCGTCGACCAGATCTTGATCATCAACCGCGGGAAGCTGGTGATCGAGACATCGCTCGACCAGCTGACTGCGCGCGTCGGTGGATCGGTGCGGGTACGCAGCCCACAATTGCCGCAGCTCACCGAGGCGCTCACACGCCAGGAGATCCAGACGACGACGAGCAACGACCACGCGCTGCTCGCACACGGGACGACCAGCGACCGGGTTGGAGACATCGCATTCGCAGCCGGGATTCCGATCCACGAGCTCGTCACGGAAGGCTCCTCGCTCGAAGAGGTCTTCCTCGAGCTCACCTCGGAGCCAAAGCCGTGAGCGCTCAGATCAAAGCCGAGCTCCTCAAGCTCCGTTCAACCCGGACAACGGCCGGGCTCGTGCTCGGGATGATCGCGCTCACCATCCTCTTCGGACTCCTGGCCGGACTGCTGACTCACGCCCACAACCTCCAAACCGCGGAGGATCAACGCGGCGTGTTCGGCGTCGGCAGCTTCGCCGGAATTTTCTCGGCGCTCACGGGCGTGCTGCTCGTGACGAGCGAGTACCGCTTCGGAACGATCCGGCCGACGTTCCTGTTCACGCCGCGGCGCTCGCGAGTGATCGGCGCAAAGCTCGTCGCGAGCCTGCTCGCCGGGCTCATCTTCGGGGTCGTCGGCGAGGGGCTCGGATTCGGCATCGGCTACGCCTGCTTCGAGGCTCGTGGCATCCCACTCGTCCTTCACGGCGGCTCGCTGACACTCCTCCTGCTTGGAACCATTGCTGGGGTTGCCTTCTTCGGCGCGATCGGCGTCGGCGTCGCGGCAATCGTTCGCAATCAGATTGGCTCGATCATCGGTCTGCTCGCGTGGGGCTTCATCGTCGAGAACCTGCTCTTCGCGTTCGTCCCCTCAGTCGGACGGTTCACACCCGGCGAGGCGTCGAACGCGCTCGCCGGGCTCACCACCAAGCACCTGGTGTCCCCGGCGGCCGGCGGCCCGGTGATGATCGCCTGGATCCTCGCTCTCTCGGCCGCCGGGATCGCGCTCACCGCTCGCCGCGACGTCGGCTAGTCGACCCAATGACTGTCTCGCGAGGGGCCACCGGCGGGGGCACCGCCCGATCCTTTCTGGCAACCGCGGTCGCGTCAAACACGAGCTTGAGCCTGACCATGACGTCTCGAAACTCTCGCCGGTCGAAGACGTACGGTGTCATGGGGTCCGAGACGTACAGCAGTGGATGTGCCACGAGGTTGCGCAGGCCACGCAGGACCTGGGCCTCGTTCTCAAGGTCGATCTCATCGATCTCGAAAGCGTCGAGCCACCCTGCTAGCCACGCGCAATCGATCAGGTTCGCGAGGCTCCATCGCCGAGGGCTGGCACGGACGAGTCCGCCCTTGTCACCGCTTCTTGGCCACCAGCCGGCTTCGCGGACACCCTGCTCGGTGGACTCGAGCACGGTCGCGAGCAGCACGGCCTCCATGGCGGCGCCAGCCATGAGCGCGGCGGCGAGGTACGCGCCGGCCTTCCCGCACGTCAGAGCCTCCCGGCGAAGGAAGCGTGCGTGTTTGAGGAGTTCCGTCGGCGATGGCTCCCGCTGATTCACGCGACCAGCCGTTCGTAGTTCAGCTCGGTCTCGTCGGTCAGTACGTGGGTGTACGTGTTGGTCGTCACCGCGAGGTTCCGTTGCCCGACATTCTCGCCGATCCGCGCCCCACGGCACCCCGCGACCGACCCTGATCCGACCGACTTCCGTCGGTCGCGTCGTCTGGGGGAGCTCGAGCTCGCTCTCAATGAGATCGCGCGCGACTGAGAGCGCCGTTCACGACATCCGGGCGTTGAAGGACGCGCAGTGGTTGCAGACGTGGAGGTGCACCTGGCAGCCGGGGAGGTTCCCGACAATGGCGTTGAACTCCGTCCTCTCCTCACCACAGAGGTCGCATTCGGTCGGCCAGAGGTTTGCGTCGAGTGCTTCCGGCTGTTCGCCCAGGCACTCAACGCACATCCACACGCCGGCATTCGGTGCTGCCACGGTCCGCACCTCGGTGACCGCAGGATCGGCTGCGCGGATGTGTCGGCACCTTTTCTCGAACGGCACGGACTCCTTCATCGAGTTCGTGACGCTTAGGACCCACGCGGTCGCGCGGGTGCGGTCGTCGCCGATGCTGAACTCCTGACCTCCCCGATCGATGACGGCGTCACGCAGTGACGCTGTGGCCTCGTTCATCGCCTCGGCGGCTCGTTCGGCTCGCTCGCTCTGCGGCTCCTCTGATGCGGCCGCGACCATCTCCGCGGGGACGCCTCCGGCTGCCTCGAGCTGCTTGAGGATCTCGAACGGACCGAGAAGGCTACGGTGCGCGGGGTGCTGACTGCGTGTTGCGGCGATGCGGGGCCTACCCGATCTGCTCATGGCCGGACTACTCCCGCTCGCGCCGACGGACGCCTTGCGGGGTCGATCTCGGGCACCTTGAGCGCCTCGTGGAAGGTCCGCGCGACGTCGCTCTTCGTGCCCGTCGACTCGATCGCCTCGGCGAGCACGATGACGAGGTAGCTCTGGCTCGCTGACGCGGCCAGGTGGTGGCGACGCGCCGCTCGGGCGTCGTTGTTCTGGAGCGCGTGCAGCGCCTCGCGCGCGTCGTCTCTCACCGCGTTCGTGTTCGCGGAGCTCCAGCTCGTCGTGCCGAATAGCAGGTCGACGGGGATGCTCGAGGTCACGGCGTTCGAGACGTCGCGGTGGGCCTGGAATATGAGTGCGGCAACGGTGTCGTCGTCGCACCCGAGCTCGCACACACTGATCGCGGTGTCGATCGCGAAGAGCGCGGTCGCCCAGGCTTTGCCGAGCTCGATCGCGGCCGCGACCCGCTTGTCGCGTTTGCGTTCGGCTCGATCGTGGTGGGTCGTGATGCGCGCGCCCCAGACGACTCCGCCGAGACCCGAGAGCCCCGCGGTTGCGATGAGCGCGAGCGCTGCTTCGATCGCATGTGCGGCCATCACTCGAACGCCCCCTGAGTCTCGGCCTGAGCGGCGCGCAGCTCTTGGCCCTTCTCGCGGAGCTCGGCCCTGCCGCAGTCGTCGCAGATGCTGTGGTACTCGGCGCCGCTCCCGCTGACGGCGACGCGGATCGACTTCAACCTGCCGCAACGGCGGCAGTTCTCGGTGCGGTACTCGATTGTCATAGTGCGCTCGTGTCCCTTTCGGATTGGCTCGCCTACGGTTCCCGCCGCATGCGAGCGTGTTCGGGCTTCGGAGCTACCCCTTGTACTCCGGGGAGCGGACGGAAAGATGTGGGCCGCCCGGCGGGAACCAGGCGGCCCCGGTCACGACACCGAAGCGCGAACCCCGATGAACCGGAGCAGCCCGATCACTCTCGCAGATCAGCCCGACGGCGGTCGCGGTACGCTCGCGTCGTGCCGCTCGATCTCGCCCGTGCCATCCGCCTCAAGGGCGTCATTGACGCAGCCCTCGAGGTTAGCCCTGCCAACCTCTTACGGCGACGCCGGGCTTGATCGAGACGCTGACGCCGGCGCGGAGTTCGACCAGCTCGGCCGCGGCATTGGTCTCGAGGCCTTAGCGAATCCGCGCATCGCAGAGCACCGGAGCGTGACTTGGCGGCTACTTCAAGTATGACTTCATTGGCAGAACTACCTCACGCCCAACGTACATCCAGAGAGTCTCAGCTACGGCTCTGACCCGTTCGCTCTTGAGTGGATCGGGCGCTCCGTTGGCGAACGCTACGTCCAGGGTGAGGCTAAAATCAACGTCCACCCGGCAGTCAACGGAATCAGGGCATCGGAACAACTCTGCCTTCTGCCCGGTCCAACTCGGCAAGATCAGGCTGAACTCCGCGAATCGCCATTGTGCAACGAGCGCGGGCGTTGCGTCCACTCTAGGGCTGTTGGCCACGAGGGGCAAGCGGCGGTGCTTGTCGAAGTTGGAAAGGGTTTTCAGGATCGCAAGGGGATGACAGTCCCAGTCGTGCCCACGGTGATAAGGCTGGACGCTCTTGATAACCGCGCTCGGGCCGGCGTCGATGTGCGGGATGATGCTGCGGAGCGCCTGCGCGAACTGGGTTTCGGTTCGGCAGATGGGGAACTGCGACGAGTTCTCCATCCCTTCGGACATCGGCCTGCCGTACCCCCGTTCACTCAGCGCAAGCGTGAGGTAGTCAAGGCAGGCGCGCAGATTCTGGATCGCGTCACCAAGGATGAGCGAGAGGCTTGAGGGCGGCTCGCTTAGCGGTTTGAAATAGACGACGGTGAAGCCGGACTTCGGATCACGCTCATGGGTGATTCGGTACGGGTGCGTAGCCGACCAGGTTTCGATTTGGGCGTACAAGGAGTCGAGATGCTCGTCTGCTCTCGCGAGTTTGAGGAAGGCGTCATGCGGCCTCAGATGCACAAGGAGAAGAATGACCGCGACAGTCGCGTTTCGCCAGACACTCCTGGAGGCTTGGGGCCGCGCGTGTCGAGAGCGTTCAACGTCGTTTTCGGGCCGCTCGTCGGCTGGTGAGCGCTTTCCGGACTGCGGCGTCTGTTCGTTGGCGATCGAAGAGGTGGGCGTAGACCTTGAGCGTCGTGGTCGCATCCTCGTGGCCGAGCACGGAGGCGACTGTGACGGGATCAAGCCCGGCTCCGATGAGACGCGACGCTGCGGCGTGTCGAAGATCATGGAAGGTGAGATGGGATGGGAGCCCGGCGAGATCGTGTGCTGGTTCGAACCCTCTGCGGGAGACGTTCCGGTGCCCGAGCGGGGTTCCCGCGACTGATGCGAAGACGGGTTGGTCGTCGAGCGAGAAGGCGCTCTGAAGTCGGAGAGCGATCAGCTCGTCGCGGAGATCGGCCGGCAGGGCTATCCGGCGGACCCCGGCAGGGGTTTTGGTGGGCCCGTATGCGCCTGCCTGGGTCCATTGCCGTCGGACGTGCAGGTGGCCTGTGTCTCTGTCGAACTCGGCCCAGGTCAGGCCAAGGGCTTCTCCTTTCCGGAGACCGAGGGTCGCGACGACGCGAAGTAGCAGCGAGTAGTCGTATTTCGCGACGCCTTTCGTGGCGAGTGACTTCGATGCGGCGACGAGTGCCACGACTTCCTCGCTTGTCCACTCGTGCGGCTGTTGCGGCTCGTCGGGCTTGGGACGGTCGTCGTCCGTGAGTACGTCGAACGGGTTCGCTGAGATCAGTTTGCGACGGACGGCGAGAGCGAGGACAGCCTGTAATGGCTTGAGGTAGTTCGAGACGCTCGAACGGCCAAGGGGGCGAACCGGGCGGGTCGGATCGAGTGCGTGGAGTCCCTCTCGTTCAAGGTCGCGCGTGAGTTTCGCGACGGCGTCCGCGTCGATCGCCGCGAGCCGGTGACGGCTGAAGCGGGGGAGGAGGACGAGGTCGAGCGCATCTCGGTAGTAGCGGGATGTTCGCGGTCGCACCCTCACTGAGCGCGCTTGATGCCACGTTTCCGCCAACTCGGCGAACGTGGTCTTCGGCTGCGTGACGACTTCACCCCTCGCGACCTTCGCGACGAGATCGCCGCGGAGCATGCGCGCGTCCTGGAGCCGGTCGACTGTCCGAGACCTCTGCGTTCCATTGGCGTCGCGGTAGACGACCTCGTAGCGGACGCCGTCGCTCGTCATCCGCTTCCGGATCCCGCGTTCGACCTTCGTCCGCGCGACCTTGGTCCGGCGACGGCTAATAGGCTCTCTGTGCATCACGACCTCGTTTCGTGGAGCGTGCGCTCTGCAGCGAGCCGGACGAAAATGTCCACTGCGGTTGGGTTCGCCAGCGCGTCGCGGCTGACCGCCTGCGCCGGGTCGTCGCCGAGCAGGATGCGCCGTACCGGCAGCTCGAGCAGCTTGCCCGAGAGTGTGCGCGGCACATCCGCGACCGCGTGGATCTCGTCGGGCAGATGCCGCGGCGAGCAGTCGGCGCGCAGCCGGCTCGCGATCGCGTCGCGCAGCGGCTGGTCGAGGGAGGCGTCGGCGCGCAGAACGACGACGAGCGTGATCGAGCCGGCCTGACCCTCCCGGGGCAGGTCGAGCACGAGGGCGTCGAGCACGGCCGGGAGCGCGAGCACGGATCGGTAGATCTCGCTCGTGCCGATGCGGACGCCGCCCCGGTTGATCGTCGCGTCTGAGCGTCCGCTGATCACGGCCGTGCCGTCGAGGGCGATCTCGATCCAGTCGCCGTGCCGCCAGACCCCCGGGAAGACGTCGAAGTAGCTCTCGCGGTAGCGGGAACCATCCTCGTCGCCGCAGAAGAACAGTGGCATCGAGGGAAGCGGCTCGGTGAGCACGAGCTCGCCGACCTCGTCGAGCACCGGCTGCCCGCGCGGATCGAAAGCTTCGACCTTGGCGCCGAGCGCGCGCCCCTGCAGCCGGCCCTCGTACACCGGCAGGGTGGGGACGCCGCCGATGAAGGCGCTGCAGACGTCGGTGCCGCCGCTCATCGAGAAGAGCCAGGTGTCCGCGCCGAGGGCCTCGTAGACCAAGCGGAACCCGTCGCGGTCCAAGGGCGACCCGGTCGAGCCGACGCTGCGTAGAGCCGTCAGGTCGCGGCCGACGGCAGGGGCGAGCGCCGCCTTGCGGCAGGCGGTGATGAAGGCGGCGCTCGTCCCGAAGCAGCTGATCCGCGCCGCGTCGGCGAGCTCCCAGAGCACGCCCAGATCGGGATGAGCGGCCGCGCCGTCGTAGAGGACGATCGGCGCCTCCGTGAGCAGCCCGCCGACGAGCAGGTTCCACATCATCCAGCCGGTCGTCGAGTACCAGAAGAGCCGCTCTCCCGGCTTCACGTCGAGCTGGAGATGGAGCATCTTCAAATGTTCGAGCAGGATGCCGCCCTGGCCGTGCACGATCGGCTTCGGGAGCCGGTGGTGCCGGAGGTGTGCAGGACCCAGAGCGGGTGCGCGAAGGGGAGCTGGGCGCAGTGGAGCTCCGCGCCCGCGCTGCCGAGCGACGCCCAGGGCACAGCGCCGCGTAGCGCCAGCGGCAGACCGAGGTAGGGAACGACGACCGTGTGCGTGAGGGTCGGTAGGCCGGCCTGGATCCGGGCGAGCTCGGTGGTGCGGTCGAAGTCACGGCCGCCGTAGCGGTAGCCGTCAGCGGCGATCAAGACCTTCGGCTCGATCTGCGCAAAACGGTCGACGACGGCGCGGACGCCGAAGTCCGGCGAGCAGGAGGACCAAATCGCGCCGAGCGAGGCGCAGGCGAGAAAGGCGGTGACCGTCTCGGCGATGTTCGGGAGGTAGGCGACAACCCGGTCGCCCGGGCCGACACCGAGCCTGCGCAGTCCCTCGGCCACGCGGGCGGTCTCCGCGCGCAGCTCTGCCCAGGTCAGCTCCGCGAGTGCCCGCAGCTCGGAGGCGTGCACGAGCGCGACAGCGTCGTCAGGCTTCGCAGCGAAGACGTGCTCGGCGTAGGAGAGGCGCGCGCCGGGAAACCAGCGGGTCCCCGGCATGCGCCGGTCCGCGAGCACGGAGGCGTAGGGGGAGGACGCGCGCACCGCGAAGTACTCCCAGAGGGAGCCCCAGAAGGCTTCCAGGTCGCGCACCGACCACTCCCAGGGCTGGCCGTAGCCGTCGAACTCGAGTCCGCGCGTGTGCGCGAGGAAGCGCGTGTAATCGGTGATCCGCGCTCGTTCGACCGTCGCGCGCGACGGCGTCCAGAGCAGACCGGGCCGCTCCGCGTTCAGCTGTTGGCCTGCGCGCACGTCGCGCGCCCGTCGCGCTCGACCGTCAAGGCAGGGGGATCGCCTGCAGTTCGGTGTAGGCGTCGATGCCCTCGCGGCCCCACTCACGCCCGATCCCCGACTGGCGGAAGCCGCCGAAGGGCGCGACGAGGTCGACACGGTGCTGGTTGACGGCGACATTGCCGCTGCGAATGCGGCGCGCGACGTCGAGGGCCTGCTCGGCGTCGCCCCAGACGCTGCCCGAGAGTCCGTAGGGCGAGTCGTTGGCGATCACGACTGCCTCCTCGATGTCCCGGTAGGGGATCACCGCCACGACCGGGCCGAAAATCTCCTCGCGCGCGACCGTCATGCTGTTGGCGACGTCGGCGAGGATCGTCGGCGACACGAAGTAGCCGCGCGGCAGGTGGGGCGGCCTGTGGCCGCCGAGCACGATCCGTGCCCCTTCGTCGTGGGCCTGACGGATCGAGGCTTCGACGCGGGCGCGCTGCGTCTCCGTGATCAGGGGCCCGACATCGACCTCCGGGTCG
>Ga0302325_10021947_pt1 | contig 13362 bp, 9 predicted proteins | sample Palsa_T0_2_FD_201948 | JGI IMG/M metagenome (GOLD analysis project Ga0302325, IMG submission 201948) | Peat permafrost microbial communities from Stordalen Mire near Abisko, Sweden - Palsa_T0_2 | ecosystem: Environmental > Terrestrial > Soil > Palsa > Peat permafrost | place: Sweden: Abisko... | reverse complement strand
TCGGCCGCTTCGCCCAATCCCTGACCGAACTGGGACCGCCCGCCAGCGGTACGGATACGGCCGCGGCGGCGGGTTTGATCTCCGCCGATTTGGCTACCGGCACGAAGCAGGGCTACAACTTCACAGTCGCAAGTACGCCCACGGGATTCGCGGTTTCCGCGGTGCCCACGTCGTTCGGCTCCACCGGCTCGCGCACGTTCTACGCCGATCAGGGGATGGATATCCACTACAACGACGGCCAGGAGCCAGCCACTGTCAATAGCCCGATCGTAGGCAAGGCGGCGGCCAAAGCGGGCGACACGAAGTAGCACGGCCGCGTAAGAGCCCGGCGACCGTCTCCGTGTTACCTTGACTCTTACGCATGAAGATCCTCTTTATCGGCGACATATTCGCCGCTCCCGGCAGGCAGATTGTCGCCGGTCACTTGCAGGACATTAAGGAAACCAACCGCATTGACTTGGCCATTGCCAACGCCGAAAATGCAGCCGGCGGTTTTGGCATCACCCCCTCCATCGCCGAAGAATTGTTCTCCCTCGGTCTTGACGTTCTAACTTCCGGCAACCATATCTGGGATAAGAAAGAGATCCTGGATTACCTGCCGCGCCAGCCAAAGCTCCTGCGCCCCGCTAACTATGCCGCCGAAACGCCCGGCCAAGGCGTTATCGTGGCCTGTAGCCGGCAAGGCATGCCGTGCGCCGTCGTCAATCTTCAGGGCCGCACTTACATGCCGGATACGGATTGCCCGTTCCGCAAGGCGGACCAGATTTTGGCAGGCCTCGACCCGCGAGTCAAAGTCCGCTTCGTGGACTTTCATGCCGAGGTCACCAGCGAAAAAATGGCCATGGGTTGGTATCTGGATGGCCGCGTTTCCGCCATGGTGGGCACCCACACCCATATCCCCACCGCGGATACGCGGATTCTGCCGGGAGGCACCGCCTACCAGACCGACGTAGGTATGACCGGACCGTACGACTCGATCATCGGTGTGAAGAAGGAATTGATTCTCCAGCGCTTTCTCACAGCTCTCCCGGTGCGCATGGAAGCGGCCAAAGGCTCTCCGGAGTTGCACTCCGTGATCCTGGAAGTGGACGATAACAGCGGCCAGGCTCTGTCCATCCGCCGCCACACGGTACGCGGAGACTAGGCCGCCGCGCGCGCAAATTAATTTCCCCAAAAAATAAAGCGAGAAATATTCGACTCTCGGCACCTATAAGTATAAATTCTGTCGCCGGGAGGAAAAGATATGGCCAAGCCGGTATTTCACGCGTCCCCATGCGATCGGTTGGCTCCGCGGGGTGCGGCCCGGCCGGAAACGCAGCAGCGGATCGCCGCGCGCGCCTTCGAGTTGTGGCTGGCGAGAAGCTTCCGCCACGGATCGCCGCAAGAAGATTGGCTGCAGGCCCAGCGCGACGTACTGCAGTGGGGCACAGAGGCTTTCGGACGGAGGTATAGTGATCATCAAATACAATGAGTCGCTGCGAGACGCTCAGATACTGGCTCGATCCGGCGATAGCATGCGGATTGCACTGGAGCATTGCGACGATGCCGTGGAACTGAATCTGGTCGATGGGGACTGGTTGTCGGAAGAAGGGAATTCGGTTTCCTTCGAGTTCCTGTCGGGACCGGAGATACATTTGCTGCTTCCCGAGAACGGAGCTCTCGAGCGACGTTTTGCGGTAATGATGGCTTAGCGATTTTGCGTGAGGCTCCGGCGGAGGCTATGCGGTTTCTCTGCGTGCCCTGCGCCTTGGCGTGAGACAGTTCTTTCACCCCCGTCTTTCCCGTGTCTCGCAGTCCGCCGGGCAAAAAGCGAAAAAAAGCGACAAAATGCAACACAATACGCAGGATTGTGACGCTTTTTCGAATTTTCAATAGCGTTGCACGCCAAGGGTGCGCGACTTGAAGTGGGATCCGGGCCACGCGACTTGAGCCGGCGGATCGCAGAAAACCTGAATTCCATCGGCGTTCATCGGCGGCCAAGATATGTACCTGAAAGCGATGGGAACGTAACAAACAGCGCAAATTCCAGATCTTTCCGGCTCCACATGGGTGTATACTAGCCGGAACTGTGGGCGCCAACCTCGATAAACCGATACCCAAAGCCAACACCGGCTCCGCGTTCCTGAACTGGTTGGCCAATGCATCCACCGCCGCGGTGCATCTGGAACGCCGTTTCGACCCGTTCCTCCGGCCCGCCTTCGACGCGCTGCTGCGCGATCCGATCGCCAGCCTGGTCACGGGGCTAATCAACCGCAAGCGCCCGAACGAAGGCTTGAAAATCGCGGAAGAAAGGCCCATTCCGAACGAAGAGGCTTACCTCGATTCGATCGTCTCCAGCTTCGAAAAGCAGATGCGGCTGCTGTGGAAGCCCGGGCACTTCGAGCGCGGCGGAAATACCAAGACGCATGGCATCGTACGCGGGGAGTTCATCGTACACCCGGATCTGCCCCCCGAACTGCGGCACGGCATTTACGCGCAGCCCCGCACCTACCGGGCGTGGGTGCGTTTCTCCGGACCGGGTCCTTATATTACGCCGGATATCGACGATGTGGGCTTCATGAGCATTAGCATCAAGCTGCTGGGTGTGCCCGGTCCGAAGTTGATGGAGGAGGAGAAGTTCACCCAGGACATGTTCGGCGTCTCCACACCGACCTTCGTAACGCCGGACACCAACGCGAACGCGCAGTTGCAGGTCGAGAGCCTGAAGAATACCCAGATCTACTACTTCCTCAACTTCCAACGGTCGCACGTGCTGGATTTCATTATGCAAGGGCTGTGGATCAAGACCCAGAGCAGCCCGTTTGAAGCGCCCTATTTCAGTTGCGTTCCGTATCTGTTGGGCGAGGGCCAAGCCATGCAGTACTCGGTTTGGCCGAAATCGAAGCACCGGACGCCGATACCGCGGCTGCCTCTGCGCCCTCCCGACGACTATCTCCGCGACGCCATGGTCGCCACCCTGGCGCGCGAGGACGTGGAATTCGACATTCGCTTGCAGCGGCAAACGGATCCGTATCTCATGCCCCTTGAGAACAACGCCGTGCTTTGGCCCGAAAAGCTTTCGCCGCGCGTGTCGGCCGCCACGTTGCGCATACCGCGCCAGAAATTCGATTCGCCGGCACAGATGGACTTTGCCAGATTGCTCTCCTACAATCCGTGGCACTGTATCCCCGAACATCGCCCGTTAGGCAACCAGAGCCGTGCGCGGCGCCGCATGTACGACACACTCTCACGGCTGCGTCACACCATGAACGGCGTGCCCCTCTACGAACCTACCGGCGATGAGGTCTTCGATTAGCGCGGCGCGGCAATGGAGGGCGATTGCGAATACGTGGTGGTGGGCTCGGGGGCGGGCGGCGGCACGGTAGCGGCACGGCTGGCCGAGTCCGGCAGGCGGGTGGTGCTGCTGGAGGCCGGCGGCGATCCGCGTACGCTAACCGGCGGCGATGCCGTTAACCCCGGCGTGAACCGCTTGCCCGAGGATTACGATGTTCCGGCCTTTCACGCCTTTGCCTCGGAAAATGACGCCATGAAGTGGGATTTCTTCGTGCGCCACTTCGCGGGCGAGAGCCAGCGGCGCGATCCGAAGTATTACGAAACGTGGAATGGCCAGCCCGTGGATGGCATCCTCTATCCGCGCGCGGGCACCCTGGGCGGATGCACCGCGCACAATGCCATGATCCTGGTCTATCCGCACAACGAAGATTGGGACTACATCGCGCAGCTCACCGGCGACGCCAGTTGGAGCGCGGCAAACATGCGCCGCTACTTCGAGCTACTGGAAAACTGTCACCACCGCCCGGTGGATCGCTGGCTGGCGAAGATCGGCATCAACCCGGCACGCCATGGATGGAAGGGATGGCTGCACACCGAGAAATCCATCCCTCTGGCGGTAGTGTGCAACCGGGCGCTGGCGGAGACCATTGTCACGTCGGCGTTGGAAGTGTTCGAGCAGGATGGGCGCCGGCAGGAGCGCGCCCAGTGGGAAGTGGAAAGCGCCGGCGATCCGAACGACTGGCGGCTGGTCCGCCAGAACGCGGTGGGCACCCGCTATGTGCCGCTGACCACGCATGGACACAGGCGCATCGGCGCCCGGGAACGCGTGTTGGACGTGGCCCGCCGCTATCCCGATCGGCTCAAGATCGTCATGCACGCGCTGGCTTCCCGAGTCATCCTCGACGCCAAAAACCGGGCGGTAGGTGTGGAGTATCTGGAGGGGGAACGCTTGTACCGCGCGCATGCCAGTCCGAGCGCCGCCGCCGGCCAGCCTCGCACGGTGCATGCGTCGCGCGAAGTCATCCTGGCGGGGGGCGCTTTCAACACGCCGCAATTGCTGATGCTATCCGGCATAGGACCACCGGAGGTGCTCGAACGGCATGGCATCCCGGTACGCGTTCCGCTGCCGGGCGTGGGGCGGAACTTGCAGGACCGCTACGAAATCGGCGTGGTGAACCGTATGAAGTTCGCCGCCTGGGACGCCTACCGGGGCGCCACCTTCGGCGCGGGGGACCCGCAATTCGCCGAATGGAAGAACCAAGGCACCGGCGTGTACACCACCAATGGCGCCGTACTCACTCTGTACCGCCGGTCTAAGCCCGACGCCCAGTTGCCCGATCTGTTCTGCATGTCGTTACTGGCTCCGTTCCGCGGGTATTTCCCCGGGTATTCCAGCGAATTTGCCAAAACTCCGAATTACCTCACATGGGTGGTGCTGAAGGCGCACACCGCCAATCGGGCGGGCCAGGTGACGCTGCGCTCCGCCGATCCGCGCGACATGCCGCTTGTCGATTTCCATTACTTCGAGCAGGGCGCGGACGAGGACTTGGACGCGGTGGTGGATGGCATCCGGTTCGTCCGGCGTCTGACCGCCGGCCTCAAACGAGAGGGGCTGATCGACGAAGAGGAGTTACCCGGCGAGAGTCGCCAAAGCGACCAGGAACTGAGAGACTTCGTTCGCTACAACTGCTGGGGTCATCATGCTTCCTGTACTTGCGCCATCGGGCCGCTGGAACAAGATGGCGTACTGACTGGCGATTTTCGCGTGCATCGTACTGACGGTCTGCGGGTGGTGGATGCCTCGGTATTTCCCCGGATTCCAGGCTTCTTTATCGTTAGCTCCATCTACATGATTGGCGAGAAGGCGGCGGCCGTGATTCTTGCCGATGCGAAAAAGACGGCAAAATAGTTGTTCAATTTGTCACCTTCCCGTGTATAATCTATGGTGCTGTTGTTCCGAATGGAGGGCAATATGGCGTTGGACGTCGCGCAACTCCTGGCAATGAGCCAGGCGCAACTTGACGGTCTGTTCACAGCGAGTCCGGCCGGTCCGATTCCGGACGGCCCCGCCAACGGCACGGCCATCATCGCGCCGGACACTGTTTTCAGCAAGGAAATCGCGGAGGCCATCAATTTCTTCGCCTGGCAGGGTAAGACATTCGACGCTCAACGCGGGGTGTTGACCAACAAAGTCTCTATCCTGGGCTTTAATGCGATTATCGCCGAAGTCTACAAGGGCGAAAGCTGGTTCGATCACAAGGAGTGTATCGTGCTCGATTACTCCAAGACTTCCATGGTGGCGCATTGGATTCGCGATGAGATCCGCCTGATTGGCCCTAACTTCTACCTGGGAGTAGTTTATTGCGGGCAAAAACGGCTGATCGATTTTTGTCTCGAATTTCAGTTGACCCCATAAATGGGCCGCGGGGATGACAAGCCAGTCTAATTCGATGGTGGCTGGTCGGATAGACCGCCAGGCGGTGGCCGGTTTGCAAGCGCTACTGTCCACCATGAACGTAGCTCCGGGGCGGGTGAACGCGGCTAACTCCCTGGTCCCTTTTGAAAAATTGGAAAACATCCATTTTGCCCGGTTCGTTATTCTGGACGACCAGACTTACAACGATCTGCAACTCTTTGGGTTGCACCGCGACTATCCGCTCTACCTGGCGTTTCTCTGCGATTTCGATGGCGATCTTGAGGAGTTCTTTAACGATCTTGTGCGGTACGCCGGGCCCGGTTTGCGGCGTCTGTTTTCTTTTTGCGAAGACTTCACGGAATCGACCGACCTGCTGCAGTGGATGCGGGATCACAACCGGACCGCGGCCACCAGTTATGTGAACTGGCGGGGGCGAACCGTGAAACAGATCCACGAAGAAGCCAAGCTGCGGCAGGCCATAGACGCTTACCTTGAAGCTAATGACAGCACGTTTGCGAGTCAGCCGGCCGAGCTAACCCGCCTGCAACTGCGCCAGTTCGTGGACCGCGAGATCGCCGCCGAGCGCCTTACTCTGACACCACCGCCGCCCACTCCATTGAGCGCCAAGATCGCCAATGCACTCCATCCGATTGGCGTCGTCATTCTGATCCTTTTGGTGGGAGTGCCGGTATTGCTTCTGGTGATCTTCCGTATCCGCAGCGAGGAAAAGTCCGCTCCGGTATACGCGCCGCCGCCCACGCCGGAGCACGTCCGCGACCTGGCGATCCTGGAGGACTATGAGTCAACCAACCAATTCAGCGTGATCGGCAGCTTGCAGCCCGGGCTGGCGCGGCGGTGGGTAGTGAGTTTCGTCTTGTGGGTCGTGCAATTCACCGCGCTGCACATTTACAACCAAGGCTGGCTGGCCAGGGTGCGCACCATTCATTTTGCCCGCTGGGTATTTTTGGACGACAAGCAGCGTATCTACTTCGCCAGTAACTACGATGGCAGCCTCGATAGTTACATGGACGATTTTATCAACAAGGTGGGCTTTGGCTTGAATCTGGTATTCTCGAACAGCATCGGATATCCCGCCACCCGCTGGCTGCTGCTGGACGGGGCCAGCGACGAGCAGAAATTCAAGTATGTTCTGCGGCGGCACCAACTGCCGACTCAGGTCTGGTACAACGCGCACCCCGGAATTACAGCCATTGAGTTAGAACGGAACGGGCTGATCCGTCAGGGCCTCGAGGCCGCCACACTCTCAGAGGAAGCGGCGCGCGAATGGGTCCGGCTTTTGTGAGGTAATGGAGTGCCCACCACACCCATCGATCCCAAAGACGTGCAAGGCTTGGTGCGCTTCGGACACGGCCGGCTGACGGAGGCTTGCTACTTGCTGCTGCGGATTCGCGACCGGGCAGCCGCGCGCGCCTGGTGTGCCGTGGCGCCAGTGACTACCGCGGAGGTTCAAAAACCACTGCCCGAGGTCGCCTTGCAGGTGGCGTTTACCGCGGCCGGCCTGCGTGAACTGGGTGTGTCGCCCACTATACTGGCCGGTTTTTCGGCCGAATTTCAATCCGGCATAGCCGGCGATGAGAACCGTTCGCGCCGTCTCGGCGACATCGGCAAGAGCGCTCCGGCCAATTGGGACTGGGGCTGGCGTGGAAAAGAGCCGCATGCCGTAGTCATGTTGTTCGCGCTACCCGGCCTGCTGGCGGGTTGGCGGGCGAAAGTGGAGAGCCCCGTTTTCCACGCCGCCTTCGAGACGCTCGCCTGTCTTCCTACATCCGATCTCAAAAACCATGAACCCTTTGGCTTCCGGGACGGAGTCAGCCAGCCCGAAATCGATTGGCCGCGCCAGCGCACCGCCGCCGGCAATGAGGTGACTTACACTAACATCGTGTCAGTCGGAGAGTTTCTGCTCGGGTATCCCAACGAGTATGGAAAATACACGGACCGTCCATTGCTCAATCCGGCATCGGAGGGCGCGGATGAATTGCTGCCGGCGGAAGACGATGCCGGCAAAATGGATCTGGGCCGCAACGGCACATATCTCGTAATGCGGCAGCTCGAACAAGATGTGCGCGGATTCTGGAAGTTTTTGGACGGCGCCGCGAAGTCGGATGCGCCGGAGCGTCTCCGCCTGGCTCAAGCCATGGTCGGGCGGACTACCGAGGGCCAGCCGCTGGTCCCGCTGAGCGAAACGCCGATTCCCGGAATCGACGATAGCCCGCAGGATCCCGCAAACAACTTTACCTACGATGGCGATCCCAACGGGACGAGCTGCCCGTTTGGCGCGCACGTTCGCCGCGCGAACCCGCGCAACGTCGATCTTCCAGGGCAGCCAAGATGCTGGTTTACCCGCTTGCGGCGGATGCTCGCATTCGTTCCCAAGGCGTTCCGCTACGACGTGACCGCCTCGACGCGCTTTCATCGTATCCTCCGCCGCGGCCGCGAGTATGGTCCCCTCCTGACGATCGCGGACGCCGTGAGTCCTGCACCCGCCGGCGACCCGAAGCGTGGGCTTCAGTTCCTGTGTCTGAATGCCAACATCACCCGCCAGTTCGAGTTCGTGCAGAACGCATGGTTGATGAGTACGAAGTTCAACGCCTTGAGCGAGGAGAGCGATCCGTTATTGGGAAACCGCGCGCCCGTGGGAGATTGCCCGTACACCGGTAACTTCTCCCTGCCGCGAGAAGCCGCACCGCGGCAGGTGCTGACCGGGCTGCCCCAGTTCATCGCCGTGCGCGGCGGCGCGTATTTCTTCCTGCCCAGCCTGCGCGCTCTGCGCTACTTTTCAAAGGCGGCCACACAATCGAGGTGAACCACAATGAAGAAGCTACTCATCGTCATCCTGGTATTGGTTCTGATCGTAGGCGGCATCTGGTTCGTCAAGTGGCTCGGGCGGCCTCAGATCGGCAAGGTCAAAGACGAGGCGCTGGCCAACGGGCGGCCGGCGGAGAGCTTCATCGCCGCCGATGAGGACTACTTTCACGACATGGATCGCGGTGCGCCTCCGCCACCGCTCACGCCCGCCGAAATCCGCGGACGCAACACCTGGATCGTCTGGTCGGCCGGCAACGACGTGATGTGGGACAAGCTCTCGGTAACCAGCGTCGGCGCGCTGGACTTCGTCAAAACGATCTCTTCGCACCCCAGCTTGAAGTACAGCCATGACACCCGATGGGAGTACTTAGGCCTGGTGAATGAGCCATGCTTCGTGAAACCCACCGGCCCCGATCCCAAGCGTTTCGGGTTGTGGCTGGACCAGCGCCGTCCGGATTGCCCGCCCGACCCATTCGAGAACGAACAAAAGTATCCCGGAGTCAAAGCCGGCGCGCGCGGTAAGAACCTGCCGGTGGGATCTTATTACGGGTACGCGACGGGCATCGTCGGGCTGCGGTTATTTCCGAACCCTGCATTCGACGAAAGCGCGGCCAAGAAATGGGACGCCAACCGGTATTATACGGACCCCACTTACTATCAGAGTAAGGACCTGATTAAGCCCTATCGCGTGGGAATGACCTGCGGGTTCTGCCACGTGGGTCCGAACCCCACAAACCCGCCGGAGAATCCGGACAATCCGGCATGGGCGAATCTCAGCTCCAACGTCGGCGCGCAGTATTTCTGGATCGATCGTATCTTCGACTGGGACGCCGACCAGAGCAATTTTGTATGGCAACTGTTCCATACGTCCCGGCCTGGATCGCTCGATACCTCGCTGGTCTCGAGCGACAACATCAACAATCCGCGCACCATGAACGCCGTGTACCTTCTAGGACCGCGGCTGTTCCACGCCAAGAGATGGGGCAAGGAAGAGTTAGTGGGCGGCGAACAGGATAATCGCCAGATTAACGATTATGTCCCCAGCGGACCTTTAACTCAATTTTTCGAGAAGCCGGGCACTGTGTGGACGCCGCGCGTGCTCAAGGACGGATCGGATTCCGTTGGGGCCATGGGCGCGTTGAACCGTGTGTATCTCAATATCGGAACGTTCAGCGAAGAGTGGCTGCTGCATTTCAATCCCCTGGTCGGCGGCAAGAAGATTACGCCTATTGAGATCAAGGTGGCGCGGCAGAATTCGGCCTATTTCAAAGCCACCGAGGCGCAGACATTCGACATGGCGCAGTTCTTCCTGAAGACCACCGGTCCGCACCATCTGAAAGACGCACCCGGTGGCGAGAAGTATCTGACCAAAGATAATGCCGTGCTGACACGGGGCAAAATCGTCTTCGCCGAAACCTGCGCGCGCTGCCATTCGAGCAAGGGTCCCACACCGGCCCCGGGCCTGGATCCGGATGGTTGCAACGGGCCGGGCTATCTGGACTGTTGGAATAAGTATTGGGCCTGGACTGAGACCGACGAGTTCAAGGAGAAGATGCGCGCCATCGTGCTGGCGGACGACTTTCTGGACGACAACTACCTTTCCGCCGAATTTCGCGTTCCGGTCACCTTGTTGCACACCAACGCGTGCAGCCCTCTAGCCACCAATGCTCTCGGAGGAAATATCTGGGATAACTTCTCGTCCCATTCATACAAGAATCTGCCATCGGCGGGCGAAATCACGTGGTACCATCCGGTAACCGGCGAGCCCCGGAAATACACACTGCCGGCTGGCGGCCGAGGTTATACGCGCCCGCCTTCGTTGATCGGCCTGTGGTCCACTGCGCCGTTCTTGCTGAATAACTCCGTGGGCAAGTTCAACGCAGCCGGCTCCGTGGAAGCGCGCATGGATTCGTTCAACGATTCCATCGAGAAGATGCTGTCGCCCGAGAAGCGCGAAAGGGATGCCGTGCTAGGCGACAAAGTGCCCGGCATGATAGACCGCACCACCGAGCAGAGCTACTTGCGGGTCTCCGCCGGCTATCTGCCCCCGCAGTTGCGGAGCATGCTGGGATTTGGAGAGCGATTCTTGCCATGGATTTTCGGCGAGGGGGGCATCGAAATCGGTCCCATCCCGTCAGGGACTCCCGTGGATCTGCTCGCGAACCTGAACGTGCTTACCGAGAGTCCGGGCGTGGAGGCGCAGGCCGCCTATGACGCCAAAGTTCTCGACCTGCTGCTGCGCATCCGGAGCGATTTGAAAAATCTGCCGAAAGGAGCCGGCGACGAACAGGCGCGCAAGGTGCTGGGAAATCTGGTGGATCCGATGCTGGAACTCAGCAAATGCCCGGATTTCGTGGTCAACCGCGGCCATTATTTCGGAACGGGGTATAAGGAGCCGAGTGACTCGAACCCGTTAAACGAGCCGGCTTTGAGCGATGAGGACAAGCGCGCGTTGATCGAATTTCTGAAAACTTTTTAGATAAACAGTGGGGCAGGCCCTCGGCCTGCGGCGGCCTCCCAGGCCGCCATCTTCTTATGCAGACCCATCGATGAAACGGACGAACGCGCGGAGTCACTATATATCAAGCCGGTGAGTTATGCCTGAAAATCCGCCTTCGGAAGTCTCTCCGCAGACTGTAGAGACCGCCCTTGCCGAAGCCCAAAGCGCGGCGAAGGGCCGCTCCTGGGTCATTCCGGTGGTTACCGCCGCGATCCTGGCGGCGCTTTTCTGCGGATATTATTTCGTATACGTGGGGTCGCGCCGCGTCTATCTGGCGAACCGCAATTTCCGGGCTCTCGCGTTACTGGGCGATCAACTCCAGACGCTGGTCTCAATTCACAGCAGCATTCTGGAATTTTACTCCGGCTTATGGGATCCGAATCGCCCAAGAGTGCACGAGTCGCGTGATAACGCGCGCATTGATGAATTCATGGCGAACCGGCCCCATAACATCGAAACGCAGACGGACTATCTGAAGTTCCTGGCGCCGGGTTTCCAATTGGCGAGGGTTGTCAAAAAATCCGCGGACCCGTCCGGACTCCAGGTGCAGCGCCGCGACGGCCGCTGGGAGTTGGTGCTCACGCTGCGCAAGCAGATTAATGGCGCCGATTACGTGGGATCGCTGGAACTGGACGACTTGCTGAATCCCCTGGCCGCTTCCCTGCCCTTTGACGATATCCTGCTGGTTTCCGATAAGGGCACGATCGTTTACCAGCAGAAGAAAGCGGGCCCGCAGTTTACCACGCTCACGAGCCTGCTGCAGGCGCAGACCGTTCAGCCGCAGAGTAAACCGGGGGACGGCTCGCCGGGAGTTGCGGACGTAAAGCCGACGGGACGGGAGCCCCCCGTCGAACAAAACTCCGATCCAGCCTGGCGGCGGCACTCCGTGCATCTGACCGACGTGATGCTCGCCTGTACCGGATACAAGCTTTTTCTGCAGCCAGTGGTGATAGACAGCTTGGGTGAATCGGCGCACGAATGGGTGCTCTGCGGCCTGCGATCGTCCTCCACTTTGGAGTGGGAGGCGCTATCTATTTCTTACGGGTCCATCATCTGGTTTACGGCGGTATTTTTCGCGGTCTGCATGAGCGGCCCGGCGCTCAAGATCGTTTTCATGAACAGCCGGGAGCGTTTGCGATTACGGGAACTGGCTTTTCTGGGGCTCTTCCTGGTGCTGCTGGGCGGCGTTTTCACGCTAGCCGCGCTGCATGCCATCCAGTTTCCGCGGCGCGACGACACCGAGGTGGAGTTGCGGCAACTGGGCGACAATCTCGCGCAACACATATACCACGAACTGCGCGACATGCGCGATCAGTTGAAGGCCTGGTGCGCGAGTCCGGAGTTAGCCCTGGACCTGAAGGAGGCGGAACATAGAGAAGTAGTTAGAACCCCCGCATCCCGCGGGCGTTCCGGGCCCACTCCTCCGACGGAGATATACCCTTACCTGGGAAATGTATTCTGGACGGATAATGACGGGCATCAGATCGTCAAATGGAGCACCAGCGGTTACGTCACGCCACTGATCGACGTATCCGGCTTGGCCATCTTTACGCATCCCAAACGGATTTATCTGGATGGGCAGGGTCCGCCATTCTATTTCGGTTCGGTTTTGCCGCCAAACAAGTTCGAATACCTGGGCGCGATGACCATGACGACGTACGACTGCAATCCCGCGCTGCGCAAATCCGGCATACTCGACGACGTCACAGGCGGCGCCGCTTTTCTGACCGCGCAGCCATTCTCGCTGATCGATCCGATCCTGCCGTTCGGCTATGGCTTCGCGCTGATCGATCGCAGCGGCCAGGTGTTGTTCCATATCGACAAGACCAGAAACGAGCGCGAGAATTTCCGGCTGGAGACCGACTGGAATCAGCGACTCTACGCGGCGACATTCGGCCATGCGACGCAACTCTCGCTTCCGCTGAAATACCTGGGGAAGGACTATCAGGCGCGGGTGGTCCCCATTCCGGGTCTGTCCGAAGCGCCCTGGTCGCTGGTAGTCTACCGGGATTTGACTGGGGTGCGGACCCTTAAGTTGCAGTCGCTGACCATGTCGTCGACACTGCTGGTGTTGATCCTGGCGGGGCCCGTTCTGATCGTGGGGCTATGGTGTGCAATTCGCCGGCCGCGCTTTGTTCCGGATGCGCTTTGGCCCAGCCGGCGCCGGATGAACACCTACATCGCGCTCATTTGTGTATACGGCGCGCTGATCGTGCTGTTCCTGTTTTTCGGTTTGGGTGGATCGAGCGAGCAGAGCGTGCGGGTCGGCGCGGCGTTGCCTTACGCGGCCTTGTTGCTGACGATCTTGTGTTTTCGGGAATTCCCGCCGGCCCCGGGACCAAGGACC
>Ga0302325_10021944_pt1 | contig 13363 bp, 10 predicted proteins | sample Palsa_T0_2_FD_201948 | JGI IMG/M metagenome (GOLD analysis project Ga0302325, IMG submission 201948) | Peat permafrost microbial communities from Stordalen Mire near Abisko, Sweden - Palsa_T0_2 | ecosystem: Environmental > Terrestrial > Soil > Palsa > Peat permafrost | place: Sweden: Abisko... | reverse complement strand
AATCTGCCGTACATTACACCAACTGTACTTCTGCAATAACAACGAGTCGATGCTACTGGTTATTGTCCAAAAGGGGTCTTTGTGCGGGGTTTTGGTCTGGCTGTTCGGCTGTTCGTCGTAGGGTTCACTTGTTGTTTCACTTTCGGGCTTGGAATCGCTATATCTCAGCAGGCTCCGGCAAAGCCGGCTGCTCCGGCAGCGCAGTCAGGCATGGGGACATCGACCGGTGGCGTCTTCGCTCCCGTTAAGGATGCCCAAAACCGCCCCATTACTGCGGGCGGATTTGTTGACTCGGGCCCGATCGTCTTCCAGGATGTCTCGAAGCAGGCCGGCTTAACGGTATGGCGTCACAAGATGGGCACGCCAGAGAAGAAATACATTCTCGAGACCACCGGATCGGGTGTCGCGCTGCTCGACTATGACAATGACGGATGGCTGGATATATATGTCGTCAATGGCTCGACCTACGACGCCCTCGACGGCAAGGAGACGCCTCCCCATGCCGCTTTATTTCACAACAATCACGATGGCACCTTCACCGACGTTGCCGCCAAGGCGGGCGTGACAAACGACCGCTGGGGGTACGGCGCGGTGGTCGGCGATTATGACAATGACGGCTGGCCGGACATCTATGTGACCAACTACGGCAAGAACCGCCTGTACCACAACAACCACGACGGCACCTTCACCGATGTCGCCGAGAAGGCGCATGTCACGCTCGGCGGCTGGTCGGCCGGGGCCACGTTCGGCGATTACGACGGCGATGGCCGGCTCGATCTTTTCGTGCCGGGCTACGTGCATTTCGAGCGCACGAATTTGCCCGATCCAGGATCGAAAGCCGTGAATTTTTCCGGCTGCCAGTTTCGCGGAGTTACGGTCATGTGCGGCCCGCGCGGGTTGCAGGGCGAGAAAGATCATCTCTTCCATAACAATGGCGACGGCACATTCACCGATACCTCTGAGAAGGCCGGCGTGGCCGACGCCAACGCCTACTATGGCTTGGCCTCGGTCTTTGTCGACGTCAACAATGACGGCAAAGTCGACTTGGTGGTAGCCGACGATTCCACTCCCAACTATCTCTACATCAACAAAGGCAACGGCACCTTCGAGGATGATAGTTACGCCTCGGGATACGCGCTCAACCAGGACGGTCGAGAAACAGCGTCCATGGGAATCGCGGTCGGCGATTACCAGAACAATGGGCTGGTCGACCTGGCGAATACGACATTTTCCGACGACTACAAAGTGCTTTACCGCAATGACGGGGACGCCAACTTCACCGACGTCAGTTACAAGATGGGAATTGCCCAGGTCACCATCCCTTTCCTCGGATGGGGCGATGGCTTCCTGGACTATGACAATGATGGCTGGAAAGACCTGTTCTTCATCGACGGCCATGTGTATCCGACCGTCGATAATAACGACTGGGGAACCACTTACGCGCAGCGCCCGCTGCTGTTTCGGAACTTGAAAGGTCAGAAGTTCGAAAACGTGCCCGCGGTTAAGAACACCGGGCTGGCGGATGTGATTCCCGGGCGCGGCGGTGCGTTCGGAGACTTATTCAACGACGGCAAGATCGATGTCGTGATCAATGTGATGGACAGCTCGCCGGTACTGCTGCGCAATGTCAACGATGACCATCATCATTGGGTCGAATTGAAGCTTGTAGGCGGCCCCAAGGTACCCCGCGATGCAGTTGGATCCACCGTCTATCTCACAGCTGGTGGAATGAGACAGCGTGGCGATGTGCTGAGCGGAGGCAGTTACGCTTCATCGAACGACCAGCGAGTGCACTTTGGGATAGGGGACGCCTCGGTTGTAGATGGCGTCGAGATTCACTGGCCCGGAAACGTCATCGAGAAAGTGAAGCTGCCGGGAGTGGATTGTATTTACACCATAGAGCAGGCCAAGGGCGTGACCGGAGAAATGTGTACCAAGGTCCCAGCGAATACTAAGGGTGGCCACGAACCCCAGCCCAAAGCAGGCGCGGCAAAATAACTGTCAGCGTGGTGATTGTTTAATCCGCAATGCTAATTTTGTCATCTCGACCGGATCGAAGCGAAGTGGAGAGACCCGCGTTTGCAGCGATTTACATCCCCGCCTGAGCTTCAATTGTGATGTAAGCTTCAAATTCACCGAACTAATAAATCTTCGGTGAAGGTGGCAAACCTTCGCGCAAAACGGCCAAATCGCGCCAGCCTAGCGGCAACAGGCAATTCGCAGGCGCGTGCAGGAACAGCGGAGCAATGCCATTGTCCTGATATCCGGCCAAGCCGCACCCAACGCGCGTCACGAAGAAGGACTGCTCAGGGTGTTGGATGGCGTATTCGATGAAGTGCTGCACCTCTTCCTTCAACCGAGACATGCCGTGCATCGTGGGAATGGCATACGCACGCCCCGTCGGGCCAACGCCGACTCCCGGCTCGGCGTCGCAATGCTCCTGCGCGTACTTAGCTGCTCCGGCATAGTGGCGGCCTTCTTCGTTGGAGCCGAAAACAAAGATATCGTTGTCGGGATTGAAAGGACGTTCGTGTTCCTTACTATGTTCTTCGTTTGCCATCAGTCGTTACGATACGGCGCGAGACAATCAGGTTGCAAGATGGCTTCCGTTTGAAGCCGATTCAGGAGAATCTGGCCGCAAACCACTGCCTGAAGACCACCCGCAAAAAACGGCTATTGCCAAAAATATATCGCCTCCAAAGGCGCTGAGGCTCCGCAATCAGCCGTCCCAGCCATTCGAGCCCAAGCCTTCTCATCCACACTGGCGGGCGGGGGCGAAGTCCCGCAAGGGTGTCGATCGCCGCGCCAACTCCATGGATCGCTCCAATGGGCAGATCACGGCAGTTGTTGTAAATCCACCACTCTTGTTTGGGCGATCCGAGCGCCACGATCAAGACGTCGGGTGCCGCAGTCTCTATTCGCCCGCGGACCTGCCGGTTGAGTATCGAATCGTCCTCAAATCCCACCGGGGGGCAATCAGTGCCCACGATCTTCAGGCCCGCGTATCGATCGAGGAGCTTTTCGCCAACAATTGCTGCGGCGCTCGGGAGGCCCCCAAGAATGTAGAGGCTCATATCGCAACTGCTCACCGCACTGCAGATTCCTTCCAGCAAATCGACTCCGCGGATTTGTTCCGGCAGCGGACTGCCCAGCATCGCGGCCGCCCAGAGCAGCGGCAGGCCATCGGCGACAACCAGGTTGGAGGTCGCAATGATGTGAGCAAAGGCCGGGTCTTCGTCGGCAAGCGCTATCAGCGAAGCGTTCGGGCACGAAATCCGTGCCGGGGCTCGGTTGCCCCGATTCGCGATATAGTCGACCGTCCAGGCGACGGCCTCGTCGAAGGTAACGGTATCCAACGGGAGGTTCCCGATCGGGACACGTTCCTTGGCTGGCCGTGAGCCGTCAGTTGCCGTGGGCTCAGGCCAGATATTGTCGCGTCGCAGCTTGCTAGTCACGAAGGCCATAGCGCTCTTATCGGCTAGAGCAAAAGCAAAGTAGGCGGAATGTGGAACCGCCTCTCTCGACTGGCTTTCTCAAGAAAACGCCTACCTGACGAGACTTGGTTACCTTATATCAACTCTGCTTTTGCTCTGACCGAAGTGTACTGCGACACGACTCTCTACTGCTGCGTCGTAAGGCTCGTGAGGAACTGATAGCAGAAATCGACGCCGGTGAAATAAGACTCGACCGGGACGCGCTCGTCCTTGCCATGGGCGCGAACATCATTGGTCTCAATGGCGATTCCGCTGATGCCATAGGTAGGCATGCCGGCCGCGTTGGTGTAGACGCCGTCCGATGCCCCGTCGGCCATGTCCGGAATGATCGGAACCCCGGGCCAGAACTTGCCGCCAACCTTGGTCATGGCTTCCATCACTTCAGGTTTGATCGCAGCCGGCGGAAGCGCCTTGGCGTCAGGGGCAACAGGGAAGACCTCGCCCGCGTCATTAACGTAATTAACCGTGATTTTCGGGTCCGCGAAAAGCGCATTCAGCTGTTGGCGAATTTCCTCGCGCGAGTGCCCTGGCAGAATCCGGCAGTTCACGTTGGCCTTCGCCATTTGTGGCAAAGCATTGTTGGCGTGGCCGGCATCCAGGCGCGTCGCGACGCAAGTAGTGTGCATCGTGGAGTTATGCTCCGGGTCTTGTGACAATCTATCGATCGCAGTCTGGTCCGGTGGAGTCTGTAGAATAGCCTTCATGTCGGCAGCGTTTTGGCCGGTTTCAACCTTGCCGAGCGCTTCGAAATATGACCGTGTAACGGGGTTGAGCTCAAACGGAAACTTATAACCCTGAAGCTTAGTCAGGGCGTCGGCGATATGGTAAATCGCATTGTCCGGAACAGGTAGCGAACTATGGCCGCCCGGATTCGTGGTCACCAGCTGGAAGTCGGCATAGAGCTTTTCGCTCGCGTCGATGTCGATGCTGAGCGCCTTGCCGTTCTTGAGGTCAACTCCGCCGCCGTCGTGGTTGAGCACATACTCAGCCTCGATAAGGTCGCGGTGGTTTTTGAGTAGCCAGTCGACCCCGTTCGATTTGCCACCCTCTTCGTCGGCAGTGAGGGCAAGGACAATGTCACGGTCCGGCTTAAAACCAGCCTGTTTCATCCGAATAAAAGTGGTCACCATGATCGCGTCGCCACTCTTCATGTCCTGCGAGCCGCGCCCATAGAAGAAGCCGTCCTTCTCTACGAATTTGAAGGGGTCGGTAGTCCAGTCTTCCCGCCGGGCTTCGACAACGTCCAGGTGCCCGATGAGCAGAATCGGTTTGTGGGCGCCCGTCCCGTGAATCCGCGCAACCATATTGCCCTTGCGCGAATTCGGGCCCAGCACAACCACGTCTTCTTTTGGAAATCCAGCGTCAAGCAGGCGCTTCGCCATCGCGTCAGCCGCCACCGTAGTGCTGCCGACCGAGTCGGTCGAGTTGATCTCAATCAGCTGCTGAAAGATATCGCGGGAAAGTTGCCCGGTAGTTGAGTCGAGCTGGGCGTGCACAGCGGTTGTGGCCGCAATGAAGGTCAGAAGCGGAATCAGCGCGAAGTGAACACTCCGGATTCTGACGATTGAGTACGATAAATGCATGGACTCTCCGACGGCGATGTTTCAGTTTAGCGAAACTTCAGCGTAACAGACTGAAAGTGCGGAGCGTTGCCTTTCGACCAGCAAGATCAAGACGCCCTACTCCGAGACGCCGTCTGGCGGCAAATCCGGAACGTCGTGTCTTTGGAATCACATACGGGGCAAATCAGAGTCCGCTCCGTATGCGATCTGTCCTTGGCCAAAGCGGTCTTTTAGCCATCCTTTCTCGCCGCCTTCCCCGTCCATTAACCTCCTGTTCACAATACGCCGCTAAGTTTATTAGGTGGCGAATTCTAACGCTCAGGACGTTCGCGTGGCTGGCCCCCCTGGAATTAGCCCCCCAACTGAGTTTGCTGGCGAGTCATCTGGCGGCCCGTCCAAGCCGAATCCCGAAGCTTCGCTGATACGGAAGTTCTTGCAGTCGCGGGGCAGTTCCGCCATGACGGATCGTGCTTTCGGTGGTCTGATGCTGGTCTGCGCCCTGGTGGTCTTCGGAATTGTGGCGCTGATCCTCTTCGAGTTGATCATGCGGTCCCGGCTGTCGATCGCCAAGTTTGGCCTCAGCTTTTTCTTCAAACAGGCGTGGGATCCGGTCAGCGGAGACTTTGGCGCGCTGCCATTTATTTATGGCACGGTTGTGTCTTCTTTCCTTGGCTTGTTGATTGCCGTGCCCCTCGCGATCGGCGTTGCCGTGTTTCTCACCGAGATGTCTCCCAGGTTCCTGCGGGGGCCTCTGGCTTTTCTCACCGAGTTGCTCGCGGCAATCCCGAGTGTTGTCTATGGCCTCTGGGGGGTCTTTGTGCTGGTGCCGCTTTTGCGCGAGCGCGTGGATCCGGTCCTCGCCAAGCTGTTAGGTTGGACGGGATTGTTCAGCGGTCCAAGCTACGGCATCGGAATGCTTGCCGCCGGGGTCATCCTCGCGATCATGATCCTGCCCGTGATCTCGTCGCTCACTCGGGAAGTCATGAGCTCCGTGCCTCATTCGCAGCGTGAAGCGGTTCTGGCGCTCGGTGCGACCCGTTGGGAGATGATTCGCATGGGGGTCCTCCGCAATGCGCGCATCGGTATCGTCGGAGCGATCATCCTCGGCCTCGGCCGCGCGCTGGGCGAAACCATGGCCGTCACCATGGTGATCGGCAATCGTCCCGAGATCGCCAAGTCCCTCTTCGCCCCCGGCTACAGCATGGCCAGCGTGATCGCGAATGAGTTCAGCGAGGCGTCGGACGATCTTTATCTCAGCGCCCTGGTAGAAATTGGACTGGCGCTATTCATTGTGACCATCATCGTCAATGCGCTGGCCCGGATATTGGTCTGGGCAGTCACTCGAGGAGCTACGGCACGGGCGGTATAGAACAAGCGCCGGATATTGCGGCAAGGCATTCGGAACAGGTTGAATTTTATGGCGACCAGCGTCTACAAAACGAGCGCATATAACCGGATCAGCCGGCAAATGTCGGATTACGCCGCGACCGGTATAGCCATTCTCAGCACCGTGCTCGTCGTCGCTCCATTGGTCGCTATCTTCATCTACCTGATTTATAAGGGAGCAAGTTCGCTCAATCTGGCGTTCTTTACCCAGATCCCCAAGCCCCCCGGCGAGTCTGGCGGCGGCATGGCCAACGCGATCTTTGGATCTGGAGTTCTGCTGCTGATCGGAAGCGTATTGGGGGTGCCGATCGGCATAGCAGGCGGCATTTTTCTCGCTGAATTTGGCCGGGGCAGCCGGATCGCAAACGCGGTCCGCTTTACCGCCGACGTGCTCAATGGAGTGCCGTCCATCGTTATGGGTATTGCGGTCTATTCGCTCATCGTATTGCCGCAAAAACACTTCTCGGCATTGTCGGGCGGGGTCGCCCTCGGAATCATGATGATTCCTACCATCACCCGAACCACTGAGGAAATGCTGCTCATGGTGCCGAACTCGATCCGCGAGGCAGCCCTGGGATTGGGACTTCCTAACTGGCGCTCGGTGCTGTCGATAACCCTGAGGACCGCTTCACCGGGTGTCATCACCGGCTGCATGCTTGCCTTTGCCCGAGTCGCCGGCGAAACTGCGCCGCTCTTGTTTACCGCATTTGGCAACCAGTTCTGGAGCGCAAATCTGAACCAGCCAATTGCTGCGCTGCCCTTGCAGATATTTGTCTATGCGATCTCTCCTTACGATGAATGGCATCGCCTCGCCTGGGCCGGCGCACTCGTGTTGATTGTGCTGATCGTCGTGTCGGTTGCATTAGTTCGCTACGTCACCTCGCGTGGTGTTTTGAAAGGGGCCAGCTAGATGGGTGCCGGCATTCAGGTAAGTGGACTGAACGCATCGTATGGCTCGAACCATACCCTGTTCGACATCAATTTGAACATGCCCGCCAATAACGCAACCGCATTGATCGGTCCTTCCGGCTGCGGAAAATCGACCTTCGTCCGCTGCCTCAATCGCATGCATGAGACCAACCCCATTGCCACTGTCACCGGCAAGGTACTGATCGGCGAACTCGACATCTATAAAGACCTTTCGCCGGTCGAAGTACGTCGTCGCGTCGGCATGGTATTCCAACGGCCAAATCCGTTTCCGACCATGTCGATTTACGACAACGTGGCCTCCGGGCTCAAGTTGAATGGCTTCAGCAATCGCCGAGTGCTCGATGAAGTGGTCGAGCGGTCACTTAAAGATGCAGCACTATTCGATGAGGTCAAGGACGACTTGAAAAAGAAGTCCGGAGCAAGTCTGTCCGGCGGCCAACAGCAGCGTTTGTGCATCGCCCGGGCACTCGCTGTAGATCCCGAAGTGCTCCTGATGGACGAACCTGCCTCCGCTCTCGATCCGGTGTCGACCGCCAAGATCGAAGACCTGATTTTTCAACTAAAATCGCAATACACGATCGTGATTGTGACCCACAACATGCAACAGGCGGCGCGTGTGGCTGAAAACACGGGGTTCTTTTTGAACGGCAAGATGATCGAATTCGACGCGACTCACAAAATTTTCACAAACCCAAGCGACAAGCGGACGGAAGATTACATTACAGGTCGATTTGGGTGAGGCTTTTCCGAGTCGGGTTGGAGTTCGATAATAGTTAGTACGGTAGTGGCGGCAGAGGGTTCGAGGGCATGGTGCGCCTAAGGTTCCAACAAAGTCTCGATGATCTAAAAGAACGGCTGCTGGTCATGGCGGGCATGGCCGAGCAGGCGATCCAGCGCGCCATCGAAGCATTTCGGACGCGCGATATTTCGATTTGCGATCTCGTCGATCACGGCGAAGTGGCCATCGATCGCTTCGAGCGCGAAATCGACCAGATGGCGCTCGATCTCCTCGCAATGGAACAGCCCATGGCGATCGATCTCCGTTTCATTCTCGCCGTAATCAAGATCAACGCCGACCTCGAACGCGTCGGCGACGCAGCCAGCAGCATCAGCGACCGCGTCCGCGACCTGCAAGCCTTTCCCGTCGTCGATTTGCCAGTCGATATTCCGCGTATGGCCTCGCTCGCCGCGGCTATGGTGAGAAAATCGCTTCATTCTTTTCTGGAGGGCGATGCCGATTTGGCGCGCTCCGTGCTGTCTCTCGATGACGATGTCGACCGGCTTAACGATAGCGCCTTTTTTGCGCTTTCCAATCTCATGAAGGCCCAGCCCGAACTGACCCCCCAGGCCCTGAACGCAATGATGATTGCGCGTAATCTCGAGCGCGTCGCCGACCACGCGACCAATATCGCGGAAGATGTAATTTTCTGGGTGCGAGGCGCCGACGTCCGGCACCACGTGCATCGTTCGCCAGGGTCCTCACCTCCTGCCGCCGACTGAATTAGAGCATTTCCACTTCCGGTGCACACACTGTAACTGGTCTCGTCGTGGCTTTTTCCCCAGAAAAAGCCACTCTTCGCCAATGTATGCTGTACCAACCAGAAGTGAAAATGCTCTAGCCTATCCACCAGTCCAAGTGTCTTAGCAGCGGATAGTAAAGCCCAAGGCGTATTGGCAAATCTTCCCCGTGCGCAAGGCGCATCACCCTTCCATAGGTCTCAAGTTGGGCCTTGTACAGTTTCCGTTGGCCCTCGAAGAAGTCATAAAGCCCGGATTCGCTGTGGGTCGCGGTCTTGTAGTCGACAATCCAAAGGTGGTCATTGCCTTCGCCGAAAGCCTCGGCTCCCGCACGGAAACTGCGATCAATGCGGAGTGTCCTGATCGTACCGTCAAGAACGCCAGTCCATGAAGTCTCCGTTTGTGCCTCGAACCGAGGGCCGAGAAGCCATCGCCCACCGACATCATCGAGCGCCGCCTCGACGGCATCCAACGCTGTCTTAGCACAGGTTTGCGATTCGCCAGCCGACAGGCCTTCGTTACGTGCCAGCGTCACTGCTTGTTTATGGAAGAGCGGAACCCTGGACCGCAGCTGTTCCTCCGGCACCCCCTCCCGCAGCAAGCGAGATACCTGCTCAAAGAGCGCATGCACCGTGGTACCGAGGACGCGGGAAGCACGCGATGCCTGCGGACGCCGTCTCGCATCTCGGTCCCCTAGGAAAGTATCCAAACGATTCGTCGCTGACACTGTAACATTTGTGATATTCGACGGAGGCCGCCAGTCGGCAGGCAAACGGCGGATCCTGTTCGGCGCTGTTCCCGCCGCCAGAGAATTAATAATTCCACCGATCGCATCTTTCGGCCTGTCGGGCGATGGAAAGGGGATGACGTTGCTGCTACCGGCAGTCTGCTGTGCATGAGCGTCGACGAAGGCTTGTTCGAGCGAAGGCCAACCCGTTTGCAATAGGCTCAAATACCCTGGCGTCACTCCGCTATTCGTAATCGATGCGGTTCCAAATAGATGTAACTCCTCTCTCGCCCTCGTGCAGGCGACATAGAGCAGGCGTTTCCGCTCTTCAGCTTCTCGCTCCTGTTGCTGACCTCGCACCCATTCATTCAAAGGCGACGATTCTCCGCCCTTGCTGCTAATCGGCGCAACTAGTAATTCTGTGCCGGCCTCGGTCGACCGCTCGAGGTATCGGATAAGAGTCGCATCATCGTCCCCCGCTCGGCGATGCAATCCAGGAACAAGCACCACATTGAAGCCCAGTCCTTTCGCCTTGTGGATCGTCATCAGCTGAATGCCGCAGCGTTCGCTCACGCTCGGGTCAGGTTGCCCAAAAAGTTTGCTCAGGCGATCTAGCATCGCCTCGCCGACCGCGCCAATGCCGTCAAGCGAGATGCCTTCCAGCATACGGAAATAAGTGAGCGCGTTTTGGTATCCCATCGCGTCAACGCACGCCGGCCCACCCAGGCTGTGCCACGTACGTTCGATCCATGCTGCGAACGAAACCTGAGAATAGCGCCGCTGCAAGGCCGCCTCCAGCACTGCAAGCACCCGCGACACCCGCGCGCGACCATCTGCGTCAAGCAAATGAAGATGCTCCTTGACCTGCTGCTGAACGCTCGCCGTCGGGTAGCGATTTTCATCCGTGCCGCATAACGCATGCAACTCCCGCAGCATCAACCCACACCACGGCGCACGAAGCAGAGCAAGCCACGCGATGCGGTCCATCGGATGAAGCAGCGCACGGGTGAGCGACAGTAGGTCAAGGATTTCCTGTCGTTCACCAAGCCCCTCCAACTCGATAGCGCGAAAGGGAATGTTCGCGTCACGAAGTGCGGCAGCGAGTGGCTCCAGGTGGCTCTTGACCCGCGCCAGCACCGCAACAGTAAACTCCTGTCCGCTCCGATTCGCCTTGTCGAGAGCAGGAATATGGCGCTGGATGACTGCCATCATCGAGGCTACCTCGCGTTGTTGTGCCTGCAGCGAAGGCGACGGACCGTGATTCCCTGACGAAGGGCCATCGTCAGAATCTTGCTTCGGTTCAACGAAATCCGCATGAACCTGATAGGCCTCATCCGACGTATTCTGATTGCTCGCGACCCCGGGCAGGAAATCAACCGCCGCCGCCTCACCTTTTGCGCCGTACGGGAAAACAACTTCAAACATTCGGTTCAGCGGATCTACCACACCTGCCGTTGAGCGAAAGTTCGTCGTCAGGCGCAACGTCTCGATAGAAAGATTTCCGCTGGCCGTTTTCAGACCATGCTTGCGAACAAGATCGAAGAGTTCAACGTCGGCCTGCCGGAACATATAGATCGATTGCATCGGGTCGCCAACCACAAAGACAGTGCGTCCATCATCCCCGCGCCAATCCTGAATAAGCGCGGATATCAGTTCGTGCTGGCGGCGCGAGGTGTCTTGAAATTCATCGATTAGCAGATGCCGAATGTCCTGCCCGCGGTCAGTGCGGACCTCTTCGGCAGCGCTGCCCTTAAGCACTTCAAGCGCCGCCGTGCTTATCTCCACGAAATCGACTGCGCCCTCTTCGGCAAAGACCGCGTTGAGCTCGAGAACCGCCTGGCGTAAAGCCGTGAACATGTGTTGCAGCATCTGCCACTGGTCGGACGAGTACTGCGGCGGCGGTAGATTGCGAACTTCACCGAGCAACGCGACAAGCTTGGGTGCATCTCCCAGTCGGGCAATCAAAGCCGCCATCCGCACCTTCTCACCCTTATCTCTAGGGGGAAAACCATACGAAACGTTATAGCCTTTGCGCAGTTGATTGCTTTGGGTAAGCAGGAATTCAGAGAGACAGTACCAGTGGTCGACAAACTGGGGCGAAGCAGCAGGCAGGGTCTTCAATCCTGCGAGCAATCGAATCTCATATTTCAGTTCGTCGCTCTTACAGGCGTAATTTGCCAGTTCCAACAGCTCAGCTGTGATGTCCGGCCGCGCGGAAAGGAGCGAATGCGCTTCCCCCAAGACGCGATTGATCTCACGATGCAGCGGCTCTTCCAGACGAACTTTCGCCAGGTCCCAGTCGATCTCACCAGTCAACGGAAAAGCATGCCCCCATTGATCTCGCGTGGCAAGCATTGTTTCGAGCAGGCTTTCCAGCTCTTTCAGATTGCTGTCACGGTGAGAAAGCAGCGATTTCATCGCTCTATTGAGGTCCGGGTCCGCGCCGCCTAGTCTGTCCAGCGTCCTGCGCGCCGCCTGCCTGTAGAGTGGCGTCGCATTCTCGATAGGCTCAAGCGTGCCACTGAGTCTAGCCTGCAGCGGCATTCGGTGTGCGATGCGAAGGCACAGCGAATCGATAGTCTGGATATTGACCCGCTCGGGTTGTTCAAGCAGCCGCCACCCTCGTTGATTGGATCGCTCAAGCACGGCAATCGCAATTCTCAAGGTGGCAGGATCGTCTTTCTCAAGAGCGTTGCCTCGTTCCAGATATTGCTTCGCCGTTTCCAGCTTCTTTAGAATGCGATGCCGCATCTCGGCAGTGGCGTCACGGGCAAAGGTAATCGCGAGCACCTGCTCCGGTTCCTCAACCCCTGCTAGCAACTTGAGGATGCGCATCGCAAGCAGTTCGGTCTTGCCCGAACCAGCGGGCGACTGCACCAGGAATGATCGCGTCGTATCAAGCGCTCGCTCACGGGCTTCTGCATCGGCGAGTGCGCCGTTTTCAGTCATCGAACGCGCTCCCGAGGTCGAGAAAGCCCTCTTCCAGGGTGTCGTCGTTATCCCGTGGTTCATCCCGCGGCTCGCGCGCAACCGCAGTCTCAGCTACCCGGCACAGTGAGGGCAATGCGCAGTACTTGCACGTCTTCGGATAAGACTTCGGCGAAACCCAGGCTTCCCCTGCCAGAAACCCGTCGGCAAGATTGCTGAGAGCATCTGACCACTCGCCCAGGAGCTCTTCGTCCAGCCTGGTTTCGACTAGCGCGGTTTGGTGCGCTTTCGCATTTGTAACAAAGGTCGCCTCATTTTCCACATGACCGCTGAATCGAAGCAGCTCAGCTCGTACTTGAGCGAACATCACACCCTTCAAGTCTGAAATCTCGCCATGGACCGCGTAGAGAGGCAGCTGCGGCTCTTCAGGGCGGTCGCCGTCCCACATCGAAGTCGACACCTGTCCAGTCTTGTAATCGACGATCAAATGGCCGTCGGCAACCCGATCGATGCGGTCGACTCGGAGGTTCAGTTCCAGTCCATTGATTGTCGCCGGAAGCCTCTTCTCATGTTCGACGACGGTGAAGGGCGGCCGGTCGATTTCGTAATTAAGCCACTGTGACAGTAGCAAATGCAGCCGCTCCTGCTCACTTTGTAAATATGCCTTGGACCAATCGCTCGGTGCACCCCTCGCGTACTGGTTGAACACCTGCTTGATGTGATAACTGAGTATCGTCGAGAGCCGCCCGTCAGTCTTGACGTTAACCAAGTCGTCGCGACTTCGAAGCGGAACACCCGGGGCAGTATTATGCGACCAC
>Ga0302325_10021942_pt1 | contig 13365 bp, 12 predicted proteins | sample Palsa_T0_2_FD_201948 | JGI IMG/M metagenome (GOLD analysis project Ga0302325, IMG submission 201948) | Peat permafrost microbial communities from Stordalen Mire near Abisko, Sweden - Palsa_T0_2 | ecosystem: Environmental > Terrestrial > Soil > Palsa > Peat permafrost | place: Sweden: Abisko... | reverse complement strand
GCCAAGCCATTTTCCATTCGAACATGATCACCGGCCTCAATGGCCGCAAAACACGCTCGCGCGAAATTATCGCCGTGCCCGTCGAAGCCGCCTTGGCGGCCGAAATCCGCTCGCTTTTTTTAAGCCGTCGTGGAGGAAAATAATGGCAGATTACACTGAACTTGACCCCGAGATAGCAACTTCCGACCGCTTCTTGGGCGTGATGAAATGGCCGATCATGTTCATTCTCATGATCACTTCGTTGCCGGCCGGAACTCTGCCCTTCATCACGGCCGCGGCATACAAGGGCATCGGACATGAAGAGCATGCGTCGCCAAAATGGCGGAATCAACGAAAAATCGAGAGCGGCGAAAATGTGCTCCATATATCGCTGCTCGTTTGCGCCGCACTGTGGCTCGCGCACGCCGCACTAGTCGGCTTGTCGCTCCGAAGGTGGGATGAGGGCTTTCTGGGCGTGCGAGGAGCGGTCTGGTTTTCGCTTGCCTGGAGCGTGTTTGCACTCGGTATGACGATTGGAATATGGCTTTATCTTGCAGACCCGGATTAACGTCGATAAGCCAAGCGTTCTGCCTTCTTCCTTTCCTAACCCGTAACCAAGGTTGCGTCAGGCGGCGTCTGCGAAGTCGCCAGACCAGATATCTCCTCGACATTCGCAAGATCCCCTGACGCAACCTTGCCATACTGAACGGATACCCTATTCCTCCGCCGGTGGTTCAATCCGCCGGGCGCTGCTTAAATGCCCCTTGGATTCCAGCACGACCTGGCGAATTTGCTCGGCGACCTCCTTGTTGTCCTTCAGGAACTGCTTGGAGTTTTCGCGCCCCTGGCCCAACCGCACGTTTTTGAAATTGAACCACGCGCCGCTCTTGTCCACCACGTTTGCCAGGACCCCGAGGTCCAGGATATCCCCCTCATAGCTGATGCCGTGGTCGAACATGATGTCGAACTCCGCATCTCGAAACGGCGGAGCGATCTTGTTTTTGACCACGCGGGCGCGCGTGCGGTTGCCCACCGAAACTTCGTTCTCCTTGATCGTTCCCGTTCGCCGAACGTCGATGCGTATGCTGGCATAAAACTTCAGCGCCCGACCGCCGGGAGTAGTCTCGGGGTTTCCGAACATCACGCCGATCTTTTCGCGAATCTGGTTGATGAAAATGACCGTCGCCCGGCTCTTGGAAATCGCCCCCGTGAGCTTGCGCAACGCCTGGCTCATCAGCCGGGCCTGCAAACCCATGTGCGAATCGCCCATTTCACCTTCGATCTCCGCCCGGGGGATCAGGGCCGCGACCGAATCGATCACGATGACATCCACAGCGTTGGATCGAACCAGAAGCTCGCAGATTTCCAGCGCTTGCTCGCCCGTATCCGGCTGCGAAACCAATAGATCGTCAAGATGCACACCCAGCCGCTTCGCCCAGGATGGATCCAGCGCATGCTCGGCATCGATAAACGCCGCGACGCCACCCATCTTTTGCGTGTTGGCGATGATATGCAGCGTCAGCGTTGTCTTGCCGCTGGATTCCGGCCCGAAGATTTCCAGCACCCTGCCGCGCGGAACGCCATTGCCGCCCAGGGCGATGTCCAAACTCAGCGCGCCCGTGGAAATGCCGTCCACGTTGGCCTTCGCATCGCCATCCAGCTTCATGACGGCGCCCTTGCCGAACTGTTTTTCGATTTGCTGAACGGCCCGATTCAGCGCTGAATCGCGCGCCGCATCGTGCGCCGCCGCTTTGCCCGCAGCGCTCTTATCAGCACCCGCCTTCGGTGATTCCTTCACCTCGCGCACCACCGGCTCGCGAGCAGTGGTTGGCCGATTGGCCGTTGCGGTTGCCGACGACGATCCGGCCGTCGATGCCGCCGCCCCATTCGATGACGACGCCCCATTTGATGACGCTGCCGACGCGGACTGGTCCTTCTTCACGTCCGCCTTTTCAAGGGACTTGATCACGGGAGACTCCTTTTCGCCGGGTATCTTGTTCAGCCGGCGCTATTTAACGGTGACTTAAAGCGGGCGAAAGCGACGGCGCCAAAACACCCGGGCCGTCAGGACAAGCCCCGCAAACTGAACTCGACGGAAGTCACCATACCGTCCCTGTTCAGTGTTTGTTCGGGTATAATATCGAGCATCGGATGGATTGCAAATAGAAATTCAAAAAATCGCGAAATTTTTTTAAAAGCTCATCGCCGATTTGAATTGTTCCCACCGCTGGTCGATCTGCTCTCGGGTGGCGAAAGAAAGTCCGGCCAATGAAAAATCGGAAATGGTGAAACTCGCCACGACCGTCCCGAAGGCCAGTGCCCGCTTCAGCGTCGCGCTGGTCAGGCTTCCCTGCGTGACGAGATATCCCATCATTCCCCCGGCAAAGCTGTCCCCAGCCCCGGTCGGATCGACGACTTTATCCGCGGGATACGCGGGCAAAACAAACGTGTCGTTTTTGCTGACCAGCAGACACCCATGTTCCCCCTTCTTGATAACCACGAATTTCGGCCCCATTTTCAGAACTTCGCGGGCGGCCACAATCAGATTTTTTTGCCCCGTCAGCAAACGCGCTTCACCATCGTTCAGCACCAGCCCATCGATCTTCGTCAGCAATTTTTCCAGGTGCTGACGTTCCGTTTGGATCCACAGGTTCATCGTGTCGGCCACGGAGAGTTTGACCTTCGGCAACTTTCCCAGCGTTTCCAGTTGCAGGGCCGGATGCGTGTTGGCGAGAAAAACATATTGGCTATCCAGAAATTCCTGCGGAATTTTGGCCGCGCGCTCGGCCAATACATTCAGATCGACCTCGACCGTGACCGCTTCGTTCATGTCCTTGAGATATGAACCATGCCAGCGGAATGTTTTGGATCCCTTGCGGATTTCCAGCCCCGCCGTATTGATGCTGCGGCCCTTGAACGCATCGAGCAGATTTTTGGGGCAATCCTCCCCAACAACCCCCACGAGCCGGACCGGCGTAAAAAACGACGCCGCGTGCGAGAAATACACGGCCGATCCACCGATCACATCCGGCCGCGTGCCGAACGGAGTTTCCACCGTATCGATGCCGATCGAACCGGTTACCAGAAGAGACATGAAAGCTCCTGAATGAGTTGCAAGTGAATGTTCTTAACTTGCAACTTCCAACTTGCACTTGCAACTTTCCCTGTAGAATACTCGGAATGCCGCCTCCCGCATATCTCCTTCCATACCTCGATGCCGTCGGGCGGCACGGCGCGAAATTCGAATCGCTTTTATGGGCGAATCCGTCCGCCCAAGCGGCGCGCTTCGCGGCGCTGGCGCGATGGTGCGAACTTGGAGACCGCGTCGTTCTCGACGCCGGCTGTGGCCGCGCGGATTTTTTGCAATACCTGCTCGGACAGGAAATCAAACCCGCGCAGTATCTCGGCATCGAAGCCGTCGAGGAACTTGCCGCCGCGGCCCAAAGTAAGAGTTTGCCTGGCGCTATCATCATGCGCGCCGATTTCGTCGATGAGCCTCTCATATTGGATCGCGCTGCCCACGTGATCGTTTTCAGCGGATCGCTGAACACGCTTTCTCCCCATGAATTTTACGAAACCCTTCGCCTCGGCTGGGAATACACCCAAAGCGAACTGGCATTCAATTTTCTCTGTTCGCCCCGGCTGGCATCGGCAAGACATCTCACCTGGCACCGCATGGCCGATGTGCTGGAACTGGCATATTCATTAACAGGCGATGTGGCCGTCGATGATTCCTACCGCAACGGCGATTGCACGATTGTCCTGCGGAAATGACGATCATTTGGCGATAGAGCGCCAAAACAACCCAAACGGGCCGCGATTTCTCCGACCCGTTGCGGCTTTCCGAACATTAAGGCATTCGTCGATATTTATCTTGCGCGGCGACGCAAACCCAAGGCCACCATGCCCACCAAGATCGAGGCGCTGGCCGGTTCCGGCACACCTACAAGAGTGCCAAGCCCGATATTGTCGAAGTTGACTGAAGTGTTCCCGGCGAGGGGGGTGACCGTCACATCCAGGGTATCGATCGGCGTCATCGAATCATCGACGCCGGCGAAGTAGGTCGAAAAAGAGAATGGCGGGTTGACACCAGGGAATGTGCCGGTTTCGGTGAATACGGTATCATCATCAAGGATTCCCGTAATGGTGTAGTCGCTCGGCCCGTTGTTGCTTGAGTAGTCGATGGAATCAAAGGAAAACTGCGACCCGCCGCGGGTTACCTCGATCGTCGCGACTGAGGGGCTGCCGATCGGACCGTCAAATATGCTGGGGGTCGGATTACCATACATTTGGCCCTGGAACCAGTTGTTGGCGGTGGTGGGAACCACCGTGAAACCAAGCTCGGTATCACTCACAAAGTTAGCGCCGTTGAGGCCCGTCTGCGGCGAAAACGTGAGGGTTGCGCCGTAAGCGCGATCCGCGCCAAGAACAATAATTGACACGAGCGTAATCGCCAAATAAACGATCAATCGCGAGGCAGTGCTGATTTGACAGGTCATCATATTCTCCTTCTCCCGAAAGGTCTTCGCCGATTGCGCAATCGTTCTCCGATATTGCGTCTGCGGTCGTTTCAACGAAATCAAATGGGCCACATCCATTTTTCTACAAAAACTGAGTTGTACAAATGATTGACGGACCGCAGTGTAGTATTCGTTTGAGCGGGGTCAAGGAATATTTTCGCATTTCCTTAATTTAGTGGCTAATTCATTCGCCTATGCAATGCTTATTATAAGCATCGCATTAAACGCGAGTTTTGCGATCAAACAGGTAGCCGGGCGAGTTGGTAATAAAGCGCTGCGGCCGTGCGAGTGCCACAGTGGAGAGAATCCAGGTCGAATTTCTCATTTGGAGAATGCGGACGATCATCCGGCAGGCCGAATCCGATCAGCAGTGTATCAATTCCCAAAACAGATTTGATCGCTTGAACCACCGGAATGCTGCCGCCGCTGCGGATAAGGGTGGGGCGAATGCCAAAGCCGGCTTCAACCGCTTCGGAAGCCAGTTCCATCGCCGGACTATGCATCGGCACTAGGATGGGCGGCGTATGGCTATCGCACACCACATCGATGCTGACAAATTTCGGGCATCGTTGGCGCAGCGCCTCCGCGAAGGCATCGCGGATCGCAACCGGGTCCTGATCCGGAACCAATCGCATCGAGACCTTGGCGGATGCCTTGGATGGAATGATGGTTTTCGCCCCCGGGCCTTGATAGCCCGATGTCAGACCATTGATTTCGCAGGTTGGCCGTGCCCAGCTTCGTTCCAGGGCCGAGAACCCCGCTTCGCCGGCCAATTCCGGCAATTTCAGATCGGCGGCGAATTTATCCTCATCCTGGGGCAGGGTCGCCCACATTGTCCGTTCATCCGCGCCCAGCGGACGCACCTTGTCATAAAATCCGCGAATGTTGACTCGCCCGTCCCGGTCGTGCAGGGTTGCGAGCAATTGGCACAGCACATCCGCCGGATTCGGCACCGCCCCACCGTACAAGCCGCTGTGAAGATCGTGGGACGGGCCCGTGACCGTGATTTCTGTATAGACCAATCCGCGCAGGCCATACGTGATGGCCGGAATTCCGCGTGCGTATTGGTTGGTATCGCTAACCACCGCGATATGCGCCCGAAGGGCCTGCAGATGTTCGCGAATGAATTCGGTGAGATTGGGCGAGCCGATTTCCTCTTCCCCCTCGACCAGCACGATGAGATTCACCGGCAGACCCGCATGCGCCTGCCAGGCCATGATGGCTTCAACATGGGCCCAGACCTGCCCCTTGTCATCAGCCGCACCGCGTGCATAGATGGCATTCTTCCGCACCGCTGGCTCAAATGGCGGCGAGGTCCATAATTCCAGCGGCTCCGGCGGTTGAACATCGTAATGCCCATACAAAAGGACCGTCGGCCGCCCGGCAACGTGCTTATTTCTGGCCACGACAACCGGCTGCCCGCTGCCACCGCCGGTCGGCATGACCTTCACATCAAGCCCCGCGAATGCGAGGTGATCGGCGAGCCACTGGGCACACCGCCGCATTTCCAATTGGTTGTCGCGCTTGGCGCTGATGCTGGGGATCGCCAGAAACTCCTTCAGGGCCGCGACCGATTGCTCCCGGCGAGAATCAACGGTTTGCATCACGGAGGAGAGCATCCGGGAAGATTACCCGCTGCGAGCAGCTTGCTCAATTCAAGGATGACGCAGTGGATAAACAGTCCAGAAATAGAGCGCCAGAAGCGCAATCATCCAGATCACGAATATCGCGCAGAGAATCTTGAATAAAATCGGGCGAGCCGTAAGCCGGGGAGCGGGCTGGAAAGCGGGCGGAGGAGTTTTCAGCATTTCGTGGGGATGCGGTAGGCCGCGTCAAACGCCTTGGAGAATTGGTAGATGTTGCGGAAGTCTTCGATCGTGTCTTCGGCCGTCGTCTTCATCACGTTGTGGCGGGCGAGGCTGAAAACGATCCGGCCAAAATCGACCGTCTGCGTGATATTCCATCGCCGCAGCACCGTTTGAGCGAGCAGGCCCCATTGCTTCAGCGCGAGTTCGCGCAATCCATGGCAGAGTTGTTGGCCCGTGACATGCCGGCAAAGACCGGGCCTTTTCGCCGAGCCGTAAACGCGCTGGACCGTGTATTCCAGGCCTTGCTGGACAAAATGATACGCCTGCACCGGATAAACGCCCAGATCCTCGACCACCAGATCGAGAACCAACTCAATTTCCATCTTGCTCGTTGGCGGCATGACGCGAGTTTAACAAGCGGATCATAGAATCTCCAATCGCAGAAATATTTTATTGTCGAAAACTGCCCCGGGAACCGAGAAATCGGGCGACGGTTTGTTATTATGCGGGAATGCTCTTTCGAAGCCTATTGTGCGTTGGGATATCGTTGACGGGGTTAGGATTGGGAATAATCGGTTGCGACGCCGAGCCGCCCGAGGTTTTCGATCCAAGGCAGCTTCAGCAGGACGAACGCAGCCACGCTCCGGAAATCAGACCGCAAGCTCTGCGCCCATTACCGACGACGCGCGAGAACAGTTTTTCCGACCTCGCCACCGACACCGAGCCGGGCCATCCCCGGTCCGATGATTCCGGCCGCGATTTAGACACCGATCCCGTCATCCGCATGAGCCTCCAGGAAATCATTCACCGCGCGGTGATGAACAATCACGACGTGAAGGTCGCCGCCTATCAGCCTGGAATCGAAGGCGCCCGAGTGATCGAAGCCTCCGCCAATTTCGATCCGACCTTCTTCACCAATCTTCAATACGCTCAAAAGCACGACCTCAACGCGGGCACCATTTACAACAGTTTCACGGGTGGTTCGACATTCACCGACTTCAACGCCGACAGCGACCAGGGCACCTTACAGACAGGCATCCAGGAAAACCTCGGCAGCGGCGGGCAGGTTCAGCTTCAATATCAATCGACGTACAACTGGTTCAATCCGCAGACGACGCAGTTCAATCCCTTTTACGAAAGCGATCTGACCCTCTCGCTGACTCAGCCCCTGCTCAGAAACTTCGGGTACGACGTCAATCACGCCCAGATCGTCATCAACCGTTTGAACCAGCGGGTGAGCCAGCTTGAATTCCGCAAGGCCGTTGAACAAAACGTCGCGGACATTGAAAAGGCATACTGGCAGCTCGTCCAGGCGGTGAACGACATCAAGATACAGGAACAGCTTGTCGCCCAGACCGAGCAAACCTCCAGGCAGCTTTACAATCGCATGAACCAGAGGATTGACGTGAGCCCGCTTCAGGTCGCGCAGGCCGAAACCCAGTTGCAGCTCCGCCGCACCGAGCTGATCCAGTTCAAAGCCCAGGCCCGCGATCTGTCCGACCAGATTAAGGGCCTGATGAGCGATCCGGAATACCCCGTGACCTCAAGCATCGTGATTCTGCCCGCCGACGAGCCTGTCGAAGACGCGATCCAGTTCGACTTCGAAGACGAAATCAACACCGCGATGGAAAACCGCCTCGAGCTTGGCGAGCAGCAATTGAAGGTGGATTCGGCGGTCGTAACGATCGGCGTGGCCAAAAACAATCTTCTCCCGGAACTTGATTTTGTCGGTTCCACCGGCCCGCAAGGCGTGGAGGGCAATCTGGGCGACACCGTCAAAGCCAATTTCGAGTTCGCTCACGTCGATTTCACCGTGGGATTCAAACTGCAGATTCCGCTGGGCAATCGCGCGGCCCGGGCGATTTATCGCCGTTCCCTCCTGCAGCACATGCAGGCCATCGAGCAATATCGCGCGTACATCGAGGCGATCGCGGTGGATGTAAAGACCAGCGCCCGTCTGGTGGATACCACATGGAACGTGATCCGCACGAGCCGGCTGTCGCGTTTCAATGCCCAGGACGCCCTGACCCGCATCAACGCCCGCGAAACAAGCGGTGAACCGCTCACCCCCGAATTTGTGCAATTGAAGCTCCAGATTCAGGAATCGCTCGCCCAGGCTCAGCAAACCGAGGCCGAAGCGGTCGCCAACTACAACATCGCCCTTTCGCAGCTCGAAAAATCCAAGGGAACGATCCTGCGATATGACAACGTCGTCCTGCAGGAAGATCCGCTCAAGATCGAGAGCGACGGCCCTCTTCGCTATGCGGCCCCTTGAGGTTTATTCACCCCACCATCGCCTCCGCCATTTCCACTTTGCTCAGGCTGCGCGACGCCTCATGCACCGGCATCCACCGCGACACCAGCAATTGAAGGATCGCGACCGCCAGCATGGCGATAAACACCCAGTGTAAACCGCTGTCGATCATCCACCCGGCCGCGCGAAGTGTTTGCGGCGATAATTGCGACCGCAATCGCGGATCGAGAAACGTCGAGGACGTGATGTTCGCCGTTTGCAGCGTGGCCAGCTTTGGCAATGTGATGATGTTGAAGATCGCGCCCAGGATGCCGATGCCCATCGATCCGCCCGCGGTGCGGAAGAACTGAACGCTGCTGGTGACGATGCCGCGTCGTTGCCAGCTCACGGCATTCTGCGCCGAGAGGAAAAACGCCATCGACGCCGGCCCGAACCCCAGGCCCGTGACCGCCAGAACGGCGGCGAGAATCTGCTTGGACACACCGTACGCCGTGCACACCAGCAGGCCGGCGAAACCGATCACGACCAGCGCCGACCCCAGGAGCGAGGTGTTGCGAAATCCCCAGCGGATAACCAGCGGCACGGCCGCGATCCCCGACAGCGCCCATGTGAGCATGACCGGCGTCACCACCCATGCCGCCGCCCCCGCCCCGCCGCCGCGAACGCCCTGCACATAAAGCGGCACGAAGGTGTCCAGACTCAGGAATCCGATTCCCAGCAGACAACTTCCCAGTAGCGAAGGCCCGATGGCCCGGTTGAGCAGCAGGTCCACGGGCATCACCGGGTTGCTCGATTTCCGCTCGAACATAATGAAACAGAACATGGCGACCGTCGCCAACCCCGCCAGCGCCAGCGAAATCTGAACGGACCATCCGCCGGGACCGAGCCGCGACACCAGCATCAGCAGCCCCATGCACCCCACCGCCAGGGATGCGATTCCCGCCAGATCCAGATTGACTGTCCGCGGCTTCTCCTGCTCGTGATAAAACCGGATCAGCACCAGCATCGCCAGTCCGCCAAACGGCAGATTGACGAAAAAGATCGATCTCCACCCAAGGGTCGCGATGAGAAACCATCCCAGCGCGGGCCCCGCCAGGGCCGCCGTTCCCCAAACCCCGCTGAACAAACCCTGGATGCGGGCGCGTTCTTCCAGAGTAAAAATATCCCCAAGGATTGTGAGGACGACCGGCATGATCCCCCCGGCGCCCAGGCCCTGAAGGCCGCGCCAGGCAATCAATTCCGGCATCGTATGGGCCGTCGATGCCAGCATCGAGCTGACGGCAAACAGCGAAATCGAAAAGAGGATCACCCGCTTTCGTCCCAGGGAATCGGCTAGCCGCCCATAAAGCGGCATGCTGACCGTGCAGGCCAGAAGATAAATCGAAGCCACCCACGAATAATGCTCCAGACCATGCAGCGAGCCGATGATCGTCGGCATCGCCGTGCTGGTGATCGTCTGCTCCATCGACGCCAAAACCATCACCAGCATGACCGCGGCCGTCACCCACCGGCGGTCCATCCGCGGCCCGGTTTTCGCCGCCGCGACGATCTGCACCGGCGACGGGGGAACCATGTCCACCGCCACCGGACCGCCGTTTTCCTCCGGCCGAACATCGAGGGAATCAGTCATTCTCTCCAAACACTCCGGACAAAGACCCATTTGCAACATCCTTCTGTCCCGCGGCCGGCAATAACGGGAAGATCGGAAAGTATAGGATGTTAACGTGACTTGATTCCCGCTTGAAGCGCGATTACTTTCCGCTCGGCGGAGCCAAATGTCAGAATCGGAAGACCCCAGATTTGAATTCGTTGATTATTACGGCAACACTTCCCTCTTCGCCCTGCGGTCCGTCCGGCGTCACGGCGAATTCAAGGACATGAATCTGCTCAGCATCGCCTGCCTGCGGGCGCACCTCGTGGATTACCTATCGATTTTCCGGTCCGTCCATCATGTCACCATGGTGGAGACCCGGCTTCCAATTATGCCCGACCCCTCTTTCCAACTGCTCCAGCAGGATTTTTTTTCGCTTCCGTCCCTGGACGTGGACTGCGTGATTTCCCACGCGGCCATTCATTGTTTCAACGACACGCGTTACGGCAACGCCCATTCCGCCGAGGGGTTCCAAAAACCCTACCGGTTTCCCGCCAAATTGCGGCAAATTATCGGGCAAAGCAAAGTGCCCGTGATCGTCAGCATCGCCGTCAATCGTGAGGAAGGGTTTTTCGACAACAATGCTCACCTCGCGCACGAAAAATTCGTCGCCGCTTTCAAAGGCTCCGATTTTCAGCTTCAGGATTATTTTTTCGACTACCTGTGCGGCGGCATTCCCCAAAACCCGCGGTATCTGGACGTCGAGTATCGCCGATCAAAGACCCTCCCGGACGCCACCGGCTCGCGCTGGCATTATGTGATCGGCAACTACTATTTTTATTGAATTCCGTGGATCGCTCACTACAAGACATTTCCGCTTTCCCACATTAGACTGCTCCCACAATGACCGACTCTCCACAAACCTCGCTTCCGGACGATCATCGCGTCGATCTGATGGTCATGGGATTCTGGGGCTCCGCCCGCATCAGCGCTCGAACCGCCCTGGTGATCGCCGCCGCCGCCGCCTGCCTGATTTTCGCCACCGGCGCCCAGGAATTCGGCCTTCCGATTCTCCCCGGCTTCGACGGCAGCATTCTCGCCCAGCCGAACCCCCTGGTGGTACTCCTGTTAATTGCCCTGATGCTCGTGCTCTCAACGCTCGTCGGCACCATCGTCGCCCGTGCCGTTCATTTCGAGGCCGGCCTTTTCTCCACCGCCTTCGGATTGATGATCCTCTCCCTCCGCTGCGGCACCATACAGTCCGTCCTCTTCGAATCCAACGGAACCCAAACCACCTACCTCCGCCTCATGTTCGAGCTTCTGCTCCTGGGCGGTTTTCTCATCGGAATCTGGTACCTTCTCTGCCGCTTCGCCGGATCGCCACGAGGCGCGCCCGAAAATTCCAACCTCGTCAACAATCTGACCGCCACCGTCGCCCAGACAGTCGCCACCAGCGTCGTGATCATGGTTCTGTGCCAATCCGTCTCCAAGAACCAATGCCTCGCCTCCGTCGGCATCGCATCTCTCGTCGGTTCAATGGTCGCCTACAAATATACCGCCGCCCGCCACAGCATCTGGTACTGGATCGGCCCCCTGATCGCCGGCCTGATCGGCTACGCCCTGGCCTCCCTGGGCCAGGACACGAATCTCTCCATCGGCCTCCCGACCGGCTCCTTCGCCGCCCTCGCCCGCCCGCTGCCGCTCGACTACGCCAGCGTCGGCGTCGCCGGCGCGATCATGGGATATTGGATGATGACGAATAGGCATGCGGAGAGTGAGTAGCGGTCGGCGCCGTTCAGCCTCTCGTACCTGACGCAACGCCGACGATGGAATGCCGCATGCTCAGAGAAAACTGCGACGAATGGACCGCTCTCCTGTCCGGGAAGCTCGCCCCCGGTGAGATCTGTCTGACCTTTGATGACGGGCCCGGTGATCCCGAGCCCAAAGGCAAGACTTTGGCGATCGCCGAGTTTCTCGCCGACGAGGCAATCAAAGCGACGTTTTTCGTCGTCGGGCAGCGCATCGAGCGCCCGGCCGGAGGCGAAGCCCTGGCCAAACTACGTCAATTGGGGCATCTGATCGGCAACCACACTTTAACACACCCGGATCTGACAGAACTTGTGAAAGACGGCGACGAGCGCGTCGTTGAGGAAGTGGTCCAGACCCACGAGCTTATCCGGGACTTCATTCCCGACGGACCACCCGTTTTCAGACCGCCCTTCGGGGCTTGGAACCAAGCCGCCTGCAAGGCGGTAAACTCGGCCAAAGAGATGGAGCACTATATTGGGCCCATCACATGGGATGTGATTTGTTTTGACTGGGATCTGGGAAAGCAACGGGATGGGACCGTTTGGACTATTTCGCACTGCCAGGGATACCTCATCAGCCAACTGCGAATGTTGAAAAAGGGAATAGTTTTGCTGCATGATGGCTCAAGCGAGAGAATTCAGACCGACGCCCACAGCCGCCGCGAGCAGCAGGTTTACGAGTTGACGAAATGGCTCATCGGCTGGCTTCAGCGAGAGAACTACAAATTCGTCGGTCTCGAAGACCTATTGGCGGCGAAATAGGACGCGGTTGAATTCTCGGCCCGTGGCTTTGGCGGAGAATTTATCCCATCACCAGAAACATCGTGAACATTCCGATCCACACGATATCCAGAAAGTGCCAGTATCGCGCCGCGAACTGCACGCCCATGTAGTTTTCGTGATCGTATTTCCCCTGGCGCGCCCGCCAGGTGACCATCCCCAGGGCGATGATGCCGCCCAGGACGTGCAGCGCGTGCAGAAGGATCAGGATGAACACCAGTCCATACAGCGACACCGGCGTGAAATCCCCGGGGTTCTTGTTGGCCTCCGCCGCCGCGCGCAGCTGGCGATGCTCATCCAGCACCTGGGCCATGCATGGGGACTGCACGATCAGGAATAGAACGGCCAGCGCGGATGTGATGTAAAGATATTTAAGGCACGTCGCCAGCCGTTCCCGCCGGATGGCGGCCACGGCGCGATGGGCGGTAAAACTTCCGGCCAGCAGCACCGCCGTGCTGCCCCACGCCAGAAGCGGCATCTGGATCGGCTCATTGGAAATCCGCCCAAAGACGTGCAGGCGCATCAGGACATACAGCAACATGCTGGAGACAAAGAGCATCCCCAGCGCCGCCAGCACCAGCCACAGCCCGATTGCCGAAGCCCGGTGCGGCGGGCGAAATCCGGA
>Ga0302325_10021941_pt1 | contig 13365 bp, 12 predicted proteins | sample Palsa_T0_2_FD_201948 | JGI IMG/M metagenome (GOLD analysis project Ga0302325, IMG submission 201948) | Peat permafrost microbial communities from Stordalen Mire near Abisko, Sweden - Palsa_T0_2 | ecosystem: Environmental > Terrestrial > Soil > Palsa > Peat permafrost | place: Sweden: Abisko... | reverse complement strand
TTGCCAATTGGCAAATCCTCATCATCAAACAATGTAAGCCCCACCCCGCAGACAGGCCATCAATAGCCTGCACGTCAGTATACAGTAGTAGCCGAAGGGGGACCGGTGAGTCTGCGTCAGTTGATTGTCCTTGCACGTCGTCAGGCCGTCGCTATCCTGATCGTTTTTCTTGTGGTGCTTGGCTTTGCTTATAGCGTAAAGAAGACTCCGGTGCCGTTCCTCGATAGCGGCACGCTGGTCCTCGCGGTGCCGTCAGCCGTATCTAACCCTTACTACTCTCAGTACACTGCTGCTCTGATCAGTACCGGTGATGTCGTCGAGCATTGGATTGACGGTCCGGAAGGCCAGGCTGCGCTTCAGCGGGCGGGCGCGGGTAGTGGCTTTACCGTTTCTTTGGTAAATTTTTCCGATGAGGAATACCCACTATTTTCTCAACCGTATCTGACGGTCACCGCGTCAACCGATGGCGTCGAAGCGGACGAGCAACTTTTTGCTGCGGGGGTTGGTGTCTTCAACGCGGAGCTCGCTAAGGTACAGACCAGCGCAAGCGCCGAGCGGTCTCACCTAATCGTGAGCAAGCTCATCGGAGTCTCCGGTCCGATCATTCAGCCCGGTTCGAGCAAGCGAGTGTACCCAGGAATTCTGCTGATCGGGGTTATCGCCGCTTACATGCTCGCTGCTGCACTCGACAAGCGAGGCAGGAGAATCGGCTTGCGCGGGCTTGAGCGTATCTCGTTATCGAGTTGGACGGATACGCCGTTGGAGTACCCGCACCGGCTTGCGGACTGTCCGGCGCGCCGTCTCGAGCGCGCGGAGTGTTGCGCCCTCAAGGCCACCCGTGAACTGAAAGACCGTCCGGCCAAGGAATTCTGGCCGAAACCTACCGCTGCGGAGGGCCTCGGTCACTGACGCTACAGTGGGTGCCCCTTCGAGCGTCATGGACAGCGCCAAGGGGAAGAACTGGCGGCTGTCGTGAAAATCCAGCGATACGAACGGACTAAGGTTCTCCTTAGCTGCTAGCCGTACCATCTTCCTGTTTGGCGCGATACCGTCATATTTACGGTTCCAGATCTCCAATGCGCTCAGCAGCGGCGCCCACTCCGGCTGATAGCGCGCTATCGCATTCCGTCGCCAGGGGTGGGCGAACACCGCGACCGCGCCCTCTTTCTGCGCGGCACCGAGCAACTCGAGCGTTGGTTGACCGACCCCAAGGAACGGAACATCGGCACCCCAGACCGGCGTGTGGACGACGCCGTCGCCATCCTCGTACTCGATGCCAGGAATGAGCGTTATCCGCTCAGTACTTGCTGCCCGGCAAGCTTCCTGGTACTTGAGCCAGCGTTCCTGATTGAAGCTGCGGTCATGTTCCGACAGCAGCACCACGTCGTATCGGCGTCGACTGAAAGCCGCAGCGATCTCTTCCAGTGTCCACTCCGCGTCGTAGGACCACACGGAGTGGACATGGGCAGCCACGCGCAGGTTTGTCACGCTTTGCTCTTCACGATCTTGCTGCCGTACGTTCGTAGCGTGCTCAGCAGGTCCGTGACGATGACGGTCGGCTGCGTTTTGTTCCAGTTGTAAAAGGTGTCCCCGGGAGAAACACGGCAGACATCCCGGATCGCGCCGTGAAGCGACGGCCACTCCAGTTGCGCATCTGACTGGGGTCCGCGGGCGACGAACGCGAGATGCACTAGTTCGAGGCCGATGTTCCGGCAGCGGACATGAGGGGCTGACAGCGGAGGAGCAGGTTCGAAGTCAGGATCGAGGGTTGCCTGTACCGTCCAGGCCGGATATTCATAGCCCCGTCGGCGCGCGAGTGACATGCTGCCCCATGCCCGTCCGTTGAGTTCCATGAGCCACGGCTGGCCAGCGGAATCGCGCAAGAACTCCAGCATGAACAACCCGCGCCAGCCAATCTCCGACAGGAATCGTTCGCTTGCCGCGAGCAATTCCGCTGGCGCTGGCACGGACTGGCACGCAGATGAGGCCGATCCCTGGGGATTCACCATCCGCACTCGGCGATGTCCGCTCCAAGCTTTTACCCCATGGCTTCCCATGTGGCCGAAGATGCCCTCACCGGTGCCGTGCAGCAGCGGTTGTACGAGGACCTGACCAGGCCATGGCTTGGCCGCCGCAGGCTCGAATTCCGCCGTATTGGCACAAACGATCCCCGTCGGGCGCTTCAGCATGCCGCCAACCTCGAACAGGGCTTTGGCGGGCTTGACCATGACAGGGAAATCGATGGTCGGAGCCACGCTGAACTCCTCGAGGGACTGCGTAGGCGGAACGGGGATTCCTGCCTTGTGGGCTGCCTCGAGCTGAAGCGCCTTGTCGAGAGCGTAATCGACCTCAGTGCCCCGCGCCCCGGCGATAGGAGTAGGCACGTCCTGCAGTTGGCCGCATACCCATACCGCGTGATCGTCAAGCGGGAGCAAGGCGACTGGATTGAGCGTCATGCAGAGTTGCTGAACAGCCGACACCGTGGCGAACGCATCTACCTCCGGCGCAGGCACATCGTGGAGTTCGATGCCACGGACATGCCGGACGGATGGCTTACTCCCCGAGCGGCGGAAAGCGACCACGCGGAACCCAGCCTGCTGGAGCGACCAGGCGCTCTCGATGGCCGCCATAGCCTCGGCGAAGCCCATCAAAACAACAGGCTGGCCCACTATCGCGGTTCCTGCGGCGCGCTTCACCGCCATCGCTTTACCAATGACTTGGAGGCTCGGACGGTCGCCGTCACCGCGTTGCCGTGCGGGGCAAGAGCCAGGCGCTCGATATCGGCTGGAGTATCAGTGGCCCGGACGGTGTACCGGGACTGCAACCACGCACCGCGGCTGGCTGCTCCACCATCGACTGTGTAGACACGATCGAAATGAGCGGTCTGCTTGAGCGCGCGGAGAACCCGCCGGTCGTACGATCCGAACGGGCACGCGGCCTCACGAACTGGCCGGCCGGACACGCCAGCTATGGCGCCGGCTGCTTCGACGAGCTCTTCGCGCAACTCGTCACCGTAGACGATGCGCCAGTGCCGGTGCCGCATCCCGTGGGTTCCGATTGTCATGCCCTCGCTAACCAAGCTGCGAACGTCCTCGGACGACAGCGAACCCGGCTCATCGATCCGCTGATAGATAATAAAGAAGGACGCTGTGAGATCTCGCTTGCGCAAAGCGGGCAGCGCGATGGCGGCGTCTGACGCGTTACCGTCGTCGAACGTGATGCGTACGTCTGGGAAATTAGCGATGACATCAAGTATTTTGCTGAACTGTTCCTCTTGTATCCAAATGAGATCCTCATCTGGCTCAAGTTCACGCCTGGGAGTACCTATTCCATGGAAGCACAAATTCAGGATCCTGTTGGATTCTTTCTGTCGCTCGACGGCCGTCACGCGGTCCTCCCCGCTGAGGCGAGCCTGTCAATCCGCCGTGCCTTACCGCGCCGCTTGTCCTGGGCAATTGCCCTGTCGATCACCTGGTTGATCTCCTTAACCCAGCGATCAACGCCGAATCGCGCTTCAGCGTCATGCCTTCCTTGCTTGCCCATCGCAGCAGCGCGTTCATTGTCGTTGAAGAGTTTGACGACAGCCGTCCTTAGTGCGGCAGCATCAGCGACAGGGACATAGAGGCCGTTGCGGCCGTTGTCAAGAACGTCTCGCTGTCCCTCAACCTGCGAAATAATCACGGTCTTGCCCATCGAGAACGCTTCCATCATGCATGTGACACCGTTATCAGTATCACTATGGTGCAATGGAAGCACAACGAAACGGGACCGTGCGTAAAGTTCACGCATCTCCCGTGAGTTTCGAGGTCCCCAAGTAATGTTTTCAGGTAGTGCCACATTCTCGCCGTTGTCGCCCATGGTCTTGCGCCAGTTGTCGATCTTGCCGCGAACGAGCGACCCAGCGATGTGGCAACGGATCCCGGTCCCGTCGAGGGCTTCGATAAGAGTGGCGAAGTCCCGCATCTCGCGGCCTGCCGAGCAGATCATTTGCTCCTGCTCGCTGCTGTCTTGGGACTGCCAGAAATCGATGTCAACAGGCCAGTGAAAGAAGACCACTCGATCCGCGGGCACCTTGAGGTGCTGCACTGCGTAGTTAGCCTGCACGATCGTCGGGATGATAAAGCTTGTAATCTTTGGCCGCGCGGCCCTGATGAGTCTAGCCTTCTTGGGTACCGATACCCAGCCGAAGATGCCAACGAGCGGCGGTGTCCTGCGGAAAAGACGCAGCATGAGCGCGAGTGGTAGGGAGACCGACTCGGCCCCCCACGCAAAGATGCAATCGTAGTCGTCCTGCACGCGGAACGCCTCAATCGCCTGTGCGATCGACATCGGCAGTCGGTCATAGACACGTCTTAGCCACCGTGGCGGCTGGGTGAGGAACCGCTGGTCTAGAAATGTGATGTCATACGGGAGGTCGTAGAGCCAGACCCGCGGCACCTCGCCAGCGATTGCCTTCTCGTGTACCTCTTCGATGAATGGCGGGTAATAGCCGGTGGCGGTTAGGAGCAGAACGCGCGGACGTTCCCCCGAGCTTCCACTAGCACCCATAACTGGCCCCTCAATTCCTCTCTGCTGCGTCGCGATCGCTTTTCTTACTTGATCTCGTAGACGTGAACCGACTCCGCGTTAAGGAAAGTGTCCGTGAAGACGCCGTGCACTGCATACAGGGTCCGGTGCTCATCGATCACGGTAACCGGCCCGGTGTAGGCCCCTGCGAGGTGGAAGGTGACCTTCATGTCGTTTGTGGGTGGCTTCGCCACATTACCGGATGCCGCGAACACGTAGAATTTACCGTTAGCGTGCTTGGCCATCACTGCTACGTCGGACTTCCCCACGCTCACGTAGTGCTCGGCGAATGGCGAGAGCAGCACGCTGTTGAGGCTTCCGACCTCGTGGTTGAAAGCGGAGATGTTCTCCACCACGTCGTGCAATGTGACACCGGGTGTCTGCTGGCAGTTGTAAAGCTTGCTGTTCGGATACGATCCGTCGTAGAAAGTTCGGAAGTCGATGCACTTGCCACCGAAGTTGTGTTGGAACCAGATGATGCCTCTAGCGCCTGCGATGAGTGCGTGCCAGGCCGCCGCGCGCGAGATGGCTGGGGTGACGCACTCGTTGTTGCTGCCCGGGCACCCGGTCTCGACGTCCACCACGATCGGCTTCGACATGTGCAACGGCTGCTCAAGCTGCTCAAAACGTATGACGTTCCACGCATAGTTGGCGGGCAGTGCGCTCTGCGCGGTGGACAGGCCGGTCTTCAGGCATTCCGTGGATGTCTTGGGCATGATGGCGCAGGCGCCCTGCGAGGCCACCTTCAGCGCGGGATCGGTCATCCAGTAGGAGTCGGCTGACAGGGTGTCGGAGTACTTGAGGAACTGCTCGGCTTGGGCGTTTGTTTCCCAGAACAGGATCCCCTTGCCATACCCCTGAGTGATCGCCTTCTTACCAGCCGGGTAACCGGCGGGCCCGTCGCTGGTCGGCTTGCCGGTGTAGAAGAAGTTGGCGACCGTGTATCCGCAGGCGGTATTGACCGGTACGCAGGCCGCCTCATTGGGGATTGTGACCTTAGGGTTCCACGCGTTGCTACCGGGGCCGTACTGCATATCGGCCTCGTCGGAGCCTTCGTAGGCGACGGTCTCCCAACCGCTCTGCGCCGTAGTGTCCGGTGCGGAGGCGTGCATGCCCCCGGCGCGGATGACGTTGAAATTGGCTCGGCACGGTCCGCCGCAGCCATTGACGAGGGGATTGCCGACCAGGTTCCAGTAGATGTTGTTGCCCATCTTGACGTCCATCTTGACGTCCTGGAGGGTGAGTGGCTGCTCGTCCCAGGCACCAAGAAGAATGTGCCGGTCCATCCACGCGCTCCCCGTGCTGACCTTGCCGTAGTAGTTCGGCCCGCCCGCAATCTGCTGGAGGGTGACCCCGGCCGGTAGCCCTGTGTCCGGCTTCACGACGGCTGTCGGAGTGACCGTATCCCCGGCAGCCGGCGAGTCGGATTGCGAGAGCGCCACACCGGTGACACCCGCTGCAACTGCTATTACACCCACGCTTACCAGAACGCTTCGGAGCCTCATCAACCCTCGTTCCTTCGGGAGTTCGCGCGGCTCTTCATGGCGCGTGCGACTCGGGTCATGCAGGCTCCGGTAAGTAGGCGCACCGCGAATGGCAGATCGTGCACTAGATAACGCTTGGCGAGGCGGCGAGGTTCAGAGGCCAGCCGGTGCATCCACTCCAGCCCAGACCGCCGCATCCACTCGGGCGCACGGCTCTGCGCCCCGGCCGCGAACCCGATCGCGGCACCGCAGCTGATGAACCAGGCGGTCGGCAAGACCGGGATCAAGCTGGCAATGAGCCGCTCTTGCTTAGGGAAACCGAGGCCGACATAAACGACGTCAGGAGATGCCTGCAGCAGGCGGTCGCGGATCGCCTCAACCTCGGTTGCTGAGCGCTCAAAGCCGAACGGTGGGCAGTCGGTGCCCACGATCTTCAGGCCGGTGAACTGCTGCGAGAGGCGTTCCGCGGCTGCATCGGCGACACCGGGGGCACCGCCGAGTAGGTAGATGGAGCGTCCCGCAGCGGCGGCCGCCTGGCTGAGCGAGAAGATCAGCGCGGAGCCTGCGACACGTTCAGGTACGGGCTGTCCCAGCAGTCGGGATGCCCACACGAGCGGCATGCCGTCAGGCACGATCAGCGTGGCGGGTTCGATTGCGGTGCGTGCCGAGGCATCGACCCGCAGTTGGCGGCAGACATCGACATTGACTGGGAGTACCCAGCCGCCCTCGCTCTTCTTGGACTGCTCAATGAGATGTCGGACTACCTGCGCCTCCGTGCGGCGGTCCAACGGCACCCCACCGACCGCGGCGTGCGCTGCGGATGACTTATCGGCGACGGTTGCAGCGAAACTCATACTGATCCCCCCTACCTGCCCCGGGCGACGGTCTCCCCCTATCCAGGCGACAGCGCGCGGCGCAAGTTATCGACGAGGCATCCAGGCGTAGTGCCCATTTTCGCCCATGATCAGACGACAAGCGGTGTTCGCCAGGTTAGCCCCGTTACAAGCGGTGTTATCATGACACATGGTTGTAGGGGTGGTGGGGTGTTTCGGGATACGTGACACGCTCGTTGCAGTGCGCGGCCTGAAGCGCTCGTCCAGTGGTTTATAGAGGCGAGTGGTAGGCGGTGACGTGATGGCTAGCCCGGGTGCTGTCTTCCTTGATCGTGACGGCACACTGAACAGGAAAGCGCCGGAGGGTGAATACATCCGAACCCCCGGAGAGTTCGAACTGCTGCCAGGAGCGGCTAGCGCGGTCCGCCGGATCAACGAATCGGGGATCCTGGTGATCCTTATCACTAACCAGCGTTGGCTCAGTGATCCAGCCGCCAGCATTGACGCCTATCTGGCGTTGGAGCGGGAGCTCGACCGTCAGCTTGCGGCCGAGGGCGCGGCACTCGATGGACGCTATGTCTGCCCGCATCCCAAGGACTGTTGTGATTGCCGGAAGCCAGCCCCAGGGATGCTGCTGCAGGCTGCCGTTGACTTCGATATTGGGCTAACCGCGTCGTTCGTGATCGGGGACGCGCTCACCGACGTGGAGGTCGGCCGAGCCGTCGGAGCGACGACCGTTCTGATCGATCCGCGTGAGGGAGGCGTGAACGCGGATAGCAGCGTAGCTCATTTCACGGCAGGCGATGTTGGCGCCGCCGTGGACTGGGCAATTCGCCGGTCCTCACAAAGACCGCCACATAACGTGATGACGAAATTACCTACCGTACTCGCTTGATGTTATAAGTTGCTTTTTGATGCTGTAAGTGGCTTGCGGTGCACGTGAACCAGATGGTGTCGGGGCGCGTCTTACTGCTGTTGCAATTATGGCTATGCACTCAGGGGGTATGCGTTGAGTAGTGACACGGATGCTATTGGTAACGAGATAGCGGATTCGCTGTTGCGTACTGACGTTATGAATGGCACGAGACGTCCGGCGGTTGTGCGTGCGAAAGCGCCGTTGCGGATCTCTTTCGCTGGTGGCGGGACTGATGTGCCTCCATTTTCCGACACGGAAGGTGGGGTGGTCTTGTCGGCCACCATTAACCGGTTCGCCTACGGTTCCCTCAGCCCGCGTGCCGACGACCGCGTGTCGATCGAATCGGTCGATTTTGGGATGTCTCTCGATTTCCCAGTGACCGAGGAACCTGTTCTCGACGGCAAGCTTGACCTGGTCAAGGCCGCGATCAGGCGACTGCGCCGTGGCGATCTTGGTGGATATGACCTGGTCCTACGTTCAAACACCCCGCCAGGATCTGGGCTCGGGTCGTCATCGACTATGATGGTCGCCCTTGTCGGCATCCTGCGCGAATTCTACAGACTGCCACTCGACCCGTACGAGATTGCTGAACTTGCGCACGAGATTGAGCGTAAGGACCTCAAGATTCAGGGCGGCCTGCAGGATCACTACGCAGCGGCTTTCGGTGGGTTCAATTTTATTGAGTTTGGCGAACGGGTCATCGTCAACCCACTGCGCATTCCCGAGGCCACGATTAACGAGCTCGAGGTCAGCCTGCTGCTGTGCTTCACGGGGGTTACCAGGGAATCAGCGAACATCATCGCTGACCAGACCGGCAGGGTGGTCAACGCCGAAGAAGGCACACTCGCCGGCCTTCGCGCCCAGAAGCACCTCGCGGTGGCGATGAAAAGTGCCCTGCTCCGCGGCAAGCTTGGTGAATTCGGCGAACTGCTCGGCGAGGCCTGGCGGCAGAAGCAGAAGCTGTCCCCGCTGATCGCCACGCCCAGGATCCGCGAGGCATTCGAGGTGGGGCTTGAGAACGGCGCGATCAGCGGTAAGGTCACGGGCGCTGGTGGCGGCGGATACATCTTGTTCTTCTGCGACTTCAAGAAGAGGCACCGGGTCGCCGACGCGCTCCAACAGATAGGCGTCATACCTACTGAATTCAGCTTCGAGCAAAGAGGGATGACAACATGGCGAGCGTAGTGCCAACCGCAGAAAGCCTGATCCGGCAGCGACTAGAGGACAGCTTGGCCATTAAGGAGGCGATGCTGGAGTCCCAATGCACGGTCCAAGCCGCTGCTGCCGCGGTTGCGATGACCGAGGCATTGCGCGGCGGTGGGAAGATCCTGTTTTTCGGCAATGGAGGATCCTCGATGGATGCGGGCCACCTGGCGGCCGAACTAGCTGGCCGCTTCTACCGTGACCGGCCGGGGTTGCCGGGTCTTAGCCTCGCAGACGGCACGGCATCGGTGACCGCGATTGCGAACGACTACTCCTACGAGGACATCTTTTCTCGCCAGGTCCGCGCGTTGGGACGCGCGGGGGATGTCGCCGTCGGCCTCACGACCAGCGGAAACTCCCGAAATGTGGTCGAGGCGCTCATCGCGGCACGCGACCTGGGGATGACCACGGTGGCGTTGACCGGTGCGGCAGGCGGCAAAGTAGCAGGCAACGTCGATATCTGCATCCGAGTCCCCACCGACGACACGCCTCGCGTGCAGGAAGCCTGCATGCACCTGGGACACACGATTTGCGAATTCGTCGAGGCCGAACTCTTCCCTGAGCAGTAGTGGCCGAAGCTCCCGTGGCTGCGCGAGGCGTAACCAGGATGGAATCAACTCAGTAGCAGCTTCCTGCCCCTTGGTTTCGCGGGCTTCCCCATGGCCCACACCGTCTCAGCGCCCACATCGCAGGGTGCGCCAACGCAACCGAAAGACTACTCGCGGTTCCGATATCCCCGTTCCGTGCTTCTCTGACCGATCAGGCGAACTTACGATCCATGATCGCTACAATCTCTTCAGCACGCCGATTTTTGTTGTTTGCGAACCTTATCTCGCCAAGCCTTACTATTACCGCTGGTTCGGTAGGTGTCAGGACGACGGAAGCGCTGCTAACGCTGAGCTGCACTCAATCCTTGAAGTAGTGCATGAATGGGGAGCTATGACCGGCGCACGGAACCGTCACCTGATTTGGCTATCGGGCCAGACGTGGGACTGCGTCACTGGCTCCGACCGCTCCATGGCGGTAGCACTGAGCGAGCATGCACCGCTCCTGTGGGTTGATGCACCTGCCTCGCCCGTCACTCGATCAGTGTCTGGCTATACCCAGATGCTAGCTCACACGCAACCCAGGATCCACCGGTTGTCCGACCGCATAACCCGACTGACGACAGTGGCTCTGCCTGGAATGACGAGGCCAGGCGTGCGAAGCACTACTCCACGGATGGTCCGTGCGCAGATCAAATGGGCAATGCGTCAGCTACAGATCGAGCCCGCCGCCGTTATTATGGGGTATCTCGGTGACCTTCTCGGAGGATGGGGCGACGGTGTCGTCAACGTGCTTTACGGCACGGACGATTGGGTTGCGGGCGCGCAGTTGACGGGTATGTCGGTCCGAAATCTGCTAGTCCGTGAGGGGCGCGCGTTGGCAAATGCTGACGTCATCATCACGGTGACTCCGCAACTCGCGGAACGGTGGGCTGGCCTGGGTTCAAGCGCTGTAGTGATTCCGAATGGTTGCTGGCCCGACAACGGAGAGGCACCACCCCCGTTGCCGTCGGCGCTCGCTAGCCTCCCGCGCCCTTCCGTCGGCTATATTGGCTACCTTGGCCATCGCGTCGACATGAACATTCTCATGTCTATTGCTGAGACCGAATTCTCGCTACTCCTCGTAGGGGAAAGAGACTTGCGCTGGGAGCCACTGCGCTTTCAGCAACTAATAGCCCAGCCCAATGTCACGTATGTCGGCCCCGCTCCGAGTTCAGAAGTACGCGCCTACATGTCAGGTATAGATGTGGGCATCACGCCCTATAGCTTCTCCCAGTTCAACCTGGCGTCGTTCCCGCTTAAGACTCTTGAGTACCTCGGCTCGGGGATACCGGTCGTGTCCTCGGGCCTGCCCGCCTCGCACTGGCTGCGTAAAGACCTCAGCGAGAAGTTGCCCGACACGGCTGCGGACCAGGTTTTGGCGCTCGCCGACACCCCGGCCGAGTTTGTGTCAACTATTCGTAAGTTGCTTGGCGATGGGACAGATCCAAGCAATATCCACGCGAAGAGCTGTATTTCCTTCGCCGAATGCCACTCATGGCCGCAGCGGGCCGCCACGTTCGCTGCCGCGCTCGGGCTTGGAGCTCGCGCCGATAGCTAGTGGGCGCGTCCGTTCATTCGTCGGATGGCGGCGGGTCGAGCGCCCACCTCCCGCTCCCGGCAACGTGGGGCGAAATACTATTTGTCTTGCTAGGATTTACGAGATCCAGCCCTGGGGGGACGTCTGGGGCGATGCTCGCGTCCTGCGTGCCCTTCTCCATATAGCGACAAGGTAGCCCATGCCAAGCGACAAACAGCAAGCTAATCGTCTCGAGGAGTGCCGCGAGCGGTTGCTTGCCGAGCGGCGGTTCAGTCTTCCGTCGAGTCAGGGTCGCACGGCTATCGTCACGGTCTACGATCCCAACAGGGCTGCGGACACCACGCATCCGGCCGATACTTTCGAAGCGATGGACCTTGAGGCGCGCCGCATCGAACGATATCTCCGTTGGTGTGGCAAGGGAACTGTCTATTTTCGGAATGCGACTGTAGAAGATATTTGGACGGCTATCGATGAAGCGCAGATCTCCGATGTCACTGTTATAGGACATGCGCAGTTGGGTAGATTGCACATATCGCCCTGGTCGCGTGTTTCCTCTCCGGACAAGAGAATGATGACCTTCTACGACGCGATTTCACGCGATGGCGCGTGGCCAACGATCAGCCACCTGAAGCAGGGCTACTTCTGCCAGCGGACGAGCGGCCAGATGAGTACGTTTCCCCTGAATATTCCATTCGCTTGGGGCTTCATGGCTAACAGAGCCAAAATCTGGGCGTCTCCTCAGATGGCCTTCTCTCCGGATTGGCCACACCTTCGGCCTCGGGCTGGACTCGTCAACGTGGCCAAACACTTCGGCCTTACAGCTGATGATCTGCGGCGGATGAGCTACGACCGCGCGAAGGAGGTCTTTGGATTGCGTGAGCCCCTAGTGCAGCGACGTTACCCGGTACCCAGGTTCGCGCATTCTGTCTACGATCAGTTGCGGGACAACCGAGGGTTGCGCTTGGTGCATGACTACGTCCGGCGAATCGCGTGACCTGTTGATGATTTTCGGCTTACAGGCGGGTCCGGTCGGCGTGCCCTGTGTGGCAGCGGTGTGCCCCTCCACTACGCTCGTACGGGAAGTTGTTGCGTCGACAGGCAAGGAGCCGACGGTGGCGTCCATAGAAGCGGTACATGCCAGGCAGATCCTGGACTCCAGAGGTAACCCGACCCTGGAGGTCGAGGTCGTCCTAGACGACGGTTCCCTCGGCCGGGCCGGGGTGCCGAGCGGCGCGTCCACCGGCGCGTTCGAGGCGGTTGAGCTCCGCGACGGCGGCGCCGAGTACGGCGGCAAGGCCGTCGGCCGGGCCGTCGACAGCGTGGTTGACGAGATCCAGCCGGAGTTGCTCGGCCACGAGGCCGACGACCAGCGGCTCGTGGACCAGACGCTGATCGATCTCGACCGCACCCCCACCAAGTCACGACTTGGCGCGAACGCCCTCATCGGCGTGTCCATGGCGGTGGCCCGCGCCGCCGCGGAGTCCGCGGGGCTGCAGCTCTTCCGCTACCTCGGCGGGCCGAACGCGCACGTGCTGCCCGTACCGATGCTGAACATCCTGAACGGTGGGGCGCATGCCGACTCCAACGTTGACATTCAGGAGTTCATGATCGCGCCGATCGGCGCGCCGACGTTCACCGAGGCGCTGCGCTGGGGCGCGGAGACCTATCACGCGCTCAAGTCGGTGCTCAAGCAGCATGGACTTTCCACCGGCGTGGGCGACGAGGGCGGCTTCGCGCCTAGCCTCGAGAACAACAGGGCCGCGCTCGACCTGATCGTGGAGGCGATCGGCAAGGCCGGATTCCTCCCGGGCAGGGACATCGGGCTCGCCATTGACGCGGCGGCGACCGAGTTCTACAACGATGGCGCGTATCTCTTCGACGGCAAGCCCCAGTCCGCTGAGGAGATGGCAGCGATCTACTCCGACTGGGTGGACAGCTACCCGATCGTGAGTGTCGAGGACCCGCTGTCCGAGGAGGACTGGGCCGGGTGGCAGGCGTTCACCGCCGCGGCGGGCGACCGGGTGCAGATCGTCGGCGACGACCTGTTCGTGACCAACCCCGAGCGGATCCGCCGTGGCATCGCGGAAAAGTCGGCCAACGCCCTGCTCGTGAAGGTCAACCAGATCGGCACCGTCAGCGAGACCTTCGACGCGGTCTCGCTCGCGCACCGCGCCGGGTTCGCCTGCATGATCAGCCACCGGTCGGGCGAGACCGACGACACGTTCATCGCCGATCTCGC
>Ga0302325_10021940_pt1 | contig 13366 bp, 15 predicted proteins | sample Palsa_T0_2_FD_201948 | JGI IMG/M metagenome (GOLD analysis project Ga0302325, IMG submission 201948) | Peat permafrost microbial communities from Stordalen Mire near Abisko, Sweden - Palsa_T0_2 | ecosystem: Environmental > Terrestrial > Soil > Palsa > Peat permafrost | place: Sweden: Abisko... | reverse complement strand
TGCAGCACCTGTTCCAGCGATTCGACGAAAAAGTACTCGCCCCACATCACCGATTCATCGACGCCCAGTTCTTTCGGCAAGTGATAGACGCCGCCTTTCAGAATGCCTTCCCATTTCTTGTCCTTACGCGCAAGGTAGTGCTCGCAGAGCGTTCGCAAGATGCGAACCGCACTGGACCAATAATGATGGCCCTTCACCGGATCCTGTAACAGGCGGCAGAGGCGCAACAGTCCTGAGGCGGCGATGGCGGCGGCCGAAGTGTCGACCAGGCGGCGGCTCTCAGGTGGCGCATTGAAATCCCAGGCCGGTACGCCGTCGCTGTTAGCGTGCGTGATGAAATAATCAGCACAAGCTTCCGCGGTTTCAAGAAAACGCGGATCGCGGCTGTACTCGTAAGAGAGACTGAACCCGTACAGCGCCCAGCTTAATCCGCGCGACCAGCAGGAGTCGCCGCGGTAACCCTGTTGCGTGCTCTGGCGCAGAAATTCGCCGGTCTGGACATCGAAAATGCCTTCCTGCGCAGTGGACCCGTCGCCACGCACCAGCGCCCGGCGGGTGGTCAGGCAATGGCGCAGGGCGATATCACGCAATCGGCGGTCGCCGGTCTCGCGCGCGGCATAAAAGATGATCCCGACATCCATCATCACATCGATAAAGAGCGAGTTCTCGCCGATGAAGGAGCGCAGATATTGGCCGTTTTCCTTGAAGCGCAGAGCCTCGGTTTTGCCGGCGGCGATCAGTGCATCTTTGAGCTTGGGATCCTGCGTCATCCGATGCCAGCGGTAGTAAGTCGACATAAAGATGAATCCGAGATCGTGCACATCGCCATTATGCTGGCGCGGTGCAAGCGGCGTGGTGTAGCGGGTGGCCTGCTCCAGCCAAAATTTGTCCGCCGATCCGGCAGACAGGCTGCGTTTGTGGAAGATCCACATCATGCCGGGAAGAAAGCCGTCGCACCAACTGGTCCAGACCTGCCCCTCATGTTTCCAGTGGCCCTCCACCGTATACATCGGGTAGAAGTCGGGATGGTTCTCAATCAGCTTGCGCACCTGGTGCTGCGCGAACTGAAAGGCGTCTTCGAACAGCTGGCGGTCCGTTTCAAGGACAAACTGGATCATGCTCTTTGGATTTTAGCAGTCTGCTACCATCGCAAATATGGCGTCAACCAAAATCACGGTAAACAATAACGGATCGCTTCGCATCGAAGGGGATTTCAGCATGCAAGACGCCGAGGGCAAAGAATTCGGGCTAGGCGGCCGCACCGTAATTTCACTGTGCCGCTGCGGGTACTCGGCGAACAAACCGTTCTGCGATGGGAGCCATAAGGCGCACGCGTTCGATTCGAGCTGTCCGGCGCGGGATTTGCCTGTAAAGGTCTAGTGGCTGGTTATTGGTGGCTGGTGGCTGGTACCGATTATCCGTCCCCTAATGGAGGCCTGTAGACGATGGAGCTTTTTGCCGAGCAATTCAACTTGGGCCAGCGCGATGCTAATCTCCGTTGTCGGGTATCCAAGTCTGTAAGTCAATTCGAGTTGGGTTTCCAGTTCGGCCAGGGACCCAAGAGAAAACGACAGAAAGTGCAGAAATTCCTTCGAGGATGAGCGGGCTTGACCTCCCGCGATGTTCGATGGGATGGAAACCGCCGCTCGCCGCATTTGAGCGGCTAATCCGTAGATTTCGCTTTTTGGAAACTCCGAGGTGCAGCGATAAATCGTCTCCACCAGCTCCAGCCCGAGACGCCAGACCTCCAGGTCACGGTAGCTCTTGACCATTAGTCCGGTAGTGCTCGAACACCTGTGCTTTTCTCAATCCACTAGCCACCAGGCACCAGCTACTGTTCCCCCAGCACGCAAATGTCTTTCAAGTTCCGATAATCCTCGGCGAAGTCCAAGCCGTAGCCGACTACGAATTCATCGGGGATTTTGAAGCCCACGTAGGAGACATTGACGGGGCGCAAACGGCGCTCGGGTTTATCCAACAAAGTCGCGATGGCGAGTGATTTTGGACGCCGCTGCTCCAGCACGTTGAGCAGATACGTCAGCGTGACGCCGCTATCCACAATGTCCTCCACGATCAGGACGTGATGGTTCTCGATAGAAACATCCAGATCCTTGGTGACACGCACCTGGCCGGAAGATGTTTTGCCGCGCCCATAGCTTGAAATTCCCATGAACTCGATGCGCGAGGGAGTGCGGATGGCGCGCGACAAATCCGCCAGGAACATGAAGGCGCCCTTGAGAATCGAGATCAGATAGATGGGACCGTCGGGATAATTGGCGGTAATCTCGTCGCCCATCTCCTGGACTCGATTTTGAATTTGTTCGGCGGTGAGAAAAACGCGGGGGACCAAGGCCATGCGCTAATCGGCGCTGTGGGCGCGAGGAGCCAGGCGGGTGCTCAGAGGAGCGAGGCGAGTGCTTCCGGGACCGATGTGAACGTGAGCCGCTGTAGCCTTGCCGGGGATGGCATGCGTGAAGGCGTAGTAGGGAATCTTATGAATCTTCAGATATTGCCGCAGCCAGAGGCCTTCCGGCTGGCTGGGATCGACGGCCACATCCACGCGGCCGCGGTGATCGAAGCCGAGCGCGCGATGCACTTCCGTCTCGCCCTCGGCGCTAATCGGCAGGGGACGGGCGAACCGGTTTGCGAATGCAAATTCCAGAGGCGCAAGCTCGCGCGATTCGTCAAAAGCGCCGTCGCCTTCGTAATGCTCCATGCCTTGCGCGAAGAGATCGACATCGTCGACATCGGCATGAGCCATAACCAAGGGAGCGGATTTCTGTGCCGCATATTGCGCGATCAGATGCGCGCGCAGCCGGGACAAGTCGAGGCTTGTCTGGCGGATGGTCAATTCTTCCTGTATTGGCAGGAGATAAGATTGCGCCGCAACACCCGCTAAAACTATTTCGCGCGCATGTGCCAGGCGGGCTTCCTGGCGGTCCACGCGGCGTTGGGCGGCTGCCAGCATTTCCCTGGATATTTCCGGGCCTTGACCCTTAGGCGGAAGATCGCCGAACAACGTGTGTTGGAGAATCGCTTCATCGCGGGCATCCTCCAGATCGTCCTGAGCCTGTTGTACGCGGATGCGCGGAAGCGCGCCGGCGGCCACCAGATCGGTCATTCTCCGCAGCTCGATTTCAGCCAGCGCGACACCTTTGTTGTTTGCAGCGCTTAGATCGAGGTTGGCTTTGTCCACAGTGGTGTCAGCCGCATTTTCAGCGGCATGAGCCGGAAAGCTGGTCATCAAAACCAGCGCGCCAAACGACAATAAGAGCGCGAGTATTTGCCGCATTGGAATTTCCATTGTACCATACGGTTAGGAGATCGTTTTCCCTATTCACGAGCAACACAGCACAGCCGTTCAACCCACCCCGCACCTGCTCACCGTTCCTCCGTGGCTCACTGCAGTCCGAGCCGCCGAAGCTAAGAAGGCCCTGGAGATTCGCGTGCTAGATTTACGCGAAGTGACTTCTTTCGCCGACTTCTTCATCATTTGCAGCGGAAGCAATCCCAAGCAGATCCAGGCCATCAGCGAAGAGATCGGGCAGGAGTTGGAGAAGCGCGGAGAATATCCGGTGAGCGTGGAAGGGTTCGCAAATGCGGAATGGATCCTAGCCGATTTTGGCGATTATTTGATTCATGTATTCTCGCCGAAAGCCCGCGCGTTTTATGAGCTGGAACGGCTCTGGCGGCACGCCAAAGTGGTTGAGATTCCGCCCGGCGTTTAGGCTCCCTGAGCCCCTGGCTTTTTACAACAGCTCGATCCGTTCCTGGCTACCACGGGCTCCAAAATTCCAGTAATTTCCTCGAAGATATAGCCGGGCGAGCGGTCTCCGCGAATTTGATGATAAGTCCGGTCCTGGTAATAGGCCAGCACTGGGCGCGTTAACTCATCGTACGTGCGAATCCGCTCGGTAACCACATCCTCGCTGTCGTCCTTACGCGTGATGAGGGGCGTGCCATCGTCGTCGCAAATTCCGGATATCTTGGGAGGCTGGTGCAGCAGGTTGTAAATTCGCTTGCAGCTCGGGCATTGGCGGCGCGACGTGAGCCGCCCCACCAGCGCATCCATGGGAACATCCAGGTGCAAAACGATTGGACTTCGCAGTTGTTGCTCTCCAAGGACGTCGTCGAGATACTCGGCTTGTTCGACGGTCCGCGGATAGCCGTCCAGCAAAAAGCCGTGCGCGCAATCCTGTAGCGACACACGGCGAGCCAGCATGCGATTGACGAGGTCGTCCCCCACCAATCCCCCACTAGACATAATCGACCTGGCGGCGTTCCCCAGCGCAGTTCCGGCCTTGATTTCCTCGCGCAGCATATCGCCCGTCGAGATCGCCGGAATTCCCAACCAATTTGAGATCTTCCCTGACTGCGTGCCTTTGCCGCTACCCGGTGGTCCAAAGAGCAGAAGGACCAAACCACCCTCCGTTCCAGTTCATACTACTTGAAATATTTTGACTCAGACAGCTTCTAAAGTCGCTCAATCCCCACGAAAAGACTATCACTATTTCGTCCCATGCGTACCATGAAAGAGAGTGCGCAGTTCCAGTACCGCACCTCCGCATTACGCACCTATATCAGATTCTTAAAGATCCCCTATGGTTTCTTACAAGCGAGCGTTAGGCCATCGCGAACCGCCAGCATGCTCAACCACACCCGGTCATCCGCCTTCAATTGCTCGTTCAACGCTCGGATGGCGCGCGTGTCGGGATCGTCGAAGGATGGATCGATCACGCGGCCATACCAGAGTACATTGTCCACGGCGATCAATCCACCGGGGCGCAGCAGCACCAGAGCTCGCTCGTAATAGTTCGCATAATTCGTCTTATCCGCGTCGATGAAGACGAAATCGAATCGGTTGCCCTGGCCATTGGCGATCAGATCGTCGAGGGTATTGAGCGCCCGGCCGATGCGCAGATCGATCTTCCGGTCAACTCCCGCCTCACGCCAATAGCGGCGCGCTATGGCGGTCCATTCTTCATTGATGTCGCAGGCGACGATGCGGCCGTCCTCGGGCAACGCCTGGGCCACTGCCAGCGCGCTGTAACCTGTATAGACGCCGATCTCGATGGTACGCCGTGCGCCAATCAGATGCATGAGCAGCGCCATAAACTGACCCTGTTCGGCGGAAATCTGGAGGTTGGAGTTGGGAAGCAGGGCGGTCTCTTCGCGAAGGCGCCGCAGAATGTCGGGCTCGCGCAACGCAACGCGTCGCATGTATTCCCAAAGAGGCTCTCCAATGGTGAGGTCTTGCATTGACATTACTTTCTATTGAACACTACCGGCTAAACGGGCGAGGGATTCAGCCAAGACCAGCGTCGCTTGGGCGATGGCTTCCGGAGATGCGTATTCATCGGGGCGATGACTCACGCCGCCGCGGCACGGAATAAACAACATTGCCGTGGGCGCAATCCGCGACATAAAGAGCGCGTCATGGTAGGCGCGGCTGATCATTCGTTCGAAGCGCAGGCCGTGAGTTTCGGCAGATTGCACGAGCGCGTCGACGACGGCAGGGGCACAGAGGCCCGGCGGATCGGCATTGATGACTTGTACTTTCGCTTGGACGCCACGCCGACGCGCGATCGCTTCGCAGACCTGTTCGATTTTTTCGATTACGGTATCCCGGCGAGTTTCGTCGATGTCGCGAACATCCACCTCCATCCGGACGCGGCTCGGGATGCTGTTGACGGCGCCAGGAAAAAGGTCGCATACGCCTACAGTCGCAACTGTGTCGGGCGATCCGCTGTCGCGCGCGGCTTGCTCGACTGCCAAAGCGATTTCGGCGGCGGCCAGAAACGCGTCGTGGCGGTCCGGCATTAGCACGGCGCCAGCGTGGCCACCTTCGCCTTCGATGATTACTTTGAGGCTGGCGGGGGCGGCGATGGCGGTGACCACCCCCAGCGGTATGTTGTTCCGCTCGAGAACCGGCCCTTGTTCGATATGCATTTCAGTGAAGGCAGAGTAGTAACCGGGCGGCAGAGGAACCGATGACAGGGGACCATGGAAACCAGCGGCGGATCGAGCGGCATCCAGCGTGATGCCATCGCGATCTTCCAATTGAGCAGCGGCGGCCGGGTCCAGCAGGCCGGACAAAAGCCGACTGCCGAGGCATCCGATCCCGAATCTGGTGGGCTCTTCGGAGGTAAAGATTATTAGTTCGATGGACCGTCGCGGTCTGTGGCCGGCGCGGGCGAGTGCGCGAATCGCTTCCAAGCCGCCTAAGACTCCTACTGTTCCGTCGAAGCGTCCAGCGTTGGGGATTGCATCTATATGGGAGCCGGTTGCGACTGGTTCAAGATCAGGATTCTCACCGACCAAACGGGCAAAGGTGTTCCCTACGGCATCCTCGCGAATCGTGAGCCAAGCTTCGCGGCAGAGGTTCTTCACAAATCCACGGGCGCGCACATCGGCTTCCGTAAAGACCGCGCGAGTAACCACCGGTGGCTGTTCGCCCGAAATCGCGCCCAGCGCGTCGAGCTCCGCGGCCAGACGGTCCCGATCGATATCCAGTTTCATTGCGGCCCGCGGTTCCAGTCCTTGTAGATAAGGTATTTCGCGGGCGTCTTTCCGAGAGCACCGAACCACTGAGGACAATACGGCGCCATCCAAATGAAGTCTCCCTCCGCCACCGGATACCACTGATCTCCCAAACGATAGATACCGCCGCCTGCCAGCATGAACAGCCCGTGTTCCATGATGTGAATCTCAACCATAGGAAGCGTGGCGCCGGGGAGATAGGTCATGGTGTTGACGGCGAAATCGAAAGATAGATTGTCGGGAAGAAGGCTGCGAACTTCGAGCGCTTGGTCTCCGTTGAGCGGTGCGGGAGCAATATCGCTTTCGCGGCCTGTGAAGTGGGCTGGCGCCGGGATGCCGGATAACTCCTGATAAGGCTTTTCGACGATCGCGGCGCGGGCGGCGTTTTTCGCGGAGAGACTTGCATAATGGTTTGAGGGAAAGTAAGCATAATCGCCGAGAGCCAGGGATGCGCCATCGATTTCCAATTCGCCTTCGAGGACGTAGACAAAGCGTTGCGTCTGAGCGGGTGCGAGCGAACCGCCGGCTTCGAACTCGACGGTGTATTGCGTGAATCGGGCGCCCAGAGCTGGTCCGGCGTGGACGATCGCCGCGGCCTTTTGCATTCCGGGCAGCACGGTTCGAACGAATGTATCAGGGGTCTGAAGAAGATGATCGGATCGATGAGCGCTGCGAGTTTGTCCCAAATGATGCATAAGTTTTTAGCGAGCAGGCCTCACGAACTTACCCCCGCTGCGCGCCGTGATTTTACCAGACAAGAAGATGCTCTCACCCCGGCGGATGGTGCGCTCGACGCAACCTCGAAACGCAGAGCCGAGGTAGGGATTGTTCATCGGGTGCCGCTGCATCAGATGCTCGGGCCGTAGCGTGGCCGATCGAAAAACATCCACCAGGGTGAGGTCGGCGTCCATACCAACGGCGATCTCACCTTTTGCTGGAATCCGAAATCGTCGAGCTGGTTCGGCCGCGATCAGTGATGCGATCCGATCGAGGGAAAGCTGACGGCAATGATGGCCACGATCCAAGAGAACAGCGAGTGTGGACTGCACTCCGGCGATGCCGCCCCAGGCTTGTGCGAATTCACCGAACTTCATGTCCGGAGGCGAAGGTGAATGGTCGGATGCAACGATGTCGATATTTCCGTTGAGCAATTGCATCCACAACGCATCTTGCTCTCGGGCACCCCGCAAGGGGGGCGCGCATTTCGCGACTGCGCCCAGCCGATCAAGATCGTCTTCGGTGAAGAACAGATAGTGCGGACAAGTTTCGATGGAGACATCCGCTCCATGAGCCCGAGCCTCGGCAGCCAACGCCACGCCGCGTCCGGAACTGACGTGAACGATATGCAGCTTTGCGCCGGCTTCGCGGGCCAGTAAGGTCGCACGTTGGATGGCTTCGAGCTCGGCAATGATCGGCCGGGATGCGAGGAACGCCTGTATGCTTCCGCGATCTTGCGGGACCACGCGCTGCGTGAGCTCCTGACTTTCCGCATGCACTGCGACAGGCAAGCCGAGCCGCGCAGCTTCGCGAAGCCCGTCGAACAGCGTCTGATCGTCGGCGCGTGGAAACTCAGGCAATCCGGAGTCGCATAGGAACGCCTTGAAGCCGACGACGCCGCGATCGGCCAATTCCGCCATCTCGGATACGTTGCCGGGAATCAGGCCACCCCAAAGCGCGAAGTCAGTGATGGAGGATTCGGTCAGGGCCGCAAGTTTGCGATCGAACGCCGCGGCGTCGACGGTGCAGGGCGTGGAATTCAGAGGCATGTCGAAGAAGAGCGTTCCACCGCCGGCCGCCAGTGCGCGGCTTCCGGACGCGGCGCCCTCCCATTCGGTGCGGCCCGGCTCGTTGAAGTGGAGGTGCACGTCGATCAGACCGGGAAAAACGTGCAATCCACGCGCATCGATTTCTTCAGCTGCGCCTGGAAGCTGGAGGCCGATCTCGGCGATCTTGCCATCTTCAATTGCGATGTCTTCCTTGTCACCTCTTACCACCAGATCAGGCATGACGGCGCTCCAGTTCTCGCAAGAAAGCCATTCCGACGTCGAGCGCGGCAGCGACATCTTCAGCGAGAACCGATTCGTCGGGATGATGGCTGATGCCACCGGGGCTGCGCAGAAACAGCATAGCCGCGGGCAGGCGGCGCGCGACAATCATGGCGTCGTGGCCGGCGCCGCTCGACATGCGATGAACCGGGCAGCCGGTGCTCGCTACGGCGCGTTCGAGCATTTGGACGAAACGGGGATCCATCGCAACGGCGGCTTGATCAAGGTGCTGCTTCCAAGAAACTGTGAGACAACGGGCAGACGCGATCTTCTCGGCGCACTGCAAGAGCCGCTTCACCAAGTCCCGACGAACGTCATCGTTAGCATGCCGAATATCCAGACTGGCCGAAGCCGAGCTTGGGATCACATTGGTCGCACCCGGAAACACACTCAGGCGACCAACGGTAGCGACCGCGCCTGCAGTAGCGCGCGTTTTACACTCGACGGTATTGATCCATTCCGCGGCGCCAGCTAGCGCATCGCGCCTGAGATTCATCGGCGTAGTGCCCGCGTGGTTCGCGTGGCCTTCGAACAACACGTCGAATCGGCTCTGGCCGGAAATCGTTTCCACGATGCCGAGCGGCAGGTTGAGATTCTCGAGCACGGGACCTTGCTCGATGTGAAACTCCAGATATCCGAGGGCGTTGTCACCGGCCTGCGCCTCACTGACACGCTTCGGATCTAAACCGAACGCAGTGACCGCTTCAGAGATCATTGTGAGCAATTGATTGTCGACGTCACCGATCAGCGCGCGGCTCCCGATGAATGGCACGCCAAATCGGACGCCTTCCTCTTCTGAGAATCCCACTACTTCAATCCCAAACGGCAACCGACGGCCTTCGAGACGTTCGATCAAGGCTACTCCCAGTACAACGCCTAGAATTCCATCGAATGCGCCCGCGCGAGGAACTGTGTCGAGATGCGAGCCAATGAACAGGCGCTTCGAGGAGGACCGCGCGGATGGGTAAAGGCCGCGCAAGTTTCCCACGTGATCGACGCTGACGCTCATACCGGCGCGCTCCATCCAACCGCGCAGATGGGCGTGTACCGTGTGCATTGGCCCGGATAAGAATGTCCGCGTAATACAACCGGGTTCTTCAGTGGATTCGGCAAGCAGACGGCACCGGGCAAGGACGCGGTCCATCACGATCCACGGTACGTGGTGTAGCCGTAGGGGCTCAGAAGAAGCGGCACGTGATAGTTGCCGGCGGAATCAGCTAAGCCAAAGCGGATGACCACGTCATCCAAAAATGGTGGATTCGGCAGTTGGACGCCAGATCCGCGAAAATAATCGCCGGCGTGAAACGTTAATTCGTAGATGCCAGTTTCGAGGCGATCGCCCGAAAGCAGCGGTTCACTGGAGCGGCCATCCCCGTTAGTCACAGCAGACTTGACGTGCCGGCGTTCGCCCTTCGGGCAAAAGTACAGATCGATGTTCAAGTTTTTCGCGGGTTTACCGCGTGAAGTATCGAGCACATGCGTCGAGATGCGAGCCATATTATCTCTTCAAGCGTAAGCCAAGAACACCGAAGGGAGGGCGCGCCTCGGTGTAAATGCCGAGTTCCTCGCCGCGTTCGGCGATGGTGTCCCAGGTCCGGTTGTTGGCTTCCAGGTGCACTTCCGCAATTTCCGGAATATCCCCAAGCATTTTCGTGCCGATCTGATAAATCACCTGCTGTATGCTTCCCGATTCAAATCCGTGAAACACTTCGAGCACGATGCGCCGAACGGTAGTGGTGATCGCGCCGGCACTGAAGCCAGCGGACGGTTCTGCGTAGAGCCATTCTAAATCCAGCCACATATGTAAAGGCCGATTCGCGATGTCGGGCAGCGTGGTGTATTGATCCCGCACGAACCCGTGAAATGCGCTTCCGCCTAAGCGGAGAAGTTTGAATCCCTGAAGGCCCGAGGCGAGTTCTACAACGCCGTCCCTATTGAGCTCCAGACGCGCGAAGGCACGTTCCGGCCCCGTTGGCGTGAACGCAACCTCGCTATTCGGCAGCGCATCGTACGGGATCTCGACAGCCGACATTTGAACACCTTCCACTTGAGGATAGTTAGCCAGGAACTTGGCGCCCAGAAAGCGGCAGCAATCTTCGAGGTCCGATCCCTGGTAATTGAGACTCTCGCGTTGCACGAAGTTTTTCATCGAGTCGGTAGCGACCAGACCCGTGTTGTCACCCGTCGTGTAGGTTGGCCAGAACGCATCGCCATAGACCAAGATCGTGATATTCGCGCCGAATATGGGCTCGCCAGCTGCATTCTTTCCGTCCCGATTGAGACGGTAGACGATGACGTCGGCCTTACCGTAATAGCTTCGCTTCCAACCACTCGCAAACTGCCGCATCAAGTGATGATGTCCTCCAGCCGAAATCTCGCGATTCGATACACCTGCCGAAGCGCCTCGCGATATTCATCCTCGGATGAAGATTCTATTCTCGCCTGAAGCGCCCGCAAAATATCATGCTTGGTACTCCCCTTGACTGCCAGTAGAAACGGGAATCCGAAACGCCTGCGATAATCGGCATTCAATCGATGGAGTTGTTGGAATTCATTTGGAGTCAGGTTGTCCAAACCCACTCCCGCCTGCTCTTGGGCGGAAGCCGGACTCAGACGCGCTCGTGCGCCAAGGTCCGGATGCGCTTTCAACAGAGCGAGTTTCTCGGCGAACGTGGAGTTTTCAACTTGTTCCGTCATTGCGGCATGCAGAGCTTCTACATTCGCGAACGGCCGTGCGTCGAAGGCGCGCTCCGCTACCCACGGCGAATGTTCGAAGATCCAACCGACGGCCTCTACAAAAGCGGGACGATCGAGTGAATTCAACACGGCGATGGTCATGCCTTCTCTTCGCCTGGAGAACGATAGACAATGGAACCTCCGACGCGGACTTCCCGCACGCTCTCCGCGCCCGCCAGGGTAAAGATCGCGCCCAGCATGCTCTCCGGACTTTGTTCCCTTTCAAGTACCGCGGCTAGCGGGCTGGCGGCGGGCGGCTGAAGATACACAAAATCAGCCGACTTGCCAACACAAAAGTCGCCTGTTACGGCGCTCAATCCAAGGGCCTCGGCTCCGGCTAGCGTCGCCAGATAAAGCAGATGACCGGCATCCAGAAGCAATCCATCGGGTGCGATTCGCTGCATCAAGTACGCTTGCAAAGCTTCTTTGAGCAGCCCAAAGCCAGTACCTCCGCCGACGTCGGTCCCGAGCGCGCATCGCACGCCCGCTTTGATGTGGCGCTTTAAAGGAAACAGGCCGCTGCCGAGAGCGGCGTTACTGCAAGGACAATGCGCCACCGCGGATCCGCCCGCTGCCAGTCGATCCAGTTCGGAGTCTGTGGGATGAACATTATGCGCCATCATTGCGTTGGGCCGGTTGAGTCCGAATCGTTCGTACACCGCAAGATAATCGGACGCCCAAGGAAACATGCGCGCGACCTCGGCAATCTCCCGCTGGCTTTCGTTGAGGTGGGTTTGAAATAAGAGGCCGTCATGCTCGCGCAGCAACGTCTGACACACCTCTAGCATGGCTTCCGAAGTTGAAAGCGCGAAGCGCGGGGTGACGGCGTACAGTGACCGGCCGCGACGATGGAAGCTTTGGATCAGGAGGCTGCTCTCGCGATAAGCGCGCTCGGGGGTCTGGTGTAGCTCCGAAAGCACCATCCGATCGGAAAGCACTTGTCCAGCGGCGATGCGCAGGCCGGCGGTGTCCGCAGCTTCAAACAAGGCCGCCGTCGCTGGAGCAAAGTGGGCGCCGAATACTAAAGCAGTTGTGGTTCCATGAGAGACCAGCGCGTGCACAAACTCGCGGGCCACTTGGCAAGCATACGAATGATCCGCCATGCGGGCCTCTTCGGGTAGCGCGCAGTGTTCCAGCCAGTCCAGCAGCGATCGGCCCAAGCCGCCGAGCACGCGCAATTGAGGAAAATGAACGTGGGCGTCGATGAAGCCGGGAAGAAGAAACCCTCCGCGCAGATCGACTGTGGGAACGTGGGGATGAGCGCCACGAATGGTGGTGTAATCACCGCAGCCGGCTACACGGCCTTCGCGAATCAACAATCCGCCGTCTGGATAGCTTTCAAGAGCGCTGCTCTCTTGAAACGGATTGCGCGGCGTGTGAAACAGGGGCGCGCGCAGCAGTTCGCCCCCTGAACCGGAAATCACCGCGTGGCACCAACCGGAATTACTTGCGATTCCCGCTCGGCACGCGCTCGCTGCACCGCGAAAAACACGCGCTCGGGCGTGGCCGGACTTTCCAGCAAAATGGGCCCACCGGCGCCAAACGCCGCAATTGCGTCGCGAATCGCTTCCCGCACTGAAATGGCCAGCATCAAAGGAGGCTCACCGACAGCTTTGCAGCCATATATGGTCCCGGCCTCCGCGGCACGCTCGAGAAAGCTCACCTCGAAAACGTCCGGCACTTCGGTCCAGGATGGCAGCTTATACGTGGACGCTCCCGCGGTGGCCAAGCGGCCTTTCGAATCCCACACCAGTTCTTCCAACGTCAGCCAACCGACGCCTTGAATGAAGCCGCCTTCGATCTGCCCGCGATCGACCAGCGGCGAGACGGATTCGCCGACGTCCTCGAGAATGTCGGTTCGCAGGAGCCGATAATCGCCAGTGAAACCGTCCACTTCGATTTCAGAGACCGCGGCGGCGTAAGCGAAATAATGAAACGGCTCGCCCTTGCCCGTCTGCGGATCGTAGTGAATGTGAGGCGTGCTGTAGTAACCTTGCGCGAATAGGGGGATTCGCTGGCGATATGCTGCGTCGCAAACGCGCGCG
>Ga0302325_10021939_pt1 | contig 13366 bp, 11 predicted proteins | sample Palsa_T0_2_FD_201948 | JGI IMG/M metagenome (GOLD analysis project Ga0302325, IMG submission 201948) | Peat permafrost microbial communities from Stordalen Mire near Abisko, Sweden - Palsa_T0_2 | ecosystem: Environmental > Terrestrial > Soil > Palsa > Peat permafrost | place: Sweden: Abisko... | reverse complement strand
CAAGAACTCCCCCAAAGCTGGCCCCATCAAGTTCTTCTTGCAAGGAACTCTCTACCCCGACGTAATCGAGAGCATCTCCTTCAAAGGCCCCTCGCAAACCATTAAAACGCACCACAACGTCGGCGGTCTCCCCGAGCGGATGATGAATGGCCAAGGTCTCAAACTCATCGAGGTAAGCTTATTTCCATACTGTTTTGCTATCCTCTTTCAGTGGAACTTGGGAATCCAAGAATTGGCTCCTCAAATCCTTAGCTTCCACTTGCCATTTAGAAATCATCCAAGCTAATCCGATGATAGCCCCTGCGCGAGCTCTTCAAAGACGAAGTCCGAGAACTAGGCCGCCAGCTAGGCATCCCCCACGACCTTGTAATGCGCCACCCGTTCCCGGGTCCGGGAATCGCTATCCGTGTCCTGGGCGAGGTGACCCGTGAGCAAGTAGCCATCGCAAGAAAGGCAGACCACATCTTCATCGAAGAGATCCGAGCTGCGGGCCTGTACGACCAGATCAGCCAGGCGTTTGCGGCTCTGCTGCCCGTCAAGGCCGTCGGTGTCATGGGAGACAAGCGTGTGCATCAGCAGGTGATTTCGTTGCGAGCCGTGCAGACGACGGATTTCATGACGGCGAACATCTTCCGCTTCGATTGGGAGTTTTTGGAGCGGGTCTCGACTCGGATTGTGAATGAGGTTGATGGGGTTTGTCGTGTGGAGTACGACTTGACGAGCAAGCCCCCTGGAACTATCGAGATGGAATAGGGGGCACCAGTTAGATTCCGAGTCCCTCGGACATTTCCACTCGGAGTCCTTACATCTAATACCCACTTTTCGATTGCTGGCGTTAATGATAGGAAAATCATAGATCATAGATGGCAACTTGCCAAATAAAATGGAGGCTTTTTCACGCGCTTGATCACCAAGGAAAGAAGAGCAGGTTACTTTGATATCTGCATTCCACGGCGTTTCCTATTTATAAACTCTGCTCAGAAGCAGTCCACACCTCGCCACCAATTATCCTACTGCTGCTCTCACACCAGCTACACCATCCTTCAAAAACCCCTATAAACATAGTCTTCATCATAACGCCTTCGACTCTTCCGTTTTCCAAGAGGTCGACGATTAAAGGTCGAATTAATCACTACCCAACACCTGTCTGTCTTCTTGCTTCTCAATCCAAGACCAACTCACTACTCGATACAAGAATTTGGGTATATAGAAAGAAAAATAGGCATTTGGCGGTACCAGCGTCCCCTCTCGAGGCGATCAAAAACGAAATATGCGGCATACGATGTCGCTGTCGTGATATTATTAAAGCGCTGGTAGTTGCCGCCTCGGACGGCTGATAAGCCGGAGGCACAATCCGACATCCAGCAAGGTGTGCCGGTGTATGCCATGCCATGCCATGCAATATAACGCGGAACGTAGGTCTAGAACGTAAAAGGCGTGAAGGCGAGGTAAAGAAAGGATGTGATTGGTTGACATGTCGAGGTTTTGAGTTAGTAAGGAAGGTATGCAGGATTGCACTTGAGCCCTTATATATGGGGCAAAAGGATGCCAAGAGACAAGGACAAATATCACTGGGCCGGAACGCCGATACCAAAGGAAGTAACTCCGTCGTGAAGCCGTGGGAAACTGAGGTCGATTAAGCATGAAGGTCAGAAGGTTATGGATTTGTTCCATGTGGTGCACTGGATCCAGTCTCCGTCGAACCATCACCCTCTATTGTTTTTCGCCAGTGGTCGGGAAGACATACGCATACCAACGGGAATGCTTTGATCTCACCGCTGACGGCTGGAGAATCATCTCTCCTGCCTGATGTATTGGACACTCCACTGTCGCGCTGAGCATTCCTCTTTGCATCCCATTCATCGGCTCGCTCGTCGATCATCACTCCAGTCGCCCAACCATCATCCCAAATGCCCACAACTTTCAGCATATCTCCTCTCTCAAGAGCAAATTCATCACTTGCTCGAGGTTGGTAAGCCCATAGGGTTGCAACCTTGTCGCCCGGATGGATCTCGTCCTGAGAATAATAATCCTTGAAGAACGGCAGCTGCTCGGATTGTTGGCTGGCAACTCCTTGCGGAGATGACATGTCGCCACCACTGCCAGAATGTGGAGACTGGGGGTCTTCGCCGCCGAGGACCGAGTTGCTTGATAGAGACCCATTGCGCCGGGCGGTTGGTGGAGGGCGCAATACTCCTCCTGCGGAATTCGACACCGGGCTATATTCATCAGATGATGACTGCTCATGGTTTCTCCTCCTTCCAGCAGCATACCCAGCCGCAGCGCCAGCAGCAGCTCCTCCTACTCCGACCGCACCTAATTCGCCACGTGGAGGGGAATCTCCAGAATGGCCCTCGAGTGCTGACATGCGAGCAATTCGTCCTCCCGGAAGTACTTCATACCCATCCTGAGCTGTGTTGGCCCCCACCGGATTAAACGCCATCCCAGACTGGCCTCGCCTTGCAGGGGACGGTTGATTGAAGACACTTCCATTCTTGCTTCGCGGTCTGCGACGCAAGCACTTGACGAGGAGGATGATCAGTCCAATGAGAAGCGCCAATCCAATAACTGAGCCCACGACGATGCCAGCAATTGCACCTCCCGATAAACCGTTCTTTGAACTCGAGGCTTGTCCAGTAGCCGATGCTGAAGGCGATGATGTTGATGTTGAAGTAGGGGCTGAAGTCGAAAAGGTCATAAAAGCAGTAATGGTCGGTAGTACCACGCCAGCACATCTGGTTTCCGCTTTCGAATTGTAACAGCACGTGTCTGTACTGTTCTGTCCCCCCGCACCACAATACTGGCATAGGCCAATTGTGCTATTGCCGAACCCACAATTGTCTGGTTCGTTTGCGGCTCCTTCAATGCAGGTACCGGTTAATGAATTGGCCGGCAACGCGCAATTGGTGAAATCCGCTCTGATTTGCGAATCAGCATTACTGCCTGGATTGGTGCAAAGAGCAGAGTTTTCGATGATGATGGCCTCGCTCTCGGCTTGTTGTGCCTGCGGAGCATTGGAATTAGTACAATTGAGCTATAGGAACCGCTTCGCAAGAACATACGCATGTATCGGCACACACAGGCCGTGAATCTGCCGCCGATAGGCTGCATGGCTCGCGGGAGTTTTGTATTATTGCATTACATATTACTGTCGTTGTGAACCGTGCGTAAAGGTTGGTGGTGTTCGTAAGATTAATATTTCCGCAGCCGAGAAGCGTCTCATACCTGCATGTTGTGTTAGAGTTGTACGGCAGAGAAGTCAAGTCAATACACGGGTCGGCACTTACTTTTCTTGCACGTAGTTGGTAGAGACGTACGAGCTCAATTGCTCGTCAAAGGTAGCAGTACTTGAGACGTACTGCAAGAAAGGGCTGCGCGGGAGACGATGTCAGTACCGAAACAGGGGTCAACAATTTCGCGACAGAGTAGGGGACCTACAAAAATCCGACCAGCGTACTATCGGTCGAGATGGACGCACTACTAAAAGCAGGACACTGCGTCGAGCCCGCAAGTGAGATGCAATTCTGAGCCATGGCCTGCGGTGCTGCTGCCAGGACGGACAAGAGCGCGGTCTTGGTGTTGAAGCCGATTGAAGGTTGTTTTCGTTTGGTAGTCGGGCAATTTCCCCTGGCGCCCCTCGACGACCTCGAGCTCGATGCCATTGTCGTACGGCGAGGCAATTGCGACGAAGGGGTTATATCGAAGAGGCTCGCATTGTATGGTAACGAAGGATCGATTGGGTGGTCGTGGCCCTTTTCCGTGTTCTCCTCCCTCATGTTTCGTTTTGCGGTTCTTCCTCACTCATCCAGGCGCGCCTCCGAAAGCTTCGCGCTGTTGATCTTCTCGGCCCCGAGTATCTGGTGCAAACAATGCGACGGCAAAAGCACGACTATCCAAAAAAAAAAGCCCGAGTCACGTTGAGCCGTGAGACTCTAGGGCGCGGGACGAATTGAAGATCCAAACGAATGTCTTTTATCTGAAGGAGTGTGGTTGGGGGGAGTTGAAGAGAGAGAGGGAAACACGCAGGTCGCAGGTCGGGCGAAGTGGCTGGTCTCGCCTGCACCCTTGGGGGAGCTGGGATGGGTTGACTGGCCAAGAAAAGGCCGCTGGCCACCAAAGGGGGAAGGGGGCAGTTGCCAGCAGTGCTGCGCAGGGCTTCTGCGGCCGGTGCACGCAGGACAGGGGAGGGAGGGTTTGAGTTTCGACGCTTTCGCTTTGTTCGCTACAGGGCAGCAGGGGATATGGCGAGGATGGGTGAGGATGAGGATGTGGACGTGAACGTGAACGTCCCAGAGGGAATATGCCTGGACTGAACCAATCTCATAAGCATGACTGACAGTCTGCTAGGATGGGACTTCAACGTGGGCATCAAAGAGTCTTGTTTATGTAAGTGCGCTCGCTGGCTGGTGGCTGTGGTAATGCCTCACGGTGGTCGTGTTTATGGCCGGCGACGTGGTCGGGGCCTTTTGTAAGAAGCAGCATACACCAGTGCGTCAATCATGCGGGTGAATCAACGTCTGGCCTGCTGCAGACGCAATGGACCTGCAGGCTGGTAATGCTGCTGCTGCTGCTGCTGCTGCTGCACAGCGCGACGATACAGTACAACGGATCTGAGACTTGATATTTGGATAAGTCTGCCACTCTGCCGTCTCGTCCCAACTCCGCAACCAAACTCCCCGTCTTCCAGTCTCCCACAACGCCCTCAGCGCCTCGGTGTCAATCCTCGGAGCGTTTCTGATGCTTCGATTGGTTTCCCGGCGGGCCTTTGATTGCAATCTTCTTCGCTTCGTGCGAACTGCTGCTCCGTCCTCCGTCCTATCTCGCATCTGCGCTGATATGGGAAATTAGCTCGCTGCACAGCTGCACAGCTGCACAAGCGATCCACAGCCAATGTAAAATGCGGCAAGGTGGATCTTCCGCGTCAATCCACCAATCGACTGCCGCACAATATTTGCATCTCAGGGCTACAGGGCATGGTATGGTGCGTTGGTGCGTTGGTGAGTCGTGAACTTGTGAACGTTGAGATTGGAGATTTGATTGTCAAGAAGTTAAGGACCTATTCTTATGATTTCTGTTGCTAAGCTTGCATTCCTCAATGCTTGCAATCTATCCGTCCCCGTACCAAACTTCGCCCAACTCAGGGTTCGAATGACAACTATCCAGCTTTGAATACCCGAAACACAAGAGATTCCAGATCACGGACCACGAAATGGGATCAAGCCTGTTGATTGTGCCCCTAGATGCTTTTTGATATCACTTTATCACTTTATGACTGATCGGAGCCGCACTAGACGACACGGAAGGAAGAGAAGCGCGACTCCACTTCGTCCAATGTTTCCGTGGCTTTATCGCTCGCAGCATTTTGGACTCCATTTCCAAAGCCTCAAAAAACACCCGTTCACTGCCCCGCCTTATGCGCCGAGCTTAGCTCAATGCCTTTCTCATCTCAGCCTCTGGTTCCGGCAGATTTGGCATCGCATCTAGAAACCAGATGTTCTGTTTTAGGCAGTCCTTTTTTTGGAACAGAATTTGGCCGTTATGCGTTTTTATGCATTACTGATGCATGATTGTACCCCAGGCCTTCCGAGGTGGGGATCGCAAAGCTAAGGGCTGACCCATTTTGAGATTGATGCTGTCAGGCGTGTCGTTTCGAAGAGGGCAGGCCTATGCTCCCGGAGACAGAATCCAATAGCTCGGCCTCAAAATATTTAGGGCGGTGAAGTTTAGGATATGAATGTAGGAAGTATTATTGACGCCGAGTTTGCGTTCGAACTCGAATGCTGATTGAAAAAGTCGTTTTTATGTTGGGATTCGTCAGTGTCGTCCCTCCTTCTTGAAAGACATGGATGTTTCGGAAATGAATGGTAGTTTTTAACGCCATGGGAGGATGCGAGCCGGGGACCAGGATTCCACGTTTGTAGGGACTCGGCCCGGCCTTTACTCTTCCGACAATGTTTCCAACAGTCCCACTGAAAGTTTGATCCCCTTGAAATACTTTACAAATGCTGACTTGGAGAAATTTGAAATAAAAAAGTGGACTTCAGATCCTTCTTTCCGAAAGGGAATCAAGAAACAGCCCGAAATCGCAAAGGCAAAATAAAGTGCGGAGAAAAAGAAACATGAAACACCTCCTGCAAGGGTGATTTAAGATGATCTGCATATCATATCTGATAATAACGTCCAAACAAAACGATAAGATGACAAAATCACGAAGAAAAGATGAGATGAGATGAGATGAATTTGGGAAGAAAAAAGAAAGTACTAACCCTGGGGAAACAATTTCCTGGGCGCTCAAGTGAGCCAGTAGTGAATGAGGTTTTCTCACCCACTGTCATCACTCAGAACTGGCTAACGCCAGCATGCAGCAATCAGAGAAGCAAAATGGCGAACACTCGAGGCTGCACAATAGGACATCGCTCTGCCTGGTCTCATTGTTACTTTGAATCCATGACTGACCTCGTTTCGTTCCTTTGGTGCCATCTAGGTTTTGGTGGTTAGGGCACTTGTTAATGATTTATTTTCGCCTGGCTATTTTTTTTAAAAAAATCTCGAGGTATAACAAGCACTTCCCTTTTCTTAGCTATTTGGTTTGAAATTTGATGAAAGTTGGCCATCACATGAAAGTTGCTTATAAGGAAAAGATTATTGCGCTCGCTCCATCCTACTTCGTATCAGGGGTAATAATTCCAAGACATGAAAGTTCTACTTTACCTTAAGAGGTAGTAGATGAGCGAAATCCAAGAGTGCTATTGGCTGACCCCCCTTGTTGAAACAGAATATTCCAGAAAATGTTTTGGAATTATTACGCCCTGTACCAAAGTAGTTGAAAGTATGTTCAAGTATGACGTATTATCGCCATCATCAACGGCACTAACTAGTGTATCAACCTGGCACGCACCATAAAAGGTACAAAACTTCTCTCAAAATAAGCCTAGTTCAAGCAAATAACTTCCATATACTCTTTCCATTCAATCTCTTCAATTATTTTTCCAAGTAACTCCTCTCAAGCTATCAATATGAACTCCAACGTCGGAAACGCTCAAGTATACGAGGACGGGGACCAGAAGAACGTTCCCCGTTCCGAGATCGAGCAAGAGAAACAGGACAAACGATTCCATGAAGGAAAAGAGAATAGCCACAAGGCCAATGACTCCAGTGAGCACTTAGATACAAATTCTACACATCCATACTAAATCGCCTGCCAGAGGACCAAAGAACGATTGCAAACAAGCTAGCTCGCGAACAGAAGGTGCGAATATACACTTGAGATGCGAGAATACGTGGAAACTTTATCAGAAGACATTACTAATTGGAATCAAAGCGTGAGAATGAGTCCGAGGAAGAAAGTGAAGAGACGAAGGCATTGAAGAAGGACCCCACGTTGCCGGCCAAAATGCACGGCAATGAACCCAGCCGTGGCGCGAAAATTGATGCTGAGCTTCAGGCTGAGGAGGAGGAAGAGTTAAGGAGAAAGGGAAAGGCATAGATGACGAATATTATGAGAGGCCATATTGCAGGCCTGTGTAGCCTAGGTTGTCGCCACTAAAAAACGTGGAGCATCAAAATGACAAGAAAGCCTTAGTCTGCACTTGAAATATATGCTCGTCCTGAACCCTAAATATAGATTAGTTTGCGGTTATTGGAGTATTGAATATCAGTCAAATGTCTTTGAATTTCGCAACCAATGTACAAACTATACAGCCTCGTTGCAAGGCGCACAAGGCTGCGAAATCCGCACACCAGGTCTTCCCACACTGCCATAACGACGCGGAACCTCGTCCTCGTGTAGCATCAACCACTGAAGTTTCCATCTTACAGTGACGTTTACTCCATCTTCTCTTGCGCACGACTTCACTGGTAGAAGCTTTCTATTTAAGGACAAGGCAGACTTGCTAAGCTCTTCCAGTCCTCTCCATCCATGAGGTCGCCTAGATGATATATGTTGCCTTCCAAGCATGGGACAAGGCTTCTCCCTCACAACGCTCTCCGCGGGCTCTGCGGGCATCGACGTCCCAGAGCTCGCGGATTTGGTTTATGAGAAATCCATGGGAACTGCGCGGTTCATGAAAAGTATCCGCGCTAGGCATCAAGATGGCGTTGTTCTCGTCAAAGTCATTGTGAAGCCGTACCCTATGCGGTTGGAGAAGTACAAGCGCAAGATAATCCGTGAGTTTGGGGATTTGTTGAGCTCGTGAGGCATAGACTAATGATAATTCTAGGGGAGAGAAAAGCTTTAGCAGACGTACCTAATGCTCTTGCCTACCAGCGAATCGTCGAGACCGAGACGAACGGATTCCTTGTCCGACAGTACCTTTATAGCTCACTATACGACCGTATGAGCACGCGACCTTTTTTGGAAGACATCGAGAAGAAATGGCTTGCGTTCCAGCTTTTATGTGGAATTCGGGACTGTCATGCTCGAGACATCTTCCATGGCGATATAAAGACGGAGAATACGCTTGTAACTTCGTGGAACTGGTTATATCTGTCGGACTTCTCTTCCTCGTTCAAGCCCACCACGTTACCAGAGGATAATCCTGCCGATTTCTCCTACTTTTTTGATACCGCTGGTCGAAGGACCTGCTACCTTGCACCAGAACGATTTCTGGCTGCGGGCGAGACCCCAGATCCAAAGGCACAGATTACCTGGGCTATGGATGTATTTAGTGCTGGATGCGTGATTGCTGAGCTCTTCCTGGAGGCTCCAATATTCAACCTCAGCCAGCTGTACAAATACCGGAGAGGGGAATACGATCCTGTTGCGACACACCTGACTCGAATAGTGGACAAGGATGTACGAGAAATGGTTGTACACATGATACAAGTTGATCCAGAATCACGATATTCAGCGGAAGAATATCTTGAATTTTGGAGAAAAAAAGTTTTCCCAGATTACTTTTACAGCTTTCTGCATCAATACATGGGTCTTATTACCGATCCGTCCTCTGGCCGTTCCCCTATCTCAGGAGCCTCAGCCAACCTCGGCGAGGCAGATGAGCGAATTGACCGCATATACTATGACTTCGACAAAATTTCTTATTTCTTGGGCTATGAAAATGAGAAGAGGGTCATTGCAAAGTCGAAACGTACAGCTTCCGGTCTAGATTTATTTCCAGTTCATCTGAATATTCCCAACAACGAACACCAAGCCTCCACAGTTGGTAGGAGGCCTACAGATGATGGGACACTTATCTTCCTGGCCCTCGTTGTCTCTTCCATTCGGAATACTGCGAGAGCTACAGCAAAAATAAGAGCCTGTGACATCCTCCTTGTCTTTTCTGAGCGAATTACTGATGAAGCGAAATTGGACAGAGTCTTGCCATACTTGGTGTCTTTGCTGAACGATAAGGCCGATATTGTGAAAGTGGCGGCGATCCGTACTTTGACTCAGCTCATGGCACTCGTCACTGTTGTATCGCCTGTGAACGCCCACGTTTTCCCAGAATACATCTTGCCTCGCATGCAAGCATTCCTCCCGGGGGCAACATCTGAGCCTCCGTCCCTTGTTCGGGCAACGTATGCGGCCTGTTTAGGGAGTCTTGCAACAACAGCTTCGAGGTTCCTGGATATGGTCGCAACTTTGCGAGCAGATGGCTCCCTGCCCACGGCAGATCCGGAAACCGAAGATGGTGGCAGTGCCGATGCAGCATTTCATGGTTTATTTGACAATTCCCGTGCAGAGCTCACGGAGATTTTTGCCAGTCATACCAAAGCACTAATCACGGATGGCGACTCGTCTGTCCGAAGGGCTTTCCTTGGCTCCGTGCCAGAGCTTTGCATGTTCTTTGGAACTGCGGACTCAAACGATATCATCTTAAGCCACCTGAATACGTATCTCAACGATCGAAATTGGATGCTTAAGTGCGCCTTCTTCGAGACCATCGTGGGTATCGCTACCTTCTTGGGAGGCACCAGCCTAGAAGAGTTCATTTTGCCCTTGATGGTCCAAGCATTGACCGATCCTGAGGAATTCGTGGTGAAGAGTGTTCTCTACTCACTTGCCAGTATGGCGCAGCTTGGTCTCTTCCAACGAGCAAAGACGTGGGAGCTGGTCGACGTTGTTGGAAGGTTTACCATGCATCCCAACATATGGATCCGCGAGGCAGCAGCGATGTTTCTCGCTTCAGCGACTCTGTTCTTATCCATTGCCGACAATCAGTGTATTGTTCTTCCACTAATCCGACCATACTTGAAAACGCCCATCAAAGACTTCTCCGAAGTCGGATTACTGGACAACTTGAAGAAGCCTCTATCCCGTGCCATTCTTGATCTTTCGGTAACATGGGCTACCAAGGTCGATCGAGGGATTTTTTGGAAGCCCGTGTATCAACTTCGAACCTTCTCATTTGATTCCAATAACTTAGTCATACCCACCATATCCGGCAAAGATCTTGGTCACCACGCTCTTCAGAAGGTACCTAAAAATGAAGAAGATGAACAATGGCTATCAAAACTTCGGAATATGGGGCTTACTTCAGAAGATGACTTCAAATTACTCTGTTTAAGAGAGTACATTTGGAGGCTGGCCCTATCAAAAGCACGGGAACCTGCACACCATCCGTCTTATCTGAACAATGTCATCAACTTGCGCAGTATTGGAATCACTCCGCAGACAGTCATGTTTGATGACCAACAAATCATGGAGGAACCTCTACGCCGCATCAATAGCGGTTCTGATGGCACTGATAAAGTCCCACATACAATCGCAGATGCTTTGCTTGACGCCTCTATGTCAATCGATGACTCGATCGCGAGGAGGCGTCGCTCTGCACTTAATAACCACAAAGCTCGTGTAAACACTCATGGCGAAGCTCTGGCAGTCGGATCCAATGGACATGAGGTTGATTCTCCCGTTCCGCAATCTCCCGCTCTTTCGTCGTCTCCTAAGGATACAGAATCTCCGGGAACAGATCCAGAATTTCGTCGTCAGCTATCCGTTCAACCGAATGGCAGGACCAGAGGTAGCGATGAGGAAGGAGTCGATACGGGATCCAGCGTCAATTCTCGAGAAGTCCAGCAAGGTCTGCGTCATAGAATGAGTGCCATGCATCTGATGAGCCGTAAAGATACGGCAAAATCTTTCCCCGAAACGGGTACTACTTCAGCGAATGCATTCGGCAAAGTTGAGGGCCCTTTCTCAAACACAGCAGAAAAGCCCTCTGCGTTATCTTTAGCAAGAGAGCAGGATGCTACTACCAAAGACCGCATTCAATTCAGAGGGGCTCACACATACGCTGGCAATGATCCAAGCATACTGAAAATGCTAGACGCGATGTATATTGATAACTATCCAAACGACATAACTGAATTTGGGCCTATGATTGCGCCATCCAGTCGACGAAAGACTATCAACAAGAGTACGACTCAAGCTCCCGATAGACCCTGGAAGCCCGAAGGCATTCTGGTCGCTACATTCGCAGAACACATCGGACCTCTGCATCACATCGCGATTGCCCCTGATCATCTCTTCTTTCTCACAGGTGGCGATGATGGCTGCGTCAAGGTTTGGGACACCGGGAGGCTGGAGCGCAATATCACTCATCGTTCGAGGCAAACGCACAAGCAGGGAACTGAAGCAAGAATCACCGCATTATGCTTCGTAGAGCACACACACTCCTTCATTAGCTGTGCTAGCGACGGGAGCATCAATGTAGTCAGGGTCGAATGCTTTCAAAGCAGTGGATCCGTGAGGTATGGAAAGCTGCAAGTGTTGCGAAAATACCAACTTCCGGACGGTGAGATGGCTGTTTGGTCGGATCATTTCAAGATCGAAACTAGCTCTACTCTACTGGTCGCTACCAATCGATCTAAAATACATGCGATCGATTTGCGGACGATGAATATTCTTTACACGCTGGATAACCCAGTCCATCATGGCACACCGACATGCTTTGTTGCGGATCGGAAGCGTCATTGGCTGTTAGTGGGGACCTCCCACGGTGTTCTGGACCTTTGGGACCTTCGATTCAGAGTTCGTCTGAAGGCTTGGGGAGTACCTGGAGCCACAGCGGTTTATCGGATGTGTCTACACCCCACTAAAGGTCGCGGTAGATGGGTTTGCGTTGCGGGAGGAAGTGGTCAGGGGGAGGTCACAGTATGGGACATTGAGAAGACTCAATGCAGAGAAGTCTACCGCACAGGTGGCAGTAGAGACGGTCCAAAGGGCTACGATCCATGGCCAGTCGATGAGGATCGCCCTGAGGGAATGCTGGGGCGCTTTGCGACTGCCTTGGAGCCCAATGGTGCTAGCAACTCCGATAGAGGGATCCGCGCCATGATTGCAGGGACAGACAACCACGACGACAGTCGCGAGTCAAAATATGGGTTTATCATAACAGGGGGGTCAGACAAGAAGATACGGTTCTGGGACGTAACGCGAGTAGAAAACTCTCTGGTCGTCAGTGGGCTTGACACTGAGGAGCTGAAGCCGTCGTTCACCACCGCACATCCAACTGCTTCATTGACGCTCAATACCGAGCGTATTCCACGGCCGGGCCCTACGTCTCCAAATGCAGGAGCTGGCTCGCGTGCATCAACTACCAGTAAAGTTTCTAGCGGGAGGCCACCAAGATCGACAGTGATCTCGCTTCAGCAACAGCAGTTACTGAAATCGCATTTGGATTCGATTCTTGACATTGGTTTACTTGAGTCACCTTATGGTATGATGGTGTCTGTAGATAGGTCAGGCGTTGTGTTTGTTTTCCAGTAAGTGGTCGGAATGCATGGGAAGGAGTTGAGGGTGTTAAAGATATCACGTAGCGGCGCCAAAATTATTGGTAGATTTACAGAGAGTCAGAGACTCAACATATCAACATTTGATCCTAGTCATCTGGTCAGTTTAATATGTGATCGAAAACATATTCTAACTTGATTTTTTGATGGAATATAACAGAAATGCATATTTCAAGTGCTCAGGGCTTCGTGCTCGTGGCACTGTATAGTACTAGTGCGACTGCTCGCCAAAAATCGAGCTATGAAATCTTGAAGAATTTCAGCCTCGTCCCCCTCCAACAACGTACACGCGCATACGACTTCACCCCGGGACCCATTCCCCCTTCCCGGACCTCACGCAAAGCTCTAGGTAAATCGCCACCATGAGGCTCACAGCAGACCTCATCCAATCCTCCCTCTCCTACCTCAACCCGCTCAAAGAGCGCGAACTAGATCTTCGAGGTGCGTACTTTGCTGAAAAGGACATGATACTACACTTTGAGGCGAGCTGAGTTGATATCGAATCTTTGGAACTGCAGGACACAAAATCCCGGCGATTGAGAATCTCGGTGTTGCGGGCGTAAGTCAAGTCTCCCATTCATGCAGCCTATTCTTCCTCCCATTGAAGAAGGGCTCTGAGAAGAGCGCATGCTAA
>Ga0302325_10021938_pt1 | contig 13366 bp, 18 predicted proteins | sample Palsa_T0_2_FD_201948 | JGI IMG/M metagenome (GOLD analysis project Ga0302325, IMG submission 201948) | Peat permafrost microbial communities from Stordalen Mire near Abisko, Sweden - Palsa_T0_2 | ecosystem: Environmental > Terrestrial > Soil > Palsa > Peat permafrost | place: Sweden: Abisko... | reverse complement strand
TGAAAAGAACTCGCTCGCATCCTCCACACAGCAAGTCTGTCTGGTTCTACGTAGGATTTTGGACCATAATCTAATAACAGCGGCACTTATTACAACACTTATTACAGCGCCCATTACAGCACATATTACCAAAGTTTATAGCTCGATATACAGCAGTATGGCTCCTTCAGCAACAGAACCTCTCCCAATCGACTCCCGAATCAAGGACTTCGTAACCCAAAAGAAAGACACCCTCCCCCTTCCCGCCACAGCCCGAGCCCGCCTGGAAAAAGCTGGCATTGACCTTTCTAACGGATACCCGGAGCGTCCCGCCAAGCCCCTTTTCCTGGACGACGCAACCGAGATCCGGAATGTCGACCGCGAGCATATCGATGCTGGAGCCCGAGCCGATAAAAGCAAGAGCGCATTGCTGGGAGCTGCCAAGGAAGTGATTCATTTGACGAGACATATTGGGACTGAGATCGTGGGGTTGCAATTGAAAGATTTGACCGATCAGCAGAGAGATGAGTTGGCGCTTTTGATCGCGGAGAGGAGTGTGGTTTTCTTCAGGGATCAGGATATTACTCCTCAGCAGCAGAAGGCGCTGGGTGAGCATTTTGGGGAGGTGGAGATTCATGTGAGTTTTGTCCAAGACACTTTGACTAGAGAATTGAGTGTTAATTAATTATAGCCGCAAGTCCCGCATGTTCCAGGCGTACCGGGTGTAACTATTATTTGGCCAGCTCTCCAAGCTACTGAGAGGAAGGCGTCGTTCAGACAGCCAGGCGGAGCCTCCAGATGGCACACGTATGGTATTCCCCTTCTCTTTTTGAGCAAAATCTGACACAATTTTAGTGATCTCGTGCACGAGAAGCATCCAGCAGGAATAACCCACCTGCACAACGACACCGTCCCATCCCTTGGTGGAGACACCCTCTGGGCCAGCGGCTACGCAGCTTATGTAAGGAACATATCCCTTTGTCCCACATTCTGAGCTCCGATTCTCACTGGTCGGGCTCCCGTTTGGGCTCCCAGCTCGCTCCCGGCTCTCTCTTCCCCAAAGAAATATATGGCTAATTTGTTCTAGTCCAAACTCTCCCCCGATTTCCGAAAAATAATCGACGGAAAGAAGGCCATCTACGTCTCAGCACACACCTATCTCGACCGCAACAACCCCGAAGCCGGCCCAAAGCACATCGAGCGAATCCACCCAATTGTTCGTGTGCACCCTGCTACAGGATGGAAATCTCTGTTCGTAAACAGAGCTATGACTAAGAGTATTGTTGGGCTTGATAAGGCGGAGAGTGATTTGATTTTGAATTATTTGTATCAGGTTTATGAGACCAGTGTTGACATTCAGGTGAGGTTTAAGTGGACGCCGAGAACAAGTGCTTTATGGTATGTTTTCTGATCTGAGAAATCGGTTAGGTACTAGAGCTAATTGTGTGCGTAGGGATAACCGTATTACTATCCATAATGCTTCCTGGGACTATGAGGGTTTGGAGCCAAGACACGGGACGAGAGTCACGAGTTTGGCGGAGAAGCCGTATTTTGATCCGAATGCACCAACTAGAAGACAGGCATTGGGGTTGGTTGATGACTGAGGTTTATAGGTGCGTCGATGTTGCGGAGGAAGATTTTATACTGCCTGTCTTCTTGCACCCAGTAGCGTCAGCAAAGCTGCTACTACAATAATTTAAGAATTACACAGCTTATTGAAGTTCCTTTATAAGTCAGAAAGTTCTCTTATATCACTACTCAGGCCCATTCCAGACCATCTCAGGGACTTCGTCATCCTCCGTCACCTCCTCCAGAACCTCACTTATAATTTTCTCAACCCTAATCCCTTCCCATCTCCTCATCTGCAACACAAGCGGCTTGCTCATCCGCGCCCTATTTTTGAAACTTGTAACAAGAAACTCTTCCAAATTACACAGCACAGTAAGAGTCCCTGCTTGTTCCAGCTGGGTTACTTTGATCCACGCCCTAGCACCCGACCTTTCTGAAGCTCAGAGCCTCGACGAGAAACAGAAATTCTTGCTGCCACTTGTCTCCCACTCTCCGGAGCCATTCTCCGAGTAAAGGGCCACGTTCTCTGCAGCCTACAACGTTGATGAGTTTTAACCTTGCTTTTATGGTTGTTGCAGGGCCGAGGGGTGTGTTAGCAGAAGTAGAGGCCACTTTACCGGTGCCGACAAGCTTGTCGGCAGCAACGGGAGGCTAATTCATGGAGGAGGTGTCATTACTTTCTAGCCACTTGTCTTCCATTATATTACCTACTATCTTTACATTAATAGCTACTTATGAGCCACTTTTCCGCTGCAAAATTGTGCACTTGATTAATAGCTAATTATGTAATCTTACTTTATAATCAGTTAGACTGCCCTATTTCAATTAGCTTGCCCCTCCAAAGCATGCCCTTCCTAAGCATAACCCCCTTAGCTCCCTGGCAAAATATTAGCATACAAGCATAAAATGAAGATAGGTTAATACTTAATTCTAAAAGACCAAATTACAGGTCCAAAATGTGAGGTGGTGCCAAAAGTTGATCCCGCAGGAGGTGAGGAGGAAGGAGGCAAGGGCTTAGAGGAAAAGAGAAGAGACGTACTATGTCAGTTGAATATTTCGTGTATCTTACCATTTCTGTATGAGGATTAGCCTCTGATTTGGATGCATATAAGAGCCCTTAGCTTCCTCAACACTTAGAACTTTAGACAACTTCAATATCAATCTTTTACACCCAATCCACACTTCACCCGATGAATCAGGGCCTCTGCTCAACCAACTGACATACTACTATTAGGAATGTTCCGTGGAATGTGGAATATGGTCACATTCTAACTGATTGCGTACGATTAGTAAGTTATTATACACTTTTATTTATTATTTAAAGACTTCAAATAGTGCAAGAGTCACCGATGATAGATTATCACGTATACAAGTACGTTATTAACGGTCTAATGCCGCTTGTTAGCCACTCGTTGCTACCATTAGGAAGGGACATGAAATCTTCAGTTCAGACAGTGTATAAGCAAGGATAGATGCCTTCCTATCGCAGAATGTTCCCAACAGTGTACAGACCTGATACGGAATAGCTAAGCTTTAGGCAAAATGACAAGTTAAAACATAATCTAAATTGCTACGACCCCTTTTCTTACACTGAAGGAAAAAGAGGCTACTATCATGCATTTCCCAATTCATTTCAACATTTTCCACTTAATTGATTTTTTGAACGGAGTGCGAATGCCAAGGCATAGACTATGTACAGTACTATAGCGCAATTTGATGGGCAGTTTGTTTACAAGCGCGATCATCTTAACATAAGGCTACGTAGCTTCACCCCATAATACGAGATACAGAAATAGTACTACAGGCAGATTTATTGAACCATAGACTGTGGCAGCAGCAGCCGCTGACCCGTAACGAGCAATTTGATAGCCTAAAAGTATCAGGTTAGCTATCAAACCCCAAAATCCCTGCTTTTTACATCTAAACAACAAATTAAGCATTTTTAGACTTACCATAATTATGACAAACTAGGTCAAATGTAAAACCCGCTAAAGCATAGAACGCTGGTATTAAAAGGAGGAGGAGCGCGTATGAAAACGGTAAGAGCATAACTAGTACGTCTGCTACTAGGGGGACTGCGGCAATCGTAGCACCAATAAATATAGGGCGCGTATCTAGATGTAAAGTCAGTGTACTCTCTATTAGAACGGCAACATTTGTAGATTTGTACTCTGAAGATGAAGTCTTGGGATGAGCGTCAGTGCCGTCAATAAAGTGCGTGCACATGTAAGCCCGAATTGCAATGACACTGAAACGGGTCCGTCAAGCCGTTTCTGAAGAACGCCCCTCGATCTCTCCATACTATTTCTCATCCTACTTGCTAGTACGGCTAAATTTATCCAGATGTAGTAGATGGCGGTAATGACGAGCCCTCCGATTGCTCCATTCCCAAGAATCTCTTTAGAGTATGGTAAGCCTTCCATATGGGCAAAGACGGCCGTGGCTGCAACGCAACCTGCCACCCCATGACCTAGGTTGATTATGAGAATAGGTATGAAGAACAAAGTGCCACCAATGGCACTGCGGGGTTTCATCCACCAGAGATTATTGAGACCCAAATAGCATACAAATAGACACAATGGAATCAAGCATGATAATTCATCCTAATATAGCTGAAAATATCTAATCTAAAATCGGGGGAAGGATCTCTAAGTCGATTTGGAAGTTTCTGGCGGAAAGATTTCCGGTAGATTTGATTTCTCTAATTTAGTATCAGTTTGAATAACGGATGCATAGTGCTCGATGTTGATAAACATAAGGAAGAGCGACCAACTAGGTCCGTATCGAGAACAAGGGAAGAGTTCAGTGGAGCCAATGCTTACCTTAAAAGTAGCTTTCCTTTCTCAATATACGCCACCGGAATGCTTGAAGCGACATTAATCTTTAGTTCTAGGTCTGATGAAGGAAGCCACCTTTGAAGGCGAACAAGGAGTCGAAGTCATCGTCGATCTCACGCCGATGTTCTACAACCCATGTCGAGTAAGATGTGAGAACCTAACACAGGTCTGCGCCAGTATGGCTGAGTAGTCGTATAAGCGACTGTCTATCTTCTCCATGTTGAAGTGAGGGGAAGGCAAAGACAGGGAGAATCCGTAGTGAATAGAAGATGAGAAAAGAAATTGTATAATGGCGCATTGCGAGAGGTACACCTACCCCCTGACATCTAGCTATGCGTGGAGTAGCAGTAGATATATATATATATCTAGATTATCAGAGACACCATACCCGACCTGCTGGTCAGGTCACGCATTCCCCCGCTAATTCGCCGCAACATACTATTTTAAGCCCCCTAGATCTCAACCGCGTAGATAGATTAATTATACAAATAATTGGGAGGGTAGTGTGGCTTAATGATATGAGAAGGCTGATAGTCATGGCTGAGATTGCCTAAAGCTGCAGGATAATCTACTTTACAGTGTCGAGGCGAACCTGCAATGGAGACAATCGCCACGCGGGGGAAAGGCATGTACAGAGGTTGCGGGACAAGGTGGTTTGTCTGTCGATCATCTAAAGAAATTAAGGGGCAGAGGGGCAAGGGAGAAATGATAAGCAGGTCTAGGCCGCACTTACGCCTGCTGCTATATGGAAAAACGAAGATCACTAGGCTTCCACCACACAATTAGGGAAATGCAAAGTCCAGACAACTATCGCAGTATTGCTTGCTATAGACGAGATCTATCAGGATATATGGTACGGTACGGTACGGGGGGTGTGCAGCACCAAAATGCAACCAAACCAAAGTTGTTCTCCTTCTCAAAATGGGCATGAACCCTGAGTTGAGATCCAGAACCCCCATCCATCCATCAATATAAACAAGAATCTATGCGCCTGGCTATGCGCCACCACTCCCTCCCTTCCACCTCTGCCCTATCTCATGTTTATCCCATTCCCCATTACTTCTCCTCTACTATCTCTCACAAGAAATTGATTCATAACGTTAAAAAATATTTCCCAAAAGCAAAAGTATCCCCAGAGAGATCCCGGTATCCAACTCGCACGCTAAACACAATCTGACGAACAAATGAAAGCAAGAAAATGCTACCCAAAAACAAAAGAAACTTGAAGTCAAAGTCCCAGTACAACCACCATCTAAGGACATCTCCCCTTTGATGAGACAGACAAAACCCAATCTTGTGGACTGGGAAAAAGACATGTCTCCCTGAACCAGAATCACGCCATCACCTTCCTCTTCCCAAACCAACCAACCTCTTCCAAAAACCCCTTCCTAGATACGCCCACAGAAAAAGAGAATCCACGTTCCTAAAATAAACACCGTAAGGAAACAAAATCTTGACAAGTATTCCGCCCATATAAATTTTGACAATCCCAAGGGGCGGGGTGCAGTAGTTGAATCGGGTAGCTCGGATCCAGTTTTTTGGAATTATCAATCAGTGGAGCAGCCAGCTTCGTTTCGTTCGTTTCGCATATCGATATTAGATTAGGTCAAGATTGCTCTTCGCTGTGAGATATCTAGTCGCGGGTTTTGGAAGGATGATGAGGTTCGGCAAGGGTGATTACATGACGACGCATACCTCTGGTTCAGCTTTTTTAGCGCCTGGGTATGTTAGCACTGAGGTTCTGATATCAAGGATTTTCCGCGAGTAACCTTTTCCCGACGACTTGGATTTCGTGCTGGTTCCTGCCATCCAGCCTAATACACCCCCTTTCCCGGGCTCATTCCTCCGACTCCTTGACCTTGATCCTGGTGGGCCTCGTGTAAGATTGACGATTACAGGAGGTCCGCCAGGCCCACCGCCAGAGGGAGGTGGCCCGGGACGTATGTTAACGGGGGGTGGTCCGCCCGGCCAATTCGTAGGGGGTGGCGGGGGAGGGCCTCCTCCGTGCATGCCGCCTCGCATTTGAGAAGGGGGCGGGCCAGGGGCCGGACCTCGGCCATGGTGGTGACCACCATGCCTACTTTGTGGCCGTCCGTGGCTATCAAAACGGTGGCCACTAGGCATCGGCCCTGGGGGGAATTGTCCCTGTTTAGGGGGCTCTGGCATAGGCCACATGTGCATGGAGATAGACCAATCTGGTTCGATCGTGGTTTCCCAAACTCGGGGCAAAATGATCTCCCCATTTGGTCCGATCAAATCGTAGTGACCTTCTGCAACATGAGGACCGAGACCTTCGACATGCAGGAAGGCTTGTCGTATTAGCTCTTCCATTCCCTATCAGTTGTCAGCTATGCACACAAATTCCGAAGAGATAAATTGTACTCACAGCCCAAGTCGCACACAACTCGAATGGGAAGCTGAACTTCCGGCCCACTGCATCCTTGAACTTAACAGGCTTCTTCTTCTCGACCGCAGGTGGTGCCAAAGCCTTTGCTAACGCTTCGGCAGCTTCCTTCTTTGCCTTTTCATGTTCCTCCTTAAGTTTCTTCTCCGCCTCAGCGGCCTCCTCCTTGAGTTTCTTCTCTGCCCCCGCGGCTTCCTCCTTGAGTTTCTTCTCCAAATCAGCGGCGTCCTTCTTGACTTTTTCCAACTCAGCAATAGCTGCAGCCTTCGCTGCAGCTTCTGCAGCTTCGGCTTCGGCCTTTTTCTTTTCCGCCTCTGCTGCTTTTTTGGCGTTCTCAACACCCTTCGCCATTGCTGCTTCCCTCTCCTCCTTTAGCTTCTTTTCCCAAGCCGCCTTCTCCTCAGCCACTTTCGCAGCAGCCGCAGCCGTTGCTTCAGCTGCTTTCTTCTGAGCTTCCTCAAAGTCTAACAGTGCCTTTCTCTTCTCTTCTTCCACTTTTCTTTCCCAAAGTGCCTTTTCCTCTGCCGCCTTCCTCGCAGAGTCGGCCGCTGCTTCGGCTGCTTTCCTCTGAGCTTCCTCGAAATCCAGAAGTGCTTTTCTTTTCTCCTCTTCCACCTTCGCTTGCCAAGCTGCCTTCTCCGCAGCCACTTTCGCAGCAGCCGCAGCCGTTGCTTCAGCTGCTCTCTTCTGAGCTTCCTCGAAATCCAGAAGTGCTTTTCTCTTCTCCTCGTCTACCTTCGCTTGCCAAGCTGCCTTTTCCTCTGCATCCTTTTTTGCTTGCTCTGCCGCCGCAACGATGGCCCTTCGCTGCGCTTCCTCAAAATCAGCGAGTGCCTGTTTCTTCTCTTGCTCTATCTTCCTGTCCCACGCAGCCTTCTCCTCGGCTGCTTTTCTCGCAGCTTCTATCGCAGCTCGCTCTGCCGCCTCTTTTGCGTTCCGCTCGTCGAGCTCCTTTTGTGCTCGTGCTCCTTTCTCCGCCAGCTCTTTTTGGGCTTTTTCAATTTTGTCCGCTATTTCTTTTGCTTCCTTCTCCGCCTTGTCCGCAAGTTCTTTTTGGATCTTGTCGTACTCAAGCTTTTGCGTTCTCATGAGCTCCTCAACGGCAAGCAGCTTCTTCTCCGTCTCGGGATCTGGAACCGCGACTACAGAACCTTCGCTTGGTGGCCAGGGGGGATAATAGTGGCCCCCTCCCATTGTGCCGTGAGGCCCGTAACCAGGATACCCTCCTCCGTACCCGGGATTCGGAGGATATTGCATCATGTCATGACCTGGGTAACCACCTGGTGTGCTGTGACCAGACATGGGATGATGGGGAGCGCCGAAGTAGCCAGCTCCACCAGGGGCGGGTGTCGGTTGAGGCGAGAATGGATTCGCAGGGGGATACTGGTACGCTCCTCCTCCTCCTCCTCCTCCTCCTCCATAATGCGTCAAAGCGCCTGGGGCTGCAAAGGGGGGTGCGTAAGGTCCTGGCTGGGAATACGCACTATGGGCATAGCCTGGCTGAGGCATCCTACCACCATAGGGCCCAGGCTGTGGTGTAGGGTAGCCTCGGCCATAGCCCGGGTAGTCCTCTAAGGGGTCCACGCTTGATGGTGGTGCCGGCACAGGATGCCGATGAACACGCGAGGCCGGTGGACGTCGATTTGTTCGTTCGGTGGTGGTGTGTCTACGAGTCGGGGCTCGCGAAGCTGGAGGTGGTCGACTTCGGCTTGATCGTTCTCGGTCTCGATATCCTGCGTTAGAGGTCGGAGGCCTAGAGGCTGAATCGCTCGGATCTATCTCACTGGAAACACCTTCCCAAGATTCGTCTGACTCGTTAGAAAATTCGTTACTGCCAGCGGGTGAAACGTGGACGCCGGTACCTGAACTTCCTTCGTCCGTTAACGAGTTGGAAAGAGAATTAGAGCGCGAGCTGCTCGTGTGGCTTTGGTGCGTGTCGATCTGGAGGTCTGTGTCAGTAATTATTTCATGACGAGTGTGAAAAATGGGGTGTGGAGAATGGGGGTGCTTTCATTGCCAGCGACTTTCTCGTTGCGCAATGGGTCGGGCTAGATTGAGGGGTGGGTAGTCTTACAGTGATCGTCGTGCTGCTTGAGGTAGGAAGGTTAGCTAGGATTCACACGGTCGTTTGCGACAGGCAGGAAAGGATTGAATAGAGAACTCACGTCATCGGAAAAGATTGTGTTCAAGGAATTTCTCGCTCGCGACAATTCTGCCAGAGAAAAGTCGGAGCTTGAAAGTTTCCCTTGGGGTGACTGGAATAGGGGGTGAAGGGCGACCGCCCTGATTCTTCGCAGTGCCAAAACCTGCGATGCCGCCTGACTGTGGCGGATGCGTGCTATTTGTTGATTGGTGTTATGGTTTGGATTGATGTGGCTGGCAGAGCAAGGAGTTCCACGAGGAGATTTTACAGGTGTTGATGTTTGATGGAGACTGTGGTTGTTGGTACCGATGTTGAAGCGGTCGAAAGCTCGGGACGGAGCGAAGTGTGAGGAAGGCGAGGTGCGATGCGGTGTGGGAGCGGAGCCGACGGTCGCGCGCGAGGGGGAGAGAGAGAGGGTGGGAAATTCGCGATGGATGAGTGTCGCTAGTCTCGTGGCCGTTGCACAGATCTCACGGTTCTCACGGTTCTCACGGTGCGCGTGCTAGTTGTGCTGTGCTCTATTGTGCTCAACTGTGCTGTGCTGTGCTGTGCTGTGCTGTGCCGTGCTGATGGAATTGCCGTGTCGGTTGTTGCAGCAGAGGGAGGTGGAAAAGAGGTGTGAGGGTGGGAGAGTGGGAGGTGGAAGGTGGAAGGTGGAAGGTGGAAGGTCGGTGCGGTCCAGTTGCGGTGGTGGGTGTGAGTGCGAGCGAGGGGTTGTTCTACGAGTATCGTACCGTAGCGCTAACGGAAGTATTGAGAAAGGTGCTGCGTCCTGCGTGCTGCGTGCTGGGCACTGGGCACTGGGTACTGGGCAACTAGGCACTGGGCAGTGAGTGGTCAGTCGGTGGTCAGGCACGGATCAAGTAATATCTGATCTGGGCAAAAATAAGACAAAATAAGAAATAAAAATAATAAAAAAATAAAAATAAAAATAAAAATAAAAATAAATCAATTCTCCATTCCAGCACCCAAACCCTGCATTACTCCGCACTGCACGAAGGCAGGGAGCAGCCAGACAGTAGCCTTTGACAGGGAGATCAAACAAACTACCACTCTCTGATGATCGACAACCCATGAGGCCTCCCTTTCCCCTCCGACCCCCCCTACCCAAGGCATGACATTGACAAAAGAAAGGGGTAATTTGAACGTACCTTGGCCTATTCCGATCGAGGGCCGTCTGAAACTCCTGAGCCGGAGGGGGAGGGGCTCGAGGTGTGGCTTTCGATGAAAAAGGTGGCCCCGTCCAATTTTGCGACAGGTTCGTAACGTATCCCAGGGAAGTCACTCGTCTGCAGGCTGTCAGATAGACGACTTTCGATGCTGTGGGCACTGGGCAGGACTAGGATGCGATATGGTGGTGGTGGTGGTGGTGGTGGTGGTGGTGCGAGATGCCGTGCCGATGCAGACAGCGACCGAGGAGGCGAGGAGGCGAAGGGGGGAAGTGAGGAATTGCTTGCTCTCTTTCTTCAACCTCTCCTCTCCTCTCCTATTCTATTCTCTCCTCTTCTCGCGTGTGCGTGCGTGTGGATGATGTATGATATTTCTTCTTCTTTTTTTTTTCTTTCGTTTTCGTGCGTGTTGAGTACTGTACTTAAAGTGGGTGCGCGTTGGGCCTGGATGCTCGCAGTGTTGATCGATTATCGACGCAAGCCGTGAGCGTGTTGTGTTGCTGTGTGCAGCGTGCAGCGTGCCTCCTATTCGCTGCCCTGTTCTTCCAATCGACGCTCCCGCGGGCCAGATAGGCGCAATGCCAGAACGCGGCGGGTACGGTAGCTGCTAGCCTTTCTTTTTCCCTGCTCCTGCCCTTGCGCAGTGCCGAGACAGTTGTTGGAGAAAAGAAGAACAGAGGAAGAACAGAGGAAGAACAGAAGAACCCAAGAACCCAAGAACCCAAGAACCCAATAATGTGTTGATGTTCAAATGCTGTCAAATGGACAACAGTCGAGATTGGGATTGGAAGGAGGAAGACGGGGGAGGGGGGGAAAAGTTCTTCCTTCAGCGGTGCAGTTTTGTCTTGTGACCCTTCTGCTTGTGGCGATGTTTTGATAAGTGGTGCATGTTCAAGTAACCCCCCAGAGCGTCGGCTGGCCTATGGAATTGTTGCACAGCAAATCTTGCGACGGCCGCCTGTGTCTTGTACGAGATGAGTGCGAATGAATGCTTTGGGTACTCGGTCGGGATGCGATGCTAGCTGTCATGTGTCTGCCTGCTTTAAGGCTGATCTCATCTACATATACATAGGCAGTTGTCCTCTCTGAATGTTTCACAAGCCCTTGTGCTGTCAATGACTCCCCCCTCCTCCCAAACCTTCAGCAAGTGCTTCCTCCACTTTCACCCAGAACAAGAGCCGCTGACGGCAATGCGCCTCACCGCTGGTCGGGTGTTAGGCGCAGTTGATGCCTGAAAGAGTCCAATCGTTGCCCAACACCCAGTGATTGGGCAAATCGCTCCCAAGAAACGCTCCTCAGAGTGCCACGACTACGGGCCGGCCCACTCTAAACTTGCTGGTCGAGCAATCTCAACCAGGAAACACGAAAATTGGACGCCAGCCTGGATCTGAGATTCCGAAAGCGGATCATTAAAAAATTTGTTCCTTGCATGTCCGACCCGCAATTGGACAACTAGAAACTGCCAAATCCCAATGCTTTTGGAGACATTCTGAGATGTGAATCTCCCTTCCCTCTACGCAGTAGTTTAGCCAATCTTGCTATTTCAGCGAATGTTCTTTGCAGCCCCTGAATCAAGTAGCGCTTTCGCGGCCACTATTTCGGACCTATCATACCCCTCCCATCCAGCTTCACCACTAACACTCCGGCGGACGATCTCGGAGAGCTTTGCAGTTGCTGTCTCGTTCAGACGTTCCACGGTCTTGAGATCTGTCAGTGGCAACCCGGAATCTGATTTTGACGGCCGAGATGCTTGTGGTAGGGTCGTCAACAGCTTATTGGTAGTCTATGATTTGTCAGGACAAATGTAACTGGAGCCATTGCTGGATGTACAGACCATCTTCAAACCATAGTACCCACGCAAGTAATCATCACAGAGCTCGATGCTCCTGCAAAATCTTCGTAAGGCTTCCCCAAGGTACTTGTCTGCGGAGGAATCTCCAGTCGAGCCGGCCATAAATAGGACCTCGCCAAGACGAGCATGAATCTGGAGTCCGGGGTCAGCACTGGTTCTTACTGACACGTAGGAGGATACCAACGTTCCATGCATACGGAATGATCAATAAGACTTCTTCTAGAGCGAATATTGCCTGCTGGTACATGCCTTGAGCTACATACAAATCCGCCAATTCTGCCCAAGCCTCTGCATCGGTAGGGGACGAATCGATGAACTCGTTGAGGGCTGTGATGGCTTCGGTTGTCTTGTTCAGGGTCTTCAACAGTGCGATTCGACGTTTTGATACAGGCTGACAAGGTTAGCAAAAGCCCAACTTACGCGTCACTGGCCACCTACCATATTGCTCGGATCTGTGTTGAGGATGGTTTCGTATTCCTCCAGTACCTGCTTCAGAGCAGCATCGTCTTTCGCAATGGCTTCCTGAAATAACCCTCTTAATGCCATCAATCTCTCGTTCTCGGCGCCGAATCTCTCGGTAAGACGTTGCAGGCACAAATGCGCTGATTTTTCGTCACTGGTACGCAGGCATGAAAGCATGAGGTTCTCATATTCTGACCATAGTTCTGGGGTCTCTGCAGCAGACCAGAGCGAGCTGACGGAGTAGGGTGAGATGACTGATGGAGTATTTTGTAGGGTTACTGGGGCTTGTTGTGAGAGTTGTAGAGCGACGGCTGGAGGCAGATGTGCAGGAGGGTGGGACAGTGAGGAGGCCATTTTGCTGATTTCAGAGGTGAACAACGGGGTCGAGATGATGTGTACGGTACAATCGTAATTCCTAAAATGACAGAAGCTGGAGAAGTTGAAAGTTGTTCTCGGAGCTGCCTCAATGAAGCTTAACCCAGTCGCTGCCGCCCTAAGCGATTGGAGTGCTGCTCTAAGTCTGCCCGTCCGCCATCGCAACTTTGGTGGGGGAGGTTTGGTATCAGCATGACAGGTCGTGAGCACATAACATCCTTCACCATGCAAATCTGAAGCTTCACTATTGGACTTGGATGGTTGGGAACCAGTTGTAGACCTACAACATGCCACCAGTGCATTTGTAGGCACTTCGTCCACGATTTCCTCCCTTCGAGAGGCGATACTGCCAGCCCACTAGGGGCAAGACCTTCAAAATGTGCGCCATTCCCCAATTTCCAGTGCCGGGCTTCCCATCTAACTTAATACTAGGTTCGAAAAGTCCCTCTACGACCTCATTCGAGGTCTGCGGAACCACAAGGGAAACGAGAAGGAATACATCCAGAACAGTCTGAAAGAATGTCGGGCAGAGATTCGAGGGCAGGACATGGGTCAGTGTTTCTTGGACGCGGAGAT
>Ga0302325_10021937_pt1 | contig 13366 bp, 10 predicted proteins | sample Palsa_T0_2_FD_201948 | JGI IMG/M metagenome (GOLD analysis project Ga0302325, IMG submission 201948) | Peat permafrost microbial communities from Stordalen Mire near Abisko, Sweden - Palsa_T0_2 | ecosystem: Environmental > Terrestrial > Soil > Palsa > Peat permafrost | place: Sweden: Abisko... | reverse complement strand
GCGCTGGGGATCAATCCTTTTAGCGCTCCCCGTCTCGATGAGCAGCATCCACTCGGATTAGATCGCCAGGAAGAACTCGCGCGGTATGCGGCGTCGGATCAGGGCGAGCGTTCCAATCTCAACCTTCCTGCGGAGATATTGGACTGCGAGGGCTATGGGGTTACCGTAGAGCAGTTTCAGCTTCACCCCACAATGCCTTGGTATGGGCTATGGGCCGTCTCGAATGAATGGAAGGACGTTAGCGATCTAGCCTCCATCAAGGAGCAGCGTTCTTATGTATTGCTGGATCGGCCGTATAAGTTTCTGCAGGCAACTGACAAAGCCTCAGTTGACAAGGAGACACTCGGCGTCACTGCCGCGGTACGTAAACAGGTCCCAGTGCTCCTCGACTTCAACGAAGGCCGCGTCTATATCGAGAGTAATAACAAGAAGCTGATCTACACGATAACGACCCACTTGGCGAAGTTAGGCATCGAGATCATCCCGGTGGCCTGGACTTATAGTTTCCCGAATTGGCCCGCTGAAGTGGTTAGTAGATTGTATGAGACCACCCAGTATCGGGGGGATTTCCAAAAACGCGCCGATGAAGCCACACGGTTCAAGGCAAACGAGATCGAAAAACTCGAAGACCGGGAATTGGAATCGATCGTCGCGAACTATTTTTCGATGACTGAACTTCCGGGTGAGCTGTGGGCCGGCATCTCCGGCCCCGCGCAGATCCGGCTGCACGACGCCAGTCCGCCAATCGGCGTGAAGTCCCCAACGAGTGCAACCACGCTGCTCAATATGACGGCTGACGCCAAAGTTATTTCGGGCGTCATCACCTTCCAGGAGCGTGTGTCGATTACACGCAAGAATGGCGGGGAACTCACTTTTCGCAGGGATCTTCTCTGCTTCGATGTGAACGACCGGATCAATCTCACCGATGTTGGGGCGGCAATGCTGCGTGGTTTTGACATCCCTGCGTTCAGGAAAGACATCCAGCGCGAGGTCCGTAAAACCAAACAAGTTCCGTCGATCGAGCAGTTTTGGGGCAATTGGCTCCACGAATTGAGCAATGCCGTGCGAACGATCGAGGCGGCCTTCCGCGAACTTCTTACTATCGATGGAAATCAGGAGAATGGCATTTTGCCGATGCGCGTTCCGGAAAAGGAAGAGGTGCTGGAAGCCGTGAACCCCTGAAGAAAGTGTGATTCCCAAAAACTTAACCGCGCGGGTTTCCACAACGAAACGACCCGAGAGCCAGCCTTGGGGCTCTCACATGAAACGCGCCTTGATCGAGGGGAACGGATGAACACGGCAGATCGCGTTTCGCCCTGCCCGTCACGTACAATGCGGGGCCCGGCTTCCTGCGATGTACGTGCGGTTTGCCAAAAGTCTTTACGGCCTACCCTAACTCGACGTGCAGACTCTCGTGATGCTCTTTGGTGGTGGCAAGCCACACCCCATTGTCCGCCGTCTGGCCGGGCTTGTCGCGCAATATGAGGACGATCTTGTCTGCCACGTAGACGGCGAGGCAACCGAACGTAGGGCGGGTCTTGGGCGGAAGCGCAGTGATCGCGTCGAGCACGAACGCATACGGAATGGTCCTGCGCGGCTTCGTGCTCCAAATCATCCTCTCTTTCCTTGTGGCGATCCGCGTCTTCTTTCGCAGTCGGAGCGATACTGCCCTCGAAGTCCTCGCCCTCCGACAACAGGTCGCCGTGCTGAAACGAAAACGGCCTCGGCCAAGATTGAACTCCTGGGACCGACTGTTCTAGACGGCACTCTGCCAGTTTTGGTCGCGCTGGACGGATGTCCTGATCCTCGTGAAACCCGAAACCGTGGTCGGCTGGCACCGCGCCGGCTTCCGTCTCTATTGGCGCTGGCGATCCCGGCCACGCGGCGGACGACCGAAGATCACCGGGGAGATTCGCGTTCTGATCCGACGATTGGCGCAAGAGAACCAGGGTTGGGGTGCCCCGAAGATCCACGGTGAACTTCAGAAGCTCGGTTTGGTCGTCTCGGAGCGGAGTGTGGCGCGGTATCTACGACGCATGCGGCGTCGCGGCGACCCTGCCAAGAGTTGGCTGACGTTCTTACAGAATCATCGCGAGGTAATTGTGGCGTTCGACTTCTTCACGGCGCCGACGGTGACATTCCAGTTGCTCTACTGCTTTTTCGCGATCGAGCACGGGCGGCGCCGGATTGTGCATTTCAATGTGACTGAGCTCCCTACTGCAGAGTGGGTCGTCCAACAACTGCGCGCGGCATTCCCGGAAGCGAGTCCGTATCGATATGCCATCTTCGATCGGGATTCGACGTTCAGTGAGGAAGTGGTCGCCTTCCTGGAGGCGACGGGACTGAAGCCCAAACGGACGAGCGTACAGGCGCCTTGGCAGAACGGAGTGGCGGAAAGATGGATTGGCAACGCCCGCCGAGATTGTTTTGATCATGTGATCGCACTAAATGAAGCGCACGTGCGGCGACTGGGCCGTGAATTCATTGCGTACTACCACGAGGATCGAACTCATCTCGGACTTGACAAGGACACACCATCGGAGAGACCAATCGAAGGAAAACCGGAGGTGGCGGAATTAGAATCGTTGGCACGGGTCGGCGGCTTACATCATCGATACGTCTGGAAAGCAGCCGCGTGAAGATGCAGTGAAATTCCCAGGACGTCGCAAGGTCGATCACGACCGGTATATTCCTCGGCGTCGTGGGCGGACGGCACACCGAATTCGTGCTTGTCCGGGACCAACCCAAAGCAACGGGGGGAACGATATCTCAAACGGACCCCCACCCTCGATCATGTCAAATTAACTTCAGATCGGTCCTACAGAGTTTTGGCCGCCAGGGTCTGTCAAAGGGAGCGGATTGAACTGGAGAGTCCGACACGACAAGATGGCGGAAATGATGCGCACAGCGCCGTCGACAAACAATGAATCGATCCCGATAATGCTATCGGAGTCAGTGGCTGGTTGGAGGGGATTGCATGAATAAATACACGCCGCTCATGAAGTCCCCCTCTTCACCCAAACCTTGGCCCAAATGATATCCGCCATCGAAGGAACTCTGGTATACTTTGTGCTAGTGCGTCGTGGCGTTCACATTGCCGTCGTCTTTCTAGCAGTGCTGCTGCTCGTGAGGCCGTTCGACTGCTTCTCTGGCGGCAAGTTCGATCAGAAGGCTGCGGACTGCTGCAAAAAGGGCAAGTGCTCGACATCGAATTCCGACGATTGCTGCAAGGCTACTCTCCCGGGTGGCAACCACCTTGTGACGACGCAAGCGACGGATCATTCAGCCCCTGTTCTTGATGTCGTACCTGCGGACATTCCAAGCACGACATTTCAACTGTCGGCAATAGCCCTATTTGTCGAGATTCATCAGCCTCCAGGTACGCCTCCTGACCTCAGTCTCAATCTTCCGCTTCTGATCTAGACCTCCAGCCAACGTGTCTTTCCGGCACGTGCAACCGATTCCCTTTTCAACTTCAAGTTCAGGTCTTTAGGAGGTCATATGCCTGCAAGATTATGCAGGAATTGCTTCTGCGTCCTGGCGGTCGCTCTCGTGAGCTTGCACGCAGAAGAGAAGACGTTCGGGCCGCAGGATTTAGTCACTGGCCTGATGCAGAGTAACCCCGAAATTCAGGCGGCGCGATCGCGCTTCGAAGCCGCCACGAAGAGGCCTTCGCAGGTTGGCACTCTGCCGGAACCGACGGCGAGTTATACGAATCTTGGCGTCGGTCATCCGTTTTCACGCCTGAATGGCAGCGATTTCGCCTACCAGGGGTTTGGTGTCTCTCAGCAGTTTCCCTTTCCCGGAAAACTCGGGCTCGCCTCGGAGCAAGCCAAACGTGAAGCGGAGAGCGAACAGCAGAACTACCGGTCGGTGGTTCTAGGTGTGACAGCGCGCTTGAAGGTTGCCTGGTACGAGTGGCTTGCTGTTCAGAAGGCTATCGAGTTGACCCGCACGGACCGCGACCTGCTCAGCCGCTTCGAGGAGATTGCACGAAATCGATACACAGTAGGCAAGGGACTCCAGCAGGATGTTCTGAAAGCGCAGTTCGAGGTGTTCGCTGTCGAACAGCAGTTCGCGATGCTGGACGAGAAGCGGCAGCGAGCCGAGGCTGAAATCGCGTCGTTGTTGGCAGTGCCGGCGGTTGTCTTACGCGCGCCCGGTGAAATCCAACCGAGTTCATTCTCCCTCTCCATAGAAGAGTTGCTAAGAGCGACAAACGATTCTCCCGGAGTGTTGGCGGAACAGAAGATGGTGGACGCCAGCGCTGTGGGAATCAATCGGAGCTTGAAAGACTTCCGGCCGGACTTCGGCGTCAATTTCCAGTGGCAGCACACAGGGGGCAATTTTCCGGACTACTACATGGCGACGGTTGAGGTGAAGATTCCCATCTACTATGCGCGAAAGCAACGCTACGCGCTCGAAGAATCTTATTCGCGTCTCAACGAGGCCAAGCAGAATTACCGATCCGCGCAGCAGCAGGCAATCTTTCAGGTGAAGGACCAATATCTCTCCATCCAGAGTAGCGAGCGCATTTTGAAGTTGTACAAAACGACGCTGCTCCCGCAGGCGCAGTTGACCGTGGATGCGTCCTCCGCGGCCTACGAGGTTGGAAGCTCGGACTTCCTGACGTTGCTAACGAACCTGACGAACCTGATTACCCTGGAACGCCAGTATTACGACGAGGTCGCCCGGCACGAGGAGGCCATCGTCCGCCTTGAACCGATCGTGGGCAAAGAACTACTTCCCTTTCAGGAGGCGCACCAGTGAATCGAGATCGTATGCGCAAGATGGCGCTCGCAGGATTACTCTTGATTGCGGTCTTCGCGGGTGTGTGGTTTTCCGTCGGCCGCCGGCTGCCGCTTCGACCTGTCAACCCGGACGTGCCAACCACACCCGCAACTATCGACAAGATGCCCACCGGCAAGATGGCCGGGATGGACATGCCCCAGGCCGCTCCCGCGGCAACTCCACCCAGCACGCAGGAAGGTGCGATCTTCATCGCGCCCGAGAAGCAGCAACTCATCGGGATGCATTCGGTCGCCGCTGAGATGGGAACCCTCACCAAAGACATCCGAATCGTCGGGAAAGTGAGCTACGACGAGACGAAGCTGACGCACATTCACAGCAAGGTCTCCGGTTATGTCGAAGAGGTCTTCGCCGATTCGGTGGGAAAACCGGTTCACGCCGGCGATCCTCTGTTCACAATTTACAGTCCGGACCTGGTCGCCACCGAGCAGGACTTCCTGCTCGCTCTGAGATCCCGATCCCTGCTACGCGACAGCACTGTGGCATCGGCGGCGCAAGGCTCGGAAAACCTGATCGCCGCCGCGCGCGAACGCCTCCGCCTTTGGGACGTGACCGATCAGCAGATTCAAAGCCTGGAAACGGAAGGAAAGGTGACGCACGCAATCGCGGTGTATTCGCCGGTGACTGGAGTCGTGATGGAGCGCACAGCCTACCACCATGGAACGTTCGTTGACTCCTCCAAGGACCTGTTCACGATTGTGGATCTTTCGCGGATCTGGGTCTTGGGTGAACTTTATGAAATGGACATTCCATTCATCCGCGCTGGACAGGCCGCTGAAATCGAGCTCCCGTATTCAGGCGGTGGACGGAAACTTCGGGGACGTGTCGATTTCATTTATCCCTTCCTCGATCCCAAAAGCCGCACCGTTCAACTGCGTATGGAGTTTCCGAATCCCGGTTTATTACTCAAGCCGGAGATGTTCACCAACATCACCATGTCTGTTTCGATTGGACGGCAAGTGCTGGTTCCGCAGGACGCGGTGATGAATACCGGCACGGAACAGTACGTCTTCATCGACGAGGGCAACGGCTATGTCCAACCCAGACAGGTCAAGGTCAGTGCCGACGCTGGAGACAAGGTGGGCGTTGAGCAGGGTCTTAAGCCGGGCGAGCGAGTGGTCACCGGAGCTAATTTTATTGTCGATTCGGAGAGCCGGCTGAAGGGAGCTTTCGCCGGGATGGGTACGCCTTCGGCGGCTCCGGTTGGGGCAGTGGCGGGCGCGGCGGCGGGCGCGAATCAATCGGTTTCCGTTGACATTCTCGACCCCAAGACGGCCAAGACCGGAATGAATTCGATCCGGTTGATGGTGAAAGATGCCGCCGGCAAGCCGATTACAGGCGCGCAAGTTGACGTAGGGCTGCTCATGCCGCAGATGGGTAGCATGGCGCCGATGAGTTCAAAGGCGAATCTCACGGAAGCTGGCAATGGACTCTATACCGGGCAGATTGAGTTTCGCATGGCCTGGACGTGGCAAACAACGGTAACCGTGCGTAAGAACGGAAGCGTGATAGGCGTCGCTCAGACGAATATCACGGCGCGATAGAGGAACAGATGATCAACCACATCATTGATTTTTCTGCGCGCTATCGAGTACTGATCGTCGTTCTGACGGTGTGCCTCACGCTTTATGGCGTCTGGTCGATGCGACAGATCCCCCTCGATGCGATTCCCGATCTCTCCGATCCGCAAGTCATCATCTACACGGAATGGCCGGGGCGCAGTCCCGACCTGATCGAAGACCAGATTACGTACCCAATCATCTCAGCTATGCTTGCAGCGCCTCACGTCAGCGTCGTGCGGGGCAGTTCCGATTTCGGCTTCTCCTATGTCTACGTGATCTTCGATGAGGGCACGGATATCTATTGGGGCCGCACGCGTGTGCTCGAATACATGAGCAAGCTCAGCGGCCAACTGCCGGAAGGCGTCTCGCCGAAACTGGGGCCAGATGCCACGGGCGTAGGCTGGGCATTCCAGTATGCGCTCGTCGACAAGACCGGGCAGAACAATCTCCAGCAGATACGATCATTCAACGACTGGTACCTACGTTATTGGCTGGAAAGCGTGCCGGGGGTGGCGGAAGTGGCGACTATCGGCGGGTTTGTGAAACAGTATCAAATCAACGTCGATCCCAATCGCCTGCTTGCCTATAAGGTGCCGCTCACGCAGGTCATGGATGCGGTGCGCAACGGAAACAACGAAGTCGGCGCACGCAGCCTGGAGATGACCGGTAAGGAATACGTGGTGCGCGGACGGGGGTACATTCAGTCTCTAGCCGACATTCAGAACCTCTCCGTCGCGGCCGGCGACAACGGTACGCCAGTCCGCGTCCGGGACGTTGCGCGCGTCGAGCTTGGACCCGAAATGCGCCGGGGCGTCGCGGAACTGAATGGCGAGGGCGAGGTGACAGGCGGAACAGTTGTTGTTCGCTATGGCCAAAATGTCCGCAACGTGATCGAGCATGTAAAGAGCAAGCTGACTGAGTTGAAATCAAGTCTGCCGCCTGGCGTAGAGGTGGTCACCACATACGACCGTTCGGATCTGATCGACCGGTCAATCGACACTTTGCGCCATACCTTGATTGAAGAACTGATCATCGTCAGTGTGGTCATTCTGATCTTTCTTTGGCATGTTCCCAGTGCGATCATTCCGATTATCACCATTCCGATAGCGGTGACCCTCGCGTTCATACCGATGCACGAGATGGGTCTAACCGCGAACATCATGTCGCTCGGAGGGATTGCCATCGCCATCGGCGCAATGGTGGACGCCGCGATTGTCGTTGTCGAACAAACGCACAAAAAGCTGGAGCATTGGGAGGCTGAAGGGCGGCCCGGTCCGGCCGAGCAAGTGGTCATTGGCGCGGTGAAAGAGGTGGGCGGCCCGAGCTTTTTCTCCCTGCTGGTGATTGCGGTGGCCTTCCTACCGATCTTCGCGCTGCAATACCAGGAAGGCCGTCTGTTCAAACCGTTGGCCTTTACGAAAAACTTCTCAATGATGATTGCAGCCGTTCTGGCAATCACGCTCGATCCCGCTATTCGGCTGCTGCTCATGAAGACTCGCGAATTCCAGTTCCGTCCACGGTGGATCTCCTGGATTGCGAACGCGGTGCTAGTCGGAAAGTTTCACCGCGAGGAGAAGCACCCGATTAGCCGGCCTCTGATGCGGATTTACCATCCGATCGTCCGCGCTGTGCTGAAACTGCGTTGGCTGGTCGTGGTTGCGGCGGTCGCAGTCGTGTTGGTCACGATTCCGGTTTATCGGCGCCTCGGATCGGAGTTCATGCCTCCCCTCAATGAAGGATCCATTCTATACATGCCGGTCACACTGCCGGGCATTGGGATTACCGAAGCGAGCAAATATCTCCAGATTCAGGACAAGCTTCTCCACCAGTTCCCGGAGATTCAAAGCGTCTCCGGGAAGATCGGAAAATCCGACAGCGCGACCGACCCGGCGCCACTCAGCATGGTGGAGACAACGGTGTTGGTCAAACCTGAGAGTCAGTGGCCTAAGGTGCATGCCGCGCGATGGTATTCGGGGTGGGCTCCGATGTGGGCTAAGCCGCAACTGGCGAGATTTTGGCCGGAAGACCAGCCGATCAGTTGGGAGGCGTTGATCGAAAAGCTCGATCGCGCAGTACAGATTCCGTCATACTCGAATGCCTGGCTTTTCCCTATCCGCACGCGCATCGATATGATCACCACCGGGATTCGTACGCCGGTCGGTGTGAAGGTGATGGGGCCAAAGCTGGAGACCATCGAAGAAATCGGCTTGCAGGTTGAAAAGGTGCTGCAAGGCGTCGCCGGAACACGCAGCGCTTTTTTTGAACGCGTGACCGGCGGATATTACATTGACTATCAGGTCAAGCGGACCGAGGCCGCCCGCTACAACCTGAGCGTCGCCCAAGTGAACCAAATCATCGAGGCGGCCGTGGGCGGTGTGAATGTCACGACGACGGTGGAGGGCCGCGAACGGTATCCGGTCAACGTGCGGTATGCCCGCGGCCTTCGCGACGACCTCTCGAAATTGAGCCGGGTCATGGTTCCGACGTCTGACGGCGCTCAGGTTCCGATTTCCGAGCTGGCGGATCTCACGGTTCGCAGCGGCGCTCCGATGATCAAGAACGAAGAGGGCTTTCTTGCCGGATTCGTCTACGTGGATACCACCGTGGATCTGGGCGCCTATGTAACGGCGGCGCAGCGCGCAGTGGCGCAGCAGGTTCATCTGCCACCGGGCTATCAACTCATCTGGAGCGGCCAATTCGAATATCTGCAACGCGCGACGGAACGGCTGCGGATCGTGGTCCCGGTCACCCTGCTGATCGTTTTCTTGCTCCTGTACTTCAATACGGGATCGTTCGCCAAAACTCTGATCATCCTGCTGGCCGTTCCATTCTCGGCGGTGGGCGCGATCTGGCTGCTCTATCTGCTTGGCTACAACATGAGCGTGGCTGTCTGGGTTGGAACGATCGCCCTGCTCGGTGTCGACGCGGAAACCGGGGTCTTCATGATGCTTTACCTTGAACTCGCTTACGACGAACGCAAGCGGTCCGGCCATATGCGAAATATGAGCGATCTACGAGCCGCCATCGAAGACGGCGCGGTGAAACGTCTTCGGCCCAAGGTGATGACGGTCGCGGTGATGTTTCTCGGACTCGTGCCCATCATGTGGTCGCACGGGGCCGGTTCCGACGTGATGCGGCGTATTGCCGCACCAATGGTCGGCGGCATCTTTACCTCGTTCTTGCTTGAACTATTGGTTTATCCGGCCGTGTATGAAATCTGGAAGGGATTCGAGGTTCGGAAGCTGACCAAGGAGGCCGTATGACATTCATGAGAGTTCTTGCGTTGACAGCAGTTGTGCCACTGTTCGCGATGGCCGCGCCCGGCGATAGTGTTTTCGATCTGAAGGTCAACCGCGTGCGGACGTTGCGCGACCAGCCCGGCGATCTTCATATCGATATCAAGGGAATTATGTTTCGGTCCACCGACGGCAAGACCAGGATCGCCATCTCGATGAAAGATTTGCGTGACGTAAGTGTTGCTGACTCCCATGCACTCCGCTTCGAAACATATGAGGTTCAAAAGTGGAAGCCCATGGAGCGAGTCGAGTATACGTTTCGCGCACCGCCGGACACTCCGGTCGAGGAACTAGGGAACTTTCTTACAGCTCACGTTCATCGGACGGTCGTCAGGCATTACCCGGCAGAGTCCCAATTCCAAGCCGCTGCATACCATCGACGCGTGCGTGGGGGCAATAGTGGACTTCTGAGGATCGGCACGGAATCGATCCAATTTGTCAGCGATAAACCGGCTGATTCCCGAACCTGGCTCTATCGGGACATCGAAACCATTGGAAGGCCGGATTCGTTCCGCCTCCGGGTGACGACGAACCGCGAGACCTACGTTGTCGAACTCAAGGAGGACCTCCCGGACGCTGCGTACGAGCTTGCGTGGAGTAGAATCTACAACCTCGAAAGGAGCGGCCGATGAGCCATATTTCGTGACGACACTTTTCGCATCAGATGCCAAGTCTGGCCAAACCGTACCCCGCGAAGGAAGGTATGGCTAACTGTGCAATCGCTGCTGTCGTGCTTATTCTCATTCTAGCTTTGCAATGGCTTGTCATCGCCCGCTCTAATCCCGAAGGAAAGACCGAGTTCTTTTCGGATCTACCCGATGTGGACCCGGCACATTGGCAAGACATCGCTGGCGCGTCCTGGTGGGGCCATTATGAAGGGGCCTACCCATTGCATCTCGGTGGCTCGAAAACCGCACTTTTTACCCACACGACTTCACGAAGACCCCAAATTTCAAAGGCAAAGAAAGCCGGGCTGGACACGAAATTCACCAACAGGCACAACATCCGCCATGGACGCCGGTGTTTCGGATTGCATCGTCGACGTGCCAATTGTTGCTTGGTCACCACTTTTATTTTCGTTCCCGCTGCGATTGATTGCGCGGATGGCCGTTTGCGAAACGCCCTCGGCAAGAGCCGAAAGGGGAAAAACATCTGAAAACCACTACGAATACCACTACAGTCGAAGCAAGAAGAAGGCTGGCCATCTCTGGCCAGCCGACTTTAACTCCTTTATTTTCTGTGGTGCGGAGAGGGGGACTTGAACCCCCACGAGATTGCTCCCGCTAGCACCTCAAGCCAAAACCTCCTGTTTCGCGGGGTATCGTGTGGGTCTAAGTAGCTGATTCCGCACGGGTGGCGGTATCGCCATGTATCCTTATTTTTCCTCTGGTGGTTACAATAATGGTTACAGTTTCCGGGCCAAAAATCGGCTCGCGGATCCGACTTAAATTGAAGGTGTAGGCCTTTGGTTTCTCGTGCTGCGTGGTGCGTCCACCGCCGACATTCTCACGGTCATTTCCGGTACCAGGCTTCCCAGAATCGCGTGGTGAACTGCGCCCGCTTCGTAAAGAACGATGCTCGCCTGTGTAGGCACAAGAGGTATCCCAGTCTCAGAAAGGGTAGGAAGGGCGAGGGGAACGCCAAAGAAGAACAAAGAAACGTTACACCGACAGGGACGACACTGGTAACGGGCGCATATGAATCGATCCGTCAAACCCCGCATCCACCAGCCGTGCGGCGGTAGAGACCCATGTGCGGCCTGGCGCTGCGGACAGCGATCCGGCCCCGATGACGACTCGGGTCGGCAATCTCTTCGGCGTAACTCTTGGATGGACCCCAGCGAAAGGTATAGGATTTGGCCAAGACCCCCGCGGGGGTTCGAGTTGGGCGGAAACTCCCGAGAATGGGCCCCCACTGTAAAACGCTCTGCCAGGAACGGAGAAGACATGTTCTCATGGGTGGCAATAGATCGCTTCGCGGAGAAAGAGCGCGCCAGGGATGCAACCTTCCGCAAGCAGTCTGCGGGAAAGGTGCTTCGCTCGGACGCCGAGCAAGTCACCGATGACGACCTGCTTGCCAAGCTGCGGTCTTTCGGCATCGAACTGGACCGCCCTTCGCTGGAACGGCTTTGCCGGGATTCACTCTCGGCAGAGGAGATTGCTACGCCAATGCTTGAGCAGCGCACTTTCCACGGCAGGCAGGCGGAGATGGAAAGCGACTGGATCTGGGTTTGCTTGACGGCGTTATGGCAGCGCTGGTTTCCGGACCAACCTTGTTTCGAGTTCCTGAATGACAAGATGGAGGCGGGGTATGACTTACAGGGTACGAAGGGAGCCTCGGCCGCTTGCCACATCTGGCTCGAGGCGTGGAGAGACGTGCTCGGTCTGGTCGATAAAGGGGGCCTGCAATCGATCCGTGCGTTCGACCAACGGTTTAGAGGATCGCAATCGCTATTCAATTGGATTCAGGATCTGGAGGACGAGTTATGGAATGCGGGGCTGGAGGATCGGCAGTTCCTGACCGCCAGGAGCGCAGTATGTGAAGAAGGGTTGCGGCGTTTTCCGGCGGAAGATGAGCTGATGACCGATAACCGTCGGCGCGCCTTGGCGGAGTCGTATTTCGAACTGGGCGAGACCGCCAAAGCCGAAGCGCTCTATCGCGATTGGTTGCACGGCGATCCGCGCTGGGGATGGGGCTGGATCGGGTGGTCGGATGGCTACGGATTCACGCGGACCAAGTTCCATAACTGGCAGCGAGCCGAACAGATTCTGCGAGAAGGGCTTGCCGTCGACCAAGTCAGGGATCGGCTCGATATGCTCGAACGGCTGGCCAATGTCTGCGAACAGCAGGGGCGCAGAGGCGAGGCGACCGAACTCCGTAAGGAGGCGAAACGAAGTGTCGCCGTAACCAGAGTCACAAGACAAAAGATCGGGCGCAATGAGCCGTGCCCGTGCGGGAGCCGAAAGAAGTTCAAGAAGTGCTGCGGCGCTTGAAACCTGACTGTCCCCACTACCGCGTCGCCTGGCGTCAATCATCTGAAATCGTCGTTTTCTGAACTCCGGCCGGAGTAGGGCGACATCATCTGTGCCGCAGGCGCAATCATCCGTCAATCATCATTCCCTCAAAAGGTGTAACTTCATCTGTCGAGGGCAGTGGCAGGACCGCCGTCTGTATGAACGCGGCGGGTCCCTTGCCGGTTGTGGAATCAGCTCTACGGTTAGCTTCTCTGCGCCGCCTGGTTCGGCCGGCTGATGGTCCGCCGCTGTCGCCTATTCGCTCGTTAGCCTACTTCCAACCCGTCATAGACGAGTTGCTCTCCCATCCCCCATCCGACAACCACCTGGAATACCTGCGGCTCAAACTACGTCGCGTGGCCGCAGACAAGAGCGCCTCGGGTGAAGCTCAGAAAGGACGAGACGCTTCCCCATGAGATTGCCAACAATTGGGCAGTATCCATGAAGATGGTCCTATGATAATCACACAAGAGATTTTCGAAGCATTCCTGTACTGTCCCACCAAGTCGCACTTATTCTCCCGGCCAGAAGTGCCCGACGCCCGACCCAGCCAAGAGGGCCCACCAGGGGAGGAATCCTACCAACAAAGTGGCTCGTCCCGGTTGTGCGCGTCCGTACCAGTTCATGCGGTTTATACGGGAACGCCCACCGCAGAAACGATAAAACGGAAGGTATACCAGATGAT
>Ga0302325_10021934_pt1 | contig 13367 bp, 12 predicted proteins | sample Palsa_T0_2_FD_201948 | JGI IMG/M metagenome (GOLD analysis project Ga0302325, IMG submission 201948) | Peat permafrost microbial communities from Stordalen Mire near Abisko, Sweden - Palsa_T0_2 | ecosystem: Environmental > Terrestrial > Soil > Palsa > Peat permafrost | place: Sweden: Abisko... | reverse complement strand
CAGCGCTGGCACCAGCTCGCCCGGCTGGCCCAGATCGACGTCGTCGCAGGCCGGTTGGCGGAGGCACACACCGACGCGGTTGCCATCCTGAGCGAACTCGGGGGCCCGCCACCAGGCAGCGATGAGCTGTGGGGGGTCTGGGCCGCCGAGGCTCCCGATGTGGTCGTGACGGCCCGTGGCGCAGGCGACGCGATAGTTCTCGACGGCACCAAAGCGTGGTGCTCGGGTGCCGGACTATGCACCCATGCGCTGGTCACTGCCCGACTCAGTGACGGAAAGCGTGGCCTCCTCGCGGTGGATGTGCGCGGTTCCGCGGTGCGTCCGATGGAACACATGTGGCGTAACGCGGGAATGGCCGAAAGTGACACCCGATCAGTGCAATTCAGCAGCGCGCCTGCAATTCCTGTTGGACGGCCCGACGACTACTTGAGCCGGCCGGGCTTCTGGTTCGGTGCCATTGGCGTGGCGGCGTGCTGGTTGGGCGGTGCCAGAGCCGTTGTGGCGCCGCTGTACCGGCGCGCGGCGGAGCATTCGGCCGACGACCACCTACTGGCCCATCTGGGCGCGCTCGACGCGGCGATCATGGCTGCCGAAGCAGCACTTGCGGTGGCCGCTGAGCAGGTCGACACAGATCCGCAAAATCGCTCAGGGTTGGCGGAGTTGACGGCCAGACGCGTCCGCGCGACTGTCGAGAAAGCGGTTGACGAGGCGCTCATGCGAACGGATCGGGCCCTCGGTCCGGGCCCGCTGTGTCTCGACGAACAGCACGCTCGCGCTGTCGCGGATCTGACCGTCTACGTCAGGCAGAGTCACGCCGAGCGCGACCTTGCCGCCCTGGGCTCGCTTGCGGCCGCAGACCACGCCGATGGCTGAGACGACTTCGGGCACTTCCAGATTCGGCGCGTGCCCGATCACCGACGGCGGCACTCCTGTCGAGAGGTGGACCGAGTGGGACCACGGCCTCGCACCCTTGAACCTCCACGACTGTCCCGGCATGACGGTTATCGCCCCGCATCCCGACGACGAAACGCTGGGCCTGGGAGCGACGATGGCGACATTGTGCAACGCGGGCGTCGACGTGCAGGTGGTGTCAGTTTCCGACGGTGGGGCCGCCTATCCGGGACTCACTGATTCAGCCCGCGCCGAACTCGAAGATGTGCGCAGGGCGGAGCTCCGCCGATCGCTACATGTGCTGGGCGCCAGCGACCCGATCCCATTGAGCATGCCCGATGGTGAGTTGTCGCAGCACGAACAATGGCTGACTTCGCGAATTGTCCAGTTGCTGAGCGTGTTTCCGGCGGGCAGATGGTGTGCGGCAACCTGGCGCGGCGACGGCCACCCCGACCACGAGGTGGTGGGGCGCGCCGCCGCTGCGGCAGCGGCCCGGACGGAGGCGGTGCTCATCGAATATCCGGTGTGGATGTGGCATTGGGCCACGCCCGGCGATCCGGCGGTGCCGTGGAACCGTGCTCGCCGCGTCGAGTTGACCGACGATGCGTTGAATGTCAAAGCCATTGCTGCTGAATCGTTTTCGAGTCAAACGCGGCCAACGCCGGATCGCGAGGCGGTGCTGCCGCCTGCTGTGCTGCAGCGACTGCTGGCAATAGGGGAGGTGGTTTTCGTCTGAGCAGATTGCCTGATGACTATTTCGATGAGCTGTACGCGCAGGCAGCCGACCCGTGGCGACTCGCCACCCGCTGGTATGAGCAACGCAAATACGCGATCACGCTGGCATTACTGCCGCGGCAGCACTACCGACACGCGTTCGAACCAGGCTGCTCGATCGGGGTGTTGACGGCGCTGTTGACCGAGCGGTGCGCCAGAGTGACCGCTACCGACGTCGTCGCGGCGGCCCTCGACAATGCTCAGCGCCGACTCGACGCGATAGGCCGCGGTGCGCAGGTGAGCTTCATGCGGCAGTCCCTGGATGAACCGTGGCCGTCGGGCCCCTTCGATCTGCTGGTGCTCTCCGAAGTCGGCTACTACCTGGCACCTGACGCGCTGCGCAGCGTTCTCGACCGGGAATGCCCGCGCCTGGCTAGTGGCGCGACGGTGGTCGCCGCGCATTGGCGCCATCACGTCGACGATTATCTGATGGCGGGTGATCGTGTCAACGAGATAGTCGCCGACACCGCCGGGCTGCACTCAATCGCAAGCTACCGCGACGACGATGTGGCCGTCGATGTGTTCGATACCGCCGACCGCGCGTCCGTGGCCGCCCGCAGCGGGGTCCCGGGTTCCTAACCTGTCGTGAAGCGCTCTGATCTAGAGGTTCGACGTCGCGGTAAGTTCCCACACGTGAGCGAAGACAGAGTGCGTGTGCAGATAGGTGCTAACGGCGTGGCAACGGTGAGAATGGTGCGCGCCGACAAGCACAATGCGCTTGACCAGGCCATGTTCGAGGGCTTGATGGATGCCGCAGGGCAACTGGCAGACGACGCTTCGGTTCGCGCGGTGGTGCTGCACGGCGAAGGCAAGAGCTTCTGCTCAGGCCTGGACATTGCCAGCTTCATGTCCGGGCAGGGTGGCACCGGGGTTCTGCTGGAACGCGACACCGATCGGCTGGCCAACTTCGCTCAGCGGGTGGCCTACGACTGGTCCTTGGTGCCGGCGCCAGTGATCGCCGCGATTCACGGGAATTGCTTCGGCGGCGGTCTACAGATCGCGCTGGGCGCCGACATCCGGATCGCCGCGCCGGAAGCCAAGCTGTCCATCATGGAGATCAAGTGGGGCCTCGTTCCTGACATGGGCATCACGCAGACACTCCCGCGACTAGTACCTATCGATGTCGCCAAGGAATTGACGTTCAGCGGCCGCATCGTTTCTGGAAGCGAGGCTTTGGCGCTCGGGCTGGTCACTCGAAATAGTGACGATCCGCTGGCCTCGGCGCTGGCGCTAGCAGATGAGATCGCCCAGAAATCTCCCGACGCCGTCCGTGCCGCCAAGCGCCTGTACGACCAGACATGGGTCAGTGACGACGCAGGCGCTGCCCTGATACTTGAATCCGAGCTACAAGAGGGGCTGATTGGCAAGCCCAATCAGATCGCGGCCGTAGTGGCCGGAATGTCGGGGGAGCAGCCGGTCTTCGTCGACCCTGCTGAGCGTTAACTTCGTTATCCGCCATGTCGAGGGCGGGTGGCGCAGAGCCTGCCGCTTTCCTCTATCGATGGTTGGGGGCGAAGAACTGCCAGATGGTGTCGGTGGCGTTGAGCGCCGTCGACGGTGGGGGCATGTTGCCGATCCGTTGCGCGAGCGGGCTCGGCTCACCGCCGGGCCACTGATGGCCCGCCCCCGACACCGAGATCAATTCCACGGTGCGCCCGTCGGCGCACCGGGCCGCCTGGGTCGTCACGTCCCCGGCGGTAGTCGAATTAGGTTGTCCGCAGCCATCAATCCCACGCCAGGTCGCGTTGACGGCCTCCACCGAAGGGCCGTCGACGCGCGCCTTCCCGTCGGCCGAGAACGCCTTGCCCGGCCCGCCGTTGTAGGGAACTCTGTCGTCGGCGGTGCCATGTATCTGCAGCACCGATGTCGGCCGTGCTCCCGAGCAGTCGGTCTCCAGCGTGCCCGCCACAGGGGCGATCGCCGCGAAAGTATCGGTCTGACAGCCCAAGCGAAGCGCCATCATCGCCCCATTCGACATGCCCGTTGCATAGACGCGCGCCCGATCGATCGGCATTTCTTGCCCGATGGCGCCGACCATGGCGGTGATGAAGCCGACGTCGTCGGCGTTGGTGCGCTGCGGCTCGCCACAGCAGCTTCCGGCGTTCCAGGCGCGCATGAGTCCGTCGGGGTAGGCGACCAGGAAATGCCCGGCGTCGGCTTCGCTGTCCCAGTGGTAGGAGCGTTCGGCCTGTGTCCCGGTTCCGAAGCCGCCGTGCAGCATCACCACCAGCGGGGCGTCGCCGCTGAGCCCCGATGGACGGTACACATGGAAGGTTCGGCTGACCCCGGCGACGTCGATGGTCTGCGTGGACTGCCCGACCGGGATCGACCCCGCACCCGGTGTTCCGAGTGCGTGACCGCCACCGATGCACCCGCCGAGTAGCACGACGAAGGCTCCGAGGAGACACACGATTAGTGCCCGAAAGTATCCAGATCGCATGTCCCCATCGTGGCAGCCCTATCCACAATTGACAAGTAACTTGTCAATTGTGATGTAGATGGCACACTGGTACGCCATGCGAAGTGTTGGAGATGCCAAGTGGGAGCCCACGGTGCCGGCACTGGTGAATCTGCTGGCCGCGTCTGGAGCGCCCCGCTTGAGGGCGGCTTTCGTGGCCGCCGGGCTTGACGGGATCCGGCCGGGGCAGGCGGTTGCCCTGGTGCCGCTGGCGACCGGCGGCTTGCACGCATCAGATCTGGCTGACCGGCTCAGGGTCAGCCGACAGGCGGTGGCTCAGGCGGTGGCCGCGCTGGAACGTCACGACTATGTCGTTCGAAGGCCGCACCCCTCCGACGCGCGTGCGCGGATCATCGAGCTCGCGCCGCGGGGCCGCCGCGCACTGCGTGTGATGCGTTCTAACGCGCTCGACGTGGAGAAGCGTTGGCGAGATGACTTGGGAGAGCACCGATTCAGAGAGCTGCGCGAGACTCTGTCGGCGTTGCTCTCGGCTGAAAGCGGCGAGTCCTCATAGATACGTATGAGCTCGTTGATCGCAAGGCGGCCAACGCTATTGCGTCACCAATTTTTTTTGGCCTTCGCCGCACGCTCTCTTCAAATCTGGCGTGAACGTCAAGTCCGAAGGCTAAAAAGCGCACTCAGCCGGCATGTTGTCGGTGCAGAGGGATGCGTGTCGTCTTGGTGGCAGCTACCGCTCTTTGCCAACCTGAAGCGATGTTCCAAACATCTCCGACACGCGCGATGGCGGCGGCCTCGCAGCGTCCGCAGCCGCATTCTGGTGGGTGCGTGAGTAGGCCATCGACCACACGTCTAACCAGCGCCATTGTCACCGGCTCGCCTGTCACCTCAGCGGCGTTGAACACGTCAACGGCGACCAAATCGTCGGCGTCGGCCATGCGCATGGTGGTCAGTGTGCCAGCGTAAGCATGGAAGGCGGTGCCGCGACACCTGTTAATGCGCTGTCAACTATGACAGGCCCGAAGAACCGCAGATCCCTTGATCGCGGGGTCTAGCCGCGCCGGGTCGCTGTCAGAACCGCGCACCCAGGAGGCCGGTAGCAAATTCGGCAGTGGATCGCGTAGTATTGGCCAGGTCGAAATTCTAAGTGTTCGTGTTCTACACACGCTCGCGCAGAAACTTGGTGCGGGCGTCTCTTTCTCCTTGCAGGGCAAGCCAGAAGCAGCCGTCTGATCATTCGGCCGCCGGTCCGCATGGCGCGGACCGGAATCCTGACAAAGGAGAAACAAATGACACAGGGAACTGTGAAGTGGTTCAACGCCGAAAAAGGCTTCGGCTTCATCGCGCAAACGGAGGGCCCGGACGTCTTCGTGCACTACTCCGAGATCGACGGCGGCGGCTTCCGCAGCCTCGAAGAGAACCAGCAGGTGGAATTCGAGGTCACCCAGGGCGCCAAGGGTCCGCAGGCCAGTAAAGTTCGGGCAATCTGACCGACCCGCGAGACAAAGAAGCCGTACCCGCTTTGTACTGAGCGGGTGCGGCTTTGCTCGTTTGGCTCCGAAGCGTTTCTAGATCCTGGGCGCAACCCGTCGGCATCGTCGAGCGCTTCCGGGCTTCAATGCCCCAAGGTGTCCGGGCAGAGCTCGTGCTGTGCGGCGTCGATGACTCTGTCGCCGTCGGCGTCGGCGACGTTTATGTCGCGACGGTAAATCGGTCCGCGCCCGCCGGGACATGGATCGAGCGATCAGGCCTCCGTGAGCTGAAGGTCGATATTTCGCGCTCGTTGGGGGTACCACTAAAGACGGCAGCCCTGCAGCCCTCGGGGCCTGTTCGACGAGGAGGAACTTCATGACTGAGCGTTACACCACGACCGATGGCGGCGCACCCGCGCCCAGCGACGAGCGATCGCTGACTGTCGGGCCGGACGGCCCAATCCTGCTGCAGGATCACTACTTAATTGAGCAGATGGCGCAGTTCAACCGCGAGCGCATTCCGGAACGTCAACCGCACGCCAAGGGCGGCGGCGCCTTCGGCCACTTCGAGGTGACCAACGACGTCAGCAAATACACGAGGGCCGCGGTCTTCCAGCCGGGCACCAAGACCGACACACTGATCCGCTTCTCCACCGTCGCCGGTGAGCGAGGCAGCCCAGACACCTGGCGCGACCCGCGCGGGTTCTCGCTGAAGTTCTATACGTCGGAGGGCAACTTCGACATGGTCGGCAACAACACGCCCGTCTTCTTCATGCGGGACCCGCTGAAGTTCCAGCACTTCATCCGCTCCCAGAAGCGCATGCAGGCAACAAACTTGCGCGACCACAACATGCAGTGGGACTTCTGGAGCTTGTCGCCGGAGTCCGCGCACCAGGTGACCTGGCTGATGGGCGACCGCGGTATCCCCAAGAACTGGCGCCACATGAACGGCTACAGCAGCCACACCTACAGCTGGATCAACGCCGCCGACGAGATCTTCTGGGTGAAATACCACTTCATCAGCGATCAGGGCATCGACTTCCTCACCCAGGAGGATGCCGATCGGCTGGCCGGCGAGGATGGCGACTACCACCAACGCGACCTCTATAACGCGATCGAGGGTGGTGACTTCCCGAGTTGGACACTGAAGATGCAGATCATGCCGTTCGAGGAAGCCAAGACCTATCGGTTCAACCCGTTCGATCTGACCAAGGTGTGGCCGCACAGCGACTACCCGCTGATCGACGTCGGCAAGCTGACGCTCGACCGCAACGTCACCGACTACCACACCGAGATCGAGCAGGCCGCGTTCGAGCCGAACAACATCGTGCCCGGCACCGGACTGAGCCCGGACAAGATGCTGCTGGCCCGCGGCTTCTCCTACTCCGACGCACACCGCGCCAGGCTCGGTACCAACTACAAGCAGATCCCGGTCAACACGCCGCACGTGGAGGTGAACAGCTACTCCAAAGACGGCGCGATGCGGATCAAGAACGCCACCGACCCGGTGTACGCACCCAACTCCTATGGTGGCCCGCACGCCGACCCAGCGCGCGTCGCCGAGGTGCGCTGGCAGGCCGACGGCGAGATGATCCGTGCCGCGTACACACTGCGCAAAGAAGACGACGACTGGGGGCAGGCCGGAACCCTGGTGCGGGACGTACTCGATGACGACGCGCGGGATCGGCTGGTGCACAACATCGTTGGCCATATTTCCAAGGGTGTGAAAGAGCCGGTGCTGTCGCGGGTATTCGAGTACTGGCGCAACGTGGACCCCGATCTTGGCAAGAAGGTCGAGGAGGAATTTCGGGCCGGCTCAACGAGTTAGCAGCGTTACGCCGGAAGTGCATCGCACGGCCGCTTGGCGTTGGCTGTGAATTTCTCAGACCGCCGAAAAACTGGACAAGAACGGACTACCGTATCTTCCGTCGTCTTCCGCGACTGACTTCGACGCCCAGGGTCAGGGGAGGGTATTACCCCGATTTCCGCACGACCTGTATCGGTTCGCGCTGTGGCGCGTCCGGTGGCTGCAGTCGGCCACATCGCGTTGTCGCGAGCGAGCGGCCAGGGCGGAGCGACGACAACGAAGTCCAGCTGGAATTCGGCCCCCAAGTCTGGCTTGAGCGTCACAGCAATATCCGCCCGCCATAAGAACTTTCAGCTCGAGATCGGAAGCGCCCAATGTATCTGAACACCGCTACCTCTCAAGCCAACGGAGCGTAGTTAATGAAAAAAGCAATTGCCAGTGCACTTCTTGCCGCACCAACGCTGATGGCCGGAGCGGCCTACCTCACCCCGACTGACAATGTGCAACACCTCGACTACAAATTGGTCGACGAGGCTGTCGTCATCATCCCGGTCAACAATCCAGAGTTCGCGGATGCCGCCGCAAATCTGTACCTCCAACCGTCGGGCTTCGACCTCGCGCCCGAGTACGCCAACGTCAGCACGCTCGACATGCCAGAGGTCGTCTCCGGCGGCACCTTGGATGATGCGGTCAACCAGGGCGTGGCATCACTCGTAAGCACCGTCGAGAGCGACTACAACGCCGGTGACATGACCGATGGTCCGCTCTATGTCTTCGGCTACTCACAAAGCGATGTCGTCATGGGAATGGCCGAACAGCAGATCGCCGCCTACGACAACGGTGCCATCACACCTGCCGACTTGGACTTCGTCATGGTGGGTGACAGTGCATCTGCCGAGGGCGGTTTTCTGAATACGTACATCGACTCGCTGCCAACGTGGTTGCAGCCCTCCGTAATCGAAGCCTTCAACGACTTCGGAGCCGGTGGAGTGCTGGGCGCTACGACGCCCGACAATCTTTACCCCACGCAGGTCTATTCGCTGTCCGGAGATGGCTGGGCGAATTACGACAATGGCGCCAACGATCTCGGTATGTACTCCGACCACCTCGAGTACCTTGGCTTGACGTCGCAAGAAATCGCCTCGGCCGGTGCGCCGACAATGGACGGAATGACCGAATACTTCACCATCCAAGATTCGATGGTCAACAGCCTCGAAGCGTTGTGGACCCAGCTCGGAATTGCGGACAGCGTCCTCTTCTGAAAAGCCATAAGGCAATAGGATCTCGTCGCTAGGCTGCCTCGTTGGGTGACATCCACGTCACCTCGACCCAGCGCAGGAGGATTCGATGACAGGTCGGTTGGCGGGCAAGGTCGCCGTCGTCAGTGGCGGCGCCCGCGGTATGGGCGCATCCCACGTTCGGGCACTTGTCGACGAGGGCGCCCAGGTGGTCTTCGGTGACATCCTGGACGCCGAAGGTGAAGCGGTCGCTAAAGACGTTGGCAGCGCGACCCGTTACGTCCACCTCGACGTCACCCAACCCGACGACTGGGAGCGCGTGGTCGCCACTGCGGTCGACTCGTTTGGCCGCGTCGACATCTTGGTCAACAACGCCGGCATCATCAACGTCGGCCTGATCGAGGAGTACGAACTCTCGGAGTGGCACCGCATTCTCGACATCAACCTGACCGGGGTCTTCCTCGGTATCCGGGCGGTCGTGGGGCCGATGAAGGCGGCCGGGCGCGGATCGATCATCAACATCTCGTCTATCGAGGGGCTGGCCGGCACCATCGCCTGCCACGGCTATACGGCCACCAAGTTCGCCGTGCGCGGGCTGACGAAATCCACTGCTCTGGAGTTGGGCCCCAGCGGAATTCGGGTCAACTCAATCCACCCGGGATTGATCAAGACACCGATGACCGAGTGGGTGCCCGACGATCTTTTCCAGACCGCACTGGGGCGTGCTGCCGAGCCGAGGGAAGTTTCCAGCCTCGTCATCTACCTGGCCAGCGACGAGTCCAGCTACTCGACTGGTTCGGAATTCGTCGTCGACGGCGGGTGCACAGCCGGCTTGGGGCACAAGGACTTCTCCGCGGTCGAGACTGAGCAGCAACCCGAGTGGGTCACGTAGGACGCGATCGCTTCAAATGGTTGCCAGCGCGTTGGTAACCCTCGGCGGGCTTCTTCGAGGTCGGCGTAGGAGCCGAGCTGACGCCGCGACCCGTGTTTACAACAAGCGCATGATTTTCCCTAAGCCCGGTGTGGATCTGTCCGATCCGGCAAACTTCGCGTCGATCGGAATGACCGTCACGAGGATGCCCGCGATGGCCGCCATCGCCGGCGTGGTCGCGGCACCTCCGGGACTGATGACCAGCGCTGACCTGCCGCTGCGCGAATACGCCGGCCGTTTTAAGCCCTAGATGCGCGACCAATCGCGCGAGCGGGGTCCATCTGTACGGCAATATTCACGGTGCGCACGGAGAGCGTGACAGCGACGTAACATTCCCGGAACCGATCGTCCTTAATGTCAGCCGAACAACGGACTGACACATTCCGATGCGATGCATCGTGGCGATAGGGACTCAATTGAGCGGCAACGCAGTACGGCTGGCGGCAATCACCAACGTCGAGGCGTATGTGCCTCCTGCTATCAGCTTCGACCCGGGCGAGACGCCGGGCCAGATTTTCGGCTCCAGCGTCTTCACCAAGGCGGAGATGCAGGCACGGCTACCCAAAGCCGTCTACAAGTCCATCGTGGCGACGATCGATAGGGGCGCCAAGCTGGACCCTGCCGTCGCCGACTCCGTCGCGGCGGCCATGAAGGATTGGGCATTGGAGAAGGGCGCCACCCATTACGCCCACGTCTTCTATCCGATGACCGGTTTCACCGCCGAGAAGCACGACAGTTTCCTGGAGCCCGTCTCTGACGGCGCGACGCTGGCCGAATTCGCCGGTAAGACGCTGATCCAGGGCGAGCCCGACGCGTCCAGCTTCCCCTCCGGCGGTCTGCGCAGCACCTTCGAAGCGCGCGGCTACACCGGCTGGGACGCCACCAGCCCCGCCTACATCCTGGAAAACCCGAACGGCAACACGCTATGCATCCCGACGGTGTTCGTCTCGATGACCGGTGAAGCGCTGGACTACAAGACGCCATTGCTGCGCAGCCAGCAGGCCATGGGCAAGCACGCCGAGCGGGTCCTGAAGCTGTTCGGCCATAAGGACCTCAACCACGTGGTGTCGTTCTGCGGGCCGGAGCAGGAGTATTTCCTGGTCGACCGGCACTTCTTCCTGTCCCGGCCGGACCTCATCAACGCGGGCCGCACGTTGTTCGGCACCAAGCCGCCGAAAGGCCAGGAGTTTGACGACCACTACTTTGGTGCCGTGCCGGAGCGTGTCCTGGGCTTCATGATGGACACCGAGCGGGAGCTGTTCAAACTCGGCATCCCCGCCAAGACCCGGCACAACGAGGTGGCCCCCGGCCAGTTCGAACTCGCGCCGATGTTCGAGCGGGCCAACATCGCCTCCGACCACCAGCAGTTGACGATGACGATCTTCAAGACCATCGCCAAGAAGCACGGCATGGAATGTCTGTTCCACGAGAAACCGTTCGCCGGGGTCAACGGGTCCGGAAAGCACGTCAACTTCTCGATGGGCAACTCCGAACTGGGCTCGCTGCTGGTCCCCGGTGACACCCCGCACGAGAACGCACAGTTCCTGGTGTTCTGCGCGGCTGTTATCCGGGCTGTGCACAAATTCTCTGGGCTGCTTCGGGTTTCGGTTGCCTCGGCCACCAACGACCACCGCCTGGGCGCCAACGAGGCACCGCCGGCGATCATCTCGATCTTCCTCGGCGAGCAGCTTGCCGACGTGTTCGAGCAGATCGCCAAGGGTGCGGCAACGTCGTCGAAGGGCAAGGGCACCATGCTCATCGGTGTCGACACGCTGCCCCACCTGCCGACCGACCCGGGTGACCGCAACCGCACCAGCCCGTTCGCGTTCACCGGCAACCGGTTCGAGTTCCGGGCGCCCGGCTCCGGGCAGACGGTTGCCGTTCCGCTGATCGTGCTCAACTCGATCATGGCGGACTCGCTGGACTTCATGGCCACCAAGCTGGAGAAGGCCGTCGAAGACGGCGAAGACTTCGACAAGGCAGTGCAGACGCTGCTTACCGAGATCATCACCGAACATGGCGACGTGGTGTACAACGGTGACGGCTACTCGGAGAAGTGGCAGATCGAGGCGGCCGAGCGCGGCTTGCCGAACCTGAAGACCACGCTGGATGCCATTCCGGAATTGGTCAAGCCGGAGGCGGTCGAGCTCTTCGAGAAGTACGGCGTGTTCAGCGAGCGCGAGTTGCACAGCCGTTACGAGGTCCAGTTGGAGCAGTACGCGTTGACCGTCGCGGTCGAAGCAAAGCTCGCGCTGGAGATCGGCTCGACGATCATTCTGCCGGCCGCTATCCGGTACCAGACGGAACTCGCTCAGAACGTCGCCGCATTGAAGGCGGCCGGCGTCGAGCCGAGCACCCTTGCGCTGGGGACGACCTCAGCCCCGATCGTCGATCTCGAAAAGGGGTTGGCAACGCTCAAGGCGGCGCTATCCGACCACTCGGCTGAGTCGGCGCTCGATGAGGCCAACCACGCCCAGCACAAACTGCTTCCGGCGATGGAAGCGGTTCGCACGGCAGCCGACGCGCTGGAAGCCGTTGTAGCCGACGACCTGTGGCCGCTGCCCACCTATCAGGAGATGCTGTACATCCTCTAGAGCGGGAGTCGGGAGCGACTCGCCTGTAGGCTGGAGCCAACCACTTGTGCCCTGGTTGAGTCCCCAGCCGATGGCGTACAGCAAACGTTTCGTGGGACATCGGTCGACGGCAGTGCATGTCTCGGCGCGCAATTTCTGCGACAACGAAAGGGCGGTACGCCCATGCCCTCATGGCGGCACCACAACGACGGCGGGCAGGGGATAGCGGCGAGCACCGCCAACCGTGAAATCGGTGCGCTGATCGACGTCGAGGTCACTGCTCCTACGACGCTCGAATTCCAGGTTGCCGTCGCCCGCCAGCCGGGCCTCGAGGTTCGCGAATCGCTGGCAATCACGTTCAACGGCAAGCTAGTTCAGCCTCGCGAAATCCGCGGATCGCATGACACGCGGATTCATTCGATAGACGTCGGCGAAGGAGCAGTGAGCCTGTCGTACTCGGCGACGGTTTCCGGCGAAGCCCAGCCCGCACCGGTCCGCGACATCGACTTGGTCACCTATCTGCGTCCGAGCCGCTACGCCGAATCCGACAAGTTCTTCGGATTCGCCGCGACCGAGTTCGGGCGATACGCCGACTCGGCGACCGTGCTCGAAAGGGTCTCCTCGTGGGTGGGGACCCGCTTGAATTACGTTCCAGGATCCAGTGATCCGATCGACGGTGCCGCCGACACCCTGCTGGCGGGGGCCGGCGTGTGCCGCGATTACGCTCACTTGGTGATCGCCATGTTGCGGGCGCTGTACGTGCCGGCCCGCCTGGTGGCGGTGTACGCGCCGGGATGTGAACCGATGGACTTTCACGCGGTCGCCGAGGCGTTCGTCGACGGTGACTGGCGGGTCGTCGATGCGACATGCCTGGCTCCCCGGCAGTCGATGGTGCGCATCGCAACCGGCCGCGATGCCGCCGACACCGCCTTCCTGGATAACCATCACGGCGCGATCACGTTGAGCGCCATGACGATCACCGCCATCGTCGACGGTGAGTTACCCATCGATACGCTCGACCAACTCGTGAGCTTGCGCTAGCAGAACTCAGTGCAAGCCGAGTCGCTCCCGAACCGTGTCGGCCAGGAACCGCTTCGTCGACACCGGGTGAAAGTTGAGGGCGGCGTCGGTCAGTGCTTTGCGGGAATCCGCACTCAGCTCGATATCGGCTGCGGCGACGTTGAATTCGAGCTGCTCGACACTGGATGCCCCGGGAATGGCAACGACGTTGGGCAGGCTGATCAGCCAGGCCAGCGCCACCTGCG
>Ga0302325_10021933_pt1 | contig 13368 bp, 9 predicted proteins | sample Palsa_T0_2_FD_201948 | JGI IMG/M metagenome (GOLD analysis project Ga0302325, IMG submission 201948) | Peat permafrost microbial communities from Stordalen Mire near Abisko, Sweden - Palsa_T0_2 | ecosystem: Environmental > Terrestrial > Soil > Palsa > Peat permafrost | place: Sweden: Abisko... | reverse complement strand
TCCCCATCCGAGCTGCGCGGGCGCGCGGAACGTGGCCCCGCCGAAGGGGTAGATGCCGCGCGCGACCTCGAGCTGCGCGAACGACGCGTCGTCCGAGCAAAGCCTCACGTCGCTGGCGAGCGCCAGCTCGATGCCGATGGTGAACACGCGACCCTGCAGCGCGGCGACGACGGGCTTGGAGCACGGTGGCCCCTCGAGGCCGAGGGGGTCGATCCCCGACTTGCTCCAGAGGATGTTCTCGCCGACACGAACGCGGGGCGCCAGGCTGGCGAGGTCGAGGCCCGCCGTGAAGTCCTTGCCGTGCGCGTGGAGCACGGCGCATCGCAGGTTCGTGTCACCGTCGTAGCGGGTGTAGGCGGCGCCGAGGGCCCCGAGCATCTCGCCGGTGAAGGCGTTCAGCTTGCTCGGCCGGTTCAGGCCGATGAGCAGCACGTGGCCGCGCACCTCGGTCGTGATGGTCTCGGGGGCCGCGCTCGACGGGGAATCGGTCATGGTCGGGTGCCGGCAACTTTGCCGTCTGGTGCGCTGACACGTCAACGGGCGTGCTAGACGCGGATCCGACGCGAATGACGGAAACCCCCGCCGGCAAGCCCGGCCGCGGCCTCGGCGTCGCGGACGCGTCGCTCATCGTCGTCGGCAACATCGTCGGCGCAGGCATCTTCCTCGTCAGCCCCTACGTCGCGCAGGGCGTCCGATCACCGTTCGCCTTCCTTTGCGTCTGGGCGCTCGGCGGCGCGGTGGCGCTCGCGGGGGCGCTCACCAACGGCGAGCTCGGAGGCCTCTTCCCGCGTTCGGGCGGCGAATACGTGTACCTGCGCGAGGCCTACGGTCCGGCCTTCGGGTTCCTCAGCGGGTGGACCAGCTTCTGGATCGGCTTTCCGGGATCGATCGCCGCGCTGGCCTCGGGGTTCGGCACCACGATGGCCGCCATGTGCGGCCAGGCACGCCCTTCCACGGCGACGGGCATCGGGGTCGCGGCGATCGTCTTGCTCACGCTGGTCAACGCGACCGGCATGCAGAGCGGGAAATGGATGCAGAACGTGCTGTCCACCACCAAGCTGGCCGCGTTCGCGGTGCTGCTCACGCTGGGGGTGTTCGTGGCGCGCGCGGGAACCCCGGGCAGCGCCGGGTTTTTGCGGGAGGGCCTGTTTGCATCGGGCGATCGGCTCATGCCGTTCGCGGGCGCGCTCGTGCCCGTGATGTTCGCATACACCGGGTGGAACGCGGCGACGTACGTCGCCGGCGAGATGCGCGACCCCGCGCGTGGCCTGGGGCGCGCGCTTGCTATCGGGACCGCCCTCTGCGTCGCTCTCTACGTTGCCATCAACGTCGTCTACCTGCGCGCGATGCCGCTCGCCGACCTTGCCGCCTCCACCGATCCCGCGCGCGCGGCCGCGGCCATCCTCGGGGGCGCGCCGGCCGCGGCCCTTCTCTCGCCGCTCGTCGCCGTGTGCGTGTGCAGCTCCCTCCACGCGACGATGCTGGTGGGCCCTAGCATCTACCAGGCGATGGCGCGCGACCGCCTGTTTTTCGCCCCCTTTGGGCGGCTGCACCCGAGGACGGGCGTTCCCATCGTGGGCCTTCTTGCGCAGTCGGCGGTGGCGATCGCACAGCTGATCAGCGGGAGCTTCGATCAGCTCCTCACGTTCACGATGTTCGCCATCGTCTCGTTCTCGGCCCTCACCGTCGCGGCCGTGTTCGTCTTGCGCATACGCCGGCCCGACCTGCCTCGGCCGTTCCGTGTGCCGGGGTATCCGTGGGCGCCGGCGCTTTTCGTGATCGTCAGCGGGTGGGTGCTCTGGAGCATCGTCGCCCGGGGGGGGCGCGAGGCGCTGATCGGCCTGGCCATCGTGGGCAGCGGCGTGCCCGCTTGCATTCTTTTTCGCTCGCGCGCCCATTCGGGCGATAAGGGCACGTCAGAAGCATGAGAGCCGAGTGTCCCCGGATGGTTTGCCGGTCCTTTCTTTCCCTGATCATCGCGGCGACCATCGTCGCTTGCGAGCGAGCGCCCGCTCCAGACAGCGCTTCGTCCGCGTCGGCGACCGCGTCCGCCAGGCCGTCCGAGGCGCCGCCCAACGCCACGCCCGACGGCGGCATCGCCGCTCCGGATGCCGGCGCGGACTCCGCGGTCGCGCCGCCGGCCTCCTCCGCGTCGTTCACCACCTCGGCGGCCAATGTCCCGGTACCCCTCGACGGGGAAGAGTTCCTCGAGCAGGCGAAGGCCCTCTTCCGGGTGGGCGCGTGCGGTTCCACGGGGGATATCCCGGCGCGCTTCGACCCCGCCGTCGTCGCCAAGTACTGCGAGCAACTCGGGCGAGCCTCGGGCGAATACAAGAAGACCTGGATCGACGTGGCCGAACCGTTCATCGCCGCGCTCCGTCCCAAAGACCTCCCCAACGTCGTCGTCTACCCCTTCGGTGGCGGCGACCTCCTCAGCGCGCTCTCGACGTTCCCGGATGCGGTCGAGATCACCACCATCTCGCTCGAGCCGGCCGGCGACATCCGTCCCATCGACAAGATCGCCCCCGATCGCCTGGCCCACGAGCTGGCGGTGCACCGGTCGCACCTCGAGCGCCTGTTCGAGAAGGCGCACTCGCGCACGGACAACCTCGACAAGGAGTCGAAGACCGAGCTCCCGGGCGAGGTGCTCTTTGCCCTGGTGGCCCTGGCCGTTCACGGCGACGAGCCCGTCAGTCTGCGGTACTTCCACCTGCGTCCCGACGGGTCGATCGGTTACATCACCCACGCGGACATCGACGCGGCCGCCCACAAGCCCAAAGCGCTGCACGACCTTTTTCAGAACGTCGAGCTGCGCTTTCGCCGGATCGGCGCGCCGGACGAAGACGTCCACGTCGCGCGCCACATCGCGTTCAACCTCGACGACGCCCATCTCAAGGCCGACCCGTCGCTCGTCGCGTACCTGGACGGCCGGCCCCAGGTCGCCGCCATGGTCAAGGCGGCGACGCACCTCTTGTGGAACGAGCACTTCAAAACGATCCGCGGCTGGCTCGTCGATCACGCCGACTGGATCATCTCCGACTCCACGGGCCTACCTCCTCGCATCGCGGGACCCGCCGGCTACACGCAAGACACCTACGGAGTCTTCGAAGGGCCCTCGCAATTCGGCGACCCGGACAAGCGCGACGCCGAAGACGTACGGCGCCTGTTCGCGAGCGAGCCGTCGAGGCCGTTGGCGTTCCGCTACGGCTACCCGGACCGGGCGGGCCACGCCCACCTCATCGTCACCCATCGCGACCGCCCCGGCCGGCCCGGGGGAGGCTCCGAGGGCTCCCAAACGGACGGCGGAGTGCCGCTTCCGCTCTCGATCGGGGCGAGCGCTGCGGGCGACGCCAGCCGCCCCTGAAGGCCATTCGTACGTTGTTTCTGTTGCGATTCCCATTGCTTGCGAAAGCGGGTGGGTGTACAGGCAGAGCGCAAAACGTACGCAGAAACGCCTAGCCAAAACGCGCCCGGTGGTTAATGTATGCGGCTCCGGCGGGAAGCGCCGGCGCTCTTGGTCGGTTGTACCTGACCAAGAGTGACCCTACAGAACCCCGCCGCGCCAGTGAGACCCCCGACCGCCACGCGTGCAGCTCGCACGGCATCCTAACCTCCCGTAACGACCGTGAACGCAACAAGTCCCTCCCCCATCACCGCCATCGGAATTGCGTCCGCACGGCGTCCCGCCCGTCGCGCGGAGCCGCTCGCGCTCGAAACCTTCGCCGAGGCTGCCGTGACGGCCGTCGCCAACGATGCGGCGCCCAGCTCGTCGGGCTCGTCCGGCGCGAGCCCGCACACAAGCTCCAGCCCTGTGGCGGCGCCGCCCCGGACTGCGCGTCGCCGCGTGCTCACGCACGAGGAAGAGGTCGAGCTGGCGCAGCGCATCGAGACGGGCGAGCGCGACGCGCTTCACGCCTTGCTCGGGTCGTCCCATGCGGCCGTGCCGCTCCGGGCGCTGGCTGCCGAGCTTCGCTCCGGCCGCGTTCTGCCCTCGGGTCTCGTGCGCAACGCCGAGGAAGAGGCCGATGCTCCGGCCAACGTCGAACGCCTCGCCCGCATGCTCGAGCGTGCGGCTCTCGGCGCCACGGGGTCGCGCGCCCCTCAGAGCGCGACGACCAAGGAGCGCCGTCGTCGGCGCCGGATCCGCCTTGCGACCGAGCTGTCGACGCAGCGGTTCGAGCGGGCGGTCTTCGATCGGATGGCGCGTCACCTGCGTACGCGCGGTGCCGATGAGCGGACGCGCCGCGCCTTCGCGCGCGGTCGTCGTGTAGCCGAGCGCGCCGTTCACGAGTTCGTCGGAGCCAACTTCGGTCTCGTGGTCACCTACGCCCGCCGCTTCGTCGGTCAGGGCCTCGACATGCACGACCTCGTGCAAGAGGGCCAGCTCGGCCTCATCCGCGCCGTGGAGAAGTTCGACTGGCGCCGGGGTCACCGCTTCTCCACCTACGCCGCGTGGTGGGTGCGCCAGGCCATGGCGCGAGCCCTGGCCGACCAGAGCAAGACGATCCGCGTTCCGGTGCACCTGCTCGAGAGCCGTCACAAGCTCGAGCGCGTGCGTCGCGCGCTGGCGCAGCAGGGCGAGCGCGATCCGAGCGACGAGGAGCTGGCGCGCGAGAGCGGCCTGCCCATCGACAAGGTCCGCGCGATTCGCGGCCTGGTGCGCGAGCCGCTACGGCTCGAGGCTCCCCTGGGCGACGAAGGCGACGGCGGCCAGCTCGGCGACCGCGTGGCCGACGTACGCTCGCCCGCCCCGGACGAGCTGCTCGCCCAGGGACGGATGCAGATCCAGACGCGCGCCTTGCTCGACTTGCTCTCCCCGCGCGAGCAACAGCTGCTGCGCCTGCGCTTCGGCATGGACGGCGGCCCTGGGCAAACGCTCGAAGAGGTGGGCCGGTCGTTCAATCTGTCGCGCGAGCGCGTGCGGCAGATCGAGGCAGCCGCCCTGAAGAAGCTCCGTGCGGTGTCCGAAGAGCGCGAGCTCGGGTCGTACATCGGGCGGTGACGTCGCGGTCGAGGGGAGCGACCTCCGCTCCCCTCGAGCTCCCCACCGGATTCGGTTGGCGCTCTAGCCGGATCACCTGCTGGAACGCTTGATAGTCTGACGGCGTGGCGGAGCTCGTCTGGCCGGGCAAGTACCGCGACGGCGTTCGCGTCGAGGTCCCCCGTTCGCGGGCTCCGCTTCGCGTCGAAGAAGCGTTCGGCGGCAGTGGATCCGCCGGCGCGTGGCGCAATCGCCTCGTGCATGGCGACGCCCCCGGCGTGCTCGGGTCTCTCTTGCCCGAGCTCGAAGGGCAGGTGTCGCTCGTCTACGTGGACCCGCCCTTCGATACGGGCGGCGACTTCGACTTCCAGGCATCCATCCCGGGCGCTCCCGACAAGGCGCCGCGCGTGCCTCTGCGCGCCTACCGCGACGCGCGGGGCCTCGACGCGTGGATCGCCTGGTTCGCCGAGGTGGCCACGGCGCTGCGCGATCTGCTCGCCGCGGGCGGCGGTCTCTATGTGCACCTCGATGCCCACGCGGCCCACTACGCCAAGGTCGTCCTCGACGAAGTCTTCGGAGCCGGGGCGTTCCAGCGCGAGATCGTGTGGCGGATCGGCTGGGTGAGCGGATACAAGGCGCGCTCGCGCGGTTGGATCCGCAACCATGACACGCTGCTCTTCTACGCGAAGGGCGGGCGCCCCGCGACGTTCCACAAGGAGTTCGTGCCGTATCCATCCGGCTACTTGCGGCGCGATGGCAAGCCGCCCAAGGGCGAGGGCGTGCCGGTCGACGACGTGTGGAATGGCCACCCGCTCGATCGCCTCGACAGCATCCAGATCGTGTCGTTCTCGGGCGAGAAGGTGGGCTACCCCACGCAAAAAAACGAGGCGCTGCTCGCGCGGATCCTGCGCGCATCCTCCAACCCCGGCGACCTCGTGCTCGATGCCTTCGTCGGGTCGGGCACGACGGCGGTCGTCGCCGAAAAGCTCGGGCGCCGCTGGGTCGCGTGCGACGCGTCGCCGCTCGCGATCCACACCGCGCGCAAGCGCCTCCTGTCGCTTGCCAAGCCTTCGCCGTTCGTGGTCGAGCGGGTCGACGGCGAGGGGTCGCGCGATGCCTCCGCGACGTCTCGCGGGAAGCAGTCCCTGAAGGTGCGCGTGCGCGTCGAAGGCAATCGGGCCACGATCGACCTCGTCTCGTTTGCGCTCGCGGCGCGCGCGATGTCCGCGGTGCCGGTCGCCACGCGCGAGAGCGTGACGCACTGGTCGCAGTGGATCGACGGTTACTGCATCGACTGGGATCATCGCGAGGGCCTGCTCAACGTAGGGTCGCGCGTCTGGCGGCCGCGGGGGCAGACGCGCTTGCCGCTCGAGGCGGCGCACGCGTACGCGGTTCCCGGCCGCTACGTCGCCCTCGTCAAGGCCTACGACGTCCTCGGTGGCTCCACGACGAAGGCGCTGCGCGTCGACGTGCAAGCACCGTAGCCGCTACGATGCGCGTCTCATGAAGGTCAACGCGCTGACGCTCTGCCTCGCTCTGACGCCCCTCGCGCCGGCCGCCGCGTGTCGCGCGCCCGAGTACGCGCCCGTACCCCCGGTCACGTCGGCGACGCCGGGCCCCGAGACGCAGCCGCCGCTGGCTTCGTCGAGCGCCTCGCCGGCGGCGCCCTCCGCGTCGAGCTATGTCGGCCACGGGGCAGAGACGATTGCTCCCGACGTCCTCGAGAAATATCGACCGCTGCCCCTCCCCGCCGCCGCATCCAGTCGCTGATGGACGTGCGCGCCCCGGGCCCTGGAGCGCTCGCGCCGGATGGCAGGACCCTGTTCTTCTCGTGGAGCATCACGGGGATCGGCCAGGTGTGGAAGGTCGACGGGCCGGGCGCGTTCCCGCAGCAGCTCACCGGGGGCGAGGACATCACCTCTCTCGCGGCGATCGTGCCCGACGGGCGCACGCTCGTGCTTCAGCGCGATCGAAAGGGGGAGGAGAACCCGGGCCTCTACCTGCAGCCGGCGTCGGGCGGGGCGCTCGAATTGATCCAGCACGTGCCCAAGGTGCAGACTCGCTTCGAGGCCATGTCGAGCGATTCGAAGTTCTTGTACTTCACCTCCAACGACCGCAAGCCCGATTCGTACGTCGTGTACCGCTTCGACCTCGCAAAGAAGGAGAAGGAGGTCGCTTTCGACGCGCAGGAAGGGCTCTGGCACGTCTCCGACGTGAAGGACGACGGCCGGTTGCTGCTTCGCAAGGAAACGGGATCGCTGACCGCCGAGTACAGCGAATGGGTGCCCGCCAAGTCCGCGCTGACGCCGCTGGTCGGGCAGGGCGAGCTCGAGGAGTACGACGCGCGGTACGGCGCGCACGACGGCGAGCTCCTCGTCGTCACCAACAAGACGGGCGAGTTCCGGCGCCTCTACAGCTACCGCCCCGACGCGAAGGCGCCGGGTCAGTGGACGATCACGGCGCTCGGCGACCCGGTAAGCTTCGACGTCGACGGCTTCGACATCGATCGCAAGCGCACGCGCATCCTCTACACGATCAACGAGAACGGGTTCACGCGCCTGCGAGCCCTCGACGCGAAGACGTACCGACCCCTCAAGGTGCCCGTGCCGAGCGACGCCGACCACGTGACGTTCGGGGCGACGACGCCGGACGGTCGCTTCACGACCATCGGCGTCGACGATGGGACGCACCCGTTGCGCTCGCTCGTCGTGGACTGGACGCGCGGCACGACGAAGGCCTGGCATTCGCCGAGCACGCCGGAGATCGACACGACGAGGTTCGCGAAGGTGAAGCTCGAGTCGTATCCCGCGCGCGACGGCACGAAGATCCCCGTGCTCGTACGCCAGCCGGAGTCGTGCGATGCGCCGTGCCCCGTCGTCGTGAGCTTTCACGGCGGGCCCGAGTCGCAGGCGAAGCCCGGGTTCAGCGTCGGCGCGCAGATGTTCGTCGACGCGGGGCTCGTGTTCGTCGAGCCGAACGTGCGCGGCAGCGACGGCTACGGCAAAGCGTGGCTGCACGCGGACGACGGCGCGCGCCGGCTCGCGATCATCACCGACATCGCGGACGCCGCCAAGTGGGCGCGGACACGCTTCGCCGCAGGAGGCAAGTCGCCCCGCGTGGGTGTCTACGGCGGCAGCTACGGCGGCTACTCGGTGCTCATGGCGATGACGATGTTCGCCGGCGCCTACGACGCGGGCGTCGACGTCGTCGGCATCAGCGATCTACGCACCTTCTTGCGCAACACGGCGCCTTACCGGCGGATCCTCCGGATCAGCGAATACGGGGATCCGGACAAGGACGCCGACGCCCTCGCCAAGCTGTCGCCGATGACGTACGTCGACCGCGTCAATGCGCCGCTCCTCATCATGCAAGGGGCGAGCGACCCGCGCGTTCCCGTCGGCGAGGCGATCCAGATCCACGAATCGATCGCCGCCCATGGCGTCCCCTGCAAGCTGATGATCTTCCCCGACGAAGGCCACGGCGCGCAGAAGCGCGAAAACCGCGTCCTCATGCTCGGCAACGCGATCTCCTTCTTGAAGGAGCACCTGGCCAAGGGCGATTGAGCATCGCTCTCCGCGCTCGCGGCCGGGCTGCCGGCCTCAGTGCCGCGTGAGCGCGAGCAAGACCTCGACGACGATGAGGATGATGACGACGAGCTCGAGCACCGTGCTGCGCCGCGCCTCGACCTCGCCGCGGACCAGTCCGTAGGCCTGCGCGAGGAGGGCCTGCTTGGCGTCGATGCTGGCCTGCCACGACCGGATGCGAAAGCGGCGGACGGCGCTCTCGTAGACGCGAGCGAGGTAGAAGTCGCCCACGACCTTGAGCGCGTTGTCGACCCGCTCGGCAAACTCCGTGAGCTCGACGAGGCGGCGGACGACGCCCCGCCCGAGCTCGACCCATGGGTTGTTCAGCACATCGAAGAAGCGGCGCCGCTGCACCCGTTCGAGCTGATGGTGTACGCGGGCCAGCTCCGCGTCGAACAAGTCGTCGTAGTAGCGGAGCTCGAGCAGCTGCGACGACGCGAGCTCCAGGATGTCGAGGATGTCGCGGCTGCCCGACGGCTCGAGCACGAATGCGCTGTCCCAGTCGACGACCACGAGGTCGTCCTCGAAGTAGCTGTGGCTGTGCTCGAGGACGTCGAGCCGCTGTCGCGCGGAGAGGCGGCGGGTCGGCGGCTCGCCGATGACCAGACTCGCCAGAGTGGGCGACGCGAGCACCTGGCTCGCCGTCGGGTCACCGCGGAATCGCCGCACGTACACGATGGTGTACGTCTCGATGCCTTCCCAGCGGTGCCGCCCGTCGATCGCCGAGGCGAGTCGATCGAGCAGGGGCTCCACAAGCTCGCGCGCGATCCGATCGAACTCCGGCGATTCGTAGATCTCGTCGCACATGGGGACCAGACCGGCGAGGTCGCTGCCGTCGGCGATGGGTAGCTCGAACGCGATCGATACGGCACCGTAGGCGAACACGCGCGCCGACACGCTGGCGTGGGCTGTCCCGTGGGCGAGCTTCACGGCGACCGACGAGGGCTCGAGCGCCACTTCCAGCGGCGGCGATGCGATGACGAGGGACCGTGCGCCTTCGTTGCTCAGCGCCCCGCGCCGAGTGCCCGGCGGAGGGGCGATGCGCTGCGCGGCCGAGAGGTCGATCTCGTCGGCGACGTCGAGCAGGCGATACGCGAGGATCCGGCCGTCCTGGACGACAAGAGGACGATCGGCGCCGGCGGTCGCTGCCGTATCTCGGCGGTCCGGGGCCGTCACGCCGTCGGGGACCGGATGCCCGTGCCTCTCGTCCTCCGGCTCGCGCATCGCCGCCACCCTCGGGGTGCATATGCGCGGCCCCCCCGGCTCGCAAGTCAGGTGGCGTCGAACCAGCCGAGCTCCGCGGCTCGCCGCGTGAGCCCGTAGCGCCCGGTCGCCTGGAACTTCGCGAAGATAGAGCGAAGCTGGCACGAGACCGTCTGCACCGATGTTTGGCGGATGCCGGCGATCTGCCAGCGCGACCGTCCCTCGACGAGGAGCTGCGCGATCTCCTGCTCCGACGCCGTCAGCATCGAGCGCGCCGCCACCTTGGGGCGGGGAATGCTGGCGACCACGAACTCGCTGCCCTCGTACGTGAACGGCGAGTGACGAAGGTCGGCCGCGGTGACGACGCCGGCGGCGCGCTGGGCGGCCACGGCGATCGGCAGCGGGATGGTGCGGGCGGTCAGCTCGAGCTTCTCGAGCGCCTGGGCGCAGCGTTTCGAGGCGGTGGAGTGCGCGATCCGGAGCTCGGTGGAGATCACCTTTTGCTGTTCGCCGCAGAGCACGCGCGACAGCACCGCGGCCTCCGCGGCGTTGAGCGGGCGGCAAATCCCGCTCGCCCGGCCCATCGACCGCAGGATCGCGTAGCTTCGGGAGGCGCCGAGGCGATCGCTGTACGGACGCAGGCGGCCGGCCACGACGTCGGCCCAGAGCTCGGTGGAATCGGCCGCGGATGGCGAGGCGTCGTCCGCGGCGCGGGCTCCGTCCCACAAAGGGTCCTTCGCGACGTCGTCGGATTGGCGAAGGGCATCCTGGGTGAACGCGTCGGGGGAGGGGAGCGCCATGCTCCTCCTCTAAGCAGGGTTCGGTCCAGGCTGAGGCTTACGTAAGACCCTGGATCTCCTGGGCGCCGGCTCGCCCCCCTGTCCAAAAAATCAGACGGGTGCCGAACGGATTGGACGCTCGCGTACGTCCTAGGACGAGTGCGAACCGCGTCGGAGCCCGAACGCGTTGATTAAGTTGTGCAGGTGCGTCCGCGTCAGGTCGAGCGCGCGCGCGGCCGCAGTCACGTTCCAGTCGGCGGCCTCCAGGGCCTTGCGGACGATGACGGCCTGAACGCGGCGCGTCTGCTCGTGGAACGTGCCTCCCCCCGCGCCCCCCCCGGGATCCTTGCCATCGCGGGCGTCGCGGAAGACGTGCGCGGCTTCGACCTCCGTGGCGCCCTCCGCGGCGGCGTGAATGGCGCCCGCCATCATTTGGTTGGCCAGCTGGCGGATGTTGCCCGGCCAATCGAACGCGTCGACGGCGCGCTGTGCCCCGGGCGAAAGAGGAATGATGGGGAGCTTGTGCTCGCGCTGTGCGTCGGCGCAGAGCGCCACCGCGAGCGGAATGATGTCTTCGCGCCGTTCGGCGAGGCTCGGCATCCGGATCGCCAGCACCCGCAGACGAAAGAAGAGGTCTTGCCGGAACCGTTTTTCCTCGACCTCGGTCACGAGATCCTTGTTCGTCGCGGCGATGATGCGCGCATTCGCGGTCATCGTCGTCTTGCCCCCGACGGGCGTGTACTCGCGCGAGTCGAGAAACTTGAGAAGCTTGGACTGGGCCGAGGCGGAGAGCTCGCCGACCTCGTCGAGAAATAACGTGCCCCCTTGGGCCGCGGCCACTCGTCCCTCGCGCCGCGTCGCATCCGTGAAGGCGCCGGGCACGGATCCGAAGAGCTCGGTCTCCAGGATGGTGTCCTGGAAATTGGCGCAGTTCAGGTCGACGAAGGGGCGTCCTCGGCGGGGCCCGTTGTCGTGAATCAACCGAGCCATCTGCGTCTTGCCCGTCCCCGTGTCGCCCGCGATGAGCACCGAGATGTCGAGGGGAGCCGCCACCTCGACCTCGCGCAAGACTTTGGCGAGGGCCGTGCTGCGGCCGACGAGGCCATCGATCCGCAGCCGCTTGCGGAAGGGTTCGACATGGTCGGTCTGCTTGGTGCGCGATCGAATGAGAAGGCCTTCGACCAGCGGGCCGAGGTGCCGCGCGACGGTGCGGGCGAGGGCGACTTCGGCTTCGGTGAACGTGCCGGCCATGCGCTGGCTCTGGACATAGAGGACGCCGACGGGCGTCTGGCGCATGATCGGCGTGCAGAGAACCGCCTCGATCTTGGAGGCCTGGACGCTCGGCCGGTCCTTGAAGCGCGGGTCGAGGATGGCCGAAGGGCAAACGATGACGTCGCCCTGGGCCAGGGCTTCGGCGATGATCCCCCGCGAGACGATCGTTCGGACGTGTTCGACTTCGTCCGGGGACAAACCGGCCGCCCGCCACCAGCTCGGGCCGTCGTTCCAATCGAACACTTCCAGGTAGCCTTGATCGGCGCGCAGCAAGCGGACGAGCAAGCCGAGCGCGGCCTCGAGGAACGGCCCTGGATCGTCGCGGCCGCTCAAATCGAGGAGATCGCGGTAGAGATCCCTCTCCAGCCGGAGTCGCTCGAGCTCGGTTTCGTCGGACGGCATCGTAGGACGAGCGGCGTGATGCACCACGTCACCCCCGCCAATAGAGTATTTGGGAAGGGGCGCGCCGGCAATGGACCCGGAGCCACAGTTTTGCATCGGCGAAATCCTTGCAGCGTCAACAAATGACCATGGCTGCCCGCGGGCTCACCGTGTCACGGTCGAGCCAGCGAGCGCTGTCGCGGAGGTGAGGCTCGGGATCACACTTCCCGAGCAATCCGGGCCGGAGGGCCGGCGCCCCTTGAGCCGCACCGGACATCGCGGTGTAACTAGGGTGTGCGTCTCCGTTCCCTGATTGCGTTCGGGCGCCAAGGGCGGGGGCGGGGTTCGGGGACCCATCGGCGACGTTTCCGCTGGCCGGTGCTCTTCGCCGCGCTCTGGATCGCGTGGGCCCCACCCTCCGGGATGGCGCTGGCCGACGATGAATCGGTCCTGCACGCCCTGACCGAGTCGACCGACTTTCGCGTGCGGGTCAACGCGGCGCTCGCGCTCGGCCGGCTCGGGGCCCAGGCGCCCGAAGGTACGCGCGAGGCGCTCGAGCAGGCCCTCGGCGACGCGCACCCTGCCGTCCGCGTGGCCTCCGCCGCCGCGCTGTCCGCGCTGAAGGACCCCGCCGCGATTCCCGCGCTCGAGAGGCGCCTGGCGGTCGAAAGCTCCGCGAGCGTCGCGGCGCAGCTCCGGCTGTCGGTCACGCAGCTGCACCGCGCCGACGACGGTGACCTCGAGGATCCCGACGCCCCGCCCGCCCCGTCGCACGATCTCGCGCCGGACGTCCGCTTCGTGGTCACGCTCGGCACGATGCGCAACCGGAGCAACGTCGGCGGCGACGAGCTGCGTCGGGTGCTCGGCAAGGCGTCCCGTCTCTATGCGGCGGCCCTGCATGGCACCGTCGTCGCGGATCACGATGGTCCGCTGCTCCGGCAGGCCGCCGCGCGGCGCGTCCCGGTCATCACGCTCGACGGCAACGTCACGCGGGTCACGGAGATGCGGGTCGCGGGCGGCTCACAGGTGCAGGCGCGCGTGGAGTTCACCGTGCGCCGCGACCAGAACCTCAAAGGTACGCTCTCCGGCGCGGCGACCACGTTCGGGCCGGGCGCAGGGCTCACCGACGAGGGGCGCCGCCAGCTCGAGGAGGACGCCGTGTCGGCCG
>Ga0302325_10021932_pt1 | contig 13368 bp, 10 predicted proteins | sample Palsa_T0_2_FD_201948 | JGI IMG/M metagenome (GOLD analysis project Ga0302325, IMG submission 201948) | Peat permafrost microbial communities from Stordalen Mire near Abisko, Sweden - Palsa_T0_2 | ecosystem: Environmental > Terrestrial > Soil > Palsa > Peat permafrost | place: Sweden: Abisko... | reverse complement strand
GTCTCGTCCGGCCCAGCTGACCCGACAGCGCCCGGGACTTGTGAACTTTGGGGATTGGAGGGAGGGGCTTCATGTCGCCCGCTCTGCGCGCCGGCCAGCAGGGTTTGCGTTCCCGCCAGCGCCGCGGCGATGCTCGAAAAGAAAAACCTGCGTCCGGTATTCATCGGATTCTCCAGCGGCCGCATTCGCGGCTGCTATCCCTCGTCTTATGGCGAATCCCAGGGTGCTATAATTGGCGGCGCACATTATGACTCCAATCGTATTCAAATGGACGGATTTCGCGATCGCGCGCGGAATTCGCATCGCGGCGATTTTGCTGATCGCGCTGATCCTCAACCGGCTGGTGCGTTCGCTGACGCGCCGCTTGATTCCAGCCGGCGGGGCCGAAGGCCTGGGCCGGATCGCGCGCATGCGCGAGCAGCACGTAAGAACTCTGGCGGGACTGACGTACAGCGCGGGAACGGCCATCATCGTCGTCGGAGCGATCTTGACGGCGTTGCCGGAGTTCGGCTTCAACGTGACGCCCATTGCGGCAGCCGCGGGCCTGGCCAGCCTGGCGATCGGATTCGGCGCACAGCATCTGGTTCGCGACATCATTAATGGCTTTTTCATTGTCTTCGAAGATCAATTCGTGGTGGGGGAAACCGTGCGGATCGGGACGGTGGTCGGGCGCGTCGAGCATCTGACGCTGCGCCGCACCGTGGTCCGGGACGCTCAGGGCGCCGTGGTCTCTATTCCCAACGGAGAAGTTACCCAAGTGGCTAACCTCAGCCGGGACTGGGGCCAGGTGTTCGTGGACATTTCCATCCCGCCGGAAACATCGTCGGATACGGCGCTGGGAGCTCTGGAACGCGCGTGCGCCGAACTGAGGACTGATGCCGCCTGGTCGCCCGTCTTAGTGGACGGGCCGCGGGCGCTGGGAGTGGAAACGTTCGGGCCAGCCGGGGTGATTTTGCGGTTGCAACTGCGCACGGTCCCGGGGCGGCAGGACGACGCCGCGCGGGAATTGCGCCGGCGCATTCAAAACCGCTTCGAGCAGGAACACATTCGATGGGGCGGGGTGCAGCGGGTGGAGATCGCGGGGAACGAGACTTTGCAAGGACTTGCGGCGCGTTCCAATTCCTGAGGGCTTGGGAACGAAATTTCCTTATTCCTTTTGAGTACCCTGAGTAGAAAGCTCCTGAGAGGCCAGAGAGGAGTGATGCGCCTCTTCGTGCTCCGCCGCTCCTGCTTGCACGGTGCGATTTCGTCCGTCTTCCTTGGCGCGGTAAAGAGCCAGGTCAACCATTTGCAGGAATTGGTTCGGAGTATCTTCCGGCCAATCCGTGGTAGCAACGCATCCAACGCTGATCGTGACTTTCAGGGCGCCCGAAGGCGTCTCGATGGATTCCCGAGAAATCATCTCCCGGACACGTTCGGACTTCTCCCGGGTTGCCGAACCACTGCATCCGGGGAGCAGGACCAAAAACTCCTCGCCACCATAGCGGCCGACGGCATCATAGGGGCGGATGTTTGCCTGCATTCTTTTGGTGACTTCGCGAAGAACGGCGTCTCCCGCCAGATGGCCGTAAGTGTCATTGACGGACTTGAAGTGGTCCATGTCCACCATCAGGATGCCGAGTGAAAGGCCCTCTCGGCGGGAACGCCAGACTTCCCTGTCCAGTGTTTCCAGGATGGCTCCGCGATTCCAAACCGACGTCAGTGTATCGTGCGTGGCTTTAAAGCGCATGGCTTCGCGGGCTTGTACAAGGTTGTCTTCCAAATCGAGCAGGCGCAAACCCACCCGAATCCGGGCCTTGAGCTCCTGCGAGTGGAAGGGCTTGGTCAAATAGTCATCGGCGCCGGATTCCAGGCCCTCGACCACGCTCTCCTTGGCGTCTTTCGCCGTCAGCAACAAAATGTAGGTGTAGGGCTCGGGCCGCAGTTTCCGCAAGGCGCGGCAAACGTCGACTCCGTTCTGGCCGGGCATCATCCAATCGAGCAAGGCCATGCGCGGGGCGTCCGCGGCTTTCAGCTTTTCCCAGGCGGAGTCGCCGTCTTCGACGGCGACGACTTCGTATCCCCACTTCCCGAGCAAGCCCTGGAGCATGCGTCTCGATAGGGACTCGTCATCGGCGATGAGTATTTTCATTTCGAAACTCCCGGGCAGAGTTCGGCGAGGGCCGGGAGAAGATTTTTCACCGCCCGTTCGACTTCGACGAGGCTATTTTTCGCGGACTCCGCGTCCTTGTTTTTCGCGTCCTCTTCGAGCCGCGAAGCTGCCGCGGCCGCCGTCTTGGCGGAAAGATTGCCCGCCGCTCCCTTGAGGGAGTGCGCGGAGCGCTCCAGCACGCCCATCTCGCCGCGTTCCAACGCATCGCGCATCGTGGCAAGCAAATGGGGAGCCTCTTGCTGTAGAAGATGGACCATTTCGGCGAGCAGGTCTTGATCACCCTCGACGCGTTCCAGCAGCGAAACACGGTCGATCTGCTCGCTGGGTTCTTGATGATTTTCCGCCATGGCATTGTCTCCTCCGCGGGTTAGCAGACATCGCTCGATTTCGGCGAATAGGCCGTCCGGATGAATGGGCTTGGAAATGTATCCGTCCATTCCACTCTCTAGGCACCTTTCCTTGTCCCCGCGCATGGCATGCGCCGTCATCGCCACGATGGGGATGTGCTTGCCGGAGCTTTTTTCACGGCTGCGAATCTCCGCTGTCGCTTCCATCCCGTCCATCTCCGGCATTTGGATATCCATGAGCACGATGTCAAATCCAGGAGGGCCGGCATTTTCCCAGGCCGCCAGAGCTTCCCGCCCCGTGCCGGCCAGGGTGACGCGATGGCCGGCCTTTTCGAGCAAACGGATGGCGAGCTTCTGGTTTACGGGATTGTCTTCGGAAAGCAGAATGTTCAGTGGATGCGCCTGGGGCCATTCACGGCCCGGAGCCGGCGGATTTGCCGGTCTTTTCTCGGCCGCTCCAGGCCGCAAAACGAAAAGCATTGCGTCGAGAAGCTCGGAATCGCCCACGGGTTTGGTTAGGGATTGCTTCACGCCCAGCTCGAGGCATCGCGCCGTATCCACCAGAAGACTCTCGGGAGAAAGCAACATGACGACCGCGCCGGCCAGACCTGGATTCGATTGAATCCGCCGCATGACCTGGAATCCGTCGATTCCTGGCATGGACCCATCCAGCAGCACAATCGGAAACGGGCGGCCGGCAACTCGCGCGGCTTCCAATTGGTCCAGGGCGGTGGCGCCGCTGTCCGCCAGAGTCGGATGCATACTCCAATGGGTGGCCATTTCCGCGAAGAATTTTCGGTTTTCGACGTAATTGTCCACGATGAGAACATCGAGGCCGGGCAGGATTTGCGCGGCAATTCGCTCCTGATCCGGCTCGGCCGCGGTTCCCGGCTCGAAATTGCAGGTAAATTGGAACCTGCTACCAATCCCTAGTTCGCTTTCCACCCAAATGCGCCCGCCCATGAGCTCGACCAGTTGGCGCGAAATCGTGAGGCCCAAGCCGGTCCCTCCGAAGCGGCGCGTGGTGGAACCGTCCACTTGAGCGAAGGATTCAAAAATGGATTGCCGCTTGTCGAGCGGGATTCCAATGCCGGTATCGGAAACGGAAATGTGCAGGCGCACTTCGCCGCCAGACACGGCTTCAACTTCCGTGTCCACAAGGATGTACCCTTTTTCGGTGAACTTGATGGCATTGCCCACAAGGTTCACGATCAGTTGCCGCAACCGCGTGGGGTCTCCGATGAGGGTCCGCGGCACTTGAGGAGACATGCGCGCGGTCAGCTCCAAAGGCTTCTTTTCCGTGCGCATCGCCAGCGTCTTCAGGGTATCGTCGAATAAATCGCGAATCGCGAATTCCGTCTTCTCCAGCTCGAGCTTGCCCGCTTCAATTTTGGAAAAGTCCAGAATGTCGTTGATCAGGTGCAGGAGGCTATCGGCGGAGGATTTGACCAGGTCGAGATAACCCCGCTGCTCGGCCGAGAGAGAGGTATCGAGCGCCAACTCCGTCATCCCAATGATGCCGTTCATGGGCGTGCGGATTTCGTGGCTCATGTTGGCCAGGAATTCGCTCTTGGCGCGGCTGGCCGCTTCGGCCGCCTCCTTGGCCTCGGTCAAAGCCGCCTGCGCCCGCTTGCGCTCGGTGATGTCGAGGAACGTGACGACCGCGCCGACGGTCTCGCCTTCCTTGCGGATGGGGTAGGCCCAGTATTCCACCGGAAAACTCGCGCCATCCGCGCGCCAGAAAACTTCCTCATCCGAATGAAACCCTTCGCTCTGGCGCATCGAATTGTAAATCCGGCAATCCTTCTCGGGATAGGAACTCCCGTCCTCATGGGAATGGTGAATCACTGAATGCATCTTCTTGCCTAACAGATCGTCTCCCTTTTCATAGCCCAGCCATCGAAGTGTGGCAGGATTACAAAATGTGCACCTTCCTTCACGATCCAGTCCATAGATCGCTTCGGCGGTGGAATCCAGAAGCAAACGAATTCGTTCTTCGCTTTCGCGCAAGGCTTCCTGGGCGTGCTGCCGGTCACCCACTTCCTGTTCCAGTTCGAGCGTGCGTTCTTCCACGCGACGCTCCAAATCCTCGCGGCCGCGGCGTAGCTCGATATCGCGGTTCTGGATCTGGCCGAGCATTTCGTTGAAGCCGTCGATCAGGACGCCGACTTCGTCCTCGGAATCTTTCTCCGCTCGAATGGAATAGTCCCGCGAACTGGTCACCATCTTGGTGGTCCAGGCCAATTGCAGGATGGGATTGGAGATCGGGCGTTGCAGGACCCGGGCCATGGCGTACGCTCCCAGGGAAACCACCGCGACGATCAATCCAAAAAAGAGCAGGTAGCCATCCAACAGCTGCTTGTATTCGACCGTATCCCCTTCCAGAAACACGGTTCCCACTTTTTCCCCTTGAAAAATGATCGCCTGGAAAATCAAAACACGGTTTTGGGTAAACCGGCTGGATTCTCTCTCCACGGGAGGGGCGAAGTAGGGATCGGCCGGTCGGCCGCGGTGATAAACGGCGAAGGGCTTGCCGTCACGGTCGTAGATGACGGCAGCCAGGATGTGCGGCTTGGCCGCCAGCGACCGGAGGATATCTATCGCGGATCCGGGATCCTTGAAAGCCAGCGGGGCTTGGCTGTTGGTTCCCAAAATGTTGGCGAGGGCGTTTAAGTCCTCGAGCCTTAATTCCTTGAATCGGTACACACCGTATTCCGCGAACCCGGTGCCGGCCACGCACAGCGCCACGAACGTGTTGATCATAATCACCAACATGAGCTTGCGGCGCAGCGAAAGTTTCCGGGGCCATTGCATTTTAATTATTCGCACCTCGTTCCGGCCCCGCCACCATGGTGGCCAGCGACAACAGCTTGGAACTCACTTTCAAACGCGCGCGCCCGGTGGCGCCTACGTCAATGGCCACACGCACTCGCGCATCGACCACTTGGAACTGGATCATTCCGCCGGAGCCGACGAAATTGCTCATGTCAGCCACCGTTAAAACGCTGGATCCGCGCAACTCCCCGAGGATGGGCTGCAGCCTCTTCTTTTCCGTTTCGCTGATGAATAAAATGTTGCAATCACGCAGGTTCTCTGCGCCCTGAAACTTTTTGACCTGCAATTCGCGTCCCAGCACATTTTTTCCTTCGACCAGCCGAATCAACTCGTCCGCAATGGGGCTTTCCCCCGCAAATCCGATAATCCACTTTCCATGGGGATCCGCGCCCGGATCGTCGGGCCATTCCACAAATTTCAGGAAGTTGAATAAATAGGCGGCCTTGACTTGATACTCGGTGGGGGTTTGGTCCGCGCAAACCGCGCCTTTCGCCAGTGGAAAATGAATGCCCAGCAGCAGCACTGCGAAGTAGGCGAATCGCAGCCCGCACACGCCGGCCTGGAAGCACCCACCGCATGGCCTCTCATATTCATGACCCGATCGTCCCCTTGTCCATGAGCGCTGCACTTTTGCACCGTGAAGGCGTTGGGCTCCTACCCCAAGACTGATCGGTTCCTCCCATGTCGGCCTCCCCTGCTTCGTCCGCGGAGAGAAAGTCAAAAACTCGCGGAAATTTCGATCCGCGGTCTGAACACAGGCCCCTATGACCGCCACGGAATCGCCGCCCGCAATTCGTGAGGCCTTGCTCAGCTGCCGGCTTCCTTCCCGTTTCCTCCAACCACCTTGGCCAAACTCAATAGCTTGGAACTCAATTTCAGCCGGGCCCGGGTGGTAGCATCCAAATTGATCGCAAACCGGATCCGGTCATTTTCGTTCAGAAACTGGATCATCCCTCCCTCATCGACGAATCCCGCGGTGTCCGCCACGGTGAGGACGCTCGATCCGTGCAACTCGGAGAGAATCATGGGGATCCTTTTTCTCTCGGAACCGCTGATGAACAGGATGTGAGCGCTGCGCAAATTCTCGCCGGGATGGTACAGACGAATCACGAGATCGCGGCCTTGCACGGTCTTGCCAACCACAACCTGAGGCAGCGAGCTGCCGAACGGATCGTCGCCGACTACGCCGATGACGATCGGCGCCAGCGGATCCGCAAAAGCGTCTTCGGGAAACTCGACGAATTTGAGAAAATTGAACAGGTAAGCCGCCTTGATTTGATATTCCATGAAGGCTTCCTGTGCCGTGGCGCGGGCGAGCGCGAACAGGAGCATGCAGGAGAGCGCGAGAAATCTTCCTCCGCTCCTTCGCGTGAACCTGGGAATACATCCGGCCCGGGGGGACGATCGCGGAGTGGAAGGCGTGGCCGTCATGCGATTTAGTATCTCCAACGAAACATGGCGTAGGCGCTGCGCTTGGCCTGATTCGCGTCGACGCTGTGCAAGAAATCCTGAAATTCAAAATGGTGGTCCTGCTGTAAGTTCTGGCCGACCACGGAAAATGTTCCCCTTTCGCCCCATTTCCAGGCCAGCTGTGTGTCGACTCGCGTGTATGCGGGTACATTTTCATAAGCAAGCCGGTCCACAAAATAAGCCGCCGCGCTCCATTCCATTCCGTGGGAAAAATTGACGCGCGAGCGTAACTGAGCCGAATGGCGCGGGCTGCTTCCCTGGGCTGTTGGGGCGGAGGTCGTGTCCTGGCTCGAGGGATCCGTATGCACGTGAATTTCTTCAAATGCATAGCTCGGGCTGAGGTTCCAACGGCTGGTCACCTTCCACTTGGTTGAAATTTCAAGCCCGTGGGCTTCTCCATACAGCAGATTCTCGTACGTCAAGGGAATAACGAGGTGCAAGGGGGCGGGCGAGGACTCCAGAAACGGCGCGCCGGGTTCCGTGGTTTGCAGGTGAGTGTAGTCGTTGTAATAGGCCGCGAAATCGATGGAAAGTTTTTGCGTTACGGACGTGCGGTAGCCGAATTCGTAAGCGGTCAATGTTTCGTTGCCGTAGTTTGGATTCCCCTGAATCTCGAGCAGAGTGGGAAGCCCGCCTTGCCCTGGAAATTCCGCAATGGCTGAGCGGATGGCCACGTCGGTTTCGGAAGGCGTCCGAATGGGCCTGGAATAGGCCGCCCAGAGCATGCGCCGGTCATCGATCGACCAGGCCAGACGCGCGCTCGGCATGGGGGCCCAGCCCGTATAGTAGTTGCGCGCGAGCTTGGCGCCCACCGTCAAGTAGAGATGGTCGTGAATCAACGCGATTTCGTCTTGCACAAAAGAACTAAATAGATAATCCGATGCAGAAGACGGATTGAGCGACGCCAGGAAATTCCCGTCAGAATGGGAATAGGTATATTGCAACCCCAATCCCCATAGAATATCCTGCCGCTCTCCCCACAGAATGTGGTGCTGGAAGTTGGCGTCGAACGTTCTGCGGCCGTCGCGGAGCGAATCGTTGCGTTGATACGTGCTGTAGGAAACCTCCAGTGTCGTCCCGCTGCGCTCGGAGATTGTGTGATTCCAGACGGATTGGAGGAATCCGCCGGATAGAGGCACCGTGTAGTCGGTGAATCGCGGGCCGGACGCAACCGACGTCAGCTCGGTAACCGGGAGATTTTCTGCCCCTGTGTATATATTGCCTTGAACCAGTAGTGCGTCTTTCGGCGAGAGCGGACTGTCCGTTCGAAAACCCGCGTCGAGCAAATGCCAGCCGTCGCCTCCCGGCTGCCCGGCGGCGTTGGGGGTGTGATCGTCGTTCTGATATTTGGTGTAGATTCGGTAGTCGGTCTTGCCCGGCAGATTTCCGCCATATTGCACGGTCCCAAATCCCTGATCGAGATTGCCTCCGCCCGCGGTAACGAGCGCCCCCTTTGTTTGGTCCGTGTTGCGCGTGATGATGTTGATGACGCCGTCCATGGCGTTCGCACCCCAGACCGAACCGCCCGGCCCGCGGATCACTTCGATTCTTTCGATATCCTCGAGTGGCACATCCAAAACATCCCAGAAAACGCCTCCGATCGTCGGCGTGTACACGGCCCGTCCATCCAGCAGAACCAGCAGTTTGTTGCTGAACCTTCCGTTTAAACCGCGCACCGCGATGGCCCAGGTGCTCGCGGTAAGCTGCGCCACCTCCACGCCCGGTACCATCCGCAGCAAATCCGGAATGTTCAACGCGCCGGAATCGCGAATGTCTTCCGACCCGATCACGAACACGGCGGACGCGGTGCGCGAAAGTTTCTCTTCGGTCCTGGAAACGGAAGTCACTTTTATATTCATCAAGTCTTCGATGTTCATCGCCGTCAAATCTTCCGGCTGCACGGCCTGCGCTCTAGCCTGCTGCACCAGAACAGGGCCGCAAAATAAGAACAAAGCCAGGAAACAATCCACACACTTTAAATGTCGCCGCATATTTCAGCACGCCTCTTTCCATCCCGGACGCCGCATGGCGGGAGCCATCGCAAGCTGCCATCGGGCCACATTTTCTGACAACGGGCACAAGTCAACTGCCCAGTTTTGTACACCATTAACTCTTAGCGAACATTAGGTGCTGAGATCTCCTTCACATTACAGTTCCTCTTCGCTTTAAACGTGATCCGGATTCCCGCGTCAGCCGCAGTCGTGACTCCCGCTGGACAATCGATGTGAGTCCGGGTAAGTCGCCTTCGGGATGTGGTTCAGAGTATGCGCCTGGGCTCGAGAGCGAGCCTCCACTGATAAGTTAGGCGCTGCGGGCAGCCAGTCTCACAGCCGACCCCAGGCCCTCTCGGATCACCCGAAAAAGCGATAGGGCACGTGCCTCAGATAGAACCGTGGTTGACACCTGATAATCGGCATGCTTGTCGGTCTAAGAACGGATGAGCTTCGTCGCATCGACGCGATGAAAACCGCTGACAGAGAAAATCCAAACAGCCACGCTTGGCTGTGCAACGAACCGAGCAAATGGGCCGGAAGGCGTGACCCATCCTCGCCCATCCAGAGGGGCTGGAAAGCAAGAAAAGTTCCGGCGATGGGAGAGATATTTTTCTTGAAATTATCTTTTATAGAACACAACGGGACTTGCGCCACGAGCAGCACTGTCTGAAAGGCAATGCCAGTCCTTATCTCTAACGACACATTGTTAGGGCCTGTCTAAAAGTGCACAGTCGAAAAAACTACTACAAAAGTAAACTGCTGGACCCGGAATGCATTTATAAGATCTCTAAGTCGAGGAGCTAACCAATATGAACAGTGAAGGCATATGGGATCGTTCGCCTGTCTATTTTGCGTGGTTTGGCAAACCTGTTCTACCTTTCGTTGTCCGTGAATGCCGTGTTCCTATTCCTTGTAACATCATCGCTGAATCAGTTTTCTCCGTGCGTATTCGACTGCAGCCCGAATGGGAAATTAATGTCCCCAAAGAATCGATTCTAGTTATTGAAGAGGCTTCTGCTAGTAGGGAGACCTGCTTGAATCAATTGGAAGGATTTTTTTGTGTGAGGGTGCACCAACGAAGAAAGGCAGTTTCCTAGTGTGAGGTGGTTTCTACAGGCCGGCCGGGGATAATTATTCTACTATGTCCACTGAAACTGCAGAGCGGCGACGCCAACCACGAACCAGTTTGTCGCAGGTCGTTTTCATTCGTCCCATCGACTCAAGATCACCTCCACATTTCTGCACTACATACAACACTTCTCAAAACGGGGTATATCTCGCCACATCGGCAAGTAATTACGCTCCAGGCGTGAGCGTATATTTAACGAGCGATTTTCAACCTGGCAGTCCGATGACGTACGCAATGGCAGGTGTTGTCGTGCGCGTTGAGAAACTAGAAGATGACAAATGGGGCCTGGCAATCCATTTTTGTTCCCATCATCATTAATGGTCCGGTAAGCCAATGAAAACGTATTTTATGTTCATCTATATCTTTCGTCTCAAGAGAGAAGTTTCCCCCGACCCTGAGAGGCCATCAAAATCGAACTCAGTTCCTGATAAGCCGGGCTTATCGGGAACTGTGATTTTCGGCAGTGGTTTCAGTTTTCATTCTTAAGTCGAAGATCTAGTTTGCAGTTTTAGAAGCATCGGGAAACTGGTCTTGACTCATTATAGAAGCAATCGACGGGGCTCCTGTTCCTGCCCGGTTTCGTGCGAAGTAGTTCTCGTCATGAAGCTGGCGGTAGATGTGTCCGGCAATCCCCGCGGCCATGGGCCCCTGAACGACGTGTTTCTGCCCACGCATCAGGATGACCAGCACAATCTTCGGGCTGTCCTGGTCCGCAAAAGACACAAACCATCCAATGCGCGCGCCTTGATCGGAACACGAACCGGTCTTCCCGGACGCTTGTTCATCATCGGAAATGTAACTACGCCTTGCCGTGCCATGGAGCACGGCGGCCAACATGCCTTCACGAACATCTTCAATTGGGGATTCCATCTCAAACGTGCGCTTGATCCGCGGCTCAAAATTCTCCTTCGACTCGATGGTTCGCGGATATTGGAGATAGAATAGCGTGCCGCCATTGGCGATCGTGGACGCCAGCGCGCCCAGCTGCAGTGGGGTCATCTGGATCCCTTCCCCGAAGCTCGACATCCGGCCAACTCCTCCTCGTTTCGGAGGCTCATTGGGCACTTTGCCAGGCTGTTCCTCGGGGATTTCATAGCCGGAAAGCTCGCCAAGTCCTAGCATTCTGGCGTAGCCGGCCACAGTTTCAAATCCCATGCGCCTGCCGAGTTCCTCGAAATACTTGTTGTTGGAATGGGCGATCGCCTCGGTAAGGCTCAAAGACTTGCGCCGTGATACGCGAATCATTGCATCACGTGTAACAAAGCCTTCATTCAACGCGGCCAGTGCGATCACAGGTTTGATTGTCGAACAAGGGATGAAACCAGCTGAAAAGGCGAGCTTCTGATTAACGATAGATAAGATGCGTCCGTTCGAAGGGTCGATCGCAACCACCGAACCATTGTAGGCCCCGAGGGCTCTGATGGCAGCCTGTCGCACGATCGGGTCATCATCGGCGGAGATGTCGTCCAGGGCAGAGTCCGCGAACGTCGGCACCCCATAGTGGGATTCGACGGGGCGCTTGTGCTTGATATGGGCTATCGGCGGCGCGGCAGCGGCAATCGTCAGTTGGCTCAAGGCAAACACGGTGGATACCAACATAAAGAGTATTCCACGTCCGATCGTAAGTTTTTGAATCATGTTTCAAGCTCCTTCTCGAATCGCAGCCGTCAGAATCCCCCCAGATCTGCACTGTTCTATGCGTTGGTACCGTTTGCGTGTAACCATCCGGCAGATTATTGCGAGGCTTCGGAGGTATTCATAGATTACGTGGATGTGGGTAAAAATTAGACTGGCCATAGGTACAAGATGAGTACAGTCAGTTTGAGAGTCTTAGTTGTGGCTGGAACTGAACCTGGGCGTAGGAAAATGTGAATGGAGCCCCTTGAGTTTTCCCTGCCCGGATAGGGCCTGAGGTGAGTCATCGGAATCCGGGAAGCCGAGAGGCTTGGCAGACCCTGTTTTCGGGTTCTGCAAGTGTTTTTACTTGCATAGGTCGACGAGAGCGCAGGGCTGTCCTCACTAACGATGCGGACTGAGCGAGCTCAGGTGGACGCAATCAGACTCAGGAGTAATCTGATCGTGAACGCCGCGCGCGTCTTTGCCCGAAATGCCACAAGCCGAATCTTCAGCAGACTTGAACTTCAGCCGTTCGAGAACCTAGCCGCCTCATCTCCCTCATAGAAGAGTTGGTACATCGAGCCTTTGAGGGCGCGGGCACACTTCTCACGCGTCTCGACAGAAAGGGCCTTGTGCTCGTTTTCCACACGAGAAACATACTTACGAAACACTCTCGCTCGTTTCTCGATCTCGTCCTGTGTAAGCCCTTTCTCCTGACGCGATGTCCGCAACCGGTCTCCAACATTCATGCAGCGACTCTCCGCAGAATTGAATCAACTCGAATCACTGCTGTCCAAATTAGCCAGAATTGAGGCGTGAGAGCGAAGAAAACCGGGCGTTCCGGGGCCTCGATGGCGATTTGCAGGTTGAGGTTGGCATTTCTGCTGTCCAAGTTGGGCTCACCAGGAAAGCGCCAGTTGCTCGGCGTCGGGGTCGAGCAGCGGCGGAGGCTGGAACGGTTCATCGATCCAGGCAAACAGGTCACGATAGACGAACAACTGCTGGCGCAACAAAGCGGCGAGATTGGACAGGCTCCAGCCAAAGCGAGCGCGCAGTTGTAGGTACTTGAGCACGAGCAGCGCGATCAGAGCGGTCCAGATCTGGATCTGCAAGGCGTTGGAGCTGGTGCCCACGAAGGTCTTGATGCGCAGGTTCTGCTTCAGCGCTTTGAACAACAGCTCGATCTGCCAGCGCTGACGGTAAATCGCGGCGATGGTGGAGGCAGCAAAGTCGCGATGATTGGTGAGAAACACCGGGGTGTGTTGCTGGGTTTGGTCCCAGACTTCGATGCGACGCAGAAACAGATCGTGGTTGCCACCGCGGACCGCTTTATAAAGGAAGATGATCTCGTCGCGCCGGACCGCACCGTGCTCGGGAATGGGACGGCGCTCGACGACGCCGTAATCGGCGTTGTCCTTCATGCGCGTGACGAAAAACACGCCCTCGGCATCGAGGGAGGCGAACCAATCGTAATCGGCATAGCCACGATCGAAAACCACGATGGTTCCAGGCTCGAAACGCAAGCTGCGGGCCACACGGCTTTCGTGCACGCGGCCTTCGGTGATGAGTGCAACACTGGGGAGCAATCCCTGATGATCGAGCAGCAGATGCAGCTTCACGGCTCCTTTTGTGCGCCGATACTGCGCCCAGTCGAAGACCGAAGCGCAGAGTTCAATCAACGTGGCGTCCAGCGTGAGCAACTTGTTCTTGAAACGAAACCCATGTGTGCCGGCCACTTCGCGGCAGCGGGAGAGCAGTTGATAAAAGACGGTGCGATAGAGTTGCCAGGGACGGTGTTCGTTGGCATAGGCCAGCGTGGAACGC
>Ga0302325_10021931_pt1 | contig 13368 bp, 14 predicted proteins | sample Palsa_T0_2_FD_201948 | JGI IMG/M metagenome (GOLD analysis project Ga0302325, IMG submission 201948) | Peat permafrost microbial communities from Stordalen Mire near Abisko, Sweden - Palsa_T0_2 | ecosystem: Environmental > Terrestrial > Soil > Palsa > Peat permafrost | place: Sweden: Abisko... | reverse complement strand
GGCCGGCAGCCCTGAACAGTCGACGCAGATCAAGGATCATTTGTGCGTCAATGTCCCTGCCAGGAGGCGGACGGAACACTTCAGTCTCGTCTCCAAGAGTGACGGATACTCCCTAGGATGGGCCTGCACGACGACGGCCACGGCATCGAGAAGGGAGAGGACCGCCGGCCATTCTAGATTGTGACTTGTGGGATGCCGGAGAATCCTCGACAAGTGTCATGCTGATCGCCGTCGAGGTGGATAGCTCCGCGAGCATTCGTCATTTCATTGTCCTCCCTCTGAAGTACATCTCGGGACTGAGACCCACCATCCTTCGCCTAAAGACGATTTCACTGACGGACAACCCGCGGACCAACGCGATTGCCGCAGTCACCGCTCGAATGCGCCCGCAAGTCTTAGGGCTAATGAGGCACAAAACGGCTCGAGTGCGGGCTCCGCACCAGCGTGATCGTTCCAGAATGCAAGGCTGCACTCGTCGAGGCTCACCAATGCGGCCCACACACTCTGCGAAGCCAACTCCATGGGCATCGCTGACCCTGTCGGTGCGAGCGGATGATCCGTTAACTTTTCCATTTCAAAGTGCGCACTAATCAAGTGGGCTATCGCGTCCGATATTAAGGTCTCCCAAGTCTGCAGGACCCCCGGCGTACCAGCAACACCCACGCTTTTGAGAACCGCCACGCACTCGGCCAAGTCCCGTGCCTCGGTTCCTGGGGCCACCCTCGTCATGGACATCTTCCGTCTCCTTAACCTTCGTCGCGTTATGACTTCGACTTCATGATCTACGATCCAGCAGCGTGCTGCATCAGTTATTTGACTCCCGCGCACTGTGGCCTATTCGCTCTAACATTCACCTGTTAGCACTTGAGATCGATCTACTGTCGCTATCACCCGTTTCGCCCATTTCGTCCCAATTGACGGATTGCCCATGATTTCCACACGACTGGCACGTCAGGGATGTCGCGCAACTTCTCTAGGTCCTTTGGCTCTCGAGTGGCTTGAATATCGGCAATGGAAGCGGCAGTCAGGCCATGGGTCGGCCTGGACATCAACACGATCCGGTCGCCAGCGCCAATATCACCCTCTCGCTCGATACGGAGGTAGACACCGTAGCGACGGGCGTCATCGAAGGTTTGTACAAACCCGGCATTTCCCATCCGGATTCCGAGCTTGAAACATGGCATCCTCGGCTGAGTAACCCTTAGCACTGAAGTGCCTACCGCCCACTCTTCGCCAATCACTGAAGCCGCCAGATCGACACCCTCTGAAGTGAGGTTTTCGCCGAACGTCGCGACACCCAACTCACGGTGGAGTCGATGTTCCCACCACCGATAGTCCTCAATGGAGTAAACGTACACAGCCTTGTCGACACCACCGTGAAGACGAAGATCTGCCTGACCGTCGCCCACGAGGTTGTCGCGCCGGACCCGGACCCGACCGCTCACAGGCTCTTTCCAGATACCCGTCCGAACGAGGCGCCCCGCCCATGTGACCTCTTTGGGCTCGCCCACGTTGACCGAAACCACTGTGCCGATTTGAGAAGGAGCAGGTAATCCCGTCACTGCCAACTCAACCTACGTCCCGGGGCCAACGTTTTTGAGCGCACCTCCGCACGTGTACAACGGTAGACGCCACGAGAATCAACGTCTTGAGTCAATCGACCTCCAGGATGAGGCTTCCTCAGACGGATTTTCACCAGGACTCTCCTGCGTTATCTGTGAGAATTGCCTGGGACCAGGATCGACACGCCAGTCAAATAACCGATGCGCGGCCGTTACGAAACGAAGAGGATCTATTGGGCAAAATATCGGGTAGGTGGGGCGGGCGTCTATCTAGGGTCGGGCTCCTCAATGAACACCATTCCAGACGGGTTGGACCTGGTCCAATACCTGCAAGGAGGTCCAGTGAGTGGCGGATCGACTCATCGAGTCGTGATTGTGGGCGCTGGGTTTGCTGCGGCCAAGGTGCTGGCGGATCAGCCAGTTGTGGTCACATTGGTCGATCAGCGGAACTACCACACGTTCCAGCCCCTCTTGTACGAAGTGGCGACTGCAGGTCTTAAAGCTGGTGATGTCGTACAGCCAGCCTCGCACCGTCGGGCCAGAATGATCCATCGTCCGGCATGGCGACTTCCTTTCATAGGGACCTGGTTCTGGGATTTGGTCCTCTTTCCGTGTGATCGAAAAGAAGGGAGACGTTAACGGCCCAACTTGCTGGCTGACTCAACTATTTCAGCTCTGATCGAGACGGTTGCACCAAGCAGTTGCACGATGTCCCGCGTCGAGTGTGTTTTCGGGTTGATGTGGCAGAGCACACCGCATGCGGCACGAGATTGTCGGGTCGTGGCGGAGTTTGCCGGTGAGCGGAATCGAGCTCCTGAGGCGGACGACGAGGGCTGCAGCGGTGCTGCCGAGCAACGGACCCGCCAAATACACCCAGAGCGCCGTATAGCTGCCAGCCCAGACGTCCGGCGCGAGGCCACGCACCGGGTTGAACCCCGCGCCGCTGACCTGGGCGAGAGCGGCGATAAAGATAGCGAGGAGGACGCCGGCGATGACCGGGGTCCAACGCTGGAACACCGGGCTTGCCAGGGCGGCGAACACCACTCCAAGCTGGAGGAAGGTCGCAACCGCCTCAATGACGGCGGCCGAGATCTGAGACAGATGGGACGACGGGACGATCACGGCCCAATGCACGATTTTGTAGCCAACAGTGACGCCCCATATGCGCGCCGCGCACACGCCGACGATGCCGCCAATCACCTGAGCAACGCAGTAACCGGCTACATCGTCCGGGGCAACGACACCCTGCAGCCAAAGTCCGATGGTAACCACCGGGTTGAGATGCGCTCCAGACCAGCGGCCGAACCGGCTTACAGCGACGCCCGCGACGACTAACCCGGCGACCAAGCCGACGAAGCAGAGCCGGATCTCGAGGTCGTCAAATGGCCCTCCCGCGCGTACCGCCCAGTCCTTAGCGGTAACCACGGCAAACAACAGGAACGCGGTGCCAAGAAGCTCCGCTACCCATTCACGTCAATGCCAGCCGTCCTCAGGGGCAGGACTCACACTGACGCCGAGATGATCGTAACCAACTCCGCCTGCTGGAGAAAGGTCAGGTTGTCTTCCAGATGCCAATCCTCGGTGATCTTGTCTTCTCCTACGTGCTGGATGTCGAAGGCCACGAAGTCAATCTCCTGCCCACGCCCAGCGATCCCATTCATCGTTCCCGAGAAGTGACCACGAAAGCGGAGCCTGACGGCAATGCGGTCACAGACAATCAACAGCTCCGACAGCTCGCAAGTAAGGTCGGGCACCGCTACTCGAAACCCAGCGGATGCCGTAACCGGCCCCGAAGGTCCCTGCGGCCGGCCTCGAGGAAGGGTGTTGTCTACGAACGTAGGATCGACTGCGAGGTTGAGAAACCGCACCTCGCCCGTGTGCCAGAACGTGTAGAGTAATCGCGCGACGCGAACCATGTGTCGCGCCCGGCGGTCGTCCAGTCCGGCATCGACGAAGACGCAGAGCGGCTCGATGAGCTCAGGGTCGTCATCTGGCGGTCCGGCCCGTGTCAACACAGACATCGGATCTCCATTCTCAAAAGATTCGACTTAAGGATCACGCACGTCATCCGAAACCGAACCTCTTCGAGGTCCAGCGGGCGGGAAGGTGGGCGAGATGAGCAACACGTCCCCACTCAAGTAATCCGACGAGCCCGGCGGTTGTGATCTTGCCCATCAGGTGAAACTGTCGCTCGACTGCCGCCGTGATGCCGGTACGGCTGCCCAACCCAATGAAGGAGCGCGTCTTGGTGCCGAAGACTCCGTGTAGCTTGGCACGAGACAGCAGCGAGGTAAGGGCGGGAATGAGACCCATGACCTGCACGCCGCCATGCCCGGTCGTCAGCCCCTTGTCGACCTTCAAGAAGGAGCCCACGCACTTGCTCACGCGCTGCTCGCTCTTTGGGTCAGGTGACGTACCGAACGTCGGCACGACGGCCCCCCACGCTTCGGCCAATCCGACCAGCGCCAGGGCGATCCCGAAGAAGTTCGGCGGCACCCGAGGTCGGAACTTAACATCGTGGCGGACGTCAAGGACGGGCCTCTTGCCTGTCCTCTCAACATTTACTGTTGCACTCACGAGACAGCACGATCAACCAATTGGCCTTGAATCTCACCGGACCCGCACGAACCCGCGAGGGCGTCTCCCGACGACCATTGCTCAGGCGAGCAATCGCTGGCAGACTCGAGGCTCCCGAGAACAACACTGCACTCGTCTAAGCTCACGAGCGCGGCCCCTACACTTTGCCAAGCCAACTCAATGGACATCGCCACACCCGCCGGCTCCAGAGGATGGCCGACCAATGCCCCGATGTTGAAGCGTGCACTTATCAAATGTGCGACGGCGTCCGACATCTGGCCAGTTGCCGGTCCTGTATTCCGCACGATCGCCACGCACTCGATTAACACACCGCCACCAGCATCGAGACTCATTCCCGCCCTCAGCATTCTCCGTACACTCCATTCCTTCTAGAGTTGCGGGTCCCTAATTCATTATTCATGAGCGACGTGAGCGGCGCATCAGTAAATTGACTCGGTGCCCCTTTCGGGTCGTACCTGATGCACTGTCCGTCGAATCACGAAACGTCAGGCACGGAATGGCAAGCCGAAGGTGACACAACCCTACCTCCAGGAAACGATGATTGAGATTAAGCACGTCACGGACTACACGAGAAGCACAGACCGCGTTCACTCTTTCGTAGCGATGCGGCCGCACGACGAAGTCGCGAATCCCATAGGCAGTCTCCGGCCTCGAGCCCGATAGCACGACTCGTCAAGTATTGTTGCGACCTTCAGGAGACTCCGATGTCACCGAGACCACGAAATGAGGCGGAGTACACCGCCCCCAAAATGCTCAGGGCCGAAAACGCGATTCCGTCCTGCCGGGTCCGAACTTTTTAGTCCTGGTACGTCGTGGCCAGGGAGCCCAGCGCGTCCCGCAACCCGGCACGGGTCGTAACTCCGAGCTTTGGAAAGACTCTGTAGAGATGACCGCTCACCGTCCTATGGGACAAGAACAGTCTCTCCCCAATCTCCTTGTTCGACATGCCTGCGGCCGCCAACTCGGCGATCTCACGCTCTTGTACGGTGAGCGACTCCAATCCGATGGCATGTCGCCGTGTTCCGCTCTTGCCGGTCGCGCGTAGTTCGATCTCCGCCCGGCGGGCCCAAGGCTCCGCTCCGATGCGCCTGAAGGCATCCAGTGCATCGGTCAGGTGACGCCGAGACTCCGCTACCAACTTCATGCGACGAAGTCGTTCTCCGTAAATGAGCTGCATACGAGCGTACTCAAACTGCCAGCGGTCGGCACCCGCAACGCCTAGTGCCCGTTCAAAGAGCTCAAGCGACTGCGCATCAGGAGCGGTCATGGCTGCACATGCGCTGCTAACGAGATCCAATCGAGGCGACATTGACGCCAGATTTGCCTCCTGCATGGCGGCCACGTGACTGAGTGCCTCTGGGAGTCGATTGGTTCGTACCGCTGATTCGACCAGTTCGGAGCAAACCGACAGTGCCCTTGAGTTGTGCGAGAGGAAAACTCCCGGTGGGTTGACTGCGGAGAAAAACACGTAAGCAGTCTCGAAGTCACCCTCACCCAGTGCCAATAGACCTTTGGCATGGACGGCAGCCCTGAGAGCATGCCCGGCCCCTCTTGGATTGGCCCATTGGACGATCCAGTCGGCGAATTCGGTGCAAGCCGCCTGATCTCCCCGTCCGGCCGCGATCAGTGCAAGACGGTCATAGGACACCCACTGCATGACCAGATTCTCATTGCTCCGACAAAGAATCAGCGACTCTTCGGCCAGCTGTTGGGATTCGACCCAGTTGCCTATCGAGAAATCGTCGAGGCTCAGGTGTTGCATGACATTGATGGCAAGCTCCACAGCTTCGCCCCGTCTGCCATCTTCGATGACACGCCACACTGCCGAACGACACGCCGAGAAACGATCCACAAATATCGTGGCCGAAGCGAGCCATCCTATGTTTGCGCGTACCCGCGCCCAGGAGTGCACGTTTTCGTCGAGTCCGGCGATGGCCCGATCGAGACGGTCCAGGACTGCTGGTCCAAGCCGCACCGGATCGGACATTAGCTGACTGAGAAGGTAGAACTCCTCGGGCACGATCGCACTCAGGCGCTCGAGTGCGGCGTGGAACGACTCCCACGATTCTGCCCGGCCGCCCAGGAAGCACACCAAGAACAAAATCGCCACTGCTTGGAGGCAAGCATCATCGTGGTCATGAGGCGTCGCATCCCGGGCCTCGATTGCACCCGAGAGCAGCCGGTGGATGGTGTCGATGTGTGCGTCGCCGTTGAGCAAAAGGTAGGACCTGGTGACTGCGGCCAACAACGACCCGCTCATGTCTGGATCACCCTTCATCGCTTCGTCATACCATTCCGACGTGCTCGTCCATCTTCCTGTCACGTTGGACCCGAGATAGGCCGCCTCGAGGAGGAGCCGGCTCCGGTGCGCCTGATGGGGGCTGAGGTCAGCGGCCCGCGTCAGCATTTTGACCGCCGCCACCGTGTCTCCCCTCCGGAAGGTTCTTTGGGCCGACTCGTAGAGGAGACGTGAGACTCGCGCGTCTGGCTCAACGGTCGCCTCCGCCAGATGCCACGCCTGGCGATCCGGGTGATCAGCAAACATAGTTGCCAGCGTCCGATGAGCTACCTGACGTTCTCTGACGGTTGAAAGCCCCACAACGGCCGATCTGATCAAGGGATGGCGAAAGATGATGCGCCGAGACTCTCTGTCGACGCTGACCATTTGGGCTCGCTCGGCTGGCGCGAGGACATCCGCTGCGGGCGAACCCGGCTCGAGTCTTTGTAGCGTTCGAAGATCTGCTGTGTTGTCCAATACGGCGAGCAAAAGCAGTTGGCGGGTTCTCGGCGGCAGGTCCTTTACGCGCGCTTCGAACACCGACTGAAGTCGGGGACCAAGCTGAAGTACCTCCGGCAGTTCTTGATGACCCAAGAGCTGGGCCTCATTGAGCTCTCGTGGCAACTCAATCAATGCCAGGGGATTGCCACCCGACTCCTGTAAGACTCGGCGCATGGGTCTTTGAGCCATAGTCGGGTAGTGCAGCGCCAACAGCTTCGCGGCGTCGCCATCTTTCATCGACCCCACCACCCTGTAGGGAAGCCCCTGGGGGTCGAAGAAGCTGTCAGCGCTCGTTCGAGCTGAAGCCAGGAAGGCAATTTTGCTCCCCGACAGGCGACGGGCAACAAACCCGAATGCTCCGGCGCTCGGAGGATCGACCCACTGGAGGTCATCGATGATAAGACAGATCGGCTTCACACGCGCAGCCATCTGCAGCAAAGACAGAGCTGCGTTAGAGACCAAGAGCACGTCCGGTGGCGGCCCCTCATCCAATCCAAGTGCCACGGTGAGCGCAGTTCGGTGAGCGTCGCTCAGCAGCGGAAGTTTGTTCTGGAGCGGGAGAAGGCACTGGTTAAGAGCTGCGTAACTTATTGCGGCTTCGAACTCCACTCCAGTGACCCGAATGCAGCGGAAGCCGGCCGCCTTTGCACTTTCGCCGGCGACATCCAACAGGGCGCTCTTTCCAGACCCTGGCTCTCCGAAGAGGACGAGGGCGCCACCGTTCACCGGTGCGGCGTTGATGAGGGATTCGAGAATCGCCAGTTCTGCGTCTCGTCCAATCAGAGAAGCGATCGGAATCATCCTGCGCCGCTCATTGAGTCCGCCTTGTTGGTCCTAGTCCGCTCTTTTCTTCCCACACCATCTTATGGTCCACCGGTCGTTTTGCAACAGCCTCTTCAACCCGAAATGTGCGGATGCCACTCGTGGCCCAGAGACCAACGCCACCTCGCTCTGAAACGTGACGGCACTGTCGAGAATGGTGGGGTTAGCACCCCTATCGATAGACGGGTGGGCCCTCGAGTGCGAGTAGGGCTAACACTATGGACTTGTGAGGATCATCGAACAAGAGTTCCATTGGAAGTACCCCGAGATTGATGCGTGCCGTTTGGTTGGCGCATACGGCAGACCTGGAGGGACGGTTGCCGCGCCCATGGCCACCCGATGCGAGCTCGACAGCAAGTTCTGAGAGAGGAGTGGCAGCCGACGTAAGGGGTTGGAGGCTTCCGCCGACTGCGAACTCGGTCGAATTTCGGCTATCGCACAGCAGGTCGCCCGGGAGTTCACGCCCAAAGAGGAGCGTAGCTGGAGCGCCGGCCCGCTTTACTCAAGTCGTTTGACCGCACACGCCGGTCGCAAACTCGTTCGGAGGCTCACGAGCTTGAAGGAGCTAACTCTGGCTCAAACCACGAGTTTGGCGGGGACCACCCGTTCTTGTTCGAGCCGAGTTGGGGAAGTGGATTTATTCCGGGACCATGTCCCGCAATGCCTATCGGTAAAGGCAACTAAGCACAAACCCATAGCAAACGCCCCTGTAATGCAGACTGCCTACGACGAACGTGAACTCTGTGTGCTTCAGACGGTTGAGTCGTTTCTCTGTAACTTCGGAGCCTAAAGCCAGGGCGGAAGGTCTCCAAACGGCACGGATCCCGGAACTCATTCACCGATAGGGACGATCCCGACCTGACGGGAATCGTAGAACTCCTCGGGAATCCCCAGCCAAACCCTCAATCGGTTCCACTGGCATTGTCCAGCGGTTCGCCGGAATCACGCACCTCGCGTCCGGCACCGCCTGACAATGAGAATGTGCGAGCCGCTGTCGACTTGGGCGATCAAGCGGGGACGCTGAGGTTGGGAGTCGGGACACACTGGCAATTCTGCACTTCGCCCAGGAGGCGAGGCAACGAGGCAATCATCGACGGCGCCACGACGAAGCCCGTCAATGATTTGGACAACGTCGCCAGACTGCCGATCACTGCGAAGACACTGCCCACTCATTCGTATGGTGCGGAAGCCCTTGACGTCCCGCCTTATCAATTGCCGATCGCCTGATGAACCGATCGAACCGCACTTGCGCCTTCTCCGACAGCCGACGCCACTCGCTTCATCGACCCGTGCTTGACGTCGCCGGCGGCGAACACTCCCGGGACTCTCGTCTCGAACGAAAGCGGAAGCCGTCCCAACATCGCATAGGCGCTTAGGTTCTTCTCAGGGATATCGTGATCGGTAAGGACGAACCCATCGTCGTCCAAAGCAACGCCCTCCGCCATACGCTGCCCGGAACGGCGCCAATGAAACAGAAGCGGCCACTACCGGGAGTCTGTTGCCTGTTTCCTGTAGCTCAGTCGCGGAGGGTCACGACCTCCAGCACCTCGGTACCGGCGAGCTCCACAACCTCTGTCTCGCTATGGACTTCGATCTGAGGGTCGGCGAGCACGCGGTCAACCAAGTCGGGACATTCCAGCCGCGATATCACCGCTCCGGACAACCAGACGCACATTCTTCTGACGGCTGGCCAGAAATAACGCGGCCTGTCCGGCTGAGTTTGCCCCCCGACCACCACGACTTCAGGACCCCCGCAAGCACTGACCTCGAGTTCAGTCGCTGCGTGAAAGATCCCAGCTCCCTCGAACTCCTGCCAACGCTTCACCGGGAGGGTCCGATAGCGGGCACCACTGGAAATCATCACAGCGCGCGCCACCTCCTGCGAACCGTCAGCGAGGCGGATGGCCAGCTGTCCGTCGACGACGCAGAGAGCAGCGACTCCACACGTGCTGACAATTCGCGCCCCGAACTTTTGAGCTTGTACAATCGCCCGCGTCGCGAGGTCAGCGCCGGTGAGCCCCGAGGGGAACCCCAAATAATTCTCGATCCGTGAATTTGCGGCGGCCTTGGCCCCCAGCCAATCCTGAATCGAAAAGGACGGTATCTAGACCTTCCGACGCTTGATCCGCGATATCCATTGTCAATTTCCCCCGTGGTCGCCAGTCAGTCGCACCACCGACCCTCGCCCAACACATGCCTGTCAAAAGTATGCAAACTACCGTCAACCTGAACCCCAGCCAAAGTTTCCAGAAACCCTCCGTCGCATTAGCTCCGCGAATCCACACGGTCCCAGTCCCGACAGCTGAATAACGCTCGGGACGAAGATTGCAGCGCAACTGGCGCCGAGACGATCAGGAGACGGAGACGGAGACGGCAAAACAAAACGACCTCAGTCGCGCCCAGTGCCGCGGCGGCCGGTACCCTACGCCCGGTCGGACGCGGGCACCGGCCGCCGACTCCGGCGCTCGCCGGTACGACAACCCTGCCTACTCAGCTCCTGAGGAACTCCAGCAAGTCAGCGTTAAAGCGATCCTGGTGAGTCGCGGTCAAACCATGCGGTGCGCCCTTGTAGTACTTCTCCTGAGCGCCTGGGATCAGCTTGGCAGACTTGAGCGCGGCGTCCTTGAACGGGACAATCTGATCGTCCTCCCCATGGAGGACGAGCGTCGGCACATCAAATTTCTTCAAGTCCTCGGTGAAGTCTGTCTCGGAGAACGCCTTGACGCACTCATAGGCATTCTTCAGACCCGACTGCATACTCCAGAGCCAAAACTGGTCCAGTACGCCCTGCGACACGTTCGCTCCGGGCATGTTCGCCCCATAGAAGGGCGTTGCCAGGTCCTTGTAGAATTGCGAACGGTCATTGACGACCCCATCCCGAATTTCGTCGAACACCTTGATGGGCAGCCCGTCTGGGTTGGCGTCCGACTGCACCATGATCGGAGGTACCGCAGAAATCAGCGCCGCCTTGGCGACCCGACTCGTACCGTGGCGGCCGATATAACGTGCCACCTCTCCGCCCCCGGTCGAGTGCCCGACCAGCGTGGCGTCATGCAGGTCGAGGAATTCGATCAACTCAGCCAGGTCGTCGGCGTAGCCGTCCATGTCGTTCCCGCTTGTGGGCTGGCTGGATCGGCCGTGGCCACGACGATCGTGGGCAATGACCCGGTAACCCTGGTCGACCAGGAAGAGCATCTGCCCATCCCAAGCATCGGCGCTGAGTGGCCAACCGTGCGAGAACGTGACGACCGGGCCCTCGCCCCAATCCTTGTAGTAGATCTCTGTCCCGTCTTTTGTCGTGATCGTGCTCATTGCCGGTCTCCTTTGCAACGCTTGGCTCTTAGGGGAGTACTCACTGCAACCTCCCCACGTGGCCGGCCCTTCCGACCCAGGAACGACGGTAGAACATCTGCCACCCCCTTCGAATCGGTCAGATGACTCGATCAGATGCCCGTTCGACAACAATGCTACGAGAGGGCTCCGAAGTTCTGGCGATATCTCCGTCCAATCAAACCCGTGAAACAATCGGCGAAGAGGGGGAACGTTCCACCCACCAACTCAGGGGCGCCGATAACACATATTCGCCGCCGATCCTCGCCCCTAAAGTCAGCTGGAACCTATCGGCGCATCGACAAACGTTGCGAGCGGCTCACCCGCCTCCACGATGTACGTCGACAGCATGTGACCCGTACCCGGGCCAATATCGAGCGCGTTGTGGGCAGTGCGGGGTGGGATCAAGAATCCGTCGCCGGCATGGAGCGTGAGGGTCGGCCTGCCGTCAATCCTCATCTCGACAGTGCCGGCCGCGATATAACCCACTTCCTCACCGGGGTGGATGTGCCAACCCGATTCGACGCCGCAAGGTATTTCGGTGAGCACCTGGACGATCTCCCTTCCGGGGATGGACGACCCGCAGTGCTGGACCTCCGTGCGCTTCAACTTCCCTGCCAATTCATCGATAGGCTGTTGCAGTTTGGTTTCGGGACCCCTGGGCATTTGATCTCCTCCTCTTTTGCGCTTTCTCTCCGTATAGTGCCCGAACTCCATTCCGAATGCATCAGTCAATTCACTTCTAGGTTGGATTGCGACCGGCCATGACCCTGGTTCAAGGTCAACGAGTCATTTGACCGATTCCGACCTGCGTTCATCTGTGTACGTTGACAGAGCCAGAAGGGAAGTCCTCGATCTGGGATAACCAGGTGTCCGGTGTTCGGCGCTTGGTGTGTCACGACAGGAGGCGGTTCGATGACCGTAGTCGCAGCTCCAGACGGTACGGAGATCTACTACAAGGACTGGGGCGCGGGGCCCGTGGTCGTTCTCTCGCACGGTTGGCCATTGAACGCGGATGCCTGGGATGCTCAGATGTTGTTCTTGGTCGACCACGGTTATCGAGCCGTCGCTCACGATCGACGAGGCCACGGTCGTTCCGGTCAATCCACAAGCGGGAACGACATGGATGGCTACGCCGATGATCTTTCGTTGCTAATAGAGGCCCTCGACTTGCACGATATTACGCTGGTAGGACACTCCACGGGTGGCGGCGAAGTCGTCAGATACATCGGACGACATGGGACGGATCGCGTGGGGAAAGTGGTCCTCGTTTCGTCAATTACTCCGACGCACATCCAGACCGAGACGAATCCCGATGGTGTTCCGAAGAAGGCCTTTGACGATATCCGTGCTGGCATCGTCAAAGACCGATCGCAGTTCTACGAGGACCTGGCAACTCCGTTCTACGGGGCCAATATGCCTGGGGCAAACGTCTCGCAAGGTGAACTGTCGCAGTTTTGGTTGTGGAGCATGCAGTCAGGATTGAAAAATGCATACGACAGCATCACCTCGTCTTCGGAGGCCGATTTCACTGGCGACCTCGCAAGGATCGATGTCCCGACGTTAGTCATACACGGCGAGGACGATCAGTTCGTCCCGGTGAACAACTCGGCAAAGAAGACAGCACAACTGGTAGGTGGTGCGCAGGTCACGGTGTACTCAGGCGCGCCGCACGGCCTGACCACTACCCATCAGGATCGGTTCAATGCCGATCTGCTTTCCTTCATCGTCGGGTAACGAGGCAGACGAGGCGATAGCTTGCGTGCCGAATCTCAGGGATCAGTTTGATCGGCGGGAGGATCCGGCTTTGCCCTTGGCAAGACTAGGCAAATCCAACTTGGAGGGCTCCCGGAGGGGGTTGCCCGGGATTGAGTCCGATCAAGTTGGTTCCAATTTCACTACGACTCTATTGGTACGTGCTCGTCTGACAGAGTCGTCCTTCACTTGAATAAGAGGAGTTGCACGGGTTCATGGGGAATCGTCTTGAAGGTAAAACGGCACTGGTCACTGGATCTACGAGCAACATCGGGCGCGCCATAGCGTTCGAGTTTGCGTCGGAGGGTGCGCACGTCGTCGTAAGTGGGCGAGACAAAGGCCGGGGTGAGGCGGTGGTGTCGGAGATTACCCAGATGGGCGGGAAAGGCGACCTTGTGCTGGCCGACCTTGACGGTTCGGTGGAGGCGACTTCGGCCTTGGTGGCAGAGGCCACTCTGGTGCTCGGACGTATTGACGTGTTGGTGAACAATGCGGGTGTCTTTCCCGGATCCACTACGTTGA
>Ga0302325_10021930_pt1 | contig 13368 bp, 8 predicted proteins | sample Palsa_T0_2_FD_201948 | JGI IMG/M metagenome (GOLD analysis project Ga0302325, IMG submission 201948) | Peat permafrost microbial communities from Stordalen Mire near Abisko, Sweden - Palsa_T0_2 | ecosystem: Environmental > Terrestrial > Soil > Palsa > Peat permafrost | place: Sweden: Abisko... | reverse complement strand
GGTCAGGCGACGTGGAGGTATATCCACACTTTTCAGGCGGGCTTGTTCATGTGAGACGCTCACCGCATCAATAGCAACCCCACGCATCGCCAGGCCACATATCCCAATGCGCCGGCTTCCACCCAGCGCACTTGCCTGGGGTAGAATCCAAGCCGGATGGCCACGCCGCAGGCCGCCCGAAAAGCCCTCGTGTAGGCGGCCATCACCGCGTAACGGAGCAGCGGCCAGTTGGCGGCCGGCGATCCTCGGAAGCGCCGCCACACCAGCAAAAGGGTCAGGGCCAGCACCAACGCGGTAGTGCCGTTGAACACGGTGAACTGATAATGACCCATGCAGTCCATGTTGGCACGCCCACACGCTAGCCAAAAGAAAGCCGGGATGTCGGGAACTTGCCTGAAACGAAAAAGTGGTACACTCTACCGAGATGTACGACAGGCTTTACTGGCGGAGGGGATTTTATGAGTCTACAGAGGGTGAGTACAGTTGCAGCCGGGTTGCTGCTGGCGTTTGGTTCCATTTGCGCATGGTCGCAGGACAGGCTTAGGTTTGAACCCATAGCGTGTCAGGCGGGGGGCACGGCCCAGTTCGCGGTCCAAGGCGCGGGCTACGGCTTGCTGCTGCGGAACGACGGGCTGGCACTCGTGGAATCCGGCAACGGCACGCCGCTGCGTCTGCGTCTTCGCGGAACCAACCGCAATCCCGAAGTCTCCCAGCCCGATCCATCGAGCGTGCTATACCGCCATGTCTACGACGGCGTCGATCTGGTCTATTACGGCAATCGCGGCAGGCTGGAGTACGACTTTACCGTTGCGCCGGGGCACGATGCGGACCAAATCGCGTTTGCCGTGGAAGGCGCGTCCCAAGTAGCGATCGGCGACCGCGGCGAGCTGTTGGCGCGCACGCCGCAAGGCGAACTGCGCCTGGATGCGCCTGTGATTTATCAGCGGGAACCCAGCGGCGCACGGCGCACAATCGCCGGCGGCTTCGCCATCGAGGGCCATCGCATTGGCTTCCGCCTAGCAGCCTACGATCACGCCAAGCCGTTGATCGTCGATCCGGTACTCAACTATTCCACCTACGTGGGAAACGCCGGCGACGCCGCCTCGGCTGCCACTGCCGATAGCTCCGGCAATGCATACATCGTGGGCCGAGCCTCCGGGCAGATTCTGCTGCAAAAGATCAGCCCCGCCGGGGCCGTGTTGTTGCGCCAGTCGATCGGCGCCACCACCTACAGTTTCACTGTGCAGGCCATTGCATTGGGTCCCGCAGGGAGCGTTTACATCGCGGGCTACGCCCCAGCGGGCTTGCCGACCACCGCTGGCGCCTACATCGGTACGGTAACGTCGGGCCAGCACGCCTTCGTGGCCGTTTTCAACTCCAGTTTCACGCTCACCTACTGCAGCTATCTGGCGGGAACCACCAGCGCGACGGATGAAGCGAACAGCGTCGCGGCGGACTCGGCCGGGAACGCGTACATCACTGGATTCACCTATTCCCTCACCTTTCCGACCACATCGGGCGCGTTTCAAACCTCGCCCGGCACCGGCAACCAGCCAGGATTCGTAGCCAAGTTCAACCCCTCCGCATCCGGGAACGCGTCGCTGCTCTATTCGACTTATCTAAGTGGTCCCACGACCGCGACCACCCCGATGGGCATTGCGGTGGACTCTTCCAATAGCGCCTACGTGATGGTAAACGGCGGAACGGATTTCCCGGTAACGGCGGGTGCCCTCCAGTATGCGGGTCAGGGACTGGGATCCGGCGGCATATATGTTGCCAAGCTGAACGCCGGGGCAACCGCGTTGGCCTACTCCGCGTATCTCGGCCCCGGCCAAGCCAACAGCCTGGCGCTCGATTCATCGGGAGACGCCTACTTGACCGGCTACGCCACGGTATCGGATTTTCCGACCACCAGCGGCGCGTATCAAACCACGTATCCGGGCGCATTCGCGGCCGAGCTGAACACCACGGGCACCTCTCTCATCTACTCGACTTTCCTGGCGGGACCCTCATCCGTCGAGACCCCCAGCGAGGCCCAACCGCAAGGCATTGCGTTGCTTCCAGGTTGCGCGTCCGCCTGCAGCGCCTACATAGTCGGATACACCGCCGCCACGGATTTTCCGGTACTCAACGCCATCCAAAGCTTCGACGCGGGCGGGAACGATATTTTTGTGGTGGAATTGAGCGGCAATGGGTCCGCCGCCACTTATTCGACTTATCTGGGCGGTTCGTCGGACGAAAGCAATGAAGGCCAGTTGCACATGCCTGGAATCGGCGTGATGTCGACCGGAGACGCGGTCTTCGCCGGGGAAACTTTTTCGAGCGACTTTCCCGTAACCCTGACCAGCACGCCTGAGCGCAGCGTTTTTTCCGCGCGAATCAGCGGTGCTGCTGGGTCTCTTGGTTTGGTCACTCCGGCCAGCCTGAACTTCTTCACCGAGACGGTTGGCGTGCCCAGCACGCCTCAAATCGCGACTCTGCGCAACATGGGAAGCAGCGCTCTGAGCGTGAGCATTGTCGCGGCTGGCGATTACGGGCAAACCAATACCTGCGGCGCGAGTCTGGCCGGCGGCGGGGAGTGCACCATTTCGATAGTGTTCACGCCCACCAGCACTACCAATCCCCGGACGGGAACCGTCACCGTCAACGGCACCATCGTAGTCAACCTGACTGGCAGCGGCGCCAACGGCGGCTACATGATCCTGACGCCGTCGAGCTTGACGTTCGCCAGCCAGCCTGTCGGCACGGCGGCCGCATCTCAAAATGTGGTTCTTTCGAATGTCGGGAACCAGGCCCTGACTATTGGCGCGGGCGCGTTCTCCTTGTCGGGGGATTTTGCGCAAACCAACAACTGCCCCGCCTCCGTCGCCTCAAACACCACTTGCAACATCAGCGTGTCGTTCCTTCCCACACAGGAGGGGCAGCGCACGGGAAACATGTCGGTCTCGACCACCAACAATACCAGCTCGAACACCACCGTGACCCTGGCCGGTACGGGCGCAGCGGGCACCGCAGCGCTGACGCTGGCCGGTTCGGGACTGGCGTTCAATCCGCAGACGGTGGGTGTCCCCAGCGCCGCGCAGAGCATGACCATAGCCAACACGGGCAACGTACCCGTTACGCTTTTCAGTACGGTCGCCAGCGGAGATTACTCGGTCACTGGCTGTGTGCAGACTTTGAATCCCGGCGCTATCTGCGGAGCGCGGGTGACTTTCACGCCCACCGCGGCCGGGACGCGCACAGGCGTGGTCACCATTACGGACAGCACCGCCCTAAGCCCGCATACCTTTACGTTGACGGGTACCGGCGTGGCAGCGGCCCAGACCCTTACCATCACGCCCAGCTCCCTGGTGTTCGCCGATTTGGCGGTGGGCCAGACTAGCAGGACTCTGGCGATTACGGTTACGAATACGGGAGACTTCCCAGTGACGTTCGACCGCATCGTCGAGAGCGGCGATTTCCACATCACCAGCACCAGTTGCTCGGTCCTGTCGTTCCGGACGCCTCCGGCCACTTGCACTGTCAACGTAGAGTTCACCCCCACGGCCACGGGCGCGCGAACCGGTTCCATCGTACTTACCGATACCGCCACGGGCAGCCCGCAAACGGTGAGCTTGTCGGGCAACGGACTGGCGGTCAGCGCCACCGCGACGCTTTCGCCCGCGACCCTCGCTTTCAACAATCAGCCCCAAGGCGAAGCTAGCGTCGCGCAGAACGTGGTCCTCACCAACACCGGGAACGTTCCAATCGATATAGACAGCGCCACTTTCGTCGGCGCGGACCCCGGCGACTTCTCGCAGACCAATTTCTGCATACCGGGATCCATCACGCCTACCCGCACTTGCACAGTCACGGTTACATTCACCCCCACCGCGACTGGCAGCCGCACGGCCACGCTCAATATCGTGGACGATGCGGGAACTCAGTCGGTAGCGCTCTCGGGCACGGGCACCACCGCTAATCTGTCGATCGGCTTCGCCCCGGCCAGCATGACGTTCCAGGGGCAGGCTACCGGCACCGCCAGCCCGTACCAGAACCTGGTCATCGTCAACAACGGCAACGAACCGCTGATCATTTCCAATGCCGTCGTTGCCGGAAACTACGCGGAAGAGTACCAGGCGTGCGTCACTACGATCGCGCCCAATGCCTCTTGCGCGCAGCCGATGAATTTCAATCCCACCGGCGCGACGGGCACCCAGAACGGCACCATCACTTTCACGGACAACGCCGGCACCGGTACGCAGGTCGTCAACCTCACGGGGCAAAACGTGGCCACCGGGCCAGCCATCAAGCTGACGCCCTCCGGTCTGGCATTCACCGTGCTGCCCATAGGCACCACCAGTGGCGCGCAGTTTGTCACGGTCACCAATACCAGTGCCGCGACGGTGACGAGTCTGTCTGTCGGGAATCCAAGCCCTGCTACGGATTTCGCGATCGTTTCCGGTTCCAACAATTGCGCCGCCAGCCTGAACGCCGCGGCCCAATGCAGCTTCCAGGTCACGTTCACTCCGACCGCCGCGGGGCTCCGTTCCGCCACGATTACCGTCGCTAACAGCGCCGCCAACCAGACTCTGACCCTGGCGGGCTTCGGGGAGACCGCCACGCTTTCGGCGTACGTGAAAGACCCCAGCCTGGTCTTCCCGAACCAAGTGATCGCGACCACCAGTAACGCGCAGAACATTACCTTGGTCAACAACGGCGACGTCCCGTTGACCATCGCCAGCGTCGGCATTAGTGGCACGGATATGGGCGACTTCACGCCCTCCAACGGCTGCCCGATCTCGCCCAGCACGCTGAACCCGAATGCTACTTGTTCGGTTGGCATGACGTTTACGCCATCGGCCGCGGGCAACCGGACGGCTACCGTCACGATTACCGATAACGCTCCCGGCAGTCCGCGCAACATCGCGGTTTCGGGCATCGGAGTTACAGCCGCCCAGGCGCTTGAAATCGACCGCAAGGCGCTGGTTTTCCCCACTGAATCCATTGGAAACAACGTGAATCAGCCCAACCCGCAGACCGTGACTCTTACCAACACGGGCAACTCTCCGGTCACGATTTCAAGCATCGTTTCGTCCAGCTCCGACTTCGTGGTAGCCAACTCCTGCCCGCTAAGTCCATCCACCCTGCCACCCGGTCCCTCTGGCAACACCTGTACGGTTTCGATCACCTACACGCCCGCGAAGGCCGGCGCCTCCAGCGGGACGCTGACCATTACCGACAGTGCGCCCGGCGCCTCGCCTAAGGTCGCCATGTCGGGGACCGGCGTGGCCGACGTCGCGACGGTGTCGGTCACTCCCGCCAGTGTGGTGTTCATCCCGCAAGTCGTGGGTACCAGCAGCGGCTTCACGCAAACCGTGACCGTTAACAACACCGGCAACACGAATATCTCGGTTACCAGTGTGACGGTGACCACGGGCTATTCGATCAGCAACGGTTGCCTGAACGCCGTGCTGACGCCAGCCACGAGTTGTGCTATTGGCCTCAGTTTCACCCCGACCACTGCCAAAGTCCTGACGGGAACCCTGACCATCAAAACTACGGCTACCGTCGCCACCCAGAAAGTCACGCTCACGGGTACGGGCATCGCTACTACTGCGGAGATCTCGCTCTCTCAGACCAGCCTGGTGTTCGATCAGCAGGTGGTGGGCGTCGCCAGCTTGCCGCAAGCCGTGTACTATTACAACCAAAGCGGCGCCACGGTAAATATCACCAGCGTCGTGCTCACGGGCGCCGATTTCTCCATGACCAACGGCTGCGTCACCTCCGTCGGAGCGCTCACTTCCTGCAACATCAAGGTCACGTTCAAACCCACCGGGACAGGCGTCCTGAACGGGAACATCGTGATCACGGACAGCGCGCCAGGCAGCCCGCGCACCATCACGCTCTCGGGCACCGGCGTATCGGCGGCCGCTCCGCAGGTGACGCTGACGCCCACATCCCTGACGTTTGCGAGCCAGCCGTTGGGCAGCACCAGCCCGGCGCAGAATATCAACCTGACCAACTCGGGCGAGGCTAACTTGACCGTCACCGGCATTACGCTGACCGGCGCCAATATGGGGGACTACGGCCAGACCAACAACTGTCCGGCTACCCTGACGTCGTCATTCAGTTGCACGATTTCGGTGACGTTCAAGCCATTGGCCACCGGAACCCGCACCGCCAGCGTCAGCATCGCGGACAACGCCGCCGGCACTCCCCAGACGGTATCGCTTACCGGTACCGGCGCGCCGGGCACCACGCCGCTGGTGACCTTTACGCCGCCCAGTCTGACGTTCGCCAACGTGCCGATCAATACCACCAGCGCGTCACAGAACGCGACGGTGACAAATACCGGCGCCGCGCCTTTGACCGTCACCAGCGTCTCGCCCCCTACCAGCACGGTGGCGGGCGATTTCGCGCAAACCGGCAATTGCGTCAGTAAGAGTCCCATCGCGGTGAACGGCACTTGTACGATTACAGTGACCTTTACGCCTACCTCGACGATCGACCAGACGGGCGACGTGCCAGTCAACGACAATACTCCCAGCAACCCGGACATGCTCCCGCTGGCCGGCAACGGGACGGCGCCGGAAGTCAATCTTTCCGCGACCACTCTGGCATTCGGCAGCCAAGCGCATGGCACCACCAGCGCGGCGAAAACGGTCACCGTGGAGAATTCGGGCAGCCTGGCCCTCTCCATCGGCTCGATTACGGCGACCAAGGACTACAACATCGTCAACAATACTTGTCCAGCCAGTCCGTCTACTCTGGGGCCCGGGCTCACTTGCACGTTCGGAGTCACGTTCAGTCCCTCGATCACGGGGACGGATAACGGCTATGTGATGGTCAACGACAACGCTGGCGACAGCCCGCAGTTCATCACCCTGACGGGCACTGGGACGTAAGCGCGCTTTGCTTTTGGAGGGCGGCCAATCTTGACCGCCGGGTGTGCGATATAAGAGTGAGGGCAAGGCAGGATCGGGACGCTCGGCCCTCCTCCCAGTAATCCTCGAACCTTCCATCGAGACGGCAGCAGCGCAGGGCGATGATAGCGTTGGCGCCGCGGACGGTCCAGAACATACCGGAACGCTTCAGGCGCACGCCGATGACAGATTTGCAGCCAGCTTCGATCACACCAGAGCCGACGAAGAATCCTTGCTCCCGAAATTCCGGATAGCGCATTCGGCCGGCATTGGTGGTGAAGTATTCGGCCTGTGTTAGAACCTCCTCCGCCATGCGCGCATGGGCGTCGGCGTGCTCGGCGGCAATTTCGCGTAGGCGCATCGCGAGGGGTTCAATGTGGCCATCATCCAGCAGAGTTTTCATAGGCGCCATCCAGAACCGTTTGGGCTACCGAATCCTGGGGGTGGAGCAGGGCGGCAACCTCCCATAAATGCTGCCGGGCGTGATAGAGATCGACGATTTGAACGGCGCCGGGAAAGTGCTGGTCGGCCAGATTCCAAATCCAGGTGGCGCCATCTCCGATGACGATTTTGGTAGTGGCCCACTCCCAGCCTCTTTTCCAAGCCTCCGCATAGATGCGGAAGCCGAACTCCTCGGCGACCTCGATGGCTCCCACATAGGTGGTGGATGCGGGATCGCGGACGGGCCGGCCATCCTGGTCCGCGGTGGTTTGGGTGAAGACGCAGCCGAGCTTGCACTCCCGAGTGCGGGCGCGCTGACCCTCGATGCGGCCTGTGCGTCCCTCGGTCTCGGCGGCCACCACAGGCACCTGCACGCCATCCATGAGTACATACATTTTGGGAACGTTCCGTGGGGAAACGATGGGCAGGACCAGTTGTTTCGCGCGGCCGATTTCCCGGGCGTCCCGCTGGGCGTCTCCGTGCCCACAGCCTCGGCGGCGCGTTCGATAGCTTTGGCGGCGACCTCCAGGCCAGCCAGCAGTTTCATCGGTTCGCGGGCTGGCGCGAAGGGCATCTCGCTGCCTACCACCGCCTCCATGCGCCGGACTCCGGGCGAAGATTCCAGACCGTCCACGCCCAGTTGGACGTCGGTCGGGGTCTGCCCCTGCGCGCAATGCGGACACAGGTAATAGGGGCGGCTCGTCTCTACGAGCCCCACGACGGTCAGTAGGGTCTTGGAACGTAATTCCTTGTAGTGGGCCGCATGTCCGCACGGACAGGGTATCGTGCGGCTGTCCGCATCCGGCGGACCGTATCTCAACAGTTGCGTCAGCGCACAAGCCCCGGCCCGGTACATGGCCGATCGCCAAGCGGTCTCGACAGCTTCCAGATCGAGCCGGAGGCTCCTGCCGCGCTGTTGAAAAACAATCCGCAGGAAGCGGTCTACTTCGCGGGCAACCTCTTGTTGGATGGCCTGCGTTGTTTTTTTTCCTGGGCCGTTTGCACGGCCTGCTCCACGGGCCGTAAACGGCAGATCTTTCGGCTGACATCGACCAACTTGCCCGTCAAGCTCTGGAACTTGCGGAACTCCGCGACCTCCCCTTCCGCCTTACGCACGGCGGCAGGCGAGGGCAGATTCTGGGTGACGGTCTTGCCTTCGACCTTCTGGGTGATCTGAAAATGAGGGCCGTGTCCGGGATCGTCGGGTTTGGCGCAATGGCAACGGGGATTGCCGCAGCGGCGGGTAACACTGGTGATGGAACCAGGCTGGAAGTCGCGTAGTTGGGAGATCTGTTGGAGCACAGTGGTTCTGTCGTCGATTAAAGCTGAAAGCGGATCTGGCACAGGGCCTCCTTATCTTACAGTATCACATACTTCAAGATCGGGGCCCCAAAAAAAGAAAAAACGCAATCCATCACTTTTATGTCGCACACTCTTGACCGCCCCACAAAACCAAATTGGCCCCACGGCGTGCGATCATTATGGCTTGAGCCCACTCGTTGTTGTACTGCTGGCCCCCCTCATGAGCGCCGACATGAACGGCGCAGCCCGCGATCTGGGCCGCACCGTGGCAGCCGCCGTAGCGCACGACCCCGTGGCGGTGACCGTGAAGAATCTGTCCGCGCTGGGCGGCGCCGAAACCGCCGAAATCCGCCATGTGTTCGAGTCTGAATTGAACGTGGCGGCGCAGCCGGCGGTGGAAATCCGGCTCACCATCTCCGAGAACCTGACGCAGTTTCTCCTGGTCGCCGAGATTCAGCGCGGCGGCGAGCGCCAGGTCCTGTTGGAGTCCTGGCCGCGCACGTCTGCGGCTTCCACAGGCTCCCCGACGGACAAACCGGCGCGTGTCACACTTGAAAAGAAGCTGCTGTGGGAACAGGATCTGCCCATCCTGGATGCCGCGCAGATCGCGGGCGGAATACTGGTGCTGGACGCCACGCGCGTGCTGCTGGTCCGCGGCGGCGACCGCCAGTCCGCGCCGATTCCGGCCTGGCACACGTGGCCCCGCAACCTCCGCGGCCGGCTGTCGGTGAACGACTCCGGGTTCACCGCGTATCTGCCCGGAACCATTTGCCGCGGCGGGACCGAGCCGCGCCTTTCCGTGATTTGCGAAGACTCACAAGATCCCTGGCTCCTGGGGCCCGGCGCTCTCGCGATCTTCACACCGGATCGCAACCAGTTCCCAGGCCACATCGACATCGAACCGGGAGGGCCGCGCGACCTGCCTCCGTTCTACACTGCCGCGCCCGCCGCCGACGGCTGGATCTTTGCCGGAGCCGACGGTCGTGCACACTTGTACACGCACTCCTGGGATTCCGCCGGCGCGATCGATCAGTGGGGCAGCGACGTCGCAACGGTCCAAACACCTTGCGGCGCGCGCATTCTGGCGGCCCGTCCGACTGCCCTCACCGAGCCGGATGCCATCCAACCTTATCAGATCGTGAATGACGCACCCATTCCCGCCGGTCCGGCGCTCGAATTCTCCGGACCCATTACCGCGCTGTGGTCTTTCGGCAGATCCGCCACGGCGGTCTCGCGCGATCTCCAAACCGGACGCTATGCGGCTTTCAGCCTGGCTCCCACTTGCGGTTCTTAGCGCGCTCGCGCTGTGCGGCGCAGCCACGCGCCCGCGCTACGGCGGAACCCTGCGCGTGGAGATGCGCGATGCCCAGCCCGATGCCGGACCGCTGCGTTCGCTCGTTTTCGAAACCCTCGTGCGGCTGGACGCTACGGGCGCGCCGCAGCCTTGGCTGGCCCTGTCCTGGCAGCATGACGCGGCGGCCAAGCGCTGGCAGTTCAGTTTGCGGCCGGGAATCAAGCTGCACGATGGCTCGGCTCTGACGTCCGCGGCCGTTGCCGCTTCCTTGCAAGCCGCCCTGCCGGATTTGACGATTGCCGCCACAGCCGACGGGATTACGATCCGCGCCAGCCGCCCCTTGCCCGATCTGCCGCTCGACCTGGCGCACAACGGTTGGCTGGACACCGGCCCGTTCCGCCTGACGGCATTCGATCCGGGCCACCACGCGACATTCGCCGCTAATGAAGATTATTGGGGCGGCCGTCCATTCCTGGATGCGATCGACGTTCAACTCGGCCGCGGACTGCGCGACCAACTGGCCGACTTGGAACTCGGCAGGGCGGACGTAGTGGAAATCGGCCCGGCCGACTTGCGCCGCGCCGCCGACCATGGCAGGGCTGTATGGTCGTCCGCCGCCGTCAGCCTGGTCGCGCTGGCATTCGCGCCCGGCCACCCAAATGACCCGCGCCTGCGCGAAGCCCTGGCGCTCTCCATCGACCGCGCGGCCATGCACAACGTGCTGCTGCAAAAACAGGGGGAGGTCACTGCCGCGCTGTTGCCGCAATGGATCTCCGGTTACGCTTTCGCATTTCCCACCGCGCTCGATCTGCCGCGCGCCCGCGCGCTGGCCAACGCCCTGCCGCCCGCCGCGCGCACGCTTACCCTCGCATACGATCCCGGCATGCGCGCGGCGCGGGCCCTGGCCGAGCGCATCGCGGTCAACGCGCACGACGCGGGCCTCACTGTGCAAGTCTCACCGCAGAATCCGAACGCCGACGCGCGGCTGGTCGAAGGTCGGCTCGCCTCGTTCGAGCCTGAGCGGGCGCTCGCCGGACTGGCCGCCGGACTCGGCATGCAAGCGCCGACCGCCGCTCAATCGCCCGCGGCGCTATACGAATCCGAGCGCAAGCTCTTGGAAGACTTCCGCGCCATCCCCCTATTTCAACTCCCCATGCTCTACGGCGCAGCCAGCCGCGTCCGCGTGTACGCGCCGCCGGCGGTCACGCGCCTGGGCGATTGGCGCTTCGACAACATCTGGCTCCCCGGGACCGCGCCATGACCTTCCGCACGCGCCTGTTGATAGCTTTCGCGCTGACCGTGATCGTCGCCGTGGCGTTCGTAGGCGGAATCGTCTCCACCACCACCCGGCGCGCCTTCGAGCGCCTCGACGAAGAGCGCGTCTCCGCCTTGGCCGCGCAATTCCACCAGGAGTTCCTGCGCCGCCAGCGCGAGATTGCCCAACAGGTCGAAGACATCGCCGAGTCCGAAAGCACGCGCGACATGATCATCGCGCTCAGCCGCCCGGACGCCGATCCCTCCAGCTATGTGGATGCCGCGCAAGCGCCGGCCACGGCCCACAATCTGAAGTTTCTGGAGCTCGTCTCCGCCTCCGGCAGCATTGTTTCTTCGGCGCAGTGGCCGGCGCGATTTCTCTACCAGGAAGACTGGGTCGCCGCGCGCGGCGATTGGAACTCGCAGGAGCCTTTTCTGAAACGCGAAGAACTGCCGACGGATACGGCGCTGGCGCTGGTCTCCGTGCGCGTCGCGAGCGTAGGAGACAACAAGCTGTACGTGGTCGGCGGCGAAGAACTCGACCGCGATTTCCTGTCGTCGTTCGTGCTGCCGGCGGGTATGCGCGCGCTGCTGTTTCGCGAGCCGCAATCCATTGTCGGCGCATCCGGACCGTTGCCTCAGCCTGCGCCGCTGGCGCCGCTGATCGATGCCTTGCGCAAACAGCGCCACGAAGTGACGCAAACGATTCGATGGTCCGCCGACGCGGCCGACGCGGAGACGTTTCACGCCATCCCGCTGATCGGGCCCGGCAAAGATCAAAACCACGACCTGATGGGCGGATTCCTGGTGGGCAGTTCGCGCGCCGCGCAGGTGCGCCTGGAGCGGTTCATGATTCGCGTCGAAATCCTGGTGGCTGTGGGCGGCGTTGTGCTCGCGCTGCTGATGGCATTCTGGACCACCGCGCGCATCACCCGCCCGGTGGAAGCGCTGGCCGCCGGCGCGCGCGCGGTAGCCGCCGGCGACTGGCATACACAGGTGGACGTACATACCGGCGGCGAAATCGGCGCGCTGGCCGCCGCCTTCAACCAGATGACCCGCGACCTGCTGGAGCAGCGCGACCGCCTGGTGCAGGCCGAGCGCGTGGCCGCCTGGCGCGAACTGGCGCGCCGCCTCGCGCACGAGCTGAAGAATCCGCTGTTCCCGTTGCAGATCACCGTGGAGAACCTGCAACGCGCGCGCGCGGCGCATCCCGAAGAGTTCGATGAGGTCTTCCGCGAGAGCACCGCCACGCTGCTCGCCGAGCTGGGTAAGCTGCGCGGGATCGTCGGCCGCTTCAGCGACTTCGCCAAGATGCCGCAGCCGCAACTGGAAACGGTGGACCTGAACGGCCTCGTGCGGGAAAGCCTGAAGCTGTTCGAAGCGCAGATGCAGGCGGCGGGCGTGGTGTTGCGGTTGGATCTCGCCGCCGACTTGCGGGCCATCCAGGCGGACCGCGGCCAGCTCGGCCGCGCGTTGCAGAATCTGGTGTTGAACGCCATCGACGCGATGCCTGCGGGGGGCACGCTGGCCATTCGCACCGCAGCGCATGAAGACGGCGTGCGGCTGGAAGTCTCCGACACCGGGCAAGGCCTGACGCAAGAGGAATGCGACCGGCTGTTCACGCCCTATTTCACGACTAAGACGCATGGCACCGGTTTAGGGCTGGCTATTGTGCAGTCGGTGATCAGCGATCATGGGGGGAAGATCGGGGTGCGGAGCGAGCCGGGTAGGGGGACGGCGTTTGTTATCGATTTGGCGTGATTCCGCAGGCTACGTCCACCCATTGGCGGTGTGACATAATGTGCTTACTGATTCCTGCAAATAGTGCGCTGTGGGGTTCTCCATGAATATCAGCGGGTCAGATCTTGGCGACAGCGTCCTATCGCTGAAGCCACTATACGATTTTGCAGGGAGGAACAAGGATGACGAAGAAGCGTTGCGGCTTTCGAAGAGCAAACTAGGGGCGGAATACTGCAAACTTTGCGAGGTGGCAACGGAGCCTGTTGATGAGTGCCAAGGCTTTTACCTGTGGGGAAGCTACGACGGGCAAGGGCTTTGGCGGAATATTTACCTGGGATGGCGGGATTCAGGAAAGGCGCGAAGAATCTTCAGGAAGCGGATATGTGAGGAACTAAAGGATGAGCGCGCGTTCCTTTGGCGGCACGTACCACC
>Ga0302325_10021928_pt1 | contig 13368 bp, 10 predicted proteins | sample Palsa_T0_2_FD_201948 | JGI IMG/M metagenome (GOLD analysis project Ga0302325, IMG submission 201948) | Peat permafrost microbial communities from Stordalen Mire near Abisko, Sweden - Palsa_T0_2 | ecosystem: Environmental > Terrestrial > Soil > Palsa > Peat permafrost | place: Sweden: Abisko... | reverse complement strand
CGGCAGCGAAGGCCGCTCGACCCCCAGACGGCCGTGACGATGCTCGGTCAGGTGGCCGCGGCGCTCGATGCCGCACACGAATGTGGCCTGATCCACAGGGACGTGAAGCCCGCGAACGTGATGATCGCCTCGGGCCATTGCTACTTGACCGACTTCGGGCTGACGAAGCGTGCGGCCGCGAGCGAGGTTTCCGGCGCTCTGACGAGAACCGGCCATTTTGTGGGAACGGTCGATTACATCGCGCCGGAGCAGATCGCGGGGGAGGCGATCGACGGCCGCGTCGACGTCTACGCGCTCGCGTGCGTGCTGCATGAATGCCTGACGGGCGAATGCCCCTTCAGGAAGGACTCGGACGTGGCGGTGATCTACGCGCATCTCAACGATCCGCCGCCGCGGCCGACGCAGCTGCGACCCGAGCTGCCGCTGGCGATCGACCGGGTCGTGGCGATCGGGATGGCGAAGGCGCCCGAGAACCGTTACTCGACCTGCGCGCAACTGATCGACGCGGCGAGCGTTGCGCTCGGGGTCAGTCCCAGCGGAGCGTCGCCCCGAGAGGCTGAGCGACCGAACCTGGGTCCACCGAAGCTTGCTTCGACGGTCAGGGGTGACACGCCGGCGCACTCGAGCAGCCGGCGAGTTGGGCGGCGGCCGCTGATCGGCGCCGCGGCGGTTCTCGCGGTCGCGGTGGTCGCGGTCGTGGTCGCGATCGCTTCGGGTGCTGGCGGGACCCGAAAGCACGGGCCTGGACTCGCGCGGAGTATTGCCCGTACGCCCGCGACGGCGCCGGCCCAGAGCGCTCCCGTCGTGGGCATCCACATCAAGGTGGGCAAGGACCCGATCGGGATCGCGGGTAACTCGCGTGTGCTCTGGATCGCCAACCATGCGGCCTCGACCGTCACGCGGGTGAGCCTGAACGGCAGCATCAGGACCGACATCGCGGTCCCGTCGGGACCGTTCGGCGTGCTCAACACCGGCGGCACGTTCTGGGTGACGAACACGGTTGCCGGTGAGGTGACGCCGATCAGCGTCGCGACCGGCCTGCCGGGAAAGCCGGTCCACGTCGGGCGCCACCCGAAGTATCTGACCGGCGACGAGAACTCGGTGTTTGTCGCAAACTCGGGCAGCGGAACCGTGAGCGTGATCAACGCCCGCACCGCCAAGCCGATCGGTGCGCCGATCCGCGTCGGGAATAATCCGCAGGGGATCGCGTTCAGCGGCACGGCGGTGTGGGTCGCGGACACCGGCGATGACAACGTCGATCGCATTGTCGACGGCGCCGTGATCAAGACAATCCAAGTCGGACCGGATCCGGTCGGCGTCGCCGTCGGCGACAACGCCGTGTGGGTGGCCAACGAAGGCAACGACACGGTATCGCGCATCGACCTGAGTGGCCAGGGCACCGCGACCAGGACGATCCGCGTGGGCAAAGCACCGTTTGCGATCGCGTTCGGTCAAGGCTCCGCATGGGTCACGAACAGCGGCGACGACACGGTCCTGCGCCTCGACGCCGCCACCGGAGATCCAATCGGAAGCCCGATCAAGGTCGGCAAGGATCCAACCGGCATCGCCGTGATCAACGGCGCCGTGTGGGTCACGAACCGTGGCTCGGACTCCGTCTGGCGGATCCAGCCGTAGGGAGCCGCGCCCACCACGTCACGCCGGCCAGCAGCGTGCCGGCCATACGCTATGAGGAGCTAACGATGCGGTTTGCCTCGGTCGAACACGAAGGAACCCCGCTTGCGGTGGCACTGCAGGACGGTACCGCGATCCCGCTGCGCGGCATCGCTGAGCTCGGACACGACACGCCCTCGAGCGTCCTGCGAAACCCTCCGCTCGATCGAGCGGCCGCCCTCCCCGTGGAGGAACTCCGATTCCGCCCCGTGGTGCCACGACCAGGGAAAGTCGTCTGTGTGGGTCTCAACTACCTGGCGCACGTCGAGGAGACGCGGCGCGACCTTCCCGAATACCCGGTCCTGTTCACGAAGTTCGCGTCGACGCTGACCGGCCCCTACGACCGGTCCCATGCCCGCCAGAGTCCAGCGCGATCGATTACGAGGGAGAGCTCCTGGTCATCATTGGCGAGCGCGCGCGAAGGGTGCCACGGGACCATGCGCTCGGGGTGATCGCTGGCTACGCGATCGCAAACGATGTCTCCATGCGTGACTTCCAATACAAGACGCATCAGTGGTTACAGGGCAAGGCCTGGGATGCCTCCACTCCCGTCGGACCCGAGCTGGTCACCGCCGAGGAGGTTCCCGACCCCTCCGCGCTGCTGCTGCGGACGATCGTAAACGGGGACGTCGTGCAGGAGGCCACGACCGGACTGCTCATCTTCGACGTCGCCAAGCTGGTGAGCGTGATCTCGGAATTCGCCACGCTGCAACCGGGCGATCTGATCCTCACGGGCACCCCCGGTGGGGTCGGCTTCCGCCGCGAGCCCCAGTTGCTGCTCGGCGACGGCGACGTCGTCACGGTGGAGGTCGAGGGCCTCGGACGGATCGAGAACCGGTTCGTTGCTGAAGCGTGACGCCGGCCGGCTACACGATCCACAACCCGGATTCGGCCTGACCTGATCGCGATCACTGGACGAGAGCGATCCGGGGCGCGACCAAGGAGCGAGTGCGCCTGGTCTGGGTGCACATGTCAAAACCGGACTACGTCAGCCTGATCGCTGAACTCAAGGCGTCAGGCCTGGATCAGCCGACGGGCCGCCTGTCCCACATGGCCGAGTTTTTTGGAATCTCGATTGGGGCGTTATACAGGCGAATTGGTCAGGAATCTGACCTTGGAGCGATGTCTCGGGGTCCGGTGCGTCCGACGCCGTTTCGCCTGTTGCTCCCAGCGCGATCCGGGCAGCGAGGCCGCCACCGCTCATGTCGGCCGCATCAGCAGCCGTCACCCCCGGGCGTCGGAGCGACATCGGGCGCGGCGTGATCAGACGCCCTGTTGTAGACCCTGCGAGCGGCTTGGGTCAGCGGCGAGCTGTAGGAAGTGGAGTCAACGCAGCCACCCTGGTTCATGCCCCCGATGACGCCGACGATGCTCGTGCCGCGCGCAGTGTGGACCAGCCATGGCCCCCCACTCGTGCCGTCCACATAGCCGCTGCAGTTAAAGGACGGGAACACGCCCGTGAAGGACACCGTCGTCCGGCAGGTGATCGCATCGTTGTTGCTCCCGCCTGGATACCCCAGCACGGTGATCGCCTCGCCGGCGCGCGGCTTCCCACCGAGCTCGTATGCGCCCGTGACCTGCTCGATCTCCGTCATTCGACCGTTGATCGTCTGCGGCGCCACAGTGAGAAAGGCGAAGTCTTCATGAGGATCCTGTGACTTCAGCCACTCCGGCGCGAGGTGCACCGCCGTGACGGTCCAGCGTCCGTACGGCCAGATGCCGTTGTGAAAGCCCGGGGCGAACACCATCCCCGCCCCGCTCCCGGACACGCAGTGAGCCGCGGTGAGCAGGACGTCGCCGTGCGAGCTGTCGACCACACTCGCCGTGCAGTCGTGCTGGGTCCTCGACGCGTTCGCGAACAACGCGCCGACCTCGGGCACGCCCGTGGTGCTGCTTGAGGTCGGGATCCGTTTGCCAGTCCTCGCTCGCGCGGCGGATGCTCCGAGCTGGATCGCGAGCGCGGCCGCCGGCAACCCCAGCGCCAGCGCAGCTATCGCCGTGAGAATGAGCCATTTCCGCGAGACCACGCACAACGAGCGTATGCGGTGGGTCATAAGGTGATCGTCAGATCAGCCGGCGGGCCGCTCCTGGCGAACAGCACCTACGACCGTCCAGGCAGCCGCGGCCCCCACAGCACCCTCACCGCGACCGTGCTCGACCACTGGTGTGCGAGTCATCAGCTACTCTCCTGCTTCGAATTTCAGAGCGAACAGCGAATGGTAGCTTCGAAATCAGAAGCAGGCAAGCAAACTCCCCTCCCGGGCCGGGCGGTTCGCGGCTCGCGGACCGGACGGCCGCAGATGGCCCTGCTGGATCTGCTCGGACGGCGGTGGGCTCTGCGCATCCTGTGGGAACTGCGAGACGAGCAGCCGCTCACCTTCCGCGATCTGCAAGCCCGCGGCGGCGGGCTCTCCTCCAGCGTGCTGAACGACCGCCTTCGCGAGCTGCGTGCGGCGGGCATCGTCGAGACTGAGTCTGGCGGCTACCGGCTCAGCCGCGACGGGCGCGATCTACTCGAAGCGCTGGCACCACTCGACGCGTGGGCCAAGCGCTGGGCCGCACGACTCGCCGTGGTCGAGAACCGCTCGTGACTTGGTCGTGACAGCGCCAGCGTCATGACCTGAGCAGGGGGTGGTCGTGATGCTGACCTTCGGTAGCCGCCGAAACGTCTCGGTGGCTCGCTCGCTTGGTCGCTCATCGTGACGACGCGCCGAATGATGCTCTAGTGTTCAGGGTCAAGCGGGTTACCAGGGCGCGCACGCAGTGACTTGGTTTCCTTTGCTGTGTGGGTTGTTCGATGCTTGGGCGGGCGCACTGTGACTGCCCCGACCGTTGGCCACCCTTTCCGTATTGGACGTAGCGGAGAAGGATGGTGACGGTGGGTAGTGGCTGAGGACTTGTCTGATGTGCTGAGCGAGTTTGCTCGCACGATGGTGACGAACTTTCCCATCCAGGGGATCTTGGATCATCTGGTCAGGCGGATCGTTGACATTCTGCCTGTCAGCGCCGCGGGGGTGACGCTGATCGGGGCAGGCCTCGATCCGCGGTATGTCGCTGCCTCTGACGGGTCGGCCTTGCGGTTTGAGAAGCTGCAGAGCGAGTTGGGTGAGGGTCCGTGCCTGGCCGCCTACTCGACCGGGGAGGCGATCTCGGTGCCGGATCTGCGCCTGGAGGATCGGTTCCCGCGGTTCGCCCCCCGGGCGCTGGATTCCGGGCTGACGGCGGTATTCACGTTTCCGCTTCGTCACGAGAGTCTGCGGCTCGGTGCGCTTGATCTGTATCGAGATACCGCGGGCGCGTTGTCGCCCGAATCGATGACCGCGGCGCAGACGCTCGCCGATGTCGCCGCCGCGTACCTGATCAACGCTCAGGCCCGTTCCGATCTTCAGGACTCCGCTGATCAGTCGCGCGAGGCTGCGTTGCATGACCCGCTGACCGGTCTTCCGAATCGGGTGTTGATCCTGGAGCTGCTTGAGCATGCGTTCCGCTCCGGTCGTCGCTCGGGCAGGACCTCAGCGGTGTTCTTTGTCGACCTGGACCGGTTCAAAGCGGTCAACGACACCTATGGGCATCAGGTCGGGGATGAGCTGCTCGTGGCCGTGGCGCACCGGCTGACCGGGATGCTGCGACCGGGTGACAGCCTGGCTCGCCTGTCCGGCGACGAGTTCGTGATCCTCTGCGAGGGTCTCGTGGACCGGTCCGCCGCCGATCCGATCGCGCTCAGGCTCAGCACAGATCTGTCCCGACCGTTCGTTCTCTCCGGGGTGCGGGTGACGGTGAGCGCGAGTGTCGGTATCGCGTTCAGCGGTCACGGTATCGACGAGCCCGAGGAGCTTCTGCGCGCCGCGGATCTGGCGATGTACCGGTCAAAGCGCGACCGGGTCGGCAGCCATAAGGTCGACGTCCTTGACCTGCGCGAGCTTCACCTCGCCGGGCATCAGGCCGGCCTGACCCGTGGTCTGCCCGGGGCGATCGACCGCGGGGAGTTGCACCTCGATTATCAGCCGATCGTCGACGCGGTCGATGGTCGTCTGACCGCAGTCGAGGCTCTGCTGCGCTGGATACATCCCAGTCGCGGGCTGGTGTCCCCGGCCGTGTTCATACCGTTCGCCGAGCAGTCCGGCCAGATCATCGAGCTGGGGCGATGGGTGCTCGAGCAAGCCTGGGCCGAGCGCTGTCACTGGCAGCGCGCGCGGTGTGCGGAGATCGCGATGTCAGTCAACGTCTCCGCGCACCAGTTCATGTCCGTCGGCTTCGCCCAGACCGTCGCGACCGTGCTCGACAGCGCACCCGCGGACCCTGCCTGGTTGACCTTGGAGGTCACTGAGAGCGTGTTCGTCCGCGACGAGCAACGTGCGCTGGTCGTGCTCGCGGAACTCAAAGAGCTCGGCGTGAAACTCGCCCTGGACGATTTCGGCACCGGCTACTCCTCGCTGGGCTACCTCAACACGCTGCCGATCGACACGATCAAGGTCGACCGGCGATTCATCGACACACTCACCGACGCGCCGACCAGCCAAGCCATCGTGACCGCGATCATCGGACTCGCCCACAGTCTCGGGATGGCCGTCGTCTCGGAAGGCGTTGAGACCGCCACGCAACATGAAACGTTGGCCCGGCTCGGATCTGATGCCTGCCAGGGGTTTTACTTCGCCAGACCGATGTCCGCCTCCGCCCTCGAGGCCCTCATCCATGATCACCCCGCTGGGAGCAACCCGCACCTCCCAGCGGCCACGACAGCCAACCTTCACAGACCCGAGATCGGTGCCAACCAGGCACCCGCAACAGACACTCGTGGCGTGGCATGACTCCGGACAACACCAGCAAGGAGCGATGGGCCAGTGCGAGCCGACCTCACTGAAACCGCACCGCCGCTCGCGGGCAGGGAACTGCTCGCGGCGATCTCGAACCGCATCGGCGAGATCCTCCGCGAGCATTACGGCCGCGGCCCGATGAAAGCCAAAGCCTACGCGCTCGATGACATTATCGTCGTCGTGATGCGCGGCAGTGGCTTCACCGCCTTGGAACAGACGATCTTGGACCACGGCGAACCCAACCGGGTACTGGACATGCGCCAAGACTTTCAACGCGTGATGGCCAAGCGCTACACCGACACGATCGAGGCACTCACCGACCGCAAAGTCCTCGCGTTTCTCAGCCAAGCCCACGTCGAGCCCGATATCACGATGGAGATCTTCTTCATCGACCGGCCACTCAGCCGCTTCGGTGCAGTCGAGATCACCCAGCCCGAGTAGCCGGGGCGACCTGGAGATCGCGACCGGCAACTACGGCCGGCCGATCAGCGTCGCCATCAGCGGTAGTCGGGGTTGGCGAAGTCGAAGCGGCATCCGGCGTCCCACAGGCTCTTCTGATTGCCGTGGGCGGGGATGCCGCCGGCGTCCTTGAGCATCCGCGCGAGATGCATCAGGTTCCAGGCCAGGAAGGTGGTGTTGCGGTTGGTGAAGTCGTTCTCCGGTCCGCCCGAACCGGCATCGAGATAGCTTGGACCGGGGCCCGCCTCACCCAACCAGGCCGAGTCGGCCTGCGGGGGGATGACATATCCGAGATGCTGGAGGGAGTAGAGGATGTTCATCGCGCAGTGCTTGGCGCCGGCCTCGTTGCCGGTGATCATGCACCCACCGACGCGACCGTAGTACGCCCACTGGCCGGCGTCGTTAAGGAGGTGGCTGTTGCCGTACGGCCGTTCGATCACCTGCGTGCACACGGAGGACTTCTCCCCCAGCCAGATCGGCGAGAGCAACACGAGGATGTCAGCGGCGAGCACCTTCTCGAAGATTTCTGGCCAGTCGTCTCGATTCCAGCCGTGCTCGGTCATGTCGGGGTACACGCCGGTGGCGATCTGGTGGTCGACCGCACGTATGACCTCGACCGTGACCCCGTTGCGCTCCATGATCGCGGCCGCGAGGTCCGCCAGGCCACGCGTGTTTGACACCTCGGGCGATCGCTTCAGCGTGCAATTGATGAACAGAGCGTTCAGGTCGGAGAAATTCCACTTCGACTCTGTGGCCAGCTGCTCTTGACGTTCGGTGAGATTCGCCATCGGTTGTCTCCTCGTTCGATGCAGTCGTCATGACCGCTCAGCCACGCATGCAACCGAAGCGTCACAGCGAACTATTACAGGCTACGAAACTCGCGCACGCGAGCCGTCTCCCCGACTCCTATGGTGCGCCGTCTCGGCGGTCGAGGCGCCCAGGTCCACGCTCGCCTGATACGCACCACCGTCGTCATCGTAATAGCCGGGGTCGCCCTCGAAGTAGGACCCGTCCGCGATCCCCAGAAACAGGCGAGTCGCGCCGGCGGGGACGATGATCTGATGCAGTGCCCCGGAACTCGTGCGACCGTTGCCGACGAAGAACGTCTGCCCCAACCGTGGCGAGAGCATCGTATAGTCGGCACCGTTCGCAGCGCTCGAGAAGTCCAAGCTGGCCGGCGGGGCGCCGGTTGGTTGTGCATTGCCGAGGAAAACGCCGGTGAGAAAGTCGTTGCTGTCAGAGTCAACGATGCCCGAGATAGGGCCAACTGGGTCCAGGGCGGTCCCAGAGGAGTTGCTGGCGCAGGGACCGTTGGGCGTCGCGGTGAGTAGCATCGTGGTGTCGCAGTAGACCGCCCCGGTGACCGATGGGACGGTCAGAACCTCGCCGGCAGCAGCGGCAAAGCTGACCTGCGGGGGCAGCGTTCCGCCGCCGGTACCAGGCCCGGGATTGCCGGTCAACGCCGGAGGCTGTGCCTGGCCGGCACCGAAGATGTCAGCCGTTCCCGGGATCGTAACGTTGAACACCTGTCCCGGCGTAGGGGCCGGCGTTGCCTGGATGCCCAGCAGTGTCTGCAGCCGTCGGTCGCCGCCCGCGAAGCCGGTGTCGCCGGTCGCTCCGACGTCGACCTCGCAGTCGTCGAACACGTGAGCGTTGGTGATCCCAGCCGCGTTGCACGCCGCCTCACCTGCGGCCAGCTCCCCCGGCGGTAGCGTGGCGGTGGTCACCTGTGCGCCCGGGAAGCCGCGAACGTCGTACGAGCTCGTGCTCTTGCCCGGCGGGTAGCGGAACAGCGACTCGCGCTGGGTGATCCGCCAGCTGGCGCCGAACTGGCCGTAGACGACACCCGGGACGTCATTGAGGATCTCGACCTGGGAGTAGTGATGGCCGTTCCCGCCAACGAACTCTGCGGACGCCGACCCGCCCCAATTGCCGAGCACGCCTTCGACGTGGCCCTGGCGGTGGCGGGCGAGCGTAACCGTCACGTCGAGCGCCGGCGCGAAGATTGTCGTCGGCGAGGTCTCCGCGGATACGACGTACGCGTTGCTGCCATCGGGCCACCTCACCGTGGCCTCAAACCCGTGCACGGTGAGGCGCCCGCCGCCCCCCAGGTTGACGCTTGACGCCTGGGTGCGCACCTTGTTGACGTACACGTTGATCGCATTCACTCCGCTCGAGTCCACCTCGACGGTCGCGGAGCCGACGCGCATCGCGACCGCCGCGTTGACCGCCACCGAGTCCGAGCCCGGGAACGGCTGCTGGCGAACCTGGATCGCGAGCTTGTCCTGGGTGGACTTCAACAATGTGAACTCGCCGGCGTCCTGGAAGTCGAAGAACCCACCATCAAAGTCCAGTACGTGCGGGTCGCCACCCGTGCTGGCGTCCCCGTCCTGCAGCCCCGGTACCGGGATCCCGCAACCCGCGCCCCCGTCATCCTGCGCGGTCATAAAGGCCTTTCCGGCCGGGCACACCGGCGGCCTGCAGAACGCCGACAGCTCGTACGCCACCAGCTCACCATGCGTGCCGGTGTTCGGATCGCCGCTCAGGCCGAGCTCGGCGTCCGAGGACAGCGGGTCATTCGGCGGGATCTCACTCGTGTCCCCCGCTGGGCACACGCACTTCCCGGTACCGCTGGTGCAGAACCACGCCTTACTGGCCCCGCTCAGCCTGGTGTAGTTGTACTGAGGTTGCGCGCCCAGGCGCGCGTCGCTCACGACGGCGTCCCCAGCGATCGTCACATGGAGCAGCGGCTTCGCGGCCGAGGACTTGACCGTGTATTGGGCTGTGGTGTAGGGGGTAGCCAGCACCTGTCCGCCGCCGTCCATCAGGATGTCGGGCTGGGCTTGAGCGGGCCGGAGGATCGGGCTCGTCATCTCCCACGGCGAACCTCCGGCGGTCAGGTTGAACACGCTCGAACCCCAGGTCGAGCGAAACCGCTCGGTCATTCCGCCCGCAGCCACATAGGCGGCATCCTCGTTGGGGGCGTCGAGGATCCCTGAGACCTTCTGCCACAAGTCCCCGACCACGGTGTCCTGGACGTGACCCCAGAACCCCTCGGCGTCATACGTACGCGCGAACAGATCCGTGTGCGGACTGTTCACGTAATCACGGAGCATGTACTCGTAAGCGGGCGCCGGGATGACGGTTTGCGCCGCCCACTCAGCCAGTCCCTCGGTGATCCACGCGGGAAGATGGGTCGCGCCGGCAAACAGATCGTCTTGCTCGCAGTGAAACACCTCGTGAGCAAGTTGGTGCTGCCCACTGACGGTGTTGATGGGTGCGGCGTCCGGTCCGACGCGGATCCGGCAGAACGGACCAGTCGCGCTTTCCTGGCCCGCGGCGTTGACCGGGAGAGTGTCGTCAGCCGCGGGTGGTTTGAGCGGGTCTTTGCCAAGGTGAGTGGTCGTGTAGCCGGCCACGATCGTCAGCTTCGTGAGGGTGTGGCCGAGCAACAACGGCCCAGCGTAGACATCTGCCCAATGGTTGGCATCGGCTGTGAGCTTCGGATTCGGCGTGAACCCAGAATCGCCAAAGGACGCCGCGTGTCCCTGCGCGCCCGGGGGTGTCAGGCCAAGGTCCCGGTCAATCACTTGCCGCAGCCGCCGCGGCAGCCCCGGCAGATGGGGCAGCACCCAATCGGCCGCCAGGTCGCCCGACTCGATCGCGGTCCGCGGACCCGACGGTATCCGTACGCCTGGCAACGGCCCGTAGGAAAGCGCGAAGGCCTCAAGCGCCGTCGCTTCGGAGACCGTCCCGTTCGGTCTGATCTGCGCCAGCACTTTGTCCCACGCGGTCCTCGGCAGCGGCGTCGGCAGATCCGATTCGGCGAGTTGCGCATATGAGATCGCGGTCGCGCGCGCCGAGCTCGGGTCCCGCGGCGCGCTCAACACGACCAGCCCGAGCCGCGCCCCATCCCGCCACAGCAGCTGCGCCACCACCCGCACACGTGAACCAGTCACCGACACCGCCCCGCCCGCCCCGATCGCCACCCGCCCACCGCGATGAACCGTCCGCCAGGCGCCCAAAACGCGCTCGGCCACAGACGCCGAGCCCAGCACGAACGCATCGGAACGCACCTGCAGCCCACGCGTCTCGGCCGCCGAGGCTTGGCTCACTGTCTCGTCAAGCCGCCGGCCAAGATGACTCGGGAGCCTCGCGAGCAACTGCGCGCGTGCCTCCCCAACGCTCGTCGGCACCGAACGCAAACCAAGCGTCGAGAAATCAGCGGAGGAGACCACGATCGAAGGCGACGCCGACGCGCCGCACGGCGCGAGCAAGACGAACAACGCAACCACCCACACGAGCCCGCCCGCAATCCGCCGCACCATAGCGGGCTGATGCGACGAAACGACGCCTCCGATGCGCATATCCGTGCCCGGCAGCCATGCCTCTGCCTTGCTCAACCAGCGTAACCGGCGACCATCACCCGCGCAAGCCCAGCATCTCGTGACCGCGCTGCCGCAACGAATCTCCCCGACCAGACCGGCCCGCGGGTCAGACGTGTCACTCCTCGCTCCGCGGGTTACGCGCCATCGAGGCTCGCAGCGATCATGACCGCAGCGCGTTCGTGCGCGGCATACGTGGCCCGGAGGGCCGGCACCACGTCGTATCCGTCCGCACCAGCCGGAGGGGGATGGGCGACGAGCAGCCTCCGCACCTCCTGCCCGAGCGGCTCACCGCCGACGGCGTCCGCCAACGCGGTCAGCGCCTCCGCGCGCACCCGGGCGCCCTCCACAAACGAGCCAATCACCGTCCCCGCCGCCAGGGGCTCAGGCCCGAACACACGCGCGTGCAGAACGGCCGGATTGACGGCGTGCGGACGAACGAGCGCGCGACGCTCGTTCTCCGACAACCCGGCCGCGGCCGCCAGGTGGTCGATCGCGCGTGTGACACCTTGGGCATCCACGGGAAGCGACGCGCGCAGCTCGGGCGACAGCCGGGAGAGGAGACTGGCGTGCTCGGCCGCGGCGTCGATCAGCAACGCCTCGACGCGAGCACGATGCGTGATGTCCATTGATCGCACCGGCAAGCGGTGCTTAGGCGGGGTCCTGCGAGCTATAGGGGGGGTCCTCGCCCCGCACGTCCCGGTAGCGCCGATCGAACAGCTCGAGCACGGCTGTCACGTCTGCCGGCCCATGCACCCCGTGGCTCACGCCGGTGGAATCCGGGGTCACATCGGCCGGCTCGGCGTCGCCGTGCTCGACGAGTTCATCGTGCTCAGGGCCTAAGACCGGCAGCTCGGCCACGCCACGATCACGGTAAAGCACACCGAGCTCGGAACGCTTGTAGAGGACCAGCGCCGCACCGTCTGCCCGTCGCTCGATGCGAACACCGGGCCATTCGCTCAGCTCGTTGGCGATCTCATCGACGAGCGCGGCGGCGCGGGGCATCGGCCGATCGTATCTGCTCGACGCCGCCGCGGTGCCCTGACGCGCCACGCCTCCCGCGTCAACCGCCCGCGCACCGCGGCTCGCCCTATGTCGGCACGCGGGTCGTCCGGATCGCGGACCAAGAGCCCGAAGTTCGGACTGTCAGGTGGAAGTGACCACCGGCGCGGGATCGTGCCAGCGACCGTGGGCGATCAGCTTCTCGGCCTGCTTCGGTCCCCAGGTACCCGGCTGGTATGGCACGGCCGGGGGGTGGTCCGTCAGGACGGGCTCAACCACTTCCCACGCGGCCTCGATCGCTTCCTCCCGAGTGAACAGCGCTCCATCACCGGCCATCGCGTCGCCGAGGAGCCGCTCGTAGGGGGCCTCTTCGCCGGGCTGGCGGTCGAGCAGGAGCAATTCGCGCTGCTCGCCGATGAAATCCTCGCCCGCGCGCTTGACACGGGCCGCGAGGGCGATCGCCGGGTCCGGGGCGAGGCCGAACCGCACATAGTTCCCTGGCCCGGAGGCCGGCCAGGAGTCAGCGAACAGCCGCTGCGGGGGCGGTTTGAGCTCGACGAGAATCTCGGTGGCCGTCTCGGGCAGGCACTTGCCCGAACGTAGGTACCACGGTACCCCCGCCCAGCGCCAGGAGTCGATCGCCAGGCGCACCGCGCAATAGGTCTCCACGTCAGAGTTCTTGGCCACACCGGGCTCGTTCTGATAGCCGACGAACTGGCCGCGCACCATCTCGTCACCCGTCAGTGGCCGCATCGCCCTCAAGACGTCGAGCTTCTCGCTGTGCAAGGCCCCGTAGCCCTGGTAGGTCGGCGGCTCCATGGCCAGCAGGACGACCACCTGGAGCAGGTGGTTCTGGATCACGTCGCGCAGACAGCCGGCAGTCTCGTAGAACGCGCCGCGACCCTGGACACCGAACTCCTCCGCCATCGTGATCTGGACGCTCGCGACGTAGTTGCGGTTCCAGATCGGTTCCAGGAACGAGTTGGCGAAGCGAAAGTAGAGGAGGTTCATGATCTCCTCCTTACCGAGGAAGTGAT
>Ga0302325_10021927_pt1 | contig 13368 bp, 13 predicted proteins | sample Palsa_T0_2_FD_201948 | JGI IMG/M metagenome (GOLD analysis project Ga0302325, IMG submission 201948) | Peat permafrost microbial communities from Stordalen Mire near Abisko, Sweden - Palsa_T0_2 | ecosystem: Environmental > Terrestrial > Soil > Palsa > Peat permafrost | place: Sweden: Abisko... | reverse complement strand
CCCGGTCAACGCCGCCGATCAGCCGACGCTCGTTAAGGCCCCAAGCGGTCCGGCCGCGGGTCCCGAAGGCGTTGGTGATCAGCCGACCCGTGTCGGGGCCATCAGCGATCCGCCGACTGGTCCCCAGGGCGCCGGCGACGCGATGGGCGCTCTTGACGGCACCGGCGAGCCAGTGGGCGCCCCTGCGGGCGCTGACGGGTCAGAATTCCGCGCTCCGACGCCGACGGCGAGCCAACCACCGGAGGCGACCGAGCCGTTGGACGGCCTGTCGTTGATGGCTTCCGTGCTCTGGAGCCGGGTGCGGCGCAACCCCGCCCCGATCATCGCGGCCGTGATCGGCTTCCTGGTGGCAGTGGTGCTGCTGCGCCGGCCTCGGCGCTGATCCAGCTCGCCCGGATGCTCGGATGGGCCAGAAATGCCTGCTTATCGTTCCCGAACGAGTAGCCGTTCAGTTGGGACCGGGTCGACGGCGTACCCTCGGCTCAGGATCCCTCGACCAGGCGCTCGCGTCCGTGCGGCAGGTCGAAGCTCGCCGCCGGCTGCACAGCCACCAGACCGCTCGGGTTGATCATCGGATGGGTTCGGTAGTAGTGCGTGCGGATCTCGTCGAAGTCAACCGTCTCGGCGATCCCTGGCCATTGGTAGAGGTCGCGGGTATAGGGCCACAGGTGTGGGTACTCGATCAGCTTGCGGACCGAGCACTTGAAATGGATCTGGTAGACGGCGTCGAAGCGCGCGAGCGTGGTGAAGAGGCGCCAGTCGGTCTCCACCGGCACGTCGCCAAACAGGAATCGCCGCGTGGCCAGGCGCTCGTCGAGCTGGTCGAGCGTGTCGAACAGGACGCCCACCTCGCGCTCGTAGATGACCTGCCGGGTCGAGAAACCGGCCTTGTAGACGCAGTCGTTGACCCCGGTGTAGATCCGCTGGTTGAGCGCATCGATCTCCTGGCGCCAGGGCTCGGGATACAGCTCGACCGGGTGCCGGGCCAGCTCCGCGAACACGGTGCCGAGCATCCGTAGGATGTCCGCGGATTCGTTGTTGACGATCACGCGTCGGTCGGTGTCCCAGAGGACCGGCACGCTCACGCGCTCGTCGTAGTCGGGGTCGGTCGCGGCGTACGCCTCGCTGAGGAACCGAAAGTCACCCCTTTGATCGAAGTATTCTCCGCCCGTGAACGCCCACCCGCGAGCGTCCCGAATCGGGTTGACGTAGGAGACCCCGATCGCGTCCTGCAGGCCCATCAATCGGCGGCCGATCAGCGTCCGGTGTGCCCACGGGCAGGCTCGCGCGACGTACAGGTGGTAGCGACCCGGCTCGAGCGGGAACTCGGTGGAGTCGTCGGTGGAGATCCAGCGGCGAAATCGGCTGTGCTGGCGCTGAAATGATCCGTCACCGGCCGCTTCACGGCCCAGCGCCAGCGCGCGCGCCTCGGTGGTCATCTCCTCAGCGTAGCTGTAGCCTGCCCGCAGTGAGCGAGCAGAGCGAGAGGGCGGCGCGGTTCCTCACCCTCCATCAGGGCGGGTCGCCGCTCCTGTTGCCCAACCCGTGGGACGTCGGTTCCGCACGGCTGCTGGCGTCGCTCGGATTCGAGGCGCTGGCCACCACCAGTGGTGGGTTTGCGGCAACGCTGGGGCGGCTCGACGGATCGGTGAGCCGCGAGGAGGCACTCGGTCATGCGGCCGCGCTCGTCGCCGCCACCGACCTGCCCGTGTCAGCCGATCTGGAGAACGGGTTCGCCGATCCGCCGGCCGGTGTCGGCGAGACCGCCAGAGGCGCACTCCAGGCCGGACTGGCCGGCTTCTCGATCGAGGACTTCACCGGCGCGCAGGACGATCCGATCTACCACATCGGGCTGGCCAGCGAGCGGATCGCGGCGGCGTCAGAAGTCGCGCACGGCGGGCCGGCGCACCTGGTGCTGACCGCCCGCGCGGAGAACTATCTGCACGGCCGCCCTGACCTCGAGGACACGATCGCTCGCCTCCAGGCCTACCAGGAGGCCGGAGCGGATGTGCTCTACGCGCCCGGTGTGGCCGCCGCCGAGGACATTCGCCAGCTCGTCGCGTCCGTCGACCGCCCGGTCAACGTGCTCGCGCGGTCGGGCGTACCGCCGATCGCGGAGCTGGCGAGGCTCGGTGTCCGCCGCGTGTCCGTCGGTGGGGCATTCGCGTACGCCGCACTCGGCACCGTGGTCAGAGCGGCCCACGAGCTCCGCGAGCAGGGCACCTACGAGTTTCTCGACGCGGCCGCCGTCGGTGCGCGCGCGGTGCGCGACGCATTCGCGTGAGGGTTCAGGCCGCGGCGCGCCGCGTGTCGAGCGGTGGCCGCTCGATCGCGGCTTCGCCCAGTGTCAGCGGTCCCGGCGCACCGGGCGACAGGAAGGTCGTCGGCAACGGTCCGTCCAGGCGGCCTTCACGCTCCAACCGGACCGCGAGTGCCTGCAGGACCGCGAAGGCCATTGGCCCGAGATCGCGCAGCGGCTGATGCGCGTTCTGGCGGACATCGAGGTCCACCTGAGCGATGGCGTCGAGGCCGACCGCTCGGTAGGCGTCGAGCAGCAGGGCGATGTCCACGCCGTAGCCGGTCACGAACGGAAGCTGCTCGAACAGCTCGCGCCGGGCGGCGATCTCGCCCGCGAGCGGTTGCTGCACCGCGGCGAGCTCGGGATAGAACAGGTTCAACAGCGGCCGCGCGGTCAGCTCGGTGACCCGGCCGCCGCCGTCCGGGAGCGTCAGTTCCCCGACGCGGAACGGGCGCCGGTAGAAGCCCTTGACGAACGAGATCCCGCGGCCGCAGAGCAGCGGACCGAGCAGGCCGCAGGCGAAATGGGTGCCGAAGCACTCGGAATCGGCATCGAGAAAGCAGACCACCTCTCCGGTGAGCACCTGCAACGCGCGCCACATCGCGTCGCCCTTGCCGAGCACCGGCCCGAGCTCAGGCAGCAGCGCCTCCTGGTCATGCACCTCAACTCCGAACTCGCGCGCGATCCGGCCCGTTCCGTCGCTGGAATGGTCAACGACGACGATCTGATCGACCGCTCCGCACTCACGCAGCGTTACGAGCCGGTCGAGGATCGCCCCGATCGTCCGCGCCTCGTTGCGCGCGGGCAGACACACCGAGACGCTCACCTCGCGCTCGGCGGCGAGCCGCTGCGCCGGGAAGGCCTGGTGAGCGAACGTATTCCTGCGGTGCCAGGACCGGGCCTGAACGGACATGGCCTGAGAGGATGACAGTCCTGCGCGCGGGCCCGGTGCCGGCGGGCTAGCATCGCTGCCGTGGAGGTTGTAGGCCCGTCGCTCCGGCTGCGTTTTGCGACCGCTCTGGACGTGCCCGTGCTGCTGGAGCTGGGCTCGGACCCCGAGGTCACCCGGTTCTTCTCGTGGGGCCCGTATCGCTTCGCGTCTGAGCCTGCGGCATATGTCGCGGGACTGGCCGGCGAGCGGGAGCGCGGCGAGCGATTGGACTTCCTGATCGTCGGCCCGGACGACAGGGCGATCGGCGTCACCGGCCTGTCGGAATTCAGCCGGCGCGACCGCCGGGCGGTCGTCGGAACCTGGCTCGGGCGCGCGCACTGGGGCACGGGGGCGAACCGGAATGCGAAGGCGTTGATCGCGTGGCTCGCCTTCGCGGTGTTGGGCCTTGACCGGCTCGGTGCCTACGCCGATCTCGAGAACCCGCGCTCGCAGTCGGCGCTCGGCAGCCTGGGTTTCGTGCCCGAGGGGACGCTGCGTCGATGGCATCGGCACGGCGAGGGTGTGCACGACGTGCTGCTGTACTCGTGGCTGCGACAGGAATGGGAGCGTTCGCCGCTCGCGCAGGCCAGGGTCACGCTTCGGGGCATCCCGCCCGCCGCCTTCAACAGCACCACAGACGATCGAACGGTGCGCTAGCGTCAGCGATGTGATGGTCGCTCATCCGTGAGCCGGGTCCTCCGACTACCGGCGTATCGCCGCCTGTTCGCTGCCTACACGCTCAACGAGCTGGCCTGGTCGGTCGGCACCCTCGCGCTGGCCGTGCTCGTGTACCGCCGCACGGGCAGCGTCATCGGCTCATCGGCGTTCTTCCTGTGTTCGCAGTTCTTCCCGGCCCTGATCTCGCCTGCAGTGGTGGCGAGGCTCGACCAGCGAGATCCACGCCGAGTGCTCCCGGCCCTCTACGGCCTCGAAGGGGTTCTGTTTCTCTTTCTGGCCTGGGCCGCGAGTCGGTTTTCGCTGCTGCCGGTGCTTGCCCTGGCCATGGCCGATGGGGTCATCGCGGTGACCGCGCGCGCGCTGGCGAGAGCGGCGACGGTCGAGGTGCTGACGCCGGCGGGCCTCCTGCGCGAGGGCAACGCGCTCACCAACGCCGCCTTTTCCGTCTGTTTCATGGTCGGTCCCGCTGTGGGCGGAGTGGTCGTTGTCGCCGGGGGGACGATCGCGGCGCTGCTTGCCAACGGCGGCCTGTTCGCGGTGATCGCCGTCATCCTGGTCACTGCCGGCGGGCTCCCTGGAGCGGTGTCCGAGCGGGCGCCCGCCGCCGGTCGACTGCGCGCTGCCATTGCCCACGTCATAGGCGACCCCGAAGTTCGTGCTCTCCTGATCATGCAGGCGGCCGCGCTGGTGTTCTTCACCATCTCGATTCCGGTCGAGGTCGTGTTCGCGCAGCACTCTTTGCACGCCGGCGCGGGTGGATACGGCGCGCTGCTGTCGGCGTGGGGCGCCGGCGCCGTCGCGGGGAGCGCCGTCTACGCCCGTTGGCGGGTGGCGTCCGCTCGCGTGCTGATCGCCGGCGGCGCCGCTGCGCTGGGGATCGGATTTGTCGTGATGGCGACTGCGCCCTCCCTGGTCGTGGCGGTGATCGGCTCGGCGCTGGCCGGTACCGGGAACGGCGTCGAGTCGGTCGCCGCGCGGACCACGATCCAGGAGCGGACGCCCGACCGATGGATGGCGCGAGTGATGGGCCTGAACGAATCGATTACGCAGGCCGCGCCAGGGGTCGGAATCGTGCTGGGGGGATTGATCGCCGCGCTCACGGGCCCGCGGGTTGCCTTTGCGGTCGCGGGTGCCGGATCGTTGGCGATCACGGGCGTGGTCTGGGTCGTGTTGCGCCCGCAGGCGGCGGGTCGCCGTGAGCCTGGCGATGGGCCGCCCGACGCCGAGCCTCCGGGCACGTTGACCGCCCCGGTGTCCAACCACCAGACGCTGGCGTAGCCCGTGCGCCGTGCCTGCATCGACATCGGCTCAAACACGACCCGCCTGTTGGTGGCTGAGTGCGACGGTACGGAGCTGGTCGAGGTCCACCAGGAACGCGACTTCACCCGGATCGGCAAACGACTGCTGCGCGATGGCACGATCGGGCAGGCGAAGATCGCCGAGGTCGTCGCGGTCGTCACGGCCCAGCTCCGGAGCGCGCGCGAGTACGGCGCCACCGACGTGCGTGGGGTTGCCACCGCGGCGATCAGGACAGCCGCTGACGGCGCGGCGCTGGTGGCCGCGATTCGGGGAACGTGCGGGCTCGCGGTCGAGATCCTGTCCGGCGAGGAGGAGGCGCGGCTGGCGTTTGTTGGCGCCGCCGGCACCCTCGACCATCTGCCCATCGGCGAGCTCGGCGTGGTCGACGTGGGGGGTGGCTCGTCGGAGCTGGTCGTCGGGACGGTCCCCAACCAGGTGCGGTGGTGCGCGTCCTTCGCGGTTGGCTCGGGCGACCTGGCCGACGGTTGCCTGCGCTCGGATCCGCCATCGGAGTTGCAGTTGACTCAGGCCCGAGCCGAGATCGCGCGGGCGCTGGATGGGCTCGAGGTTCCCCGCCCGGCTGAGGCCGTGGCGGTGGGGGGGAGTGCCACGTCACTGCGTCGGCTCACCGGGCCGGTGCTCGACGCGGAGGCATTCGCCCGGTCACTGCGATTGCTCACGAGCCAGCGTGCAGTCGAAATCGCTCGACAATTCACGATCGATCACGAACGCGTGCGGCTGCTTCCAGCCGGGCTGCTGATCCTCGAGGCAGCCTCCGAGCGGTTCGGCGCCGCGCTCCACGTCGGTCGTGGAGGGCTCCGCGAAGGAGTGCTGCTGGAGGCCGGGAATCCATGACCCCCGATTCGCCCCATCCGCCCGATCCACTGGCGCCGCCCGATCCGCTGGCGCCGCCCGATCCGCTCGGGCCACCCGAGCCGCCCGGACCGCCCGGGCCGCCGATCCCGCCCCGCGAGGCCCTGGCCGATGTCCGTGTCCGAGCGCCGACCCGGGGCAACCGCCGGCTCGAGTATCTGCTCGAGGCCGTGAACGCCGATGATCAGGTGAAGGCGTGGTGGCATGTGTCCGCCGTCAACGCGACGCGGCGGCTGGGGATGTCCGACCACAGTTGGGTGCATATTCAAATCGTGCTGAACATCGGGCTGCGCCTGGCGCGGCTGCTGTTCCGCCGCGGCGTGACGCCGAGCGTGGTCGCGGACTACGCGATGAGCGAGCGTGACGCCGAGGTCGTGGTCGCGGCCGCCTGCTTGATGCATTGCGTCGGCATGTCGATCCACCGCGACGACCACGAGCGCTACAGCCTATTCCTGACCGCCGATAAACTCGGATCACTGCTGGCTGACGCCTACGCGGAGCCCGAGCGTTCGATCATCGTGGCCGAAGCGCTCCACGCCATCATCGGCCACCGCCGCGAGGGTGGCGCGCCCTTCACCGTCGAAGCCGGGATCGTGCGAGTCGCCGATGCGCTGGACATGGCGCGGGGACGCTCGCGGGTGCCGTTCGAGGCCGGGCACCAAAACATCCACTCCCTCTCCGCCTACGCGATCGAGGAGGTCAAGATCTCTCCCGGCCGGGACCGCGCGGTCCGGGTCGAGATCGCGATGTCCAACAGCGCCGGCATCTTCCAGGTCGACGAACTGCTGGCCACCAAGCTGCGCGGCTCGGGACTTGAGGAGCACGTCGAGGTGATCGCCCGGATCGAGGCCGAGCACGAGCAGCGCTTGCTCCCCGTGTTCAGGCTCTAGGCAACACGCCCGGGCGGGCCTGGACCTACCTGGGGAAAGCGGCAAGTGGACTGCGCCTCCTGCCTCGAAAACCCCTGGCGCCGCTTTCCCCAATTGAAATCGCCCCCGGCGCTTTCAACCACTACCAGTGGACGCCGCGCATGAGATTCGCGACCGCCACCTGCTCGGCCGAGGCGTGCTCGTCCGGATCCGGCGTGCCCTTCGCCGCGGCAGATTCGGGGAACACCCTGTAGGCGGTCGAGAGGACCTGGTCGACGGCCTTGGGGAACAACGCGTAGGCCACCTCGCCGAGCGTTCCGAGCCGTGTGCCGACGTGCTTGGGCTGGGTGCGGATCGCCTCGCAGATCAGGTCGGCCGCCTCCTCGGCGGAGATGGTGGGAAAGCTGTCATACATCTTGGTGGGCGCGATCATCGCCGTACGGACCAGCGGCATGTGAATCGTGGTGAAGTGGACGTTGTCGCCGATGCACTCCGACCCCACCACGCGGGTCCAGGCGTCGAGCGCTGCCTTGGAGGCGACGTAGGCGGAGAATCGGGGCGGATTGACCTGGACGCCGATCGAGGAGACGTTGATGATGTGGCCCGCCTTGCGCGCGCGCATCAGGGGCAGTAGGCCCATGATCAGCTTGATCGTGCCCAGGTAGTTCAGCTTGATCGTGCGCTCGAAGTCGTGGAAGCGATCGTAGGAGAGCGCGATTGAGCGGCGGATCGAGCGCCCGGCGTTGTTGACGAGGATGTCGACGGTCGGATGGTCGGCGAGCACACTCGCCACCAGCTCATCGACCGAGTCAGGGTCCGAGATGTCGGCCGTATACGCGTAGGCGCTTGCGCCCAGATCCTCGATCTCGCGCTTGGTGTCCTCGAGCTTGTCGATGCCGCGCGCGACCAGCAGGGGGATCCCGCCCGCCCGGGCGATCTTGAGCGCCGTGGCCCGGCCGATCCCGACCGAAGCGCCCGTGATGAGCACGGTCTTACCGTTCACGGCGGCCTTCAAGCTGTGGTCCTGGGACAGGTCGGGATCGAGGTGACGTTCCCAGTAGTCCCACAGCTTGGCCGCGTAGGACTCGAGCGGGGGCACCGAGATACCCGAGCCCTCGAGGGCGCGCTCGGCGTAGCGGGTATCGAACTGGGCGGTCAGCCCGACGTAGCCCACGATCTCATCGGGGATCCCGAACTCGCCCAGGATCATGCGGCGCACCCCCTTCGCCGCCGGGAGGGCCATCAGGATCCCCAGCGCCCCCTTCGGCACAGCGCCCAGCAGCCGTGAATCGATGCGCAGGCTGATCTGCGGTGCGTGGGCCGCGGCGGCGAAGGTATTCATGACGTCGCCCGAGCGCTGAGGCTCGGGATTGGCGAGATGGAAGGCCCGCCCGTCGAGGCCGGGCTGGTGGGCGATGTGGTCCATCGCCGCCGCGACGAAGTCGACCGGCACGATGTTCGTGTAGCCGAGATCGGGACCGATCAGCGGCAACCAGCCGGGCAGGTAGTGCCGGGCCATCTTGATCGCGGTGAAGAAGTAGTACGGGCCGTCGATCTTGTCCATCTGGCCCGTCTGCGAGCTCCCCACGACGATGGACGGCCGATACACCCGCCACGGAACCGTCGTGTGGGTGCGGGCGATCTGCTCGGACTCGAACTTGGTCCGGTAGTACGCGTGGTCGAGCTTCTGGCCCTCGTCGAACATGTCCTCACGAAACAGCCCCTTGTACAGACCGGCGACCGCGATCGACGACGTGTGGTGAAAGCAACCCACGCCGAGCTGGTTGGCGAGCTCGACGGCGTGGCGCGTGCCCTCGACGTTGGCGACCCGGTTGCGCTCGTCATCGGCAGTCATGTCATACACGGCCGCGAGGTGGAAGAAGTGGTCGATCGACGTCTGCCGAAGCTCCTCGAGCGTCTCGTCGCCGACACCGAGACGCGGACTCGAGAGGTCCCCAAGCACCGGATGAATCCAGCCCTCGGCCTGGGGTCCCCACTTTTGCATCGTGGCCTCGAGCTTGTCCCTGGACTGTGGGCGGACCAGGACGTAGACGTCACCGTCGCGATCGAGCAGGCGTGCCACCAGGTGGCGCCCGATGAATCCGGTCGCCCCCGTCACGAAGGCGGTCATGGGCCTACCAGCCGCCGCGCCAGTCGGCGTTCGCCTCGCGGCGCTTGGCGGCGTCGTGCCTGGCGTGCTTGCGCTTCTCCAGCCGCCACTGGATCAGCGACAGAATCACGATCACGATCGGAAAGAATGCGATCGTGACGAACATGGCATTGGTGATGTTCTTGTCGGTCGTCTCGCCGAACCAGCCCTCGCCTCCGTCGTCGCGGGCGAAGGCCGCCGGTGCGAACGTCAGCAGCGCAACGCTGAACACCAGCAGCGCGGTCATGAAACGGGCGCGACGCATTGCGCGAGGAAGCGTATCTGATGTTCTGGCGCCACATCGAGGGGGCGGGCCAGGGACCCGGGCGGGCGGGTGCTGCGGCCGCTTCCTACCATCAGTGTGATGGCCGTGGTAATCGCATCAGATGTGGGCAAGGACATCGCCGGCGAGCCGCTGTTGCGCGGGATATCGTTCAAGCTCGAGCGCCGCGATCGGATGACGCTGTCGGGGCGAAACGGCGCCGGCAAGACGACGTTGCTGCGCATGCTGGCGGGCGAGGCCTCGATCGACTTCGGCGAATTGGTCCTGACCAAGGGCGCGAAGGTCGCGTTGCACGACCAGCGTCCGCCCCGTGACCGCGGGCTGTCTCTGCGCGACTACGTGCTCTCGGGGGCGCCGGAGTTGGTCGCGATCGAACATGTGCTGGCCGATCTGGAGCAGGCGATGGCGGACGGGGCTCATGACGAGGCGACGCTGAACCGCTACGCCGAGGCTCAAGGTCGGCTCGAGCACGCCGGCGGCTACGACTGGCGCGACCGTGCGCTGGCGACGCTGCGCGGGCTCGGCTTTCGCTCCGACTCCGACCTCGACCGGTCACTCAATACGTTCTCTGGCGGGGAGCTGACGCGCGCCTCGCTCGGGCGCGCGCTGGCCGGCGACCCCGACCTGCTGCTGCTCGACGAGCCCACCAATCACCTCGACATCGCCTCGCTGGAATGGCTCGAGCAGCATCTGGTCGGCCTCGACGCCGCGGTCGTACTGGTCGCGCACGATCGCTGGTTTCTCGAGGCAGTGGGGACAGCGGTGCTCGAGCTCGAGGCTGGGGGGCCGGGCCAGGATGGCCGCGTGGGCAAGTTCTTCCCTGGGCCGTGGCACGCGTGGCGGCGCGAGCGCGCCGCCCGCGACCTCGCCCGCGGGCGCGCGATCGAGCGCCAGGAGGCCGAGATCGAGCGTCTCGAGCGGTTCGTGACCCGCTTTCGCGCCGGGACGCGCGCGCGCCAGGCCCAGTCCCGGTCCAAGCGACTGGCGAAGATCGACCGGATCTCGCGCGGGGGCGGGGAAGGGGCCACGCTCGAGTTTGCCTTCAAGCCGCCCGAGCGCAGCGGCAGGGTCGTGTTCGAGCTCCTGGACGGCCGCGTGCAAGCGGGGGACAAGCTGCTGCTCGACGGGGCCGAGCTATGGCTTGAGCGCGGGGAGCACGTGTCGCTGATCGGGCCCAACGGGGCCGGCAAGACGACCCTGATCGAGACCCTGGCTGGACGCCGGGAGCTGCTCTCGGGCAAGCTCCGCGTTGGTCACAACGTCCAGATCGGGTTTCTGTCTCAGCACGCTGAGGAGTTGTCACCCGGAACCGCCCGCACCGTGCTCGAGGCGACCCAGCACGCAACCGGACTACCGCCCACGAAGGCGCGTGCCCTCCTCGGCCGCTTCCTGTTCTCGGGCGAGGAGGCCGAGAAGCCGCTGGATGGGCTCTCAGGTGGTGAGCACCGCCGCCTGTCGCTCGCGATCCTGGTGCAGTCTGGGGCCAACGTCCTCATTCTCGACGAGCCGACCAACCATCTCGACCTCGAGAGCCGCGAGGCGCTCGAGGAGGCGCTGCGAACCTTTTCCGGCTCGCTGTTGCTCGTCTCGCACGATCGCGCGCTGCTCGACGCGATCGGCACGCGCACCGTCGCGCTCGATCACCGTGAGCTGCACAGCTATGTCGGCGGCTGGGCCGAGTATGTCCGCCTGCGCGACGAGCAGGCAAAGTCCCCGGCCCCATCGGCGCCTGCGCCGCCTGCGGGATCGGCGTCACCGCGCGCCGGTTCCCGGCGTCAGCCCGCGACCCGGGCGCAGCCGGGGCGCAAGCGCACCCCGCCCGCGCGCTCGGCCCCAGCTTCAGCCAATGGGCAGCACCGGCTCGAGCAGCAGATCGAAGCGGCCGAGGCGGCTCTGCGGACGCTCGAGGACGATCTGGCGGATCCCTCGGCGTGGTCCACGGCCGAGGCCAGCGCACGGTCCTCCGCGAGCCACCAGGCGGCCAAACGGGCGGTGGAGAAGCTCTACGAGCGCTGGGAGGCGACGGCGGGGTAGGGTGGGGAATCGCCGGGAGGCGAATGTCACATCGGGCCCTGTCTCGGCGCCGGTCTACACTGGTTCCACGATGCAGCCACGGGAGGCCTCGGCGATCCGGCTTGCCCTCATCGATGACGACAGCGGTCTCGTCACCGTGCTGGATCGGAGGTTCGCGGCGCTGCGGTGGAACTGTCACCTGCTCGGCTACGCGGCTGGACCGGATCAACTGTCCACTCTGCGCCTCCACGCACTGCTGGTCAATCCCGGACTGACCGGACTTGCCTACCTGGAACGGATCGCGAGCACGCTGCCGGGGCTCGCGCTGCTGGTCTGCAGCGGCCCGGCACCGGTCGCCGACCGTGTGCGCGGCCTGAGGGGCGGAGCCGACGATTGGGTGACCAAACCATGCCACCCGGATGAGCTGGTGGCGAGGATCCAAGCGGTGCTGCGCCGGCGCCGCACCGGCGAGACGCCGATTCAAGACGACGCGATCGTGACCGGTGAGCTGGCGATCCGGCCGGACCGCTTCGACGCGTACGTCGGTGGTCAGCCCGCGTCGCTGTCGCGCAAGGAGTACGAACTGCTGCGCCAACTCGCCCTCGCCGGCGGGCGGGTCCTCGAGCGCGAGGAGATCTACCAGCGCGTCTGGGGTTACACGATGGTTCGCGGAGACCGGTCGGTGGACGTTTTCGTACGCAAGCTGCGCCAGAAGCTCGAGCGGCTCTCCCCGCGGTGGCGGTATGTGCACACGCATTTCGGCGTCGGCTACCGGTTCGCGGCCGAGTCACTGGACGCGCCGGTGCCGGAGGTTGCCCCCGCCGCCGCAGCGCCTGACTTACCGCATCTGCTGGCGCTGCGGTAACGAAGGCGTACGCTTGTCGTGATGACCGCAAACGTGCGCAACGTTCTGATCGTGCTCGTGATCGCCGCGTTGGTGGCGCTGCTACCCGGCGGAGGCACGGGCGCCACGGTGGCCCTGCAGGCGGTGTCCCTGGCGTTCCTCGGCGCGCTGGCTTGGATCGCTTCGGTCACCTACCGCCAGCATCGGGCCGAGCTCTACTCGCTGGGCGACAGGCGGCGCGCGGCGCTGTACGTGGCGGCGGCCGTGGCGACTCTGACGTTGACTGCCACGTCGCGTCTGTGGCATACGAGCGCCGGATCGGTCGCGTGGTTGGTGCTGCTCGGTGGTGCTGCGTACACGGCGTTTGCCGTGCTGTGGTCCGCGCGCAAGTACTGAACTGTCCGCCGCTGCCGCTGCCGCTGCCGCTGTGAGCCAGAGCAGGCGAGAGAGCGTCGCCGACTGGCTGATGATCCTCGGCGCGGCCGGGTTGTTCGGATCGTTGTTTTTGACCTGGAGCCATCAGTTCTCCGCCGCGTTTCTGGCCCAGTTCGCGGCGTCGGGCGCGCTGCACGGCGTGCCGCGCGACCCCACCGCATGGCAGCTCTACTCGGTGGCGGACGGATTGCTGGCCCTGCTCGCGGTCGCAGTCGTCGCGGTCGCCCTGCGCGGTGGCCGCTCCGGACGCCTCGTGGTGTTACTTGGGCTCACGATCGCGCTCGCCTTCACGTTGCACGCGTTGAGCGACCCGCCGACCAACGGCGCGAACCTGTCCGACCCGAGTCTCAGCTTCCCGAACTATTCACCGAACTCGCCGAGTGCCGGGTTTGGCGAGACGGTGGCGATCACAGGGCTCGGGCTCGCCATCGTCGGCCTGGGACTGTCGCTGACCGTGGACTGAGCGACGGCGACCACTCAGTGAGCGCCCGTCCTATCCTCGATCGGGATGTCGCCGTTCGCCGCCGATAAGCGCCGTGAGCTCCCGGACGAGCCGGGGGTCTACCTGTTCCGCGATCGGCGCGGGAAGGTGATCTACGTCGGCAAGGCGAAGTCGATTCGCAAGCGCGTCGCGTCTCACTTCTCCAACCCGAGCACGCGCGCCGGCAAGGACCTCGTGCCGATGATCGACCAGA
>Ga0302325_10021926_pt1 | contig 13369 bp, 10 predicted proteins | sample Palsa_T0_2_FD_201948 | JGI IMG/M metagenome (GOLD analysis project Ga0302325, IMG submission 201948) | Peat permafrost microbial communities from Stordalen Mire near Abisko, Sweden - Palsa_T0_2 | ecosystem: Environmental > Terrestrial > Soil > Palsa > Peat permafrost | place: Sweden: Abisko... | reverse complement strand
CGAGGAATGCAACGTGTGCCCGCCGGCGTTCGGGTTCGCCCTCGGGATGCACATCCATTGTGATGGTCACTCCGAACATAGGCAGGCGGCTGGCAGTGGCAACCGCGCGGACGCCAGGCAGGGCTGATACGCTCTCGCGAATCCGCGCATAGAGCGCGGCGCCGGCGGTGCGGCCGCCGTCGGGTGAAGGCGGCAGCGCCAGGAAATTGGTCAGTACGTGTTGCGGATTGTAGCCGAGGTCCTTTATCCGTATGGCAACGAAAGTTCGAATCAAAAGTCCCGCGCCCACCAGCAAGACAAAGGCAAGAGCCACTTCGCTAGCCACCAAGGTTCTCCGCGATCTTGAGCTGATTCGCGAACGCATGCCCGCCGCCTGACTCGGCTGCGCGGATCGAAATGCCGGCAGCACGCCGAATAAGAGCGCTGCCATCACTCCCAGAATCAAAGCGCACAGCAGCACCCGGAAATCGACGCTCAGTTCGTCGGCGCGCGGCAACGTGGTGGTTAGCGGCTTTACCAGGCGCAATCCCCCGTAGGCAATTGCGACCGCCGCCAAACTGGCTGCAAACGAGATGGTCAGCGCCTCAGCCAGCACAAACCGCACAATATGGCCGCGGCTGGCGCCCAGCGCCATCCGAATATCGATTTCATGTTGCCTGGCCGTGGAACGAGCCAGCAGAAGGTTAGCGGCATTCATGCAGGCAATCAGCAGCACCAGAGACACCGCTCCCAGCAACAGGAGCAGCAAGGGACGCTGCCGGCCGGTGACTTGTTCCAATACCGGCGTCCCTGAAAGTTTGAGAGTTCTCCAATCCGGGTTCTCACGGGAAAGTTGCACCGCGGCCGCGTTGAGCTCAGCCTGCGCGGCGTCGAGTGATACGCCAGGTTTAAGTCTCCCGGTTACCAGCAGGCCATCCGGGTTGTCCGCGACTACGTAGGGCGTATAGATCGTCGCGCCGGCTGTCCCGGCAGGGTGGAAACTCGGAGGCATGACGCCGACGATGACTCGTGCTTGCTGGTTCAGGACCAGCGTCTTACCGATGATCTTCGGGTCTGCGTTGAAGCGGCGCTGCCAATATCCATAATCGAGCACCACCACCTGATTGCGGCCATGCTGATCCTCGTCCGGTAGGAATGTTCGGCCCAGCAATGCCTGCGCCCGCAGTAGCTCAAACCAGTTTGCTGTAGTGCATGGGCCCACGAGTTGCTCCGGTTCACCGGCCCCGGTCAGATTCATCCGGCAGTATTGATTGGCGGCCAGAGGCGCGAAGGAGTGAAGTTTTTCGCGGAGCCGCTGGTAAATCTGCGGCGCGAGAAAAGTGCAGGATCCCGGGGCGCCGAACCTTGCGTTTGCCGAAGCGTCGCAGATCTGTATCAGGCGATCGGTTTGATAACCGGGCAGCGGGCGCAGAAGGACTGCATTCACGACGGAAAACATGGTCGTGTTGGCGCCGACTCCAAGAGCAAGCGTGACGATCGCGGCCAGTGTGAAGGCCGGACTACGCCGCAGCCCACGGAGGGCAACGATAAAGTCGGAAATCATGGAGGTCGACGATTCGCGCTTGCAATTCTACGCCCTTAGCTTAATTTGCCGTGGGCGTTTTGGAGACCTGATCCACCACTACGGTTTCGACGGTCACCTTGCGCGGCTCCAGTTTCAGGCCGAGTTTTTCGACAGCGTCGAAAACGGTACCCCCTGGAACCTCGGCATTCTTCCAAATCTCGACGGTTGCCGAATATTTACCCGTCAAACCGGTCTCGTCAACCACAGGCGCTTCAGCGAACCGCGCCAACTGCGAAGCCAATTGCCCGGTGGTCATCGGCCCGGATACGATGTTGTACCCTGTCCTCAGCGGCGTGCCGTTTTCGCGGTTCTCCCGTACTCGCTCCTGCATAGCCGCCAGAAACGCCTGCCCCCGCTCCAACGTCTTAGCTTTTCGCTCCTCCTCGGTGAGCCCCGGATCAAGTTCGGGCAGCGGTTCAGCGGGTTTCAGCTTGGGCCCATTCTTGCCGACCAGCAACGCAAAGCCCTGGCTGGTATGCGTATCGCGATGCACGTTGAGAGCGAAGCGTTCTTCGAGCAGCGATTGCAGCATGGCATTCAACTCTTCCTTCGGCGCGCCCTCGGGCACTTTGGCTTCGATATCGAAGCCCAGATCGGAAAGCCAGGCCGGCCCGGACACCTGCGCGACACGCACGCTGTAGGCAGCGGCAATGAGGTCGAGTAATGCCCAGTTCTCAAGGCGGATACGGCCCGGGTCCGTCATCGGAATCATGCCGGGCGGCATCCCGTTTCGCATCGTCTCCCGCACCATCGGACTGCCGAGGCCCTTCGCGTCATTCGCCGCCGGCTTCACCGACGCTACTTCGAACTGAGGTCTGGCGGGCGGGGTCTGCGCGCGCAAGTCGGTGCAAATCAGGGCCGCGCAGAGAAACAAGATTACGCGCAACATACTAATGATGATTTATTACTATTTTTCTTTCCCGTCAAGCAATTCTGCGCAGCCCGGCGAACTTGCCCCGGCCGGTGACCTGCAGGACCTCCTAATTCGCCGTGGGCGTTTTGGAGACCTGATCAACCTCTACGGTTTCGACGGTGACCTTGCGCGGCTCCAGTTTCAGACCGAGTTTTTCGACCGCATCGAAAACAGTACCTCCTGGAACGTCGTCATTCTTCCAGGTCTCGATGGTCACGGAATATTTTCCGGTCAAACCGGTCTCATCGACCACAGGCGCTTCCGCGAATCGCGCCAGTTGCAAAGCCAATTGTTCAGTGGTGATCGAGGAGAAATTGGCACGGCTGCGTCCCACCAGGGGCGTCAGGCTTTCGCGGTTTTCCTGCGTGCGCTTCTGCATGGCCTCCATCCGCGCCTGCGCCTCCTGCTTGACCTTAGCTCTTTGTTCCTCTTCGGTGAGCCCCTGCGCCGGCGCGGGCGGCGGCTCAGCGGGTTTCAGCTTGGGCCCATTTTTGCCCACCACCAGCGCAAAGCCCTGGCTGCCGCGCGTATCGCGATGCACTTTGAGACCGAAGCGTTCTTCGAGCAGCGATTGCAGCATGGCATTCAACTGTTCCTTCGGCGCGCCCTCGGGCACTTTGGCTTCGATATCAAAGCTCTGATCGGCAAGCCAGGCAGGGCCGGACACCTGCGCCGCACGCACGCTGTAGGCATCGGCAATCAGGTCGAGAAGTGCCCAGTTCGTCAGGCGAATGCGGCCCGGGTCGTCCATGGGAATCATGCCGGGCCGATCCAATGTTCGCATCAATTCCCGCAGCATGGGCATGCGGCCGCCGCCCTTCTCGTCATTGGCCGCCGGCTTCACCGATGCGACTTCGAACTGGGGTCTGGCGGGCGGAGTCTGCGCACGCAGGGTAGTGCCAATCAAGGCTATCGCCACGCAAACACTCAGCGTTACTCGCAACATACGGATCTCCTAATTCGCCGTGGGCGTTTTCAAGACCTGATCGACCACCACGGTTTCGACGGTCACCTTGCGCGGCTCTAGTTTCAGACCGAGCTTTTGGACAACATCGAAAATGGTGCCTCCTGGAACGTCGGCATCCTTCCAGGTCTCTAGCGTCACGGAATATTTCCCGGTCAGACCGGTCTCGTCAACCACCGGCGCCTCGGCCAATGGCGTCAGCCTCGAAGCCAGCTCTTCGGCGGTGACCGAGTCCCACCTTGCGCCGCTGATTACCCCCGAGGCGCCGCTGTCGTGGATGTCCTGCATGCGCTTCAGCATGGCAGCCCTGTTCGTCTGTCCCTGCTCCCTGGACTTAGCCTTTTGCTCCTCCTCGGTGAGTCCCTCCGTGGCGGCAGGCGCTGGCTCAGCGGGTTTCAGCTTAGGCCCATTCTTCCCTACCGTCAGCGCAAAGCCCTGCATAGTCTGCTTGTCGCGATGCGCTTTGAGACCGAAGCGATCTTCGAGCAGCGATTGCAGCATGCCATTCGCCGCTTCCTTCGGAGCGCCATCGGGCATCTTGGCTTCGATATCGAAGGTTTGATCGGACATCCAGGCCGGCCCGGACACCTGGTCCGCGCGCACGCTGTAGGCAGCGGCAATCAGGTCGAGTAATGCCCAGTTCTCTATGCGGACACGGCCTGGGTAAATCGGAATCATGCCGGGCCGCCGCTGTTTTCGCATCATCTCCCGCATCATCGGCGAGCGCCCGCCGCCCTTCTCGCCATCGGCCGCCGGTTTCACCGATGCGACTTCGAACTGCGGTCTGGGGGGTGGAGTCTGCGCGGGTGCGTCAGTACAAATTAAGGCTAGCGCCGCACTCACGACATATCGCATCGTCTACCCCTTGATGCCGCGCAGAGAAACAGGATCACGCGCAACATACTAATTATTTAGTACTATTTTTTATTTCTTGTCAAGCAATTCTTCGGAGCCTTTAACGAGCATCTGCAATCACCCACGCAGGGCCATCGAAAGACTTCGGATTGCCAGGCGAGCGCAAGCAGAACCCGCTCCGCATACCGGCGTTACGCCCCCTGCTAAAATAGTCCCGAAATGATTCAAACCCTGTTCGGCGCCGTGGAGCAAGAGCCGTCTCTACTCGAGAAGCTCAAGAGCGGTGTCCAAAAGACCCGCGCCGGCTTGGTTTCCGCGCTCGAAGACGCCATTCAGGGCAAGAAGGAAATCGACGCCGATCTTCTCGACGAGCTGGAATTCACGCTCATCTCCGCCGATATCGGCGTGCGCACCACCGCCGAGATTCTCGACCGAATCCGCGAGCGCGCGGGACGCCATCAACTCGCCGACGCCGCCGAGATAAAGAATCTGATTCGCGAGCATCTGCTCGAAATTCTGGAAGCCAGCGAGCGCGCTCCGGCGCGGGTCGCCGAACCGCCCGCCGTGGTGCTCGTCATCGGCGTGAACGGCGCGGGAAAAACCACCACAATCGGCAAACTGGCCAACCGGTTCAAGCATGAAGGGCGCTCGGTTCTGCTGTGCGCGGCGGATACGTTCCGCGCGGCCGCCATCGAACAATTGGAAATCTGGGGCGCGCGCACCGGCACGCAGGTCATCCGCCAGATGGCTGGGAGCGACCCGAGCGCGGTGCTCTTCGACGCCGTCAGCGCCGCGCGCGCACGCCGCGTGGATTACGTAATTGTAGATACCGCCGGCCGCCTGCAAACCAAGGAAAACCTGATGGCCGAGCTGCAGAAAATGACCCGCACGGCCAAGAAGGTGATTCCCGACGCTCCGCACGAGGTGCTGCTCATCATCGATGCCACCACCGGCCAGAACGGCTTGGAGCAGGCGCGCAAATTCACGGAAAACTCCGGCGTCACCGGCATCGTGCTGACCAAGCTCGACGGCACGGCCAAGGGTGGCATCGTGGTGGCGATCGCACGGGAGTTAAATCTGCCCATCCGCTACATCGGCGTGGGCGAGCAGGTTGACGATCTGTTGCCATTCGACGCCGAGAAATTCATCGAGTCGCTATTCGCATAATGTCTCAGGCGTTCATGCGCGAAGCGTTGGACCTGGCGCGCAAGGGCCGCGCGCTGGCCAGCCCCAACCCCATGGTGGGCGCTGTGATCGTGCGCGGCGACACCGTGGTGGGCCACGGATTTCACACGTACGAGGGCCTGCACCACGCCGAAATTGTCGCGCTGACCGAGGCCGGCGAACAGGCGCGATCGGCTACGCTCTACGTCAACCTGGAACCCTGTTCCCACCAGGGCCGCACGCCGCCGTGCGTGGACGCGATTATCGCGGCGGGCGTCGCGCGCGTAGTGGCGGCGCTCGAAGACCCCAACCCGTTGGTTTCCGGCGCCGGCTTCCGCAAGTTGCGCGATGCCGGCGTGGAAGTGGCGCTGGCGCCCGAATTCGCCGCCGAAGCGGCCAAACTCAACGAGCCGTTTCTCCACTTCATGCGCACTGGCCGGCCCTTGGTCACGCTGAAGACCGCGATCACTCTCGATGGCAAAATCTCCGCGCCCGATGACAACGCCGGCTGGATCACCAGCGCGCGCGCCCGCGCCCATGTGCAGGAACTACGCCACGATCACGACGCCATCATGACCGGCATCGGCACCGTTCTGGCCGACGATCCGCGGCTGAACGACCGCACCGGCCTCGCCCGCAACCGCCCGCTGCTGCGCATCGTGATGGATTCACAGCTTCGCCTGCCGCCCGATTCGAAGATGGTCCGCAGCGCGCAAGGCGACGTGCTCGCGGTGACCACCTCGGCCGCATCCGCCGAGCGGCGCAGGGCGCTGGAAGCTCGCGGAATCCAAGTGTTGGCATTCGACGGCCCTGGCGGCCGCGCCGATCTTCTCAGCGTGGTCAATTGGCTGGGCGAGCGCCGTTATCTCTCGCTGATGATCGAAGCCGGCAGCAAGTTGAATTGGGCAGCGCTCGAATCCAACTGCGTCGACCGCATCTTCTTTTATTACGGCCCCAAGATTCTGGGCGGCATGGAGGCGCTGCCGCTGGCCGGCGGCATTGGCCGGCGCAAGCGTTCCGATGCGATTCGCATTCACAACGTCTCGCTGCACGCGATACCGCCGGACGAATTCGCCGTGGAAGGCTATGTTCACAGGGATAATTGAAGAGCTGGGCGTGGTGGAATTGGCCGGCGCGCGCATGCGCATTGGCTGCGGCGCGGTGAGGAGAGACCTGACCGAAGGCGCCAGCATCGCGGTCAACGGCGTGTGTCTGACGGCCGTCGATCTACAGGTGGATTCGTTCGGCGCCGACTTGGCGCCTGAAACCTTGCGCCGCAGTAACTTGGGCGATTTGCACGCAGGTTCGCGCGTGAACCTGGAGCGCCCGCTGGCGGTTGGAGGAAGGCTCAACGGACACATCGTGCAAGGGCACGTGGATGGCACGGGCGAATTCCTCTCGATGGAGGAGTTAGGCGACGACAATTGGTGGCTGCGCATCCGCGTGCCTTCGGAACTCGATCGCTATCTGGTGTTCAAAGGTTCGATCGCGATTGACGGCATTAGTTTGACGGTGGCGGCGATTGAGGATTGCGTAGTGTCAGTCACGATCATTCCGCATACTTACCGGAACACTACGTTGGGCGGTTATAAGCCAGGGGCGCGGGTGAATCTGGAGTGTGACATTCTGGCTAAGCATGTCGAGAAGCTAATGGGACGGTAGCCAGTACCTTGCGCGATCCAATGATGGCCAGTCGACGAAGCCATGAATGTATTCAGCGGGGCATGGCATCGCTGCTTGCAAGCAGGGCAAGCTAAAGCATGCCCCACCTCTAACTCAACTCCGCCACAATCTCCGCCGCCACCTTGCGCGCCTTTTCCAACTCTCCCGGCGGAAAGCTGATCGCCCCCACGCGGGCGTGTCCGCCGCCGCCGTAACGCTCACAGATCGAGGCCAGATTATGCTTCGGCTCCTCGGGCGCCCACGGATTCGACCCCACCGAGATCTTAGTGCGGGAACTCGCGGCAAGCACCGATACCGTGTAAGTGGAATCAGGAAATAGATAGTACGGAATGAACTTGTTATAGCCCTCGATATCGTGCGCCGCCAGATCGAAAAATACCACCCCGCTGTCCTCCACGGCCAGCTTCCCGATGATGTCGATGGAATCGAGATGCCGCTGGTAGAGCGGCGCGTATAGCGCCTGAATTTCCGGTTGCTCGACGATTTCCGAAAGCTGGCGCGTCTGCATCCAGCCGATGATCTTTTGTACGATTCCCGAACCCTTCGCGGCCTCGATTACCAGCGTCAGTTGCATGGCCGGCGCGCCCAGTTCCACGGCTGTTTTCGCATCCGGGTACTGCGCGCCGTCGATCACGATGGACCATTTGACCAAGTCCTCCAGGTCGGCCGGCGCGAAGCCGAAGCGGTCGCGGGCGAAGTCGCGAATGAACGATGCGCAAGACTTGTAGCTGGGGTCGTAGAGCTTGCGTCCACTGGCGTCGCGGCGGAAATCTTCCGCGTCCGCGGCGTTCAGGAACGCGCTCTGGTGGTGGTCGAACCACCAGGTAAGCCGCGGATTGCTGGAATACTTGAAATCGACGATGGCATTCTCATCCCCATCGAAGAGAGCCGGGTCGAACGTCTGTGCCGCCGTATGCGCCATGCCGGTGTATTCGAAGCGTGCTCCGGGGTGCACGGCGCCAGCGATGAAGCGGCTGAAATAGGCCGCCGAGGCGGCGCCGTCGAAGCAATGATCGTGATAGAGAACGCGTACCAACATGGGAAGACGGGGAAAACTTATTAGGTTGCCTGAATTGCGGCGGAAAAGCAAGATATTTCTGGTAAATTTGAAAAAACGATGCGCACCATTCCAGGTTGGGACCAGTATTACCTCGAAATCTGCAAGGTAGTCGGGCTCCGCAGTAAGGACCCGAACACGCAACTCGGCTGCGTAATCATCGGGCCAAACCACGAAATCCGCTCGACCGGTTACAATTCCTTCCCGCGCGGCATCCGCGACGACGTCCCCGAGCGCCTGGTCCGCCCGGCCAAATATCTGTGGATCGAACACGCCGAGCGCAACGCCATCTGCAACGCCGCCCGCGCCGGCACGGCCACCGAACACTGCACCATCTACGTCGAAATTATGCCCTGCATGGATTGCGCGCGCGCCATTGTGCAGGCCGGCATTGTGGAAGTGGCAGTATCCGCCGAGCGGATGGCGCAGTATAACAGCGCCTTATACGACCAGCAGTTTGGCATGTCGGAAGTACTGTTCGCCGAAGCCGGCGTCAAGGTGCGGCGGGTTTAGAAGCCCTCAATCAGCCACACGTTTACGGTTCCGGGCGCGCCGGCGAATGCGAAGTAGCGGCCATTCGGGGATGGAATGCCCCAGCTTGGCATGAATGTATCGGGGGCGTTCAGGAGGGTGGGGGTTCCGGAACGGTCGACATAGGCGAACGGCGCGGGAATGCGGGAGATGCCATTGGCCATCATGCGGCTGGAGACGTACCATCCATTTCCACCGCGCGCCCAGTTGAGCGTTTGCAGGGCAGTCCAGCCTTTGACGATCACGTCGGATGAGGGCCCTCCCTTCAAAGAGAGGATGTGGATGCGCGCTTCCTGCGCATCGGGACGGACCATCGCCAGGGTGAGGCCGTCGGGCGAGACGGCCCAATCCGTGGGATTGTAGTCGGTGCGCGCCAGTTCGCTAAGCTGCGCCGCGGCGAATCCGGCCGACGGCGGTTCGGCGCTTGGGTCCAGGCGGCGGAATATCAGTTGGTTCTGCTCGGCGAAGGAGACGACGCAGAAGTTCGCCGGCATGGCGGAGCAGAAGTAATTCTTCAGGCGCCGGTCGTTGACCAGCAGTTGCGGCTGGCCGCCGGACGCGGCCATGCGCATCATTCTCACTTCGCCGTTCCGCTCAACCACTTTATAAAGCAGCCATTTCCCGTCGGGCGTGAAACGGCCGGTAACGGCGCCGGGTTCGCTCGCCACCAGGCGTTCCTCCTCCGGCCGATCGAGCGCCTGCTCGAAAATATGTTCCACGCCATCGCGATTGGAGGAAAACAACACTGCCCGGCCGTCCGGCGCCCACGCGTGGAAAGAATTGTCGCTGCCGCTGAGTTTAAGCCTGCGGATCTCTTCGATGCGCTTGCCGCCATCCGTCAAGCCGGCCACGAAGACGCCCAGTTCCGATACCCTCCTGACGATGGCGAAGCGCTTTCCGTCGGCCGCAGCGGTGAGGCGATAGGCAGGGGCTCCGGCCAACGGATGCAACAGGCGAGGGTGGTCCCCCGGCGGCATCGCCTTGCCGGAGTCGGTAATTTCGTATAGCCCAGCGATGCCCTGGCTGGATCCCAGGTAAACCAGGCCGCCATCGCGCAGGATGGAAAACTCGCCTCCAACTCCGGAGGCGGTACGGAAGGGGCCCGGCCGGCCGGTATCGAGATCGAACGATTGGAAGAACACCTCGCCCGAACTTCGCGCCATGGATTGAAGGGGAATCTCCGAGGCCATGCGCCCGATCAAGAGATACACGACGGTGCGCGAGCCGGGAAGCCAGGCTGGGTCGGCCAGCGAATACGCCGGCCCGATGGAGACGAGCCTGCGCGCTTGTTCGCCGGCGGCGTTCATCACCCAAATGGCATCCTGCGCGTTGGTGGTAAAGGCTATCGAGGAGCCGTCGGGCGAAACCGAGGCGTCGCGGACATCGCGCCGGATCAAGCGCGGCTCTCCTCCGAAAACCGAAGCGGCCCAAAGCTCGGTGCGCAGTCCCGGTCCCGGCGTGACTGAGAGCAGCAGACTGTGGTTGGTGGGAAACCAGGAAACCTGATAAATGCTCGAGCCGGCCGGGGATGGCAGTTCGAACACCTCGCCGGTGTCGATGACCTTCAAATGCAGGCCGCCGCTGTTGGCATAAGCCAGTAAGCTACCGTCGGGCGACAGGGCCGCGTCGAGCACAGGCGGGCCGAAACTGGCGGTCAACTGGCGCTCGACGACGCGCCGGGCCGGCGTGCGAGGCGATGAGGCATACCAGGCGAGCGCCAGGATTACCGGAATGAGAGCGGCCGCGGCCCAAATCCAACGCTTGCGCCCGCCGGCCGGCGTCGGAACGGCGGAAACCGGCATTCCCTGCGAAGGCGTACCCGAGGCTGCATCCGCCGCGGCGGTGGAAGCCGCGTCGCGTTTCAAGCGCATGAGGTCGGCGCGCAGTTCCGCGGCACTTTGACAACGCAATTCGCGGTCTTTTTCGAGTGCCTTCGAGACCACGGCGTCGAAGCCGGCGGGGAGTTTGGGGTATAGGCTCGAGGGTAGCGGGGGTTCGCGATTCAGGACGGCTTCATGGGTGAGCGCGGTAGTCGGGGCGGCGAATGCCTGGCGGCCGGTAGCCATTTCGTAGAGCAGGGCGCCGAAACTGAACAGGTCGGTCCGGAAATCGAGGGTTTCGCCGCGCGCCTGTTCGGGGCTCATGTACGCTGCCGTTCCCATGGTCATGCCGGCCCGGGTGAGTTGATGCGGATTGGCGTCGGCGGCCACGCCGCTTTCACTATCGCGGGCGTCAGCTTCATCGCTCCCGGTCAGTTTGGCGATGCCGAAATCCAGCACCTTGACCGCGCCGGTGCGGCCCACGGGCGATACGCTGATGAAGATGTTCGCGGGCTTGATGTCGCGGTGGATGACGCCTTTGGCGTGGGCCGCGGAAAGAGCGCCGGTAATCTGAATGGCGAATTCAAAGAGTTCCTCGGAGCTAAGCGGCTTGCGCTCGATGCGGCGCTTGAGGCTCTCGCCTTCGAGGTACTGCATGGCGATGAACAGGCGCCCCTGGTCTTCGCCGATCTCATAGATGGTGCAGATGTGCGGGTGGTCGAGAGCCGATGCGATTCGGGCTTCGCGCTCGAACCGCTTCAGCGTGAGAGTGTCGTGAGCTACACTTTCGGAAATAAACTTGAGCGCGGCAAATCGGCCCAACCGGATGTCCTGGGCTTTGTAGACCACGCCCATGCCCCCGCCGCCGATCTTTTCGACGATCCGGTAATGGGCGATGCTTGGCTGAGCCGGACCTGGCGGTTCGGGATCTTCGCCATTGGCGCGACGCTTCGTGGCGAGGATGCGGGCCGCGGCTTCCACGGCCGGAGATTCCAGAAAGTTGCCGGCACGGGCGTCGCTGGCGAGCATTTCTTCAACTTGGCGTAGAAGCTCGCGATCGGCGCCGCAAGCCTGGGAGAGGAACGCGGCACGTTCGGTCTCCGGGAGGTCGAGCGCAGCTTGGTACAAGACGTCGATCTGCCGCCAACGTTCCGGGTCCAAAATCAGGCGCCCTCGCTTAATTGGAGCAGCAGCCATGCTTTGGCGGCCCGCCAATCGCGCATCACGGTTTCGGGTGAAATATGCAGCGCCTCGGCGGTCTCGTCAACCTGCAGCCCGCCGAAATAACGCAGCTCCACTACCTGGCTTTTACGCAGGTCAATCTCGCCCAGGCGGTTGAGAGCGTCGTCGAGCGCGACCAGATCGGCGCCCGGCTCCGGCGCCATTGCCAGCCATTCGTTGAGCGCCACCCGGTCTCCGGCCGACCGCTTCTGATAGCCGCGGGCGCGCGCGAAATCCACCAGAATCCGGCGCATGGTACGCGCCGCTACCGCCAGGAAATGCGCGCGGTCGCGCCACCCCACGCCTTGCAGATCCACCAGCCGCAGATAGACTTCATTCACCAGCGCGGTAGGTTGCAGCGTATGATCGTTCCGCTCGCGCGACATATATACCGCGGCCAAACGATGAAGTTCCTGGTACACCATCGGCGTGAGACGGTTGAGGGCTTCCTGGTCGCCCGCGCTCCAGGCGAGGAGCAATCGCGTCACTTCTATGCGGTCGGGACTGGTTTCCACAGCAGGCTCGCGTGTGCGTCTTGTGAAATATTAACACTCGCACAGCGGAGCGGATTTTCGCGCCATCGTCCCCAAACGTGACCGTAATCCGCCGGTAAGGCAGGGAGCGGCTTGGGTCGATGGGCATAATTATCAACGCGGAGAAACGGAGATGCGGAGGCAGCGCGGAGGGGCGCCTGCCTGACGAACTCCGCTTCCTCAAACTGCCTTCGAAGTAGGACGATGTGGCGCGGGGGCGCTCACTTGCCGGTGAAACACGGAGGATGCGGAGATCCCCCAAGATACGCGCAACTCCGCGTTGAGTGGCGACGCATCGCTTATCGACGGATCGCGGACGTGACAGTTTTCGGCATCCGTTCCCGCTTACTGTATGAGGGCATGCCGCGGCCTGACAATAGAACCCCGGCGGCGAATCATCTACTCAGGAGGGAAGTCAATGGCAGGGACAGTTCCAACCATCGCCCCGGGCGCTATCACGGGAATCTCCGGCTTAAAGACCCGGCCGGTCTATTTTCTGAACCTGAATCATTCGGCGACGCCGAATGTAGTGGTTAAAGGCGATGCTCAAAAGACAGATTCCGACGTTTCCATCAAGTGGGGCAGCAAATTGATGAAAAACGTGCAAAACAGTCTGGTGAATACCAAGATCATGACCCCAACCGAGATTGCCGCGTTCAAACAGGCCGCGCTGGCTGCCTTTGCCAACAACACGCCGCAATACGACCCGGTGAAGCCGGGAGGCCAGCCATTCTGCTGGGTCAAGATGCCCTATGTCGCCGGGCTGAGCGACGCCGACTTCATCGATGAGGATTCCAGCGTCAATCTAAAGCAGGTCAAGGAACTGGTAAAGAAACTCTCTGACGACACGGTTTGGTCGGAACTGGGGAGGGTTGTCGCGGTCGACATCTTCAATGGAAACGGCGACAGGTTCGCGGTCGATGCCGCCGGCGTCTCGAAGCCGGGCGATTGGATCAATCGAGGCAATATAATGTTCCTGGCTGGGGGTCTCGGCCATACTACGCCGGTCATCGGCCTGGATACGTTCGATCCCAGCTCGCAGGTAGGGAATCTCAATACCGGTG
>Ga0302325_10021925_pt1 | contig 13369 bp, 12 predicted proteins | sample Palsa_T0_2_FD_201948 | JGI IMG/M metagenome (GOLD analysis project Ga0302325, IMG submission 201948) | Peat permafrost microbial communities from Stordalen Mire near Abisko, Sweden - Palsa_T0_2 | ecosystem: Environmental > Terrestrial > Soil > Palsa > Peat permafrost | place: Sweden: Abisko... | reverse complement strand
CTGCGCAGGGGCTCCCGGGAGGAGCTGCGCGGGGCGACCGGAGCGGAGAAGCTACCGGCGCTCAAGCTGGCCGACGGGACGGTGATCGCCCACTCCCGGGCGATCCTGTCGTGGATCGCCGAGCAGAGGTGATGCTGGGCGGCGGCTCAGGCCGCGCGGCGGCCCGAACGCGCCCGCCCGCGCCCACGCTTGGCTCCTAGCAGCCGCTGATCGGCGGCCTGGATGAGCGCCGGCGCCGTGGTCCCGTCGTCGGGGAAGACGGCGACGCCCAAGCTCGCCTGGACGTTCTCGACGCCGGCGGTGACGCCGCCCATCGCTTGGGCGATCCGCGCGGCGAGCGTCGGGGTCCCCTCCTCGTCGGTCTCGGGGGCGAGCACGCAGAACTCGTCCCCGCCGATCCGGGCGACCGTGTCCTGAGCGCGCATCGAGCTCTCCAGGGCTACGGCCACGCCGCGCAGGAGGTCGTCGCCGGCGGCATGGCCGAAGCGATCGTTGAGGAGCTTGAAGCCGTCGAGATCGAGCATCACGAGCGCGAATCTGCGACGCGCGCGGATGTGACGCGCGATCTCGTACTCGGCCCGCCAGAGCAGCGAGCGGCGGTTGGCGATGCCCGTGAGCGGATCGCTGAGGGCAAAGTCCCGCATCACGTCGCGTTCGCGCCCGAGCCGCTCGCGCACGGCGACGAGGACAGCCGCGCTCGTCGCGGGAACGAGGAGCACGAGCAGCGGCGAGGGGAGGGGGTGCAGACGCATCCAGGCCACGGATGGAGCCACGGCGGCGGCGAGGACGGTGGCGGTGCCGAGCGCGGCGCCTGACCGGGTTCGACACGCCGCGCACGCGAGGAGAATGGCGGGAACACACAGCCAGAAGGCCTCGCCCCCGCCGCCGAGGAAGACCACCGCCGCGGCGCCCAGGGCGATCGCCGCCACCCGCGCCGGGGCACCGGCGACCCGGACGGGGACGTGGCCGACTCTCGTCATCGCAGCAAAGTGTCGTCACCGTCGCGGACGGTCACGGTCGGCGCGGAATATGATCGCGCGGGTGCGACGGATCGCGCTCATCCTCGGGGCCCTGGCGCTGTGCGTGATCCCCGCCGTGGTGGCGGCGCGTCCGCTCCCCGGGGCGCCGCGCTGTGAGATCTTCCCGCCCGACAATCCGTGGAACGAGCGCGTCGCCGGACTGCCCGTAGCGAAGGACTCGGCGGCCCTCATCGCCGGCATCGGCCTGAACGCACCAGTCCATCCCGACTTCGGCTCGGGTCTCTACGACGGCGAGCCAATCGGGATTCCCTACGCGGTGGTGTCCAACCGCACCCCCCGGGTCCCCGTGAGCTTCGAGTACGCCGACCAGTCCGACGGGCATCTCTATCCGCTGCCGCCCAACGTCCCCATCGAGGGAGGGGCGAACTCGACCGGCGACCGCCACGTGATCGTCGTCAATCGCGACACGTGCCTGGACTACGAGCTCTACGCCGCCTACCCGCTCGAGGGCGGCAAGCGCTGGCACGCGGGCTCGGGCGCGATCTTCAATCTGCGCTCGAACCACCTGCGCCCCGCGGGCTGGACCTCGGCCGACGCCGCCGGGCTGCCGATCCTCCCCGGTCTGGCCCGCTACGACGAGGTGGCGCACGGGGTAATCGACCACGCGCTGCGCTTCACCGCGCCGTGCACGGCCAAGGCTTACGTCTATCCCGCGCGCCACGAGGCCTCGACGTGCTCGGGTCCGTCGCTACCCCCGATGGGTCTCCGGGTGCGCCTGAAGGCCGGCGTGAACATCTCGCGGCTTCCCTACCAGGCCCGGATCGTCGCCCAGGCGCTCAAGACCTACGGCATGATCCTCGCCGACAACGGCTCGCCCTGGTACATCTCCGGGGCGCCGAACGCGAAGTGGAACAACGACGCGCTCCATCTCCTCGACGAGCTGACGGGGCGCGACTTCGAGGTCGTGGACACGTCGTCGCTGCCCCACCCGGGGGAGTGAGGCTCGAGGCGGCTCAGGCCCGAGCGTCGAGGTCGACGGGCGGCAGGTCCTTTACCTCATCCATGGTCAGGCTCAGGCGAATGATCTCGCCGACGCGTGACACGGCGCCGATGGGAATGGCGACTTGTTTCTCGCCCCATATGTGACCCTCGTCGAGGAGGATGTGGGTCACGTGATGGTCGCTGGGATCGATGATGAGGCCCTGGACGCGGCCGATGGCGCCGTCGGTGGCATCGACGTGATCGCCGCGGCGCACCTCGACCTCGCCCACGGGGACGCGGTCGTAGGTCGCCTCGTGGGGATCGACGTGGCCGTGGTCGGGGGCGATGCCGCGGTTCATGCTGCGGATACCTCCGAAGTAGGGCAACGTATAAACGTGCTCTTCCGGGTATCCCAGCTGTTGACCCTCGCCCGGTAGGAACTGGGTCTCGTCGGCGTCCTCGAGCGCGTCGAACTCGGGCTTGGTGCACTTGAGCTCGATCTCCTTCGCCGCCGAGGCCACGAGATCGATGGGGACGAGACGGCCGGCGACGACCAGGTGAGTGATGGCGCGGGCGACCGGATCGACGACCACGCGCCTCAGCTCGCCGCAGGGGCCGTCGCTACAGGCGACTTGACTTCCGATGATGAACTCGGTGGCTTCGCTCATGACTCTCAGACCGGTTCGAGGACGAAGACCGAGATGCGCCGATGCGACGCGCGCCGCTCATACTGGCTGAATCCGGGATACACGCGCAGACCATCCTTCCATATCTCGGCCCGGAGCTCGCCGCTTGCCTCGACGGCGCGTACGCGGCGGTGCACCCCGTCCACCACGACCTCGGCCTCTGGATGCGCGCGCAGGTTGTGGTACCAGGCCGGATGGCGGTGTTGGCCGAAATTGGAGGCGATGATCGCCACCGTCTCGTGGGTGGGGATGCCGAGGACGGGGACGGTGCGGGGCCGGCCGCTCTTCGCGCCCGTCGTGGTGAGCATGACCACGGGTATACCCGAGAGGAGACTGGCTAAGGTGTAGCGCCCGTGGGTGAGCCGGTGGACGGGTCGGTCGATGCGATGCAGGACCCGGGCGAACAGCCACGACCCGGGGCCACTGGCGGCGAAGCGGCGCAGAACCTTCTGGAGGAGGTTGGCCTGGTCGTAGGTGATGGGTTCGGCCATGTCAATGGGGGCGGAAATGCGAGAAGCCCCGAGTGCTGCGATTGATGACGACGAGCGACCCGGAGACGCCGCGCCGGTGCAGGCTGGCCAAAGCGAAGGTGATCTTCCCGTTTGTGGCAATGCTGACGGGGAAGCCGGTCGAGCGGTCGACGTCGAGCGTTTCCGTGACCGGACCGTAGGAGAGACCGGTCGGCGCGCTCTTGCCCACGATGGCTGTGATCGAGCTGACCTCTCCGCGAACCACTCGGCCGGGAAGGGTGGCTTGGTACTCCTCGACCGCTGTCGTTCCCACATGCCGAGGGCCGACGTCCTTGACGTCCGTGAGGTACTTACCGTACGCCGTGACCGCGCCCTCGAAGATGTTGACCAGGTCAGCGGCCTGCGAGGCGGGGATGGGCTGGTAGTTGACGCCGTCGCGGGAGCCCGAGAACTTTCCCTTCGACGCCCTGATGTAGATCGAGCCAGACGGCGTGCGGACGGTCAGGCGTAGGTTGTTGAAGTTCGTGATGCTCGCCGTCCCCGCCTCATTGGTGTTGATGCTGGCGCTCACGGCCTGGATCCTCGCGGCCTCAGCCCGTGGCAGCCGCGAGGTGTCCACCCGCCCGGTGTCGGTCACCGTCTCATCGTAGGAGCTGGATCCGAGCGAGAGGAAGGCGCGACGGACGATCTCGAGCGGTGTCGCGTCGCGGGAAAGCGGCTGGTCGGCGATCGACGGCCGTGGCGAGCTCGAGCCGCATCCCCCGGTCGTTACCGAGACCAGGGCGGCGACCGCGCAGGCCGGAACGAGCCTGCGCCATAGATCCCCTCCCCGCATGGACGCCATCATGCCGCAGGCCCCGCCCTCCCGCAACCGCGCCGTCCTCCTCGCCGGACGCACTGAACCGCCCGCAGGGGGTCTGCGTATAAGTTCCGCCATGAGAATCGCCATCATCGGAGCTGGAATCTCGGGCCTCGTCGCGGCCCATCTGCTCCATCGCGAGCACGACGTCTCGGTGTTCGAGGCGGCCGACTGGATCGGCGGGCACACCCACACCGTGCGCGTCGAGGGGGCGGAGGGCGCCCACGACGTGGATACCGGATTCATCGTCATGAACGATCGCAACTACCCGAACTTCGAGCGGCTGCTGGCCAAGCTCGGCGTCGGCACCCGGGCGAGCAACATGAGCTTCAGCGTCTCCGACGGCGGGGACTTCGAGTACAGCTCGACCTCGCTCGCCGGGCTCTTCGCCAACCCTCGCCACCTGACCTCACCCCGCTTCTTGCGCATGCTCGCCGACGTGCGCCGCTTCCAGCGCGAGGCGCGAGAGCTGCTGAGCACCGAGGACGACGGCCCGTCGCTGCGCGAATACCTCGAGCAGCACTCCTACTCGCGCGAGTTCGTGGAGCGGCTGATCGTGCCGCAGGCCGCCGCCGTGTGGTCGGCAGACCCTCGGCAGATGTGGACCTTCCCCGCTCGCTTCCTGGCCCAGTTCTTCGAGAACCACGGGATGCTCGGCCTCGGCGACCGGCCCAAGTGGCAGACGATCGCCGGCGGATCGCACCGCTACGTCGAGCGACTGATCGCCCCGTTCAGCGAGCGCGTCCTGCTCTCGCAGCCCGTGACCGCGATCTCCCGCGTGGCCGACCATGTGGAGGTGACCGTCGGCGCGCACGAGCCGCGGCGCTTCGATCGCGTGGTCATCGCCACGCACTCCGATCAGGCCCTCGGCATGCTCACGGACCCGAGCGACCGCGAACGCGAGATCCTGGGTGCCATCCCCTACCAGTCCAACGATGTGGTCCTCCACACCGATCGGCGGCTGCTGCCCCGGCGCCGGCGTGCGTGGGCGAGCTGGAACTATCACCTCGACACCGTCGGCGGGGGCTCGAGCGTCACCTACCACATGAATCGATTGCAGGGCCTGGAGGCACCCGAGGAGCTGTGCGTGACCCTCAATCTGACCGAGCGGATTGACCCCACGCGTGTCCTCGGCCGCTGGACTTACGCCCATCCGGTATACACCTCGGCAGGCATGATCGCCCAGCGCCGCCGGGTCGAGATCGACGGCGTGGACCGGATTCATTACTGCGGCGCCTATTGGGGCTGGGGTTTCCATGAGGATGGGGTCGTGAGCGCGATGCAGACCTGCACTCCACTCGGAGGCAGGCTGTAATGGGCAACAGCGCCATCTACGAGGGGGTCCTGGCTCACCGCCGCTCGGAGCCCCGCGAGCACGCGTTCTCCTATCGCGTGTCCATGCTCTACCTCGACCTCGATGAGGTGCCCGAGCTCTTCGACCGCCATCGCCTGTGGTCGGCCCGCCGCCCGGCGCCCGGCTGGTTCCGGCGCTCGGATTACCTCGGCGACCCGGGCGTTCCCCTCGACGAGGCGGTCCGCATGCTGGTCGCGGAGCGAACCAGCTATCGCCCGGAGGGGCCGGTGCGCGTGCTCACGACCGCGCGGTGCTTCGGCCACTGCTTCAACCCGGTGAGCTTCTACTACTGCTTCGACCCGTCGGGCGAGCAGGTGGAGGCGGTGGTCGCCGAGGTCACCAACACGCCGTGGGGTGAGCGCCACGCCTACGTCTCTCGGGAGCTCACGAGCCGGCACGCCAAGGTGCTTCACGTCTCACCCTTCTTCGAGCTCGACTACGAGTACGAGCTGCGGATGAGCGCGCCGGCCGAGGCGCTCGAGGTGTCGATCGGCTCTGAGCGCGGCGGCCGGCGGGAGTTCGAGGCCAGGCTCGCGCTCGAGCGCCGTCCGCTGACCGCGCGGTCCTCGAGCGCCCTGCTTCTCGGGGGGCCGCCGATGTCGATGAAGGTCAGCGCCGGCATCTACGCGCAGGCGCTGCGGCTCTGGCTCAAGGGCATTCGGGTGCAGCCTCATCCGCGGGCGGTGCCCCGATGAGTCAGGCCTTCGCCCGCGCCCTCGGCGTCAGGCTGCTGCGCCGCCTGCGCGGGGGACAGCTCACCGTGGTGACACCCGACGGACAGACGCTCAGGTTCGGTGAGCCCTCCTCGCTCGCGACCACCGTCACCATCCGCGATCCGCGGGCGTGGCGCGAATGGCTACGGGGCAGCTACGGGATGGCTTCGTCCTACGCTGACGGAATGTGGGAATGCGACGACCTCGTGGTGCTGACGCGGATCGCGGCGCGCAACATCGCCGTGCTCGATCGCCTGCGCGCCCGCCTCGCGCCGATCAGGCTGCCCATCCAGCGCGTCACGCGGCGCGTGCATGCTCCCACCATCCGCCGCAGCCGCCGCCAGATCGCCGCCCATTACGACCTCGGCAACGACCTCTTCGCGACCTTCCTCGACGAGACGATGATGTATTCGGCCGCGTACTTCCCCACGCCGCAGGCGAGCCTGCACGAGGCTTCGGTGGCCAAGCTTGACCGCGTCTGCCGCAAGCTCGAGCTCGGCCCCCAGGATCACTTGCTCGAGATCGGGACCGGGTGGGGGGGCCTCGCCGTCCACGCGGCCGGCCGTTACGGGTGTCGCGTGACCACGACCACGATCTCGCGCGAGCAGCACGACCTCGCCGTCGAGCGCGTGCGCGAGGCGGGACTCGAGCACCGCGTAACCGTGCTCCTCGAGGACTACCGCAACCTCACCGGGTCCTACGACAAGCTCGTCTCGATCGAGATGATCGAGGCGGTCGGCTGGCGCTACTTCGACACCTACTTCCGGCGCTGCGCTCAGCTCCTGAAGGCCGACGGGGCGATGCTCCTCCAGGCCATCACCATCGATCACAGCGCCTACGAGGTCGAGAAGGACGGCCGCAGCTTCATGAAGGATCTGATCTTCCCCGGCGGCTGCCTCCCGTCGCTCGAGGTCATCGGACGGTGCGTGACGCGGACCGGGACTCTGAACACCGTCGAGGTCGAGGACTTCACGCCCCACTACGTTCGTACCCTACGCTGCTGGCGCGAGCGCTTCGAGGCTGCGACCGCCGAGCTCGAGGAGCTGGGCTATGACCGCCGCTTCCGGCGCCTGTGGCGGATGTACCTCGGCTACAGCGAGGCCGGCTTCGCCGAGCGCCGGATCCAAGTCGTCCACGTGCTGATCCGCAAGCCGGCACGGAAGCGCGCGCGCAGGCTTTCCAGGCCGCGAGAGACCGAGTTTGCCCTCGGCGCCGGCCGCGCGGCCTGACGCGTAGGCGCCCGGCGTAGGCGCCCGGCGTAGGCGCCCGGGCGTAGGCGCGCGCTCAGCGCTCGCCGGCCATCCGCGCCAGGTGCGAGCGCCAGGCTCCTTCGGTGTGGACGAGGGCGCGGCCGTTGAAGGCCTTGCTCAGGGCGGCGCGTGAGCCCTGCGGGTGCAGCCGGCACGCGAGCTGGACCGCGCGCTGCTCGCCCTCCTCGCGGACGAGGAGGTCGATCACCGTGCCGCCGAGGAGCGCCGCGTCGCGCAGTCCGGGGGGGAACGAGGGCCTGCCGCCGTCGTGGAGCCGGCGCGCGATGGCCGGGCGGGCGTGGTCGGTCTGACCCGCGAACCACCGGGCGGCGCCGTCGAGGAGCCACGCCCAGCGGAGCTCGAGCGCGATTCGTCGGGGGGTGAGACGACGCGGCAGGTCGGGGTTGTTCTCCTGGATGACGCGTCGCGTGTAGAGCGCGGCCGGGACCTTGGCGAGCATCTCTCGCGATCCCGTCACGTTCGACGCCCGCGCCAGCAGGGCCGCGGGAGCGAGCACGTGGAGCTCGCTGGCGCCGACCCACCCGGCGACGTAGCGACGGGCGGCCGGATCGGTCGCCAGCCAGGCCATAGGAAGCAGCGGGTTGGTGAGCGACACCCCGAGCGTCGAGGCGTGCAGGACCACGGTGATCTCGCCCACGGTTCGGGGGAAGATGCGCTCGAGGCGGTCGCGCGTCAGCTCGAGGGCGTGGAGGACGCGGTCGGCGTCGTCGGCGTCACGCGATTCGTGCCGGGCCCGGAAGGAGGGCGAGACTGACTCGACCCAGGCCATCTCGACGGTGCGCGTTCGCGCCGCCGGGAGGGCGACGCGGAGGAGCGGACGTTAGGCCAGGACCGGCTGGCGGTCGGACGCGATCGCCGCGATCTCCTCGGAGGCGCGCTCGAACTCGTCGTCGGACAGGACGGGCGTGCCCTCGAAGGGCAGCTCTCGCGTGAGCTCGAGCCACGACCGGCAGCCGCCGTAGTCATCGCGGACCTTGACCGTCACGGGGCGCGGAATGCGGTAGGTGCGCAGGAGCACCACGTGCAGCGGGTGGCGCCGCTTCCAGGCCAGCCGTTTCTCGGCGTAGTCGGTCGTCCAGACGTAGAACGGCGACAGCGCATCGACGGCGCGGCGGTCGGTGATCGTGTAATGAGCGGCGACCTCGGCCCAGGCGCGAATGCGCACGCGGTCGGGCTGGGGGATCTCGCCGTCGCGATGGAGCGCGTGCGGCGGCGGCTCGCCCTCACTCCAGACACCCTCTTCGAGCGCCCGGCTCAGCTCTGGCTGATGGGACTCCCGAACGAGGTCCGAGCGCTGATGGTCGAACGTCGGGTAGAGGAAGAATCTCTCGTATTCAAGTTTGAAGTGCTTCTCGGGCTCACGTATACCGCCCTTGCGAAGGGTGAGGAGCTGTTCGCCTTCGGCGAGTGCCCGTACGGTGACGGCCCATTCTTTGATAGCAATCGGCATTTATTAGGGGGGGGAGAAGGAAGGGTTTACACCCGTGCGGGCTGCAAGAGCAAATTCCGCAACGGGATGGTTCATTCTACGCGAGAGTTGCGAAATTCCAAAATGTTCCCGCTAATTCGCAACTTCCACGCCCGTTTGGCCCTATGGACAGGTGGCGGCCGGAGATGATCTCGTGCCGGTGAAGAGCGTGGGTCGTTACGAGCTGCTGGAGGTGATCGGGCGGGGTGGGGCGGCCGTGGTCTATCTCGCCCTTCAGCGGGATCTGGGCCGTCGCGCGGCGCTCAAGGAGCTGGCGCCGTTTCAGGCTGCGCTGGACTCGAGCTTCGCGGCGCGCTTCGCCGAGGAGTCGCGGCTGACGGGGTCACTGAGTCATCCAAACATCGTGATTGTGTTCGAGTTCCTGGAGGAGGGCGGGGTTCCCTACATCGCGATGGAGTATCTGCCGCGGGGGTCGTTGCGTCAGTACGTGGGCTCGCTGACCTTGCCGCAGATCGCGGGGGTGCTGGAGGGAGTGCTGGCGGGTCTCGCGCACGGGGAGAGTCGTTCGGTGGTGCATCGCGATCTGAAGCCCGAGAACCTGCTCGTGACCGATGACGGGCGGGTGAAGATCGCCGATTTCGGCGTCGCGCGGGCGTACGCGGACGCGGTCACGCGAGATGTCGTCACCGCGACGGGGACGACGATCGGTACACCCGCGTATATGGCCCCTGAGCAGGCGCTCGGCCGTGAGGTGAGGCCGGCGGCCGATCTCTACTCGCTGGGGATCGTGGCCTGGGAGCTGCTGACGGGCCGGGTTCCGTTCGAGGACCGGGAGTCGCCGGTGGCGGTGCTCTACCGGCAGGTGCACGAGCCCGTCCCGCCCGTGCGTTCGGTGGCGGCCGATGTCGATCCGCGGATCGAGGCGTGGCTCTCACGGATGCTGGCCAAGGATCCGGCCGACCGCTTCCCGGGCGCCGAGGCGGCGTGGGAGGCGCTCGAGGATGTCGTGCTCGAGCTCCTCGGCCCGCGCTGGCGGCGCGACGCGCGGCTTCCCGTGGTCGACCCCGGGGCAGCGGGTCGCCCTCTGACCCCGGCCGTGTTCGAGGAGCGCCCGCCGCGGCCGGCGGTCGAGCGCACCGTCGATGCCGTGTCGAGCGCCCTTCCCGCCGCGACGCAGCCACGGAAGCGCTCGATGCGCCGCGGGGCGGCGATCGCCGGGGTCCTCGCCGCCGTCGTTGCCGCCATCGTCATGGTCGCTGTCGCCGCCGGAGGCGGAGCCGGACGCCCGCCTGCGCCCGGACCCGGCAAGAGCACGGCGTCGCTGGCCGAGTGGACCGTCCAGGGCGACGAGATGCCCGGCTTCGTCCCCATCAGCACGCACGTCTACAAGACTCCCCAGCAATACGACGCCGCCAACGCCGCCGCGCTCCGGCGCGGGGGCTACCGTCTAGGCGTCGTGGAGAATCTCGAACCGACGACCGCCACCGCCGGGATCGACAGCACCACCCGATCGGAAGTCGTCGAACTGGCCTCACCCGCGGCCGCGCGGCGGCTTGCCGTGCTCCATGTGCCCGCCGTCTCGGCTCGACCGCCGGGCACGACCTTCAAGTCGTTCACCGTGGCCGGGGTGCCGGGCGCCGAAGGGCTCGACGTGATCACCCTGGGCCTGGGCCGCTCGTCGTCGAGCGTGGCCGATGCGGCCTTCGCCGAGGGCTCGTGCGTGCTGGTGATCACAGACTCCGCCGCGCGCCATGTCGTCCCGCCCGAGCAGCACGCCGCGGCGGCCATCTACCGGCGCACGCACGGCGTCTGTCCGTAGTCGCCGATGAGCGAGGAACCGATCAGAACCGTCGGTCACTATGAGGTGTTGGAGGTGATCGGGCGGGGTGGGGCGGCGGTGGTCTATCTCGGCGTCCAGCGCGATCTGGGTCGCCGGGTCGCGCTCAAGGAGCTGGCGTCCTCCCAGGCCGCGACGGACGCGAACTTCGGCGCGCGGTTCGCGGAGGAGTCGCGGCTCGCGGGGTCGCTCAGCCACCCGAACATCGTGACGGTGTACGAGTACTTCGAGCACGATGGGGTGCCGTACATCGCGATGGAGTATTTGTCGCAGGGCTCGTTGCGACCGTACGTGCACCTGTTGACGCTGGCACAGATCGCGGGCGTGCTCGAGGGCGTGCTCGCGGGACTCGCGCTCGGCCAGAGCCGTTCGATCGTCCATCGCGACCTCAAGCCCGAGAACCTGCTCGTGACGGCCGACGGGCGGGTCAAGATCACCGACTTCGGGGTCGCGCGGGCCTATGCCGATGCGGTGACGCGTGAGGTGGTCACGGCGGTGGGCTCGACGATCGGCACGCCGGCCTACATGGCGCCCGAGCAGGCGGCCGGGGGCGAGGTCGGGCCGGGCACTGATCTGTATTCGCTGGGGATCGTTGCCTGGGAACTGCTCGTGGGCCGGGTCCCGTTCGCGGACACCGAGACGCCGGTGGCCGTGCTCTACCGGCAGGTCCACGAGCCGGTACCACCCGTGCGCTCGGTGGCGCCGGATGTCGATCCGCAGATCGAGGCGTGGCTCTCGCGGATGCTCGCGAAGGATCCGGCCGACCGCTTCCCGAGCGCCGAGGCGGCGTGGGAGAAGCTCGAGCATGTCGTGGTGGAGTTGCTCGGCCCGCTCTGGAGGCGGGACGCGCGGCTCTCGGTGATCGAGCCGGAGGCGGCCGGTCGTCCGCTCACCCCGGCCGTGTTCACGCACGCGCCCGGGGCGCCCGGGGCGCCCGTGGCGCCCGGGGCGGATCGGCAGGGCGGCGCGGATCCGACCCTCGATGGACCGCCGCTGGAAACGGATCGGTCCCGGCGACCGGTCCGCCGTGCGGTGGGGATCGTCGCCGTGCTCGGCGCGATCGCGGCCGCGGTCGCGATCGGCCTGTCGGCAAGCGGTGGAGGCGCCGCCGCCGGCTCTAGGCCGCCGAGGCCGCTGACCGACTGGCTCGTCAAGCGAGGGGACGACCCCGGCTATCCGCCGACCGGCACGCCAGATGTCTACACGACCCCGCGCCAGTTCGTGGACCCGTCCCTGGTCGTGAGCTCCGTATCCGCCAAGCAGGGCGCCGCCGAGATCGCCTCCTTCAAACGCGAAGGCTACCGCCGTGCGGTGGACGTCCTTCTCGCAGGGCGCACCGGTACCGGCCTCTCTGAGGTCATCGAGCTGGGCTCGCCGGCCGCTGCGCGCGGCCTGCATTTGACCCCGGTGCCCGCTCAGCGGGGACTGACGAAGAAGCAATTCACCGTGCCTGGGGTGACGAGCGCGGAAGGGACGAGCTTGACCTACTCCCATCCCACGCAGAAGACGGCCCAGGTGACATTCGTCGAGGGCTCGTGCCTGCTCATGATCAACAGCACGGCTAAGCGAGGCGATCTCGTCGCCGGGGTGCAACACGCTGTTCTCGCCGTCTACCGGCGCACGCACGGCGACTGTCCTGGGTAGAACCTCTGCCGGTGCCCACTTGACGACACACTGTGTTGGCCGATGACCCCCACCCCGTCCAGGAGCGTAGGTCGTTACGAGCTGCTGGAGGTGATCGGGCGGGGTGGGGCGGCGGTCGTCTATCTCGCCCTGCAGCGGGATCTGCGCCGTCAGGTTGCCCTCAAGGAGCTGGCGCCGCTTCCGGGCGCTTCGGATCCGAGCTTTGCCCAGCGCTTCAGCCAGGAGTCGCGGGTCGCGGGGTCGCTCAGCCATCCCAACGTCGTGACCGTGTTCGAGTTCCTCGAGCACGATGGGGTTCCGTACATTGCGATGGAGTACCTGCCGCGGGGTTCGTTGCGTCAGTACGTGGGTTCGCTGACGCCGGCACAGATCGCGGGGGTGCTCGAGGGGGTGCTGGCGGGTCTCGCCCATGGCGAGAGTCGTTCGGTGGTACATCGTGATCTGAAGCCCGAGAACCTGCTCGTGACCGATGACGGGCGGGTGAAGATCGCCGATTTCGGCGTCGCGCGGGCCTACGCGTATGCGGCTACGCAGCCGGTGGTGACGGCGGCGGGGACGATGATCGGTACACCGGCGTATATGGCCCCCGAGCAGGCGCTCGGTCGTGAGGTGGGGCCGGCGGCCGATCTGTACTCGCTGGGGATCGTGGCCTGGGAGCTGCTGGCGGGCCGGGCGCCGTTCGAGGATCGGGACACCCCGGTGGCGGTGCTCTATCAGCACGTCCACGAGCCCGTACCGCCCGTGCGCTCGGTGGCGCCCGACGTCGACCCGCGGATCGAGGCGTGGCTCGAGCGCATGCTCGCCAAGGACCCGGCCGGCCGCTTCCCGGGCGCCGAGGCGGCGTGGGAGGCGCTCGAGGATGTCGTGCTCGAGCTCCTCGGTCCGCGCTGGCGGCGCGACGCGCGGCTGCCCGTGGTCGACCCCGGGGCGGCGGGTCGCCCGCTGACCCCGGCCGTGTTCGACGATGGCGCGCCGCCCCCGCCCGCGCCGCCGGCGCCAGTCGAGCCCCCGCCGCCCCCGCCGCCCCCGCCGCCAGACCCGCGGCACACCGTTCTCCGGGCAGCGCGCCGCCACGACCCCGAGCCCGAGGAGGTGGCTCCGCGACCGCCGAGGCGATGGATCCGTCGCGCGGCGGCCATCGTCGC
>Ga0302325_10021923_pt1 | contig 13370 bp, 17 predicted proteins | sample Palsa_T0_2_FD_201948 | JGI IMG/M metagenome (GOLD analysis project Ga0302325, IMG submission 201948) | Peat permafrost microbial communities from Stordalen Mire near Abisko, Sweden - Palsa_T0_2 | ecosystem: Environmental > Terrestrial > Soil > Palsa > Peat permafrost | place: Sweden: Abisko... | reverse complement strand
CGGGGGGGGGGGGGGGGGGGGCGGGGGGGGGGGGGGGGCGGGGGTCGGGGTCGGGGTCGGCGGGGCGGTGGTCGAAGAAAACAAACAGGGAGATGAGGAGGAAAGGAGGAGAAATCTCCTTCTCTCCTCACCTCCCTGTTTTTTTTCTCGAGCCTCGACCTCGACCCCGACCTCGACCTCGACCTCGACCCCGACCTCGACCGCCGATCAGTGCGTGTCGGCGAACTGCTCCAGTGGTTCGAACCCCGAAAGAGGGCCGGTATGCGCGAAGGCGAGGATCTTGATCTCGGCGGCGCGGGGCTTGAGGCGAGCGGCCAGGGACTTGAGGGAGGCGATGTTGCCGGCGGTGTCCTTGGAGAACAGGCTGACGGCCTTCATCACCTTTCCCTCTTTGGATGCGCCGGCGCTGTCGCCGAAGAAGAGGACGCCGCGCGCGAGGTAGACCGCGGAGCCGGGGGTGTGGCCGGGCGTCGCGAAAGCTTCGACACGGATGTCACCGACGTCGGAGATGTCGCCGTCATGGAGCGGGTGGTCCACCTTCGCCGCGTCGCCCACGGTCGGGATCTCCGCTTCCATCGCGTAGACCTGGGCGCCCGGGAACTGCTTGCACGCGGCGGTGTGGTCTCCGTGGCCGTGCGTCAGAAAGATGGCGGCCACCGCGGCGGGGGTGAGCCCTCGCTTCCCGAGCGCGGCAAGGATCGCCTTGCCTGAGGCGTCGTGCCCGGCGTCGATCAGGGCCACTTTCCCGGGCGCGACGTCGATGATGAAGATGCTGACGAAGCCGTCTTTCACCGTCTCGACGCCCGGCACGAGCTCCACGCCGTCGGCGATCGGGCTATTGCTGCCGAACGCGGTGTACCAGACCGCGCCGACCGCGAGCAGGAGCAAAAGGACGACGGCGCCCACCCACTTGAGAACGGTCTTCATGGGGTGAGCGTTTTACCACGACGCGGGCGAGCACCGACGCCCGAGTGGCAGAGCCTTTGCATCACGGGACACACTTGGAGGAACACACAATGACGAAGCGGAACAGGACGCCTCTGGTGGGCAAGTGGATGGCCGTCGGAATCGTCGCGCTCGGTGGCGTGGCTTGCCAGGCGCAGGCGACCGTCGGCCCCCCCGAAGAGTGTCGAAACGTCGAGGTGCGCGGCCCTCACGACGTCGAAGCGTGTCACGCACGCTGCAACGACAACGGTTGCCACGAGCATTGCCGGGAGCGCGAGCACTGGGCCCACGAGCACCGCTGCTGGGCCGAATGACGCCGCGCGATGCGCGACGGGCATGGCTCGCCGCCGCCGCGTGATCGGCGCGCCCGTCGTTGCTCTCGCCGTTGGGGACGCTAGGATTGCGGCCTGCCGCGGGGCCCCAGGTGCGTCCAACCTTTCTTGTCCTCGGTTGTTGCGCGCTCGCGCTCGAGGCGTGCGCGTCGCACGCCAACGTCGTTCAAGAAGAGGGCGATGGTGGCGAGGTGGTGCTCTTGCCCGATCCCGACGCCGGCGCAATCACATGGGACGGCTGGGCGGGCGCGTTCGTGGCCGATTACTGCGTGCAGTGCCACAGCCCGAGCGCGCCGTGCGGCGGGAGTGGCTGCCATCCGGGCGCGGGCGAGCTCCCGGACTTTCGCCAGCAGCCCGCGGTCGTGGCGTTCGCGCACACGATTCAGTGCGGCATCTGCGTGACGCAGGATCCTTCGTGGCAGTGCACCGGCATCACGCCCAAGGAGTTCCCCGTCGACGAGGGCACTAACCCGCTGCCCACCAACGAGCAGCGCGCGCTCATGGTCGACTGGGTCGAGGCCGGTTGCCCGTAAGACGTGGTGACCCTTGGCGGGCGCTCCCGTCGCTGCCAAGATGCGCCGCGTGAACCCCCTCTTCAAATTGTTCGTGAAGGGCCACGTGTGGCTCTACCAGTCATCCGGCGGGCGGCGCGGCGCCACGATGGGCGGGCGCAAGATCCTGCTTTTGACGACGACGGGGAGCAAGACGCGCAAGCAGCGCACGGTGCCCGTCGTGCCGTTCTTCGACGGAGGCGAGACGTACGTCATCGCATCGATGGGCGGCGCGCCCGAGCACCCCGCCTGGTACAAGAACCTGCGCGCGAACTCCGAGGTGGGCGTTCAGGTCGGCCCCGACCGGTGGAAGGCGCGCGCCGTCGTGATCGACGAGGGGGCCGAACGCGATCGCCTGTGGAGCAAGATCGCCACCGAGATGCCCAACTTTGGCGAGTACCAGAAGAAGACGACGCGGGTCATCCCCGTCGTGCGCCTCGCGCGCGAGCCGTAGTCCTCCCGCGCCTGGCTATACTCACCCGTCAACCCCGCGGAGAACACCATGGCAAGCACGACGATCCCCGAGAAGTTCCTTCCGGTTCTCACCGAGAAGAAGGCCCTCGCGCACCTGGCCACCGTGATGCCCGACGGCACGCCGCAGGTCACGCCGGTGTGGTTTCAGTACGCGGACGGCAAGTTCATCGTGAACACCGCCCGCGGCCGCATCAAGGACCGCAACATGACGCAGAACGCGTCGGTGGCGCTGTCGATCGTGGACCCGGACAACGCGTATTCGCACCTGGCCGTGCGCGGCAAGATCACCAAGGTCACCGAAGACGGGGCCGACGCGAGCATCGACAGCCTGGCCAAAAAGTACCTGGGGCAAGACAAGTATCCCTTCCGACGCCCGGGCGAGGTGCGCGTCATCTACGAGATCCAGCCGACGTCCGTCTCGGGGATGGCCTGAGCCGGCGGTGACGGGCCTCTCGGGCCTTTCGATCGCCGCGCCGCTCTCGGAGCAAGAGGCGCTCGCGCTCGCCGACGCCACGGGCGAGCGAGCGGCCGCCGTGCGCTCCGCGGCTTGCGCCGTGCGCGACGAGGTGTACGGGCGCACGGTCACGTACTCGCCGAAGGTCTTTCTCCCGCTCACCAACCTTTGCCGCAACCACTGCGACTACTGCTCGTTCCGCCGCTCGCCGGGCGACCCCGGCGAGTGGACGATGACGCCGGCCGAGATCGAGGGGCAGCTCGTGCGCGCGCGCGAGCTCGGGTGCGCCGAGGCGCTGTTCTGCCTCGGCGACAAGCCCGAGAAGGCGTTCGGGGCGTACCGGCGCACGCTCGCATCGCTGGGCCAGGCGAGCACCGTCGAGTACCTGCACTGGGCCGCGAGCAAGGCGCTCGAGCATGGCCTCTTGCCCCACACCAACGCGGGCATCTTGACGGAGGCCGACATGGATCGGCTAAAGCAAGTCAACGTGAGCCTGGGCCTGATGCTCGAGTGCGTGAGCCCGCGCCTCTGCGAGCCGGGGATGCCGCACCACCGCGCGCCCGACAAGCGGCCCGACCGGCGACTCGCGATGATCGACGCGGCGGGCGCGCTGCGCATCCCGTTCACGACGGGCATCCTCATCGGCATCGGCGAGACGCGCCGCGAGCGCGTCGAGAGCCTGCTCGCGATCCGCGAGGCACACCGCAAGCACGGGCACGTTCAAGAGGTCATCGTGCAAAACTTCCGCGCGGTGGCTGGCCTGGCGAGCGTCCCGATGAGCCACGCGCCGGAGCCCGGCGACGACGAAGTGACGCTGGCCGTGGCGCTGGCGCGTCTGATCCTGGATCGCGACGTGTCGTTGCAGGCGCCCCCCAACCTGAACCCGGCGTCGGCCGAAGCCTTGCTCGCCTCGGGGCTCAACGACTTTGGCGGCATTTCGCCGGTGACGCCCGACTACATCAACCCGCGTCACCCCTGGCCTCACGTCGATGCGCTCGGCGAGGCCTGCCGGCGCGCGGGGTTCGTGCTTCGACGGCGCGCGTCGATCTACCCGGCCTACGTCGATCGTCCGGGCTTTCTCGATCCGCGCCTCGTGGGCCCCACCCGCGCGGTGCAGGCACGGCTCGCCGCGGGCGGCGCGGCATGAGCCTCGGCGCGGTGTTCGATGGGGTGCCCGCCGAGACGACGCGGATGCTCGAGGGCGCGCTCGAGGGCCACGATCTGCGCGTCGACGACGCGGTCACCCTGTGCGGCGCGCGCGGGGCCTCGCTGCACGCGCTCGTCGCGGTGGCCGACCACCTGCGCCGCGAGCAAGTGGGCGACCAGGTGGCGTACGTCGTCAACCGCAACGTCAACTTCACCAACGTGTGCGCCAAGGCGTGCCGCTTCTGCGCCTTCTCCCGTACGAAGCGGAGCGAAGAGGGGTACTTCCTGCCGATCGAGGAGATCGTGCGGCGCGCGCTCGAGGCGCAGGCGTTCGGCGCGACGGAGATATGCGTCCAGGCGGGGCTGGCGCCGGGGATCGACGCGCGCTTCTACGTCGAGATGGTGCGCGCGATCAAGGCTGCGGCGCCCGCGATGCACGTGCACGCCCTGTCGCCCGAGGAGGTCAAGTTCGCGGCCCAGGCGAGCGGATGGTCCTTCCGGCGGGTGCTCGAAGCCATGAAGGACGCGGGGCTCGGATCGCTCCCGGGCACTTCGGCCGAGGTGCTCGACGACCGCGTGCGGGCTCGCATCGCGCCGGGCCGCATCACGACGGCCGAGTGGATCGACGTCGTCACGACGGCCCACGCGGTGGGCCTGCGCACCACCTCGACGATCATGTACGGCCACGTGGAGACGGACGTCGAGCGGATGCGGCACCTGGAGCTCCTGCGGTCGATCCAGCGCGCGACGGGCGGCTTCACCGAGTTCGTACCCCTGTCGTTCGTGCACGAGGAGGCGCCGATGACGCTGCGGCAGCAGCTGCCGGAGCTACGTCCGGGGCCCACGGGGGACGACGTCATCCGGCTCTATGCGATCGCGCGCCTGATGCTGGGCAGCACGATCCGCAACCTGCAGGTGTCGTGGGTCAAGGACGGGATGCGCCAGGCGCAGTGGCTCCTCTCGTGCGGCGCGAACGATTTCGGCGGAACGCTGATCAACGAGAGCATCTCCACGGCGGCCGGCGCCGCGCACGGGCAGCTGCAGACGCCGGTCGCGCTGCGCCGCGCGATCCGCGACGCGGGCCGTGTCCCTGTCGAACGAAGCACTCGTTACGACGTGCTCCGCGCGTTTCCCGGCGAGCCCGAGGCCGACGAAGTGCACCCGCTCGACGGCGTCGAGGATCCGGACAAGACTTTCGGCAGCTACGAGCGCCTCACGCGCGACGAGCGTTTCAGGTTTCGACTGCCGGTCGCCGCGACGTGAGCTGCGCGTGATCGGCGGGCAGGTCCACGTCGAAGGCGATCCGCTCGCTCTCGAAGACGGCGACGCGTAGCCCCGCGGCGTGCGCGGCCGCGCGATGCGCCTCGAAGCTCTCGTCGCGTCCGAAGCACGTCGCCAGCACGCCGGGCGGAGCCAGAGCGAGGGCGTTGGTGTGATGACCGAGGTGATCGCGAACGAGGGCGACGTCGTGGTCGTCGAGAGCCGACATCAGCGCGCGCACGTCGGCGCTCTCGATGAGCGGGAGGTCGGCCATGAGGACCACGGCGGCAGCGGCGCCGCGTGACGCCACGGCCGCCAGCGCCCGGTCGACGACCTGAGCCAGCGATCCCTCCCCGCTGTCGCGCAGGACGGCGAGATCGCGCGATGCGGCCACGGTCGCCACGTCGTCGCCGTCGGTCGCGACGAGGACCCCGTCGAGCCCGGACGCGGCGAGCACGTCGAGCACGTGCTCGAGCAGGCTCCGGGCGAGCCGGATGCGCTCCTCGTCCGCCAGGATCGGGCGCAGCCGCGACTTGCCTTGCAGGAGCGACTTGGCCGGCACGATGGCCCACGCAGGCCGCTTCATCGCGTCACCTTGTTCGCGAATTCGAGGACCTCGCGCGCCAGACGCACCCGATCGCCGCGCGAGCGCATCACGGTCTGCGTACCGAGCACGGGGATCGCGGCGACCGTGCCTTCGTCGCCGTGCTCGACGACCATCGCGCGCACGAGCCCGCGATAGTGCCGCGCGACGGCGCCCGCCGACGCCGCCTCCCCCGTGAGCTCGCGGATCATCGATGCGAGCGGACCTTTGACCGCGGCGCCGCCGACGATGGGGCTGAGGGCGACGACCGGTTTGCGCGCCATCGCGTCGCGCACGCCGTCGAGGCACATGATCGGATCGACCGAGACGTACGGGTTGGAGGGGCCGACGACGACGACGTCGCACGCGTCGATGGCGGCGACGACGCCCGGCGCGGGGGTACGCCCCCCGTCGAAGTGAACGGCCCGCACCGCGGGCTCGGCGCGACGGCGCACGAACCACTGCTGGAAGGGCAGCGTCCCCTCCCCCACCGTCTCGATCATCGTACGCACCGGCTGGTCGCTCATCGGGAGCACGGGGTGGCCGACGCCGAGCGCGACGCAGAGCCGTCGGGTGATGGCCGACAGAGGTTCCCCCGCGCGGAGCGCCTCGGTGCGGAGCAAGTGCGTTGCCAGGTCTCGATCTCCGAGACCGAACCAGTCCGGCCCGCCGTACCGCTTGACCATGGCGAGCCCCGCGAAGCTCTCTTCGGCGAGGCCCCATCCCCGCTCCTCGTGAGACAGGCCGGCCAGCGTGTACATCACCGTATCGAGGTCGGGCGACACGTTGAGGCCAAGGTGCACGAAGTCGTCGCCCGTATTGACGACGGCCGTCAACGACCCGAGGGGCATCGCTTGCGCCAGCCCGTCGAGCAAGCGCGCGCCGCCGACTCCACCCGAGAGGGCCACGACCTTCATGCGTAGAGATCCTCTTCTGCGGGCCGGATCAGCGTGCCAGCACCTTGTTCCGATGCGTCCGAAGCCGTGAAGCCGAGCCCACGCACGAGCACGAGCGGACGACGTTCGGCCGCCTGACCGGCGACGAGGTCGGCGACGGCGGCGACCTGATCGGCCAGGGCCGTGACCGTGTTCTCGAGCGCTCGCCCGAAGAGGTCTGCCTCGCCACGCCGATCCCACAACGGCGGAAGACCGGACACCCCGATCGCGACCCCGACGGTGCCCACGCGAAAAGGCCGCCCGAACGAATCGGTGACGACCACCCCGATGCGAGCCCCCGACGCAGCCTCGACACGCGCGCGAATCGCGGCCGCAGAAGCGTCGGGCGCTTCGGGCAAGAGCAGCACCCACGGACCGCTCCCGGGAGCCGCGTCGGCGGGGCGCGCGTTGCTCGCGTCGATCCCCGCGTTGGCCACGACGAACCCGAGGCGATGCCTCACGACGAGCACCCCCTTGGCCTTGCGCGACACGGCGACCGACTCGCGCAGGATCAGCTCCACGGCCCGCGCGTCCTTGCCCACCTCGCGTGCAAGATCGACCGCGCGCGCCGAGGGCTCGACCCGGGGGAGCTCGACGAAGCGGCCCTCGGCGCGCGAGAGCAGCTTCGACGTGACGACGAGCACGTCGCCGTCCACGAGCGAGATCCCGTCGAGGCTCAACGCTTTGGCGACGAGCGCGGGCAGGTCGTCACCCCGCTCGACGAGCGGCACGCCGGGGATGGCGAGGGCCTCGAGGCGATGGCTGCAGGTGATCATGCTACGGGGTGTAAGGCTTGGAGGTGCCGGGGATGCGGGTCGGGATTGTAGGCGGAACGGGCAAGCTGGGAAGCGGCCTCGCGCGGCGGTGGGGGCGGGCCGGTCACTCGATCGCGATCGGCTCGCGCGACGGTGCGAAGGCCAGCCTCCATGCCGCGGAGCTCGCCAATGCAGGCTACGCCGTGACCGGTGGCGACAACGTGTGGGCCGCGCGTGAAGGCGAGGTCGTCGTGCTCACGGTCCCGTACGAGGCGCATGGCGAGACCGTGCGCGCCATCGCCGACGCCGTGGCCGGCAAGGTGCTGATCGACGTGACCGTCCCGCTGAAGCCACCCAAGGTGAGCCGCGTGCACCTGCCCGCGGGGCAAGCGGCGGCCCTCGAGACGCAGGCGCTCGTTGGCCCGTCGACGCCGGTTGCGGCGGCGCTGCACCACGTGAGCGCGACCCACCTCGTCGACATGGCGCACGCCATCGATTGCGACGTGCTCGTCGCGTCCGACGACGCGCGCGCCAAGGCCGTCACCATCGACCTCGTTCGCGATCTTGGCGCCCGCGGGCTCGACGCCGGCCCGCTCGTGAACGCGATCGCGCTCGAATCGCTGACGCCGGTGCTCATCCACCTGAACAAGACGTACAAGAGCCTGGGCGCGGGCGTCGTCTTCACGGATCTTCCCGGGGCAGGCCAGCCCAAGACCTGAAGGCGCAGTCGGCACGAGCTTCGCACCTACGCGCGGTCAAGATGACGCGCTCCACTCCATCCGCAACGGCGTGGACCCTATCGGTCGCGCTGCTCGCTTCGTGCGCGTCCTGCGCGCGCGGCATCGGCCTCGGCCTCTCCGGCGACATCCCTGACGACGCCGAGAGTGTCCCGTCGTTCGACGCCAGCACGGTCGAGGCCTCGAGCACTGCCCCGCCTTCTTCGCAATACGACACTCCAGGCACCGGTCCGCTGGCCGAAGGAACAGCCTCCTACGTGGATGCCGCGCTCGGCGAACCGAGCGACGCCGCGCCCGCCAGCGCGCCGACCGTGGTGGAAGCAAGCCCCCCCGCGGTTGAAACAAGCGCCCCGACCCCCGTCGAAGCTGGCCCCTCGGTCGACGAAGAAGCCCCCGACGCCGAACCGGACGAGGACGACGAAGCCAGCACGCCAACCCCGACCCCAACCCCGACCCCAACCCCGACCCCGACCCCAACCCCAACCCCAACCCCGACCCCAACCCCGACCCCGACCCCGACCCCGACCCCGACCCCGACCCCGACCGCAACCCCGACCCCCGCCTGCTCCCCCTCCTCCTGCTCCAACCTCTGCATCCCCTACTTCGTCCAGTGCTGCAAATCCGACAGCACCTGCGGCTGCTCTCTCTTCTTCCCTCCCGGCCCGTGCAACTAGCCACGCCTGCCGCCAGCGGGGCAAACTGCGCGCCCCGGCGCAAGGGCGCCCGCGCACGCGGTCGCTCTGAGATACGATTCGGGGATCTCCCTTGCCTCGTGAGCCCAGTCAGAAAGGCACCTCGGTCCTGCCGATCATCGCCGCCCTCAAGGCGCACCCCGACCGAAAGAAGCTCGTACCGCAGCACCTCTGGAAGTACTTCGACGACCATCTCTTGATCTCCGGCTGGTACCCCGAGAAGGACTACTTCGTCCTGCTCGAGGCGCTGGTAAAGACGATCGATCCCAAGACCGTGGGCGGCGACGTGTGGCGCTACTTCGCGAAGTTCAGCGTCAAGCGCGACGTCGCGGGCGCCGACGCGGGCGGCGGCGGGACGCCGGAGACGCGCGGCGTCTACCGGAGCTTCGGCAAGGGCACCGGCGGCCCGGCCGAGCTCTTCAAGCGGGGCGTGCGCCTATGGAGCCAGTACCACGACAGCGGCACGATGCGGATCAGCGGCGGGCGCACGCGCACCAACAGCATCTTCATGCAGCTCACCGGCTTTCACGTCCCGATCGACGGCTTCGTGCGCCTGCAGGGGTACTACCTGGAGGAGCTCGGCGCGCTCGTGGGCGTGACGCTCGAGAGCACGGTGACCAAAAGCACGGCGCGCGGCAGCACGTACTGCGAATGGGAGCACAGGCTCGGGCCGACGCCAGAGTCGGAGGCCTACGTCGCGTCGCTGCCCGTCGTTCCCTAGGCGGTTTCTCAGTCGTCGACCACGGGGCGGCCGCGGTACATCCGCACGGGGCGGTCCATCGACGGCGGCGGCGCGTCCGGATCTTCGATCGCGACGACAGGGAGCGGAGGGGGCGTGGCGCGGCGCGGCGGCTGGCTTGCAGGGACGGGCTCGACGAGCTCCGCAGCGAGGTTCGTCACGGGCGGTGGTCGCGGCGTGAGCGACGGCGGCGGAGAGGGCGTCACGCTCGGGGGCTTGGGGAAAGTGGACACCACGGCGCCGGCGCCCATCTCCGGATCGATGCGCCGCACGACGAGGTTGAGCACCATGCGAAGAGCCGGCAAGTTGATCGACGCCGCCGAGAGCACCCCGATGAGACCCCACGTCATCTTGCGGACGTAGATCTTGTGCTCGGCGAAGCGGAGCATGCACGCGTCCATCTCTTTGCCGCCGCTGATGAACGTCTCGAACAGGCGCGCCACACGCGGGCCCACGTCGGCGAAGAGCGATTCGTCGTAGGCGCCCGGCAGGTCGCGGTCGACGAGCGCCCCCGTGCCGGCGACGACGAAGCTGCCATACACGCCCTGCACGTCCCGAAGCATCTTCAAGTGACCCACGATGGTTCCCACAGAGAGCCTCCCTAGAGCTTGAGCAGCTCGCGAAGCGACGCGGCATCGGCGGGGGTGCGCGGCTCGAGCACCACGACCTCGCCGCTGGGTTCGAGGACGACGAAGCACTGCCCGGCCTTGAACGTGCATTCCATCGAGAAGAAGTCGTCGACCCCGAGCTGGTCGCCGAGCAGCTGCCCGAGCATCACGGCGTAGGCCGCGCTGTCGGCGAACGCCTGGCTGCTGCCGTGATTGGCGACGATCGCGCCGTCGGAGTTCATCCGCAAATAGACCTGCACGTCCTCTGCGCGCAGGGTGTGACCGGCAACCTGGATGGGCGTCACCTCGACCTCGATGCTCTCCCCGATGATCGCCGCGTCGCTTCGCGATCGACCCCGGCGCTCGGCTCCGTCCGCGTGCAGGGTGACGACGCTCCCCGCCTCTTTTTCGTCGCGGAGCTGGGCGGCGCGCAGCAGCATGGTCTGCCAGTTGGCGGTGATCGTGTCTTTGGACCACTCGCGGTCCGTGGGCTCGAAGGTGCCCCCGTTCCACGCCAGCATCTCCATCGCCGCCGCCTCGCCCAGCGCCGTCGCCGTGACGGCGTGGACCACCGCGCCGCCACGGAAGTAGAGGTACCCTACCTTGGGACCCGACGTGACGCGGACCACGAGCTTGGATCCCGCCAGGCACTCCATCTGGATCAAGTCCGCCAGGCTGACGCCCCGGATCTTGGCCTGGAAGCCCGAGGGCGTAAGACCCTTTGGGGGACTGCTGTCTCTTTGCGCCGGCGGCTTCTGGTTCATGACGATCCCTCGCATCGAGCCCCGGCGTGCGCGTTCAGCGCGCCGCGGAGCGCAGTTCCGGTCGCAATTCGCTCGCACTCACCAGGAGATCCCGCCGCGGATCGGCGCTGCTCCTCGGAACGAGCTCGGGATAAGCAGGGCCCCCGTGCTCGGTGACGTCGATGCCGGCGAGCTCGCGCTCGGCCGAGATTCGCAGAATGCCGAAGCTCTTCAAGAGGTACATGACCGCGAGCGACGAGCCGAAGGTGGCGACGAGGATCGAGGCGCTGCCCGTCATCTGCGCCACGAGCTGCTTCCATCCGCCGCCGTAGAAGAGACCGATGACCAACGAATCGGCCGACGTGTCGGCGCCGTAAGGCGTCGGCGCGCCGAACTGGCCCGTGGCAAAGAGCCCCAGGCTGAGCGTGCCCCAGATGCCGCAGATGCCATGGACGGATACGGCGCCCACCGGGTCGTCGATCCGCAGGTGCTCGAAGAAATCGACCGAAACGACGCAGATGACCCCGGCGATCGCACCGAGGACGAAGGCGCCCGTCGTGGACACCCAGTAACAAGGGCACGTGATGGCGACGAGACCGGCGAGAAAGCCATTCACGGTGATCCCGCAGTCCCAGTAGCGCCCGCGCGCGTAGATGAAGAACAGCGCCGACAGACCGCCGCCGCACGCGGCGAGCGTGGTGTTGGTGGCAACGCGCCCGATGCCGTGCATGTCCATGGCCGAGAGCGTGCTGCCGGGGTTGAACCCGTACCAGCCGAACCAGAGGATGACGCCCCCCACCGCCGCGAGCGTCATGTTGTGCCCAGCCATGATGCCGCCACCGTCGCGCGCGAACTTGCGGCCGAGGCGTGGGCCGAGCGCGATGGCCCCGGCCAGGGCGACGAAGCCGCCGATGGTGTGCACCACCGTGGACCCGGCGAAATCGTGAAAGGCGACGGGCTTGATGATGGTGAGCCAGCCGTCGGGACCCCAGGCCCAGTGGCCGAGGATCGGATAAATGAACCCGCTGACGGCGACGCTGTACCAGAGGTCACCGGCGAACGCGGTGCGTCCGACCATCGCGCCCGACGTGATCGTGCTGCACGTGTCGGCAAAGGCGAACTGGAAGAGCCAGAACGCGAGCATCGGGACGCCCGTCGTGCCGTAGGTGTCCGGGGCCGCCTCGAGGAAGAAGTAGTGATACCCGATGAAGCCGTTGCCGGAGCCGAACATGAAGGCGAAGCCGAACGCCCAGAAAAGGGCCCCGCAGAGGCAGGTGTCGACGATGCCCTCGAGCAGGATGTTCACGGTCTCGCGCGTGCGAGCGAAACCAGCTTCGAGAAATAAAAATCCCGCCTGCATGAAGAAGACGAGGAACGCGGCGCTGAGGGTCCAGACCGTGTTCAGGGGGTTGACGCACTCGGAGTGAACGGCGCCCTCGTCGGCCGCGTAGGCTGGATGGCCGAAGTAGAGCGCCAGCCCCGAGATCGCCGCCAAGAGGATGCCGACGCCCGCAAGCTTGCCGCCGAGCAGCGCAAAGAACACCGCCGGCCTGCGCTGCATCTGGAGTGGCCATTTGCGCAGGGTCACGAACTCAACGTTAACAGCACGATATGTCTTGGCGGTTTCGCGTAAGGATCGCGTTCGCTAACGTTCGGAGCGAAGATGCCTTTCGACCTGGAGCAATGGCTGGCGGAGACGACACAACCCCCGCCGATCGTACAGGCGGGCGCGCTCGTCCTGAGGCAGCGCGCGCGAGAGGTTGGCGTCGCGCTTTTCAAGTCCGATGCGTTGAAGCGCCTCGCCGAGGTGATGGTCGATGCGATGCGCGCGGCCCCCGGCGTGGGCCTGGCGGCCCCGCAGATCGGCGTCCCTTTACGAATCTTTGTCGCCGAAGACAACGCCACGCGGATGACCCAGCAGACCGAGGAAGCACGCACCCTGCGGGGCCGCGTTGCGCTGCCTCTCCTGGCGGTGGTCAATCCGAGGGTCGTCCCGGTGGGCGCCGACGAAGCCACGTTCTACGAGGGTTGCCTCAGCGTTCAGGGCTACGGGGCGCTCGTCCGCCGCTCGGCGGCGGTCACGGTGACGGGCGTCGACCTGGAGGGAGACCCCGTGTCGCTTCGACTCGAGGGGTGGCCCGCGCGCATCATGCAGCACGAGATGGATCACCTCGACGGCACGCTCTACGTCGACCGCATGATCGCGCGATCGCTCGCCGGCGCAGACGACCTGCCGCGGCTTGCGGCGATGCCCGTGAGCGACGTGCTCCGCGAGCTGGTCGACAAGGATGACGGGAGAGCCGGCGGCAGGGGCTGAAGGCGATGCTCGATGGGTTTGAGGGGAGCGTTGATGGGGGGGCGAGGCGGGGGGTGACAGGGTTGGGGTCGGGGTTGGGGTCGGGGTTGGGGTCGTTCG